>ERZ1292633.317-Hain-H41-02um-R1-317-length-61076-cov-7_pt1 | contig 61076 bp, 58 predicted proteins | sample MGYA00564406_ERZ1292633 | MGnify/ENA primary metagenome ERZ1292633 (study PRJEB36523, sample SAMEA6512639) | groundwater metagenome | collected 2019-01-08 | study: AquaDiva: Metagenomics assemblies of 32 groundwater samples | reverse complement strand
AGGACGCGGACCGGACCGATCACGCATCCGGACGATTACTTGGACACGCTCCTAGAGACGGCAGCCCGGAAAAACTCTCGGAAAAGCTCGTTGAGCTTTTCGTAGAACGGATGTCCCGGCGATTGTCGCAGGGCCGCCGTCTCCACCCACAGATTTTCTTGCTGCTCGGGCTTGCGCGTGCTCATGCCATCGGGAGGCTCTGCTCAGCGCGATTTAGGACTATGGATGTTATCGTTTTACGACGGAGAAATGGAGCTTTGGCACAACGTGAATTTTCGTTCCAACAAATTTGTTTGTGGGGTTATCCACAACGGGCACTTCAGCTGTTGTCAACAACAGCTGCGGCCTCTCCTGGGGATAAGTCGGTCCCTTCCGATTTTCGCGAAGCGAAAATCCTGGCGCCTCAAGGCGCCATTGCGTTCAAGCCATAGCTCCCAGGGATCGTCTGGGACTTTTGCCACGGGCAGCTAGAAAAGGCGGAAAAAAGCTAAAATGTCGGAATGAAACTGGCACAAAGCTTCTCACGGCTGGGAACCGAAACCGCCTTTGAGGTTCTGGCCCGGGCGCGAGCCCTGGAGGCCCAAGGACGCACCATCGTCCACCTCGAGATCGGCGAGCCCGACTTCGACACGCCCGAAAACATCCGCCTCGCGGCCAAAAAGGCGCTCGACGCGGGCTTTACCCACTACGGCCCCTCGGCGGGACTTCCCGAGGCGCGCCGGGCGGTGGCCGAATACGTCTCCAAGACGCGCGGCATTCCGGTCGCGCCCGAGGAAACGATCCTCGTGCCGGGCGGCAAGCCCATCATTTTCTTCACCATTCTCGCCCTCGTCGAGCCCGGCGACGAGGTCATCTACCCCAATCCCGGCTTCCCGATTTACGAGTCGATGATCAATTACGTCGGAGCCAAGCCCGTCGCCCTGCCGATCCGAGAGGAGCTCGATTGGGATTTCGACCCGGCGGAGTTCGAAAAGCTCCTGACCCCCAAGACGAAGCTCGTGATCCTCAACTCTCCGGCCAATCCGACCGGCGGGGTCATGTCGGGGGCGACGATGGAGCGCGTCGTCAGGGCCCTGGCAAAACACCCCGACGCCATGGTGCTCAGCGACGAGATCTACTCGCGCATCGTCTACGAGGGCAGCCATCTCTCTGTTCTCTGCCAGCCGGGGATGAAGGAGCGCTGCATCCTGCTCGACGGATTCTCCAAGACCTGGGCCATGACCGGCTGGCGCCTGGGCTACGGAGTGGGCCCGAAATGGCTGATCGACGCCATCGCCAAGCTCTCGACCAACGATCATTCTTGCGTGTCATCCTTCTCTCAGGTCGCGGCGATCGAGGCCTTGACCGGCCCTCAGGACTCCGTGGCGAAAATGGTCTCCGAATTCAAGCGGCGCCGAGACGTCATCGTCGCCGGCCTCAACGCCCTTCCCGGTTTTTCCTGCAAAACTCCGAAAGCGGCCTTTTACGTCTTTCCCAACATCAAGGGCACGGGGTTGAAAGCCAAGGCCTTGTCGGAGGCCCTGCTCAACGAGGCGGGCGTCGCATGCCTGGCCGGCACGTCCTTCGGCGCGCTGGGCGAAGGCTACCTTCGCTTTTCCTACGCGAATTCGGTGGCCAACATCGAAAAGGCCCTGGCCGCGATGAAAGCGGCTCTGCCCAAACTCGCCGCGGTCGCTGCGAAGTGAGCGCGGACCGCGCCTCGCTGCGCCGGCTTTGGAGCTACGTCCGGCCGCACCGCGCGCGGCTTATTCAAGCATCACTGGTCATGGTCGTGATGGCCGCGCTCAACGGAGCTTTGGTCAAGGTCTTGGGCCCCGTCACCAACAACCTCTTCGTGCGCTCCGACTCCGAAGAGCTCATGCACGTGGCCATGTTGATTCCGGGCATATTCTTTCTCAAGCTCATTTTCCAGTACACGCAAAGCTACCTCATGAGCTGGCTCGGACAAAAAATCACCCAGGAAATCCGCGAGGATCTCTTCACCCACCTGCACGCGCTCTCGATGGATTTTTTCTGGAAGTCGAAGGGAGGCGAGGTCCTCTCCAAGCTGACCAACGACATGACCGCGCTGCAGTCGGCGCTGCAATTCGTCCCTCTTTACGCCATCCGCGACTCCCTGACCGTGGCAGTCGTGCTCTCCGTGATGATCGCGGCCAACGCCAAGTTCGCCCTGGTCGCCCTCATCGCCATTCCCATGGCCGCCGGCGTGCTCGGCGTGCTCGGACGGAAGCTGCGCTCGGCAGGCCGCCGCGGCCAGGAGGTCATGGGGGAAATCTACCATCGCTTCCAGGAAAGCCTTCAAGGAATGCTCGTGGTCAAATCGTTCAACTACGAAAAAGCGGCCATCGAAAAATTCCGCGTCGAGAACGACGAGTTTTTCCACCAAATGATGCGCTACTTCCGGGCCACGGCGCTCTCCGGTCCCCTGATGGAATTTTTAGGCTCGCTGATCATGGCCGCGATCGTTTGGCTGGGAGGCCAGGCCATCGGGGCCGGGAGCATGAGCCCCGAGCAATTCGCCGTGTTCTTGGGCTCCTTCTTCATGGCTTATGGCCCCATCAAGAATCTCGCGCAAATGAACTCCACTTTGCAGCTCGGCCTGGCGGCGGCCGCGCGCATCTTCTCGATTCTCGACGAAGCACCCACCGTCGTCGAGGCGAAGCATCCCGAGCCGTTCCCGGGCCTGAGCCGAGGAGTCGTTTTCGACTCGGTCTCGTTCCGCTATCCGGGACGCGAGACGTGGGCGCTCAAGGACGTGTCCTTGTCGATCAAGCCGGGAGAATTCGTGGCCCTAGCGGGCCCTTCCGGCTCGGGGAAAACGACGTTCGTTCATTTGCTGCTGCGACTGTTTGATCCGAGCCAAGGCCGCATCACCATCGACGGCATCGACCTCCGGGACCTCTCGACGCATGAGCTGCGATCGCGCCTCGGCTTGGTTTCGCAGGAGACCATCCTTTTCAACGACACGGTCTTTGGCAACGTGGCCGTGGGACTGGCGGGCGCCTCGCGCGAGCAGGTCACCCGGGCGCTCTCTGTGGCCGATGCCTCCGATTTCGTGGCCTCCCTGTCCAAGGGCCTCGACACGCCCCTGGGCGACCGCGGCGCGCGCCTCTCCGGCGGTCAGCGCCAGCGCCTGGCCATCGCGCGCGCCGTGCTCAAGGACCCGAAGCTCCTGATCCTAGACGAGGCGACCTCCAACCTCGACGCGGAAAGCGAGCGCGCCGTTCAAGCCGCGATGGAGCGCCTGTACCCGGGCAGAACCGTGATCATGATCGCCCATCGTCTTTCGACCGTCGCCAACGCCGACCGCATCGTCGTCTTGCGCCGCGGCCGCGTCGAGGAGGTCGGCTCGCATGCGGAGCTCTTGAGCCGAAACGGCGTCTACGCCACTTTGCATCGCTACCAGCAGCTGGAGAACCCCGGAGAATGAAAGCCGTCATCTTCGACATGGACGGAGTGATCGTCGACAGCGAAGCGCACTGGCTGGAGCAGGAATCCTCCTTCTTTCACGCCGCCGTTCCGGGCTGGAGCGCCGCGCACAACGACCGCATCACGGGACTCGGCGTTGAAGACCTCTACGCTTATCTCGTTAAGGAGTTCGGATTTACGATGGGCAAGGTCCAATTTCTCAATCACTGCGATCAGACGGCAAAAAAAGTCTACAACGAGCGCGTCGACTGCGCCGAGGGCTTTCTCGAGCTCGCGCGCGGCCTCAAGCATCGCGGCGTGCGCACCGCCATCGCCTCGTCTTCTCCCGCCCGGTGGGTGCGCCTGGTCGTCGATCGCTTCGCGCTCGGTCCCCTGCTCGACGCGGTGGTCTCCGCCGATGACGTGGGGGGCAAAACCAAGCCCCTGCCCGACCTCTATCTGGAAGCCGCCGCGCGCTTGAACTTGCCCCCGGGCGAGTGCCTGGCGATCGAAGACACCGCCATCGGCCTGCTGGCGGCCAAGCGCGCCGGGCTGAGGGCCGCCGGGTTTCGAACGGCGCACAACGAGTCGCAGGATCTTTCCGCGGCCGATTTCGAGCTCGCCAGCATGGCCGGCCTCGACTACGACAGGCTGATCTCGCGGCTCAGGCGCTGAATCGACTCGACGAAGGCCGTCCATTGCGCCCGCCGCTCGGCCCTGGCGCGCTCGTCGCTCAAGGGCGCAAATGTCTTTTCCACGCGCGCGTCCGCCATCCTCTCGGGATCAAGACAACCCGCGGCCTTCGCGGCTAAAATCGCCGCGCCCAAGGCCGTGGCTTCGACGTCCCGCTTTCTCTCCAGGACCGCGCCCAGAACGTCGGCCTGAAACGCCATCATCCTTTGCGAGCGCGATAACCCGCCCGCCACCCGGCCCCGGGTGACGGGAGCTCCCGCCGCCGACATCACCGCCGCGGCGTCGGACAGGAGCATGCAGATGCCCTCGGCGACCGCGCGGGTGAGATCGTGATTGGTCGTGCGCGCCTCGAGGCCGAAGAATGCGGTCTTGGTTTTATAGTCCCACCGAGGAGCGCCGAGCCCTCCGATCGCGGGCAAGGCCAGCACGCGATGCTTCGACGCCCGAAACGCCGCATCGACGTCGCGGCAGTCGCGCATGAGGCCGAGGCCGTCGCGCAGCCATTCGAAGGCCGTGCCCGCGGCGTTGACGGGACCTTCCAAGAAATAGCCGCGCAAGCTCCCGCTTTGGGCCGCCGCCGACACCAAAAGTCCGGGCGCGCGCACACGATACGGACCGGTGTGGCGAAGAATAAACGCGCCCGTTCCGTAGTTGATGATCGCGTCGCCCTCGTTGACCGCGCCCAAGCCGATCGCCGCGGACTGTTGATCTCCCAGGCAGGCCAAAAGGGGAATGCGGCGGCCCTTGCGCTCGATTTGTCCCCAGCCTCCCGCCGACGAGTCAATGGGGGGAAGACACTCCTGCGACAACCCAAAGAGGGAGAGCAGGCCCGCGTCCCAGGCCGCGTTCTCCAGATTCATCAACAACATCCGTTGCGCGCACGTCGGGTCGACGGCGACTCTCCTGTCTTTGGTCAGATGGGCGGCAAGATACGTCGAGACGGGCGCGCACAGAAGCCGCCCTCCATCGGCCAAAGCCCTGACCTTCGCGTCCCGTTCGAGGAACCATCGAATTTTCGGCGCGGAATAATAAGGAGTCGCGTACAGCCCGGTTTTATCATGGATCTCTCCCTGCCGGCCCTGAAGCGCCCCCATATCGGCCTCGGCGCGGGCGTCCATCCAGCTCGGGGCCCTGGCGACCGGCTCGAGGCTTGAGCGATCGCAAAAGACGACCGTCGAGCGCTGGGCGGCGAGCCCGGCGGCATGCACCTTGTCTGCGGCGTTGAGACGAGACAGGACGCCGTCGAGGCACGCCGTCATGGTCTTGACCAGCTCGGAGGGTTCGTGCTCGACGCGCCCCCCCGGGGAACGATGGATTTTAACGGGCCGCTGCGCCGAGCAGACGACGCGGCCGCGCAAATCGAACACGAGCGCGCGCGACGAGGACGAGCCTTGGTCGAGGGCGAGGATCAGGTCGCGGGCGCGCCGGCTCATAGGGGCTTGAGCCGGAGCTCGGGACTGTCGACTCGCTCCCCGAGCTCGGTGAGATGCGCCTTGAGATTTCCGTCGGTCGCCGGGTCCTCGATGAGCTTGTTGACCAGAGGCGCCGAAGGTGCTAGCACTTTCTCGTAGGCCCCCGCCTTTTTGATGGCTTCGACGACTTTTTTCTTGTCAAGGAACTCCCATTTGACTCCGGGGGTCATCACCGCCTCGAAGCGATCGCCGAAGGCGCGCACGTAGCCTTTCTTCTTGAGCGAGGCAGACAGGCTCTTGGCGGCTTCCTGGGCGTCGTTTTGGGCGGCCTCGACCCGGGCCAGAGCGTCGCCGTAGGCGTCGATGAGAGCGGCCAGCTCGGGCTCGGAAGCCGCCTTGGCGGCGGGCGCGGGCATGCCGGCGTACTGGTCCTTGAAAATTGGACAAATCGTCTTGAAATCGCACCAGCGGCACACTCCCTCCGCCGGCGCGGGGTCGAAGCGGTCCCGGGTGATCCCGTCGGCCGTCGACACGATGCGAGCCTTGAGCTCCGCGACTAAAGAGGCGCCGCGCCGGGCGGCGCGATGCTCGGTCAAAGTCGGCAGGTGATAGAAAATCAACTCGCCGACCTGAGCGCCGAGCTGGCTCTCGCAGGCGAACTGGTACATCGTCAGCTGAGCGTCCACGTCCAGACGGCCCGCCGCCAGCTGCTTGCCGGTCTTGTAATCGAGCACGGACAGGCGGCCGTCGGCAAGCTTGTCGATGCGGTCGACGCGCCCGGTCAGCGGCACGCCCTCGCACTCGAAGTTGAACGCGTACTCGACGAAATAGGGAACGTGGAAGCTCTTGGCGTGCTTGTCGTGGAAGCGCGTCAGGATGCGGCGGCCTTCCTCGAAGTATTCGGCTTCCTGCTCCTCGCTGCGATAACCGCCTTTGACCCAGATCTCCCGGTAGCGCCTGAGCAAATCCTCGAGACTCGGAGCTTGGGGGACCGTCGAGCCGTAAAAATACTCCAACGCGAGATGGACGCTTTGGCCGAAGGAAAAAAAGTGGCGGGGCTTCTCTGGAATCTTGTCGACGTATTTGAACTTGTATTTCTGCGGGCACTCCTGGTACATCGAAATCGAGGAGTGGGAGAGGGGGCGCGGCAATTTCATACGTCAGTCTATTCTATCAAACCGAAGCAGCTCGGTGTTCGGGTGCTCATAGCCGGGCCCGGCGAGGGTGGTCTTGACTTTTCCGACTCCGGGACAGTAATAGTCGTATTTCCAGGACGACGCGAAGCGAAAGTCCACTTCGCGGACCTTCAGGCAGCCCGAGAAGTCCCCGGCCTTGGAGCTCACCGCCGTCGAGTCCGACACCACGAGGTATTCGATCATGCTCTTGCCGCGCTTGACCTTCCAATTCATGCCCTCGTTGTACGGATAGCGAAGAATGGGCTCCCGTCCGGCGACGTCATGGCGCCACACGGCCCAATCCCTCCTCTCATAACGATCCACCGTCTCCTTGATGCGCCTGGTTCCGGCGAACAACGTCGCGCGCACCGCGCCCGAAGAGGGCAGCGTCTCCCACTCCAGGCGCATCGCTTTCCCGCCGCTGGCGCTGTCGACGAAGACCCAGCGCCGGCCCAGGTCCAGGGGGAAATAATCGGGGCAGACAAGCAGGCCGTCCTTGGCGCGCTCGACGCAGGGCGTGAGGGTCGGAAAATCGCGCGCCGCCGCCTCGTAGTGGCGCCGCGCCTCCTGGCAGCGGCCAAAAATTCTGCGATAGATGTCCGCGGCGCGCAAGCGCACCTCGCAGGAACGCGGGTCCCCGGGCCGGCGGGCGAGAAAGGCCTCGTATTGCCGCAAGGCCCGGGCCGGACGGCGGGCGTCCTCGTGAAGAGTCCCCGCGAGGAAATGATACGTGTCGCAGCCGGCCAGAAGGGCCCCCGCCGCGCAGGCCAGCCACCCCAAACGATTCATCACGAGCTAAGTATGCCACTTTCCTGAAAGCTGAAAAAGGACGATTCCGACACGATGATATGATCGGTCAGCGGAATGCCCAGAAGCTCGCCGGCGCGACGCAGGCGGCGCGTCGTCTCCCGGTCTTCCAGCGAAGGGGACGTGTCTCCCGATGGATGGTTGTGCACCGCCACCACGGCGGCCGCTCCCTGGGCGATGGCGGGAGCAAAGACCTCCCGAGGATGCACCAAAGAGGCCGACAGCGTTCCCACGGACACGGTTTCCAGGCCCAGCAGCTGCCGTCGGGCGTTGAGGCACAGCACGAGGAAATGCTCCTTGCGCGCCGAACGTATTTTCGCGGGAACAAGGCCCGCGGCCGCGCGGGCCCCGTCGACGAGCGCTCGCGGGTCGAAGCCCCGGCGCCGCTTGGCGTATTCCTCGAGCGCCGCCTCGCGTCCCCGGCCTCCGCCTCGATTGACGAGGGTCTGGGCCCGCTGCGCGCTGACGCCGAGGATCACGGTGACCAGCTCGACGTCCGTCAAGGCCTCGGGGCCGCAGCGCGCCAACTTGCGGCGCAGCGTCTCCGGGGCGGCCTCGAAGATCAATGAGCCACCTCGAGAGAGTCGAGAACGCGAGCGGCGTCGTCCTCGCTCAAACTTCCCTTGACGCTCAGCCGGCCGTCGGCGGTTTTTTCAATCGAGTACACATCGATCCCGTCCGAAAATGTCATCGCCGCGGCTTCGGCCCCCACCAGGAAAAAACCCTCCGGAGCCCAACGCGGCCGGAAAGGGGGGGCGTTCAAGGGCAGGATTTGCGTGCCGCTGGAAACGCCGGTCTCAAAGACGGAGGGCTCGGCGTCGGCCCCGAGCTTAAATTGCGTGAAGCGTTCGCGACGAGCCAAGCCGCCCTCAGGGCGATACGTCTCGCGCTTAAGCCTCAAGCCGGTCTCCCGGTCCAGCCACAAAGACCTGCGCAGGCGTCCGTCGCGGGCGCGCAAATCCACCCGCCACGTCGCGCGCTTGGCCACGCGTCCTCCCGTGGAAACGGACACCTCATAAAGGGATCGCACGCGCGCCAAGGAGGCGCGGGGGTCTTCTTCAAAGACCGGTCCCCGCCAGGCCTTATTGCCGCGCCGTCCCAAGATGAGGGTGTGACGCCCGTCGCACGACACGCTAAAGACCGGCGGCTTTTTGCCCGCGCCCAACACGTCCCGGCGCACGCGGCCGCCCGGCATCGCGACGATCCGCACCCGCAGCGCCTTGGGCTTGGGCGTCGCGCCAAAGACCTGCACCCGCTCCACGGCCGAATACGCCGTGGCCGCGGGAGCCAAGGCCCTTAAGAGCAAAGTCTCCGCGCTCGGCGGCGGAACCCGGATTTTGGCCTGCAGAGAGGGCGCGGCCAATAGAGCGACAACGAGCAGCTCAACTTTCATCATGATCTTCTCCATCATCGTCGGCCCACATCGCCGCCAAATCGGAGGCGCTGGCTATGACCGCGTCCGCGACGCCCTCCGATGACCGCGCGGCAAGCGACGACGCTCTCATCTCGGGCCCGGCCGCCGGCACGGCCCGCCAAAGCGCCAGCGCGACGACGGCGGCGGCAAACGCCGCTCCCGCGCCATACGCCCACGCTCCGCCGCTCAGGGCTTGCCGCAGGCCGTCCCAAACGGAGGGCTGAGGGGGACGAACCATGCGCCTGAGCTCGGCCTTAAGCCCGGCCGGGGCTTGGGTCGATAGGGATTGCATGGCCGCGCGGACTATGCGCTCATCGCGGCCCTCGTCCTCATCCGTCCTCTTCGAATTCATGACGACACCTCCAAAGCCAGCAGTCTCTCGCGCAGCGCGCTGCGCGCCCTGACGATGCGCGAGCGCACCGTGTTCAATGGACACTCCAGCACCCGGGACGCCTCTTCGTAGGTGCGCCCGTCCATGTCGATCATCAACAATACGGCTCGCGCCTCGGGAGTGAGCGCGCGCAGAGCGCGGCGCACGAGTTTGGAGAGCTCATCGCGCTCCATCTTATCCAAGAGCGACATCTCCCGCGCGTCGGCGACGGCGTCGGCGACGGTCAGCCCGTCGGGGCCGATCGGCGTTTCGAGAGGTTGTCCGTGCCGCCTTTCGTAGCGCCGCAGGCCGTCCACATACATATGCTTGAGAACGGTCAAGAACCAAGACTCGAAGGATTGCGTCCGGTCGTGAAGGTCGATGCGGGACAAGGCCTTGGCGAAGGCGTCTTGCACCAGCTCCTTGGCGTCCTCCTCGTTGCCGCTCAAACCCAAGGCGAACGAATACGCCTTGTTCGCGTGGGCATCGATGATCGTTTCCCAATCCCAGGTTTCGTTCATGGTCCCTTCCCGCTAATCATACGATTGAAGAGGCCAAAAAGTTCCATCCCCGAGGCCGTCACATTCGCAATATCGCCGTAACAGGGTTGGGGGTATGCTCGGAGCATGGACACGTTGAAGCGTCCCCAGTGGGAGGAGTTGGCCGGCGGCCGCGCCCTCCCGCGCACGGCACCCGGTCCCGCGCCCGCCGTGCAGGCGGCCCACCTGACCCATGAACTTCGCGCCCCGATCACCTCGATTCGCCTGGGGCTGGAAGTCCTCGCCGAGCAAATCGAGGGCCGGCTGGAAAGCCGCGAGAGACAGATGTTGTCCTTGGCCATTCGCAACACGACCCGTCTCGAGGGCCTGGTCAACGACATCATGGACTACACCAAGATTTCCGCGGGCAGGCTGGAGATGCATCCCCAGCCGTGCGACGCGCGGGAGCTCGTCGACGACGCCGTCGACGCCATGCAAGCCCTGGCCACCGCCAAGGGCGTCAAGATCGTCAAGGAGTACGCCCCCTTGATGCCCCGCTGCGCGGCCGAAAGCCGCCGCATCGTCCAGGTCTTGGTCAATCTCGTGTCCAATGCCGTCAAATTCACCCCGTCTCGAGGGCTGGTCACCGTCGTGATCTGCGAGGGGAAATACGAGCACGCCGGGACTTTGCTTTTCAAGGTCAAGGACACCGGCTGCGGGATCGCTCAGGACGATTTGGAAGCCGTGTTCAGGATGTTCGAGCAGGCGGGCTCGGCCCAACACCGGGCCTTGGGCACGGGGCTGGGCCTGACGCTGGCCCGCGCCTTCGTCGAGCTTCACGGCGGCCGCATTTGGGCCGAAAGCTGGAAGGGCAGCGGCGCGACTTTTTGCTTTACGATTCCCATCGCGTCCATCGATTCGCCCAGGCCCGTGGCCGTTTATCCCAAACCCCTGCAGCTTCACGGGCTCCTAGCCGAGTTCGGACGCCGCTTCAACGCCTTCCTGGCGATGTTCGTCTAAGCGCGCTTGGCTTCGAGGGCGGCGATGCGCCTCTCGTGCTCGTCAAGACGCACGCGATTGTTGGCCGTTGAATAATCCTGGTCATAGACGCCCCCGGAGAAGGCGTCCATGCGCGAATGGAACTCGTCGCGAGTCACCATATTCTCCCTGAGGTAGCCCCGGATATCGGCCAGTTCGGCGGTGTGCTTGGCGACCATGATGGCGATCGGGCGAACCATGTCGCGAATCTCATCCCGGAAAGATCTAAATTCTCCAAGCATCTCGTCGCGGAAGCTCTTGAACTCGCCGCGGAGCTCGTTGAACTCCCCGCGAAGACCGTTGAACTCCTCGCGAAGACCGTTGAACTCCTCGCGAAGACCGCCGAACTCCGCCTTCGTCGCCAACTCGCGCAAATCGCCTTTCGTCGCCGGTTCCAGGTCGCGCTTGTCCATTGAGGCCGTCATTATAACCCCCGAGGATGGCGAGCCACAAGGGCCCGAAGTCCCACCACCCATCAGACGATCGACGCCCCGGAAATGTTCCCGGCCGAGGGTGACCGAAGCAAAGGAAGTCTTATCCTTAGCGAGGCTCTTGATACTGGATATTCTTCCCCTCGTAGTCGAGGTTGGGCAAATCGACGGGACCGACCTCTTGATTGAAGGCGCGCTCCTTGGCTTTCTTCCACGATTCGATATGGACCCTCAAGCGGGCCTGAAGCTCGTCGGCGTCCTTGCTAAAAGCCGGACCGATGTCTTGATAAACCTCCCGAAGCCCATCCCTGCAGGAAATCCGGGAAGGAACATCCGAGATTTTCTTGTTCACTTCGCCCATGATGTCCGCGTCGATACTCCTGAAGTTGGCGAGATAGACCGCCTGAGCTTCCAAAGAACTGGACACCTCTTCGAGTCGTGTGATGATGCGCTGTATCCTCACGCGCACAGGAACCGCAACCTTCTGTTCGTCGACGCCTTTATAAGTCTCTCGATGGTCCGAGTTGAATGCACGCTCCTTGAGCACCACGGCATCCAATTCGTCGCCGAATTTCCGGATCGGCGCGATGAATTCGCGATCCTTCCATTCTCCCCAAATTTGGAGGCACTTCGTTTTATTGTCTTCACCGACCGCCGCCTGGGCGGCCGGGGGGCACATGGTTATAGCCAACAATCCAATGAGTAATTTGAACATAGGTCCAGTATAGCCCGAGCCGTAATTTTGTCAAGGGCCTCATCGAAGCCCCGGCTTTAGCGTATCTCGTCGTCTTCCTTGCGTCCCGGGAACCATTCCGCTTCCCAGTCGCGGCGCTTGGCACGATGGGGATCGGACGAGCCGAAGCGGAAGTCGATGCGCCCCGTGATCTCGCCCACGCCCCCGGCGCGCACGCGCATGACGAGCTTGGTGTAGAAATCGTGCCAGCGCCGGCTCCAGGTCAGCTCTTTTTCATAGAGCCGCATGCGCTGGGCGCGCTCGAAGCCTCCCGGCGAGACGACGAGGGAATGGAGACCGACGGACAGCGACCACGTCGGGGTGGAGGGGGAATAGGAAAAGCTGATGTTCTGGTAATAAGTCCCCGGACTCGTCAAGTTATAAGACATGCCGCCGCCCACGGACGGGCCGGTCTCCCCGCCCCAGCGCACGTCGGCGATGGTCGAACGATTGCCCTCGCCGCGCTTGTAGTCGTTGTGCAGCGTGAAAATCAGGGTTTTCGACGACTGCCAGCTCATGTCGAGGGTGATCGGACGCAGGCGCTCCTGGAAGCCCAAGGTGCGATCGCGGTAGGTGGAAAAGTCGTAGCTGGAAGACAGTCTGGCCCACATCCGGGGCGCGGGCATGAAGAAATCCGTCAAGATCAACTGGTTCTGCTCGACGCCCTTATCGGCCGGGCCGGTGTCTTCCGTGAAGCTGTTGGGCTTGAGGCGCTTGGTATAGCCGTGCGTGGCGTCGAGGTCGCCCAGAGGGGTGTTGACGCGCACCGTCTGCATGCTCGTCCAGCGCCCGATGAAGCTCTCCAGATATTGGCGGGTGACGGGCGGCTCGTGATTGGCCGCGTCGAAGCGGTTGTAGTAGGTTTCGCTGTAAGACATGCTCGGCGTGTAGCTGAGGCCCCGCGCCAGAAGGAAGCTGTTCGTCCCGTTCCACGTGCCGCCCAACGTGCGCTGATCGAACACGCGCCCGCGGTTGTAATTGTTCTCGGCAAAACCGCTCAGCGTGTTGAGCCACGGCGTTTTCCAGATGCGAAAGGAGTTGCCCTGCGCCTCGACGCGCGGTCGGCTCTCGTCGTTTTTGACGAAGGCGTTGGCGTTGGTGGAATCCCACACGTCGTGGCGGGCGTAAATGACGCGCAGCGTCCCGCGGGAGAATAACTTGGTCAACGCGGCGCTGTTGATGAGCTCCGGCGTCAGGCGGAAAATGTCGGAGCGGATGTAATGGTTGGTGAAATTGGGGTCGGATTGGAATTGGAGGCGCCCCTGGAACGAGGTGGACGCCACCAGATTTTGATAGCCGCCTCCGAAAAACCCCCAGCGATTGTTCCTCGTCCCGTTTTCATGGATGCGATAGCCGAAGATGGAGCCGCGGGAATCGGCGCCGGCGTTGCGGCCAATCTCGCCTCCATAGCCGAATCCCATGTTCGAGTAATAGTCGTCGTAAATCTTGGTGTAGACGGTGTCGCTGAGCTGCGTGGTCAAAGTCCCCTTGACGTAATAGCCGCTGCGGCGGTCGTAGCCCGGCTGCAGCCTCCAGCGCAAATGATGGGTCGGGCTCAGGGACTTATAAAAGAAGGGGGTGTAGAAAACCGGCACCTTGCCCAGATAGAAAATCGTGTTCCTGGCAAACAGATATTTTTTCGGCACGACCTTGATCGACGAGGCGCGGAAGCGATAGTCGGGGGGGACCTGGTCGCAGGAGGTGAACTCCGCTCCCCAATACCGCACGAGGCGGTCCGTACCGAGCTGGGCCCGGCGCGAGCGGATGCGCCAGTCGCCGCTGCCGGTCACGGCGTCGTGGAGCAGGCCCGTGCGCTTGTTGAAGTCGACCGAGCCGTACTGTCCGTAAACGGCGGAAAATCCGTCTTCAATGAAGAACGGCTTGTCGGAGCGGGCGGTGCGGCGCGCGTTGTCGATCCAGAAATCCTGCCCCTTGGCCGTCATCGTCGACATGGTCATCGTGACGTTGCCGCTGAGATGCAAAGTCCCGCTGGACTCGTCGAGCTCGACGCGATCGGCCCGGTAGTCCACACGCGAGCCTCCCGCCGGCGTCGGCGGGGGGGGCGGCAGCGGGTAATCCGCGGCCGCCGCGGACGCGGCCAGGAACGCGGCCAGCCCCAGCCCCTTCACAGCTCGAGCCCGGCCGGCGACACCAATTTCCAATCGGCGCTCAGTGGCACCGCTCGCGCCTCGGCGCTCAGGGAAACAATCTGCCCCGCCTCCCAATTGGAATCGGCGATGGGGGCCAGGGAAACGCAATCCTTCGGCTTGGGCCTGCCCATTTTGACTTCGATCGGAAAGCAGCGCCCGCCGAGTTCGACCAAGAAATCGATCTCCTGTCCGTCCCGGGTCCGCCAGAAAGAAATTTCGGCCTCCTGCAAGCGATGCCGGAGCCGACGCACGATGTCGCCGAACACATGAGTCTCGAAGGCCGCGCCCCCCAGGGGACCCAAGCGCAAGGCCTCGGGGTCGCGCCAGCCCGCCAAGTAAGCGCACAGACCCATGTCGAGGAAGTAAAGCTTCGGGCTCTTGATCAGCCGTTTTGTTTTGTTCGTGTGGTAGGGGGGCACGAGCTTGATGAGAAAACTATCTTCGAGCAGGCTCAGCCAATTCTTGGCGGTCGCGGGCGATACGCCGGCGTCCCGGGCCAGATCGTCATAGTTGACGACCGAAGCGGTGCGCAGAGCGCACATTTTCAGGAATATCTCGAATTCGCGGCGCTTCTCGATGCGCAACAGTTCGCGCACATCGCGCTCGATATAGGTCTGCACATAACTCGACAAGTAAAGCTCCCGCGCGTCGGGCGCCGTCACGTTGGAGAGCTTCGGGAAGGTGGTTTGCACGATGTTCTTGAAGCAGGCCGACGGGCCGTCGCGGCGAAACGACTTTTCTTCATCCGACAGGCCGAGCAGATTGATGAGCGCGACTCGGCCCGCGAGGGTTTCCTTGACTCCCTCCATGACGGAAAAGTTCTGCGACCCGGTCAGCCAAATGCCTCCGGGACGGGAGGCCGCGTCAGCCATTCTCTTGATGGGGCTGAGCAATTGGGGCGCGTATTGGATTTCGTCGATCAGCAGCGGCGGCCGCAGCCCCCGCATGAACAATTCCGGATCCTGGTTGGCGCGGGCGCGAACGTCCAGATGATCCAGATCGATGAAATGGCGCCTGCCCGCGCAGCGCTTGAGCAGGGAGCTCTTGCCGACCTGCCGCGGGCCGAGCAGCAGCCAAACCGGGAACAGCCGCAGCGCCGGCGCGGGCGCGGTCAAGAGCGGCTCCAGCGTGCGGGCGATCCAGGACCTTGGCATATCTGAAGTATACCTCAGATTTGCCAGAATGGCAACGGCGGCGCCGCAGGCGGAGGAGCAACCGCTTCAAACCAAGTCAAAAACATACGTGCGCTTTTCCCTGCGGGAGCAAAATCAATAGGCGCGTATTGTATAATCCGACCTGCATGAAAACTGGCAGTTTTCTAGGTCCTCTTCGTTTGATTTCGCGCGATCCTGAAACTGTTTTTTTGCTTTGATCGCGGCCGGTTGTGCCGTCCTGCCGGTGGCTGCTTTGCTTGCTTCCTTGGTTCTTCATGCGGACTTTTGGAACAAGCCCCCATCGCCGGATGTAGTCCGTCTCATTCACCATCCGCTCCTCCCATTTTTCTGCGCGTTGGCCACTTTACTTCCTTGCGCCGCCATCGGGTCATTGATGAATACGGCCGTCGTCGGGTGTCTATCGAAGCGGCTTCAGGGAGAAGCGCCGACGGTGTGGGATGGATTCAAGGCGATCGGGTTGAATATCGTGGCGTGGTTTGAAATATGCCTCCTGACATGTTCCGGCCTCGTGATTCTCACATGGATAGCGTGGCTTGTCCGTCGTTTTGAAAAGGAGAAACAACAGATAGATGTTTCTAGTCGGACCATCCTGGGTCTCGCATCGCAGGCGCTGACGACCGCGAGCGCCTTCGTTCTCTGCATTATGGTGATCGAACGGTGCCGGTTCTGGCCGGCGGCTCAGAAAGCGGTCCATTTGGAATCGGAATTCCCGAAAATTCTTCTCTGCAACATGGTGTCGAGCGGGGTGGCATTTTTGATTCCAACCGCTTGGGTCTTTGGAACGGGATTTCTCATATGGATGGGTTGGCTCTATCATCTGTCGTTTCCCGTCATACTATTTCTGTTGGCGGGAGCCCCCGTATTTTTACTTGTGGGAGGATGCATCATCTTGGCGATTTTAAACCTCGCCTACATCTGCGCCGTGTATCTTGCTGTCACGCGACGAGATGAAGCCACCCGCAAGAACGTCGGCTTGTACTTCCCCGGTTTATTGCCCCAACCCTCGGTTTGACCGCGGCACCCTTGGCCTGAATTGAACCGATTAGGGCTTGATGCGGCTTCTCGGCGATGTCGGTGAGAGCATAGCCCACACGCACAGCGACACCGCCGCCTGCGCGCTCACAGCGCCCAGCGCGGCCCCGGCGATGCCCAACCGGGGAATCATCGCCCAATCGACGGCGACGTTCAAGGCGAAGGCCGAAAACGCCGCGAAGGCCGCGTGCCAGGTGCGCCGGTCGGCGATCAAGGCGATAAGCGAGAAGTAATTGACGAACATGAAGGGCAAAGCCGCCGCCAGCCAGCCCAGGGGCCGCGCCGCGTCCCGGAAATCCGCCCCGTAGACAAGACCCACCAGAACGCCGCCCCACAGATTGAGCGCCAGGGCCGCGCCGCAGCCTGCAAGGAACAATTCCTTGCGCAAACGGCCGACCGTGCCGGCGTGTCCGGCGTCGTCGGGCCGAGAAATGACCGGCAGGGCCGCGACCGCCAAAAAGCCGGGCAGAAGGCCGGCCACGGCGATGATGCGCTCGGCGGCGAAGTAGCGGCCGATCTGCGCCGCCTCCACCCCCAGCCAGTTGAGGCAGGAAATGTCGATGCGGGCAAACCCCGCCAAAGAGACGTTGATCAAGATCATGGCAAGCAGCTCGCTCGCATTCGAAACCGGCCAGCCGAGCTTCGGCCAGCGCGCGATCTCAGGCAAGGTCAGGGCATGTCGCGCGACAAGCGCCGCGCCCACGCACACCGCTATCACATACGCCCCCAAAAGGGCGCCGGCCGCGGCGTTGACGCTCGGCCGCAGCCAGACCGCCAGCCAAATGAGCCCGAGACTTAAGGAACCTAGGAGGAACTTGATGCGCGCCTCGATGATCAGCTTCTCATAGGCCAGGCACAGATAGCTGAGCTGATCGATCATATTGCGCCCGGCCGCGATCCCCAAAAATAAAAGGTAAAACGCCCGGCTGTGGCCGAGGCCGGGCCATAACGCGGCAAGCGCAAAAAGGGCCGCGAAGAAAATCGCCTTGAGATACGCCGTCTGAAGGAAAACGGTCGTCCCCCGCGAGCGGTCATTGGCCACATGCCTGGTCAGCAAGGTGTTGAGGCCGAAATCGCCCACGGTCGCCAAGATCATCGCCCCGGAAAACCCCACCGAGAAGCGCCCCAGCTCCGAGGAACCCAGGTGGCGCGCGAGCAAAACAACATAAAGCGCCGAGAAGACCTTCGAGGTCTCGGCAGCGGACTTCCAGAAGAAGTTGCGCCCGATGCGCCCGCGCGCGGTCGCTACGGCCACGGCCATCCTTGGGCGGCGAAGTAGGCGCGGTTGAGAGCGCGTATGGCCCCATACTCCCAGGAGGGGCGATGCTTGCGAAAGTACGTCATCTGCGAGCGTCGGACTTCCTTGCGCAGCCATTGCGGCGCGTCGTCGCGCGCGCTGTAAGGATTAAGGTGGACCGCCTTGGCCGAAGGCAGAAAATAAGACTCGAACCCCGCCTTGCGCGCGCGCAGGCAGAAGTCGACGTCCTCGTAGTACATGAAGTAATCCTCGTCGAATCCCCCGACCGCCTCGAAGAGCTCCCGCCGACAGCCGACGAACGCGCCGGTGACCCAGTCCACGGCCCGCGCCGAATCGCCCGAAGGGCGCGCCAGGTCGTATTTGCGCATCGCACGCGGCAGCGCCCGCCGGCACACGGTCCCAGCCAAGGAAGGAAAAGGTCCAAAGGAGGGCTGGAAGACTCCATCTTCAAATGCAAGCTCACCGCCCACGAGAGCGTTTTTCGCGCAGACGAATTCAAAGAGGACCTGCAGCGCGTTGGGCTCAAGATATAAGTCCTGATTGATCACGACCAGCACCCTGCCCCGCGAGGCCGCCGCCGCCTGGTTGACGGCACGCGAAAACCCCCGATTGGCCTCATTTCGAATAACCTTAACCCCGGAGACATTTTGGATGAGCGCGACCGTCTCATCCGTGGATGCATTGTCGACGACGACCGCTTCAAACGCGACGCCGCCCGCTGCCGCAACGCGGCGCAAGGTCTCGGCAATCCACGAAGCCCCGTTATATGCCGGAATGAGGACCGATATCTCGGGTTTGCCGTTGGAATTCATGAAGGAAGCGAGCATTGTACAACTTTGAATTAGTATAATTTCGGATATGCATCCAACACGGTCACATGATCATCAAGTCGCTGCGCAACAAGAAACAAGGACTGCGGTGATTATGCGAGATGAACCAGATTATGAATTTGATTTACGTGAATATGTCGACATCGCGATCAAAAGAAAGAAGATCGTATTCGCCGTTTTTCTCACTTCGGTACTCCCGGTCGTTGTCTGGAGCTTTTTGTCTCCCCGAATCTATGAAGTTTCAATGATCATCGAGCCCCCCATCTCCGCAATCACGGACACCGGAGTGCAGGGCTGGGATTCAGTCACGAATATTAAGGCGAAAATAGAAGTAGGCGCATTCAATGCTGCGATAGCCACAGCGATGAACCTCTCGAAAAATCCGCCAAAATTCATTGTTAACATACCCAAAGACACCAGGCTCCTCAAGGTCCGCCTGCTTGCGACTGCGGACGAGACAGAACTCAGCAAAACAGCCCTGCTCAAGCTATTGGAAATACTAAATAACAGTTATTCGAAAATTATAGAGGATAAGCGCAATAGGATCGACAATCAGATCAAGATTATTCAAAGCCAGATCGGCACAAAGGAAAACGAGATAAAGCTGAAGAATGAGCAATTCAAGATATTGGAGTCGAGGGAACGGCAATTCGTCGAAGACATCAAGAATGTTCGCGACACTTCCGAAAAACTTCTTGCCAAAAGAGAAACGGTATTCGAGCGAGGAAATAACAAAGATGATGTCGCGGCCCTGTTCTATGCCTCCTCGATACAGCAGAATATGAGCTATTTCACTCAACTGCAGGATGACCTCGCGGAGCTCAAAAACAAAAAAGAAAGCGTCATGAGCGCCGTGGAAAACTTAAAGAGCAGCATCAATGAGAGTCGGATCGGGATCTCGGACCTCAACCTGGCGAAGGGGGGGGTGCAAAACATCCAAGTGGTTCAGGAACCTGGCCGTTCTTTTCAGCCGGTCGGTCCGAATAGGAGGAAGAATACCCTTCTTGCCGGCGCCTTCGGGTTGATAGCAGGCTTGGTTTTCGCATACGGCCTCGAATGGTGGGAGAGAGTTTCTCTTCGTTCGTGACCAGCTGGAACGACACACCACGAATCTTCATGCTGAAGCGTTTTTTTGATGTTAGTTTTGCGCTTGTTGGGTTAATCCTTCTGAGCCCGTTTCTTGTTGCGATCTCCATAGCGATAAAGCTCACTTCTCTCGGACCCGTCTTCTATAGGGGGGTCCGAGTGGGGCGCGATGGCAGGCTTTTTCGCATATTAAAATTCAGGACCATGGTGCTCGATGCGGAAGCCTCGAGCGTGACCTCGACGACGAATGACGACCCCCGGATCACGAACCTCGGACATCTTCTGCGCAAGGGCAAGCTTGATGAACTGCCGCAGCTCATTAATATCTTAACCGGAGACATGAGTTTCGTCGGCCCCAGGCCCCAGGTGGAATGGGATGTCGCCAACTACACGCCGGAAGAGAGGCTCCTTCTGAGCGTCAGGCCTGGGATTACGGATTATGCGTCGATACGGTTTCATAACGAAGGGGAGATACTCAAGGGACATTCTGATCCCGACCGGGCTTACGTTGAACTCATCCGCCCAGAGAAGATGCGACTTGCCTTGGAGTATGTCCGGACCCAGACATTTTTCTTGGATCTCAAAATCATCGGACTGACATTCATGACGCTGTTCCGAACTCGGATGGGGTTAACATGAAGTCACTGAAGACAACCAATGAAGCTGCCGCCGGCCGGAAGATCTCCGACATCTTTGAGTCTTCTCCGGATCCAGTCGAGGTTCGACTCGAGCATATACCAAAGTTCATGCGTCGCAAGACGGTCACCCGATTTCTCTCCTTGTTCGAGATATTCAAGAAAGTCCTCGAAATCAAAGGCTCGATCGTTGAGTGCGGGGTTCATAGAGGCTTCGGACTCATGAGCTGGGCCCAGTTCAGCGCTGTGCTGGAGCCGGCAAATCTCACGCGGCGGATCTACGGCTTCGACAGTTTCGAAGGCTTCACCGGAATCCACCAGCACGATAAGAACGCCCGATTGAATCCTGAGAAGGGAGGTCTGAAGGCCGATTGCCACGAGGAGCTGTTGAAGCTCATTGAAGTCTACGATTCAGACCGGTTTCTCGGCCACGTGGACAAAGTTCACCTCGTGAAGGGCGACGCGACCAAAACGATTCCGGAGTTTATTTCTAGAAATAAACATCTGGTCGTCAGCCTGCTCTTTATGGACTTCGACCTCTATGAGCCAACGAAGGCGGCGCTCGAACATTTCGTGCCCCGTATGCCCAGGGGCTCGGTTCTCGCCTTCGATGAACTCGACAATCCGATCTGGCCCGGTGAGACCCAGGCCGCGCTTGACGCCGTCGGCCTGCGAAAGCTCAAGATCCAAAGAATGCCATGGGATCCCTATATCGGATATGCCGTCCTTGATTGACGAATTAAAGCCCTCCGCTTCGGATTGCCGCGCTTTCGCCAGGCGTTTGCGCCTGACGGCCGTGCGCATGGTCCATGAGGCCAAAAGCGCCCATGTCGGAGGTTCCCTGTCGATGGCCGATTTGATGGCCGCCCTCTACGGGGGCGTTCTACGCGTCGACCCGCATAGTCCAAGCTGGGCGGAGCGCGACCGCTTCATCCTGAGCAAGGGGCATGCCTGCGCGGTGTTCTACGCGGCGCTCGCCTCCCGAGGATTTTTTCCCCTGGAATGGCTCGACACTTTTTATCGCGATGGCGGACGATTGGCCGGCCACGCCTCTCATACGGGCGTTCCCGGCATCGAATTCTCCACCGGTTCACTTGGACACGGACTGTCCGTGGCCACGGGAATGGCCTTGACCGCCAAGCGCGATGGGGCGCCATGGCGCGTGTTTGCCCTGCTTTCGGACGGAGAGTGCGACGAGGGTTCCACCTGGGAGCCGGCGCTGTTCGCCCCTCAATATAAACTCGACAATCTGGTCGTGATCGTGGATTACAACAAGATTCAGAGCCTGGGCCGAACGAAGGACGTCCTGGACCTTGATCCGTTCGCCGATAAATGGAAGGCGTTTGGTTGGGCGGTCCGCGAGATCGACGGGCACGACATGGACCAGGTCCTCGATGCCCTCACAACGGTCCCTTTCACCAAAGGGAAGCCCTCCTGCGTGATCGCCCATACCATCAAAGGCAAGGGCGTCAGCTTCATGGAGGATAAGCTTCTCTGGCACTATCGCAATCCGTCCATCGAAGAATATAACGCCGCCGTGGCTGAAATCGAGGCCGCGCCATGAGGACCGCGTTTTTACAAACTCTCGAGGAACTTGCCGCCGTGGATACACGCATCAACTTCATCACGGGCGACCTCGGCTTCTCCGTCATCGAGCCATTTGTCAAACGCTTCCCAATGCAGTTCCTCAACGCGGGCGTCGCCGAGCAAAATATGACAGGGCTCGCGGTCGGGATGGCGCTCTCCGGAAAAATCGTTTTCACCTACTCCATCGCGAATTTCCCGACCTTGCGCTGCCTTGAGCAGATTCGCAACGACGGCTGCTATCACAAGGCGAATTTGAAGGTCGTAAGCGTGGGGGGAGGTCTCGCCTACGGCGCGCTCGGCAGTTCCCATCAGGCCACCGAGGATATCGCAGCCATGCGCGCTCTGCCCGGGATGACGGTCATCGCTCCCGGAGACCCCCTTGAGGCCGAGCATGCCACCCGCGGCGTGGCGGCATTAGAAGGCCCCTGTTATCTACGCCTGGGAAAGGCCGGCGAACCGCGAGTGCATACCGGCCCCATCGATTTCCAACTCGGCAAGGCGATTACCGTCTGCGAAGGGAAGGACGTCACGATCATCTCGACGGGGGGCATGCTCCAGCCCTGTTTCGAAGCAGCCAAGGCCCTGATGCAGACAGGCCTGTCCGTAAGGCTTCTCAGCATGCACACCATTAAACCGCTCGATACTCAGGCGCTTCTATCCGCCGTGAGGGAGACATCCGCGATCCTGACTGTCGAGGAGCACTCCGTCATCGGGGGGCTCGGCAGCGCGGTCGCCGAATGGATCGCCCAAGCAAGCCCACGCCGAGTCGGATTTAGGATCATGGGACTGCCCGATGAATTCTGCCGGACGGTGGGCAGCCAAGACTATCTAAGACGGATCTGCAAGCTGTCGGCGGGCGACATCCAAACCGCCACGCAAGAATTATTCCAGAGGACTAAATGAATAAGGCCCCGTGCCATCCCGCCGTCTACCGAGTTCCTTTCGTTAAGCCGAAGGAGCATTACCAAGCGATAAAATCCGAGATCGACGCCGCCCTGCTGGGCTGCCTTGAAAACGGCGACCTCATCCATCGCAAGCAGCTTTTTGATTTCGAAAAGAATCTGGCAGCCTATGTGGGTACGAAGTACGCCGTCGGCCTGGCAAGCGGGTATCACGCGCTGCTCTTCGGGCTGATGGCGGCCAAAGTCGGCCCCGGGGATGAAGTCATCACGGTCGCGCACACCTTCGCCGCCTCGGTCTCGGCCATCGTGCATACCGGTGCTACGCCCGTTTTAATCGACGTCCGTGGCGATTACAACATGGACGTCCGTCGGTTGGAGGCGGCGAGAACGAACCGAACGAAGGCAATCATGCCGGTCCATCTCAACGGCAGGCTCTGCGACATGGACGCGGTGATGGCCTTCGCAACCAAGCACCGTTTGGCTGTCATTGAAGACTCCTGCCAGGCTTTAGGCGCACGTTTCGACGGGAAAATGGGAGGAGCCTTCGCGACGGGCTGCTTCAGCTTCTATCCGTTCAAATCCCTGGGAGGATTCGGCGATGGCGGAGCCCTGACGACGAACGACCCTGAGGTGGCCCGCTTTGCCACGCTCATGCGCTACAACGGAGAGGATCGCCAAACCGGAGAATTCTTCTATCATGGCCATACCGCTCTGCTCGACAATATCCAGGCCGCCGTGCTGGACGTCAAGCTGAGGTATTTCCCGGGCTGGGTTGAGCATCGCCGCGCCATCGCCGCGATTTACAGCAAGGGGCTGGCCGGGGTGCCCGGCGTTCACATCCCGCAGAGAGATGGCGGAGAGCACCGTGACGCATTTCAAAACTACGTTATTAGGTCCGCCAACCGAGATGCGCTGCGCGCCCATCTGACTGCTTCAGGAATAGAGACTCTCATCAGCTGGGCAAAGCCGCTGTGGGAACACGCAAGCCTCAATCTCGGCCGGCCGGACCTCCCGGTGACCGAGGCTCTCTGCCGGGAAGTCTTGTCCTTGCCGCTGAGCGCTGAAACCACCTCCGAGGAAGCGTCGATCGTCGTGGAAAGAATTCGCGACTTCAAAGCCTGATGCCCTTAGCGCTGAGCCGCCGATGCCGACAGATTTCCCAATCTGAAATCCGCGCCATGTCGGTCGAGTGCGAACGGGCGGACGGTTTGAACCTGGCTCAGGGAGTCTGCGACACGCCGGTTCCCGCCCCCGTGCGCTTGGGCGCGCAAAGGGCCGTGGACGAGGGGATCAACAGCTACACGCGTTTCGATGGGCTTCCGAAATTGCGAACCGCCATCGCCAATAAAATGGACCGCTACAACGGGATCAAGGCCGATGCAGAGTCCGAAATCATCGTCAGCAGCGGCTCAACCGGCTCCTTTTACTCCGCCTGCCTGGCGCTCCTCAATCCCGGCGACGAAGTCGTCCTTTTCGAGCCCTTTTATGGCTATCACCTCAACACCTTGCTTTCCGTCGAAGCATCCCCCACCTTTGTCTCTATGCGGGCGCCAGATTGGACCTTCACCAAAAAAGACCTGGAAGATGCGATCACAAACAAGACCCGCGCCATCGTCGTCAATACCCCGGGCAATCCTTCCGGAAAAGTCTATACCCGCCAAGAGCTCCAATGGATCGCCGATGTGGCGATCAAGCACGACCTTTTCGTGTTCACCGACGAAATCTACGAGTACTTCCTCTATGAGAAGCGCCGGCATATAAGCCCCGCGACTCTGCCCGGCATGGCGGAACGCACAGTGACCATTTCCGGGCTCTCGAAAACCTTCAGCATCACCGGCTGGCGCATCGGCTACAGCGTGAGCAACGCTAAGTGGGCGCAGATGATCGGCTACATGAACGACCTCGTCTATGTCTGCGCCCCGGCCCCGCTCCAGGCTGGCGTCGCGCACGGCCTCATGGAACTCGATGACGATTATTACTCCGGACTCTGCCAGGAATTCGCGCACAAACGCGAGATCATTTGCACGGCGCTTGCCGATGCGGGGCTGACGCCGTGCCGCCCCCAGGGCGCCTACTATGTGCTGGCCGACCTCAGCCGGCTACCCGGAACATCGGGCAAAGAGCGAGCGATGCAACTCTTGAAATCAACCGGAGTCGCCTGCGTCCCGGGAGAGGCCTTCTTCCGTGATAGGGATAAAGGATCCCGCATCGGCCGCTTTTGCTTCGCTAAGACCGACGAAGAGCTTCAAGACGCGTGCCGGCGGCTCGCGCGACTGTGAGTTCCCAAGATTTCTCCACCATCACAGAATTGCCCGGCAACCGGGCTTCCGCTGAGCAGTTGTCGATGATCCACACGCGTTATCGGCTGGCCTATGATGTGTGCGCAGGCAAGGACGTCCTCGAGGCTGCCTGCGGGCCCGGGCGCGCGCTCGGCTACCTTGCCGGGAAGGCGAAATCGGTCGTCGGGGGGGATTTCACCCAGAGCCTCGTAGACCGGGCGAACCAGGTTTATGGGGGGCGAATCAAGGTCGTGCAGATGGACGCCCAGTCGATGCCTTGGGCCGACCAGAGCTTCGATGTCGTCATCCTCTACGAGGCTCTCTACTATCTGCCCCGTGTGGATTTATTTCTGGCCGAGGCGCGCCGGGTCCTGCGACCAGGCGGCCTGCTTCTGCTTTGCACGCCGAACTGCCAATGGCCGGAGTTTAATCCCAGTCCGTTCAGTCACAATTACTACTCTGCAGCCGAGCTTCGCCAACTGCTTCAGGAAGCCGGCTTCGATGTCGAGATCAAGGCGGGCTTTAGGGTCTCCAATGACACGCCGGGACGAAGGGCCGTCGCCATGGCGCGCAAGACGGCCGTGGCGCTGGGCTTAGTTCCCAAGACCATGAAGGGCAAGGCGTTCTTCAAGCGACTATTCTATGGCCGGCTCGCCGAACTGGGGCCGGAGATCGACACGGCAGCGCCGACCGGGGAATTGGTCTCCGTCGGGTCCGGTCTTATCACGAACTATAAAGTTCTCTATGCCATCGCTAAGCGCCGGTCTTAGTCCCACGGTGAGGAAGTGGGCGGACGCCGTGCCGCCGTTCGTGGTCATGGTGTTATGGGGGCTGCATCTGGGATTTCCGCTGCAGCTTCTACAGCACATCCGTGGGACGTTTTTTGGTTATGTCATCCCCGTTTATTATTTCCTAATCGTATTCCCGATGCTGGGAGCAGCGGCACTGACGTTGTTTTTCAAACGTCATTGGACCAAATGGGAGTTGCTGTGGTGGCTGTTGCCGCTGATCTGTGTTCCCGGGATATTGTTGAGTGACGACCGGATGTGGTCTATCCGCCAATGGCTGAGCTGGATTGTCAGAGGGGTGATTCCCGGCGGCGTACTCTTCAGCGCTGCCCGTGAAAAATCATTTCTCCGCCTGACGAATTGGATATACCCCGTCATCATAGCCGCTTCTTTGGTGGGGCTGGGAGAGGTTTATGACGGCGGCAGCATAAACCTTTGGGACAATCCCCTGCTGAGAATCCGGCTCGATGTCCCTCAACCCAACAGCAATCCTTTTTATCGGCCGCAGGATTCGTCTTATACACTCCCGTTGTCGAACCGGCCTGGGGGGACGCAAGGGAATAGATTGGCGTACGCGTCCACCCTGCTGTGTTTTTTGCCCCTGGGATTATGGCTGTTGAAATATAAGAAGAGATTCTATCCGGCACGGCTTGCGGCCGTTGGTATATTGACCTCCATCCTGCTTATAGCCCAAGTGCGCGCAGTTTGGCTGGGGGTGCTGGTATCAGCGATATTGATGTGGGCGGTGGGTTTGCGGCGCGATCGATGGGAAACCGTGAGGATCATCGCGGGAGCGCTAGTATGTCTGGGTGTGTTTCTCGTGTGGCCAAGGATGCTTCACGAACTCTGGTCCAGGTTCAATTCATTCCATCTGACAGATCCAAGTATCCAGGCGCGTTTGCAATTCCTCGAGACGGCCACAGTGTTGAGGGATCATTGGCTGTTCGGCGTGGGATTCGGGCAGTTCCCGACGGCATGCAAGCCTTATGCCCCTCAAGGGGTGATTTGGCAGGCCACCCCTGACAATCAATTCCTTCGCTGGGGGATTGAGAACGGGCTCGTGAGCCTATTTCTGTTGCTGGCTTTTCTTTTCGGGCTGGTCCGTGCTGGGTGGAAGAAAATTAAATTGATGAAAGATGTTCGGCAGGCTGATTTCTATAAATCATTGTTGATCGGATGGCTGGGAGTTGCCCTGACATTCTTGTTTTTCGATGGATTCTATTGGGGCGCGTGTAACATGACATTTTGGTGCTCCCTGGGACTATTAGCGACGTGCTTGGGGCGCGCTGACGTTGAACAGACATCCTGACCCGGCTTCTCTTTATTGTTCATAAGCCTCCATTTTGCCTGGCTTACGAACGCCAATAATCGCAATTAATTCAAACGGCGAAATATTCCACTAGGCGCTTAAGTTCAACCGCGATGTTATTATTGGTACAATAGAATTCGTGGTTTTGACTCCGCTTATCGAACGACCTTGCGAGGCATCGCATGAGCTTTAAAGTCATGTTTTTGTATCCGGATCTGGGAGGCATGAATATGCTGCCTCCGGCCAGTGGATTCCCCTTGGGAGACCCCCGACAATGCGCTCGAAAGCCTTATTTTTATCTCCGGATTGGAAGGGTATGATTATCTGGACATTTTTTCTTTGAGATTCCTGCCCAACACAATGATGTGTCTGAATCGTGGGTTGCGTTTCCGTGCGCAGTGCCCCTACATCCCTTCGCGCAGTCGCAGGTAGGGGGGGGTGGCGCGATTCTAAACTCGCGCATGTTCTCGATATTTAAGGAATAAATATGATTGCCATTTCTAAGCCCGTGACTGGCTCCGAGGAAATACTAGCCATACAGAAGATCTTTGAAACAGGCTGGCTTGGTCTTGGTTCATCTGTTTTTCAATTCGAAGAGGAACTAAAAAAATATCTTGGGGCCAAGCACGTGGTCGCGGTCAACACCGGAACCTCGGCCCTGCATATCGCCCTCGCGGCGTTTGGTATCGGGCCCGGCGATGAGGTCATCGTTCCTTCCATCACATTCGCAGCGTGCGTGCAGGTGATTCTGGCGTTGGGTGCTACGCCAGTGTTCGCTGAATCCCACGAGGAGACGTTGCTTCTCGATATCGGCGACGTCGAAAAGCGGCTGACGCCGAAGACTAAAGCCGTGATGCCCGTCCACTTTTGCGGCAGTTCCTGCGACATGGACCGTCTGATGGCCTTGGCGACGAAGCACGGGTTCCGGGTCATTGAAGATGCGGCGCATGCCTTCGGTTCTGAGTACAGGGGGAAGAAGGTTGGTACTCAGGGCGATGCGGTCTGTTTCAGTTTCGACCCTATCAAGAACATCACAACGGGAGAAGGTGGCGCGATCGCTCTGTCCGACGATGCCATCGCGGAGGATGTCCGCCGCATGCGCATCCTGGGAATCGACAAGGATACCTGGCACCGCTATAAGAACACCCGCACCTACTTCTACGAGGTCGTCACATCGGGCTTTCGGTACCACATGCCTAATTTCTGCGCTGCTGTCGGTCTCGAACAGCTCAAAAAATTTCCTGGCTTTATCGCTCGCCGTCGGGAAATCTCCCGACGTTATGATGCCGCCTTCAAGGGCCTCGCGGGGGTCACCCCGCTGATGCGCGATGCGGAGAGTGCCGTCCCACACATCTACATCGTCCGGGTGCCTGCCGCCCGCCGAGACGCTTTCATGGAACTCCTTAAATCGCGCGACGTGGGAACGGGCCTGCACTATATCGCCAACCACATCCAACCGTTCTTTAGGAAGTTCGTCCGCGAGCCGCTGCCTCGGGCCGAACGCCTTTGGCAGGAGATCGTGACCGTGCCGCTGCATTGCGCGATGAGCGATCAGGATGTGGAGACTGTTATCGCCGCAGTGGCCGAATTCTCCCGGCAGTGAATCCTGCCGCCCCCCCGCTGGTGACGGTCGTTATCAATGCCTACAATGGCGCGCAGTACCTGCGCGAAGCCATAGAGTCCGTCTATGCTCAAAGCCTACAGGATTTCGAGATCGTGTTGTTTGACGACGCGTCGACCGATGCAACCCCGGAGATCGCCCGCGGTTTTGACAAAAGGTTGAGATATGCTCGCTCCGAACAGTTGATCCCGCTCGGTGAAGCCCGGAACATGGCGCTTGCCCTCGCCCGCGGGAAATATATCAGCTTTCTGGATCAAGATGACCTTTTCCTTCCCAAGAAACTCGAGCGGCAGGTCGCCGCTTTCCAGGGAGATGTCGCCTTGGTGTTCAGCAACTCGATCCAGCTATGGGAGAAGACCGGCAAGGAAGTCCTGCACTACCGGTCTCGGCCTGCGGATGGGGATGCTTTTAGGGCTTTATTGCGGTGGTATTACCTCTCCATCAATACGGTGATGATCCGTAGGGATGCCTTGCCCGAAGACCGGAATTGGTGGTTCCCATCAACCTTCCGTATGTGCGAGGAAACCGATTTGTTTCTGAGACTTGCCTACAAGTATCCCATCGCGTATGTGGACGAGCCTCTTGCCAAGTATCGGATTCACGATAAGAATTTCTCAAAATGCCATCGTGAATTCCTGGTCATCGAGGAGAACGCCATCATGGAGAGGTTGGCAGGGCTCATCCCCGACTTTACGTCCCGCTATGCAGACGAGATCTCTGTTTACAGGGCGGAGATAAGAAGGGCCGAAGCGCAGATTCGCTGGAAAGAGGGGCGACGCTGTGGTGCCTGGACGGCATATTTAGACGCATTGCGCCTCAATCCCAGAGCCGTATACCTCTGTGAACTGCTCCTGAGCGTCTTTTTCCCGATCGAGGTGTTGCGCGCCGTGCGACAGTGGATCGGGAAGCCGGCAATCTAAAGCCCCACTCGCTAAAGTTGCCCTCCCCAAGTCCAAGTTGTATAATCAGATCCATGCTTTTCTCCTCAGTGCCTACCGGCAAGTTCCGGAAGAGCGCCGTGCGAGAGCCCCTTTAAACAGAGAATAATGACAAACGACGATATCGTTCATCGCAATTTTGCAGAACATCTCCAAACCATCGAATCGGTTCGCGTTGTGCTTGCTGAACCCATCAAGAAGATCGGCCAACTATTGGCGAAGGCCCTAGCAGATGATTGCACCCTCTTCTGGTGCGGCAATGGCGGCAGTGCGGCCGACAGCCAGCATCTGGCGGCTGAATTGGTCGGGCGTTTCAAGAAGAATAGGCGGGCCCTTCGTTCGGTCGCGCTGACCACCGACACCTCGGTGCTCACTTGCGTGGCGAACGATTACAGCTATGACGACATCTTCGCGCGGCAGGTGGAGGCTCTCGGCCGCAAAGGGGATGTCTTGATAGGGATTTCGACTTCCGGCAATAGTGCGAACGTGCTGCGTGCCTTTAAGGCCGCGAAAGAGCTCGGCCTGACGACCGTCGCGCTGCTGGGCAAGGGCGGCGGACCCGCCAAGGACTTGGCCGACCATGCCATCGTTGTCCCCTCCGACACCACCGCCCGCATCCAGGAAACTCACATCTTCATCGGGCACATCCTCTGTGAGTTGATCGAGCGGGAACTGGGCCTTGCGTAAACCGTTTCCGGAGATGGCGGCCGTCCATACGGTTGTCTTCGATTTCGATGGCGTGTTCACTGACAATAAGGTCTGGACGGATCAGGACGGCCGGGAAAGCGTGTGCTGCGATCGGCGGGATGGGCTGGCTTTCGACCTGGTCAGGGCCTTTCAGCGCCGGGGGCGTCTCGCGTCGGAGTTCTTTATTCTGTCCAAGGAGAGCAATCCCGTGGTGCTGGCGCGAGCAATAAAGCTCAAGCTTGACTGCCATCACGGCGTCGGCGACAAGTTGGGCTTCATGACGAATCATCTTGCCGCCAAGTTCCCCCATCAGGCAGACCCGTTTGCCGGGGTGGCCTACCTGGGCAATGACCTGAACGACTTGCCGCTCATGTGCCGCGTCGGCTATGCCGTCGCGCCCGCGGACGCCCATCCGCGGGTGCGCAAGGCCGCGCATCTGATTTTGGAGCAAAGAGGCGGAGACGGATTCGTGCGTGCTTTCATCGAGCGCTTGCTCGAAATCGATCGTTTAACCAAGGAGAACATTAATGAGCTTGTTTCTGATCGCTGAGGTCGGCATCAACCATAACGGCAGCATGGACATCGCAAAGCAGCTGATTGACGCGTCCGCCGACGCGGGCTTCGATGCCGTGAAGTTCCAGAAGCGGACCGTCGAGAAGGTCTATTCGAAGGAACTGCTCGACAGCCCTCGCGAGAGTCCGTGGGGGACCACTCAGCGCGCGCAGAAGATGGGGCTGGAGTTCGGCCGCGAGCAGTACCAGGAGATCGATCGCCATTGCAAGGCGCGCGGCGTCGCCTGGACGGCCTCGGCCTGGGACGTGGATGCCCAGAGCTTTCTCCGCGATTTCAACGTTCCCTTCAATAAAGTCGCTTCCGCCATGCTTGGTCACAAACCCTTCCTGCGCCAGGTCGCCGCGGAAAAGAAAAAGACCTTCATCTCGACCGGCATGGCGACGCTGCCGGAGCTCGACGAGGTCGTCAACCTCTTCCGTCAGGCCAACTGCCCCATCGAGCTCTTCCACTGCAACAGCACGTATCCCATGAAGGAAGAGGATGCAAATCTTCGCTGCATCCCCATGCTCAAGGCGCGCTACGGGTGCGACGTGGGCTACTCCGGCCATGAAAGTTCGTTGATCAAGGTCTGCGTAACCGCCGTTGCCTTGGGCGCCACCTCGCTGGAGCGGCACATCACCTTGGATCGCGCGATGTACGGGTCCGATCAGGCCGCATCGATTGAAACCCATGCCTTAAAGAATTTCGTCGAAGCGGTGCGGGCGGTGCCGCACCTGCTGGGGACGGGGGAGAAGGCGATCGGCGCCGCCGAGACCGCGGTGCGCAAGAAGCTCCGGGTCGAAGTGGCAGCCTAAGCATGCGGCCATGACGAAGCGCGTCGTTCTGATCATCCAGGCTCGGATGGGCTCCACGCGTTTGCCGGGGAAGTCCATGATGGACCTGGCCGGGGCTCCCTTGGTCGGGAGGATCCTGGAACGGGTCAAGCGCTGCCGGCGCCTCGACGAGGTCGTTCTTGCCATCCCCGATACATCCAAAGACGCCGTTCTCGGCGACCTGGGGAGGCGCTACGGCGTGACGGTCTTCGCCGGGTCCGAGAACGACCTTGTCGAGCGCTACTACCAGGCTGCCGTAGCGAGCGGCGCTGACGTGGTTGGGCGGCTACCAGCGGACAACCCTACCCCGGAGCCGGCGGAGATCGACCGGATCGTCGACCACCACCTTTCGCTGGGACGCCGAGGCTTCTCCTCGAACCTCTCGGTCATCCGCGATTCGGGCTATCCGGACGGCATCGGCGCGGAGATGTTCGACGTCTCGCTGCTGGCCGAAGCGCGCGACCGGCACACGGACCCGCGCCAGCGGGAGCATGTGCATCTGAATTTCTTCGACTACAGCGTCCAGAGGGCTGTGGATGAGGAGTGGTGCCCGATCAGCACCATCCAGTGCCCGGCCGAGTTCCGGCGCCCCGACCTGGTGCTGGACGTCAACACGCAGGAGCAGTACGAATTCATGCGCCAGCTCTACGCGGACCTTTATGCGCGCAATCCTGACTTCCATATCACCGACATCATCCGCTGGCATGACGAGGTGTATCGGCCCCGCCGTGAGGCTCTTGCGGCAAGGAACGGGTGAAGCGATGAGCGTTCATTCCACGGACTATCACGATTACGTGTTCCGTGATGGCAGATTGGTCGGCGAGTTCGAGGCGATGTACCGTAACAGCAAGGACGTGCCTTGGCATCAGGACGAGCAAGCTGATTGGATGGATGTGCGCCTGACGGCGAATCTGCTCGGGGACATTGGTCCTTTCGATGAAATCCATGACCTCGGCTGCGGTCTGGGTCACTATCTGGCGTTGATGAAAAAACATCTAGGAGTAGCCCATGGCCGGGCCTTCGGCTACGACATATCGGAAACCGCTTGCGCCAAGGCCAGAGAAGCCTTCCCGGGATTTGTCTTCCGACCGCTCGATCTGACGGCTATACCCAAGACACCGGTCGTGATCTCGGATGCGCGCCCCTCAGCCCGTCGCCTGTTCATCATCAGAGGAACACTGTGGTATGTCTTCCCGAAGCTGGGCAACGTCGTGCGGACGATTAGGAGTATGATGTCGGTCGGGGATTGGCTTCTCGTCGTGCAGAATTTCCCGCCATTGGACGCTTCGTTCATTGGCAAGGACGTCATTCCGGACCACCTTGCGCTGATCCGTCATTTCGCAGGTTCTTTTTCGTCGATAAGGCACATCTGGTATGAAGATACGATCAAGGCCTTGAACGATAATTGGTTTATGGGCCTTTTTTCTCCAAGGGATATCAAATGACAATGAAAGGCCGTTTTGTCTATTTCAACGGGCAGATGGTCCCGGAAACCGAGGCGAAGATCTCCATCTACGACTCGGCCCTGATGTTCGGCGACATGGTCTTCGAGATGACCCGCTCGTTCAAGAAGAAGCAGTTCAAGCTACGCGAGCACATCGACCGTCTCTATGCCGGCCTTAAGATCCTCCGCATCCCCCTGACAATGATGCCGAAGGAGATGGAGCGGGCCTGCCAAGAGACGATCGAGGCCAACGACCATCTGTTCGCGGCCGACGACGAGCACCGCCTGATGATCGATGTCTCCCGCGGCCTGCTCGGCATCTACCAGGGCATCGAGGGTCTGCATAAGGGCCCGAACGTGGTCATCGCCGACTTCCCCCTGCGCTGGACCGTCGCCGGGATGAGCAAGCTCTTCGACACGGGCATCAATGCGGTGATCACGTCTCAGCGGGCCCTCCCCGCCAGCCTCATGGACGCGAAGATCAAGACCCGCAGTCGCCTCCACTATCTGATGGCGAACATAGAGGCTTCCCAGATCGCGGGCGAAAACAATTGGGCGCTGCTGCTCGATCCGGACGGGTTCGTCGCCGAGGGGACCGGGGACAACTTCTTCATCATCAAGGACGGCGTGGTGATCACGCCGGAAGGCCGAAACATCCTGCGCGGAGTCTCCCGAGCCTATGTGATGAAGGAGCTTTGCACGGCACTGCGCCTCCCCGTCGTCGAGAAGAATATCGACGCCTATGACGTCTATGGCGCGGACGAGGCCTTTATGACCGGGACGCCGTTCTGCATGCTGCCGGTGACCTCGCTGAACGGCAGCGCTATCGGCACGGGCAAGGTCGGCCCGGTCTTCGGAAAGCTGATCCGCATGTGGGGCAAGAAAACGGGCGTCGACATCATCGGCCAGATCCGGGCATGGGACGCGGCTCGCGGCGCGTCCAAAGGAGGCGATGCCCCCACCCCTTACCGGTTCAGGACCAAGTGAGCGGACGCATCGGCTTCATGCAGGGACGCTTGTCGCCGCCGGTCGACGGGCGGATCCAGGCCTTCCCATGGCTCTCTTGGCGGGAGGAGTTCCCGGTGGCCGAGCGGAACGGTTTTCAGCTGATGGAGTGGACGCTGGATCAGGACCGTCTCCATGAGAACCCTCTCATGACCGCGGCCGGCCAGGCTGAGATCCGCGAGCTGAGCCTTCGCCATCGGGTCCGTGTCGCCTCTCTGACCGGGGATTGTTTCATGCAGGCCCCTTTTTGGAAGGCGAAGGGGGCAGAGAGGGAGAGCCTCCAGCGGGATTTTCGGGAGGTGGCCGCGGCCTGCGCCGCCGTCGGCGTCTCAATCATCGTGGTGCCGTTGGTCGATGGGGGGCGCCTCGACGACCCCGAGCAGGAAGAGGTCCTAGTCTCCTTCCTCCGGAGTCAGGCCGGCGTTCTCTCCGCGCAGGGTCTGACGGTGGCGTTCGAGTGTGACTTCGCTCCGGCGGAGCTGGCCCGTCTCATGGGCCGGTTCGATTCGGCATCGTTCGGCGTCAACTACGATATCGGCAACAGCGCGGCCTTGGGTTTCCGCCCTTCCGACGAGTTCGCGGCTTATGGACGCCGCGTGGTCAACGTCCACATCAAGGACCGCGTGCGGGGAGGATCCACCGTGCCGCTGGGCCGCGGGGCTGCGGATTTCGAGGCCGTATTCGAAGCCCTCGCCCGGATCGGGTACCATGGCAACTGTATTCTCCAGACCGCCCGTGCCGACGACGGCGATCATGCGGGCATCCTTTGCCGCTTTCGCGACATGACCCAGGATTGGTTGAACCGATATGAAGCTTGAATTGACGGGGAAGAAGGCGTTGGTGACGGGCTCCTCCCGGGGCATCGGCAGGGCTATCGCCGAGATGCTTCATGCCGAAGGCTGCCGGGTGGCGCTCAATGGGCGCGCCGCCGCGGATATTGCCGCCGCCGCCTCCGCTCTGCCGGGAGCCGCGCAGTTGGTCGGCGATATCACGCGGCCGGAGGAGGCCCGACGCGTCGTCGCAGAGGCTAAGTCAGCTTTGGGCGGTCTCGACATCCTGGTCTGCAATGTGGGCAACGGGCGTTCGTTCCCGCCGGGTGCTGAGAATCCTGAGGAATGGCAGCGGGTTTTCGCGATCAACCTTTGGAGCGCCACCAACACCGTCGAGGCCGCCCGGGAGGCGCTGGCTGCCTCGCGCGGCGTCATTGTTTGCGTGTCTTCCATCTGCGGCCTTGAAGTCGTGCCCGGCGCGCCGGTCACCTATTCCGCGGCCAAAGCCGCTCTGCATGCCTATGTGCGCGGCATCGCGCGGCCTTTAGGGGCTCAGGGCGTCCGCATCAATGCCGTGGCCTTGGGCAATATCCTGTTCGACGGTTCGGTGTGGTCCCGCAAGCTGGCCGAAGATCCTGATGCCGTCCAGAAAATGCTCGAGCGCGATGTCGCCCTCGGCCGCTTGGGCACGCCGCGGGAAGCGGCGGATCTGGTCGCATTTCTCGCCTCCCCGCGCTGCGGCTTCGCCACGGGGGGGGTCTGGACACTCGACGGCGGGCAGGTGCATTCGTGAATAAGAAATTCGATTTGACGGGCAAAACGGCTCTTATCACCGGCGCGGCCGGTCTTCTCGGCGTCGAGCACTCGGCCGCTCTGCTGGAGAGCGGCGCGACAGTTGTGCTCACGGATATCGGCGAAACGGGCCTTGCGTCCGCCCGCGCGTCTTTATCGCGCAATGCCGATGCGGCGCGGATACTCACCCGCGTCATGGATGTCTGCCGGCCGGATTCGATCATGGCCGTGGCCAACGACCTGGCGGCCGCCGGCCGACGCGTGGACATCCTGGTCAATAATGCAGCCATAGATCCCAAGGTGAAGGGCGATCGGGGTGTACTGGAGACTTCCCGCTTGGAGAGCTTCCCCCTCGACCAATGGGATTTGCAGATGGCCGTGGGGCTCACTGGGGCTTTTCTTTGCAGCCAGGTGTTCGGCAGCGACATGGCGCGGGACGGCAAGGGAGGCGTGATCCTTAACATCGCCTCGGACCTCTCTGTGCTCGCTCCCGATCAGCGCCTCTATCGCAAGGAAGGCCTGGCGAACGACCTTCAGCCGGTCAAGCCGGTGACTTATTCGGTCATCAAGGCCGGCTTAGTGGGACTGACCCGCTACCTGGCCACTTACTGGGCGGATCGCGGGGTGCGCTCCAACGCCCTTTCCCCGGGCGGGGTTTTCAACGGCCAGGGCGAGGAATTCGTCCAGCGTCTTGCCGCTCTGATTCCGCTGGGCCGCATGGCTCACCGTGATGAATATCGCTCCGCGGTTCAGTTCCTCTGTTCCGATGCCTCGGCTTATTTGAATGGCCAGAACATCGTGATGGATGGCGGGCGCTCAGTTTGGTGAAGCGCTTCCTGATCACCACCGCGCTGGAGGAGACCTGGCGCGACGACGAGCCCGTCTTGTTCCTGGGCGAATGGTGCCGGCGGTACTCCCGCAAGGAGCGCTGGTCGAAAATGAACGCCGAGGTTCTGCCCTATCATTGGGACGACCGCGCCAAGTTGTATGCCGATTATCAATACCTGCAAGAATTCCACGAACGGCTGTTGCAGGATTTGACCGGACAGCTCAATCAGATGCACGGTGTAGACCACAGTGTGCGCTATTGGCGGATATTGATCGGCCCATGGTTGGGCCATTTTGTCCAGATTCTATTTGACCGCTGGTCGTGCATCCAGGACGCCGCCAGCATGCATGAGCTGAGTGGAGCTTGTGTGCTGGCTGGTCAGGAAGAGGATTTCGTACCAAACGGCATGACGGATTTCATTCAGCTATTTCTAGGGGATGAATGGAATCACAGCATCTACTCCTCCGTCCTTCTGCATTTCACGGGGGTGCCTTGCAGAATGAAAGCGCGGGGAAGTACGGAAAGGATACCCCAAGCCGCCCTCTCCGTTGCCTCCACGCAGAGGCGTGCGCAAACATCAATGGCGTGGTGTGTTCGAGCCGTCGGAGCCTTCGTGCGGGACCAGGACGCTTTCTTTCTCGCCACCTACATGCCTTTTCTTGATGAGTTGCGGTTGCATCGACGCTTGGGGCAAATGCCTCAGCCGTGGCGTTCTGTGCCGCCTGTGCGGGGTCCTGTAGATCTTGGGCAGCGGTGTTGGGTCGTCACAGGAGAAAACCGCTCGCAATTTGAAGCCTGCGCACGTGCCCTGATTCCTCAGCAGATTCCGACCGTCTACCTTGAAGGGTATGGCCGATTGGTGGAACAGGCCGGAGGTGTCCCGTGGCCGAAACAACCCAAGGTTATTTGGACCAGCAATTCGCATATTGCAGACGATGTTTTCAAGGTTTGGGCGGCGGAGAAGGTCGAGCATGGCTCCCCATTGGTGATCGGCCAGCATGGTGGACACGACGGCGTGGGGCGCTGGTCATTTGTCGAAAAACATGGAATAGCAATCAGCGACTGCTACCTGAGTTGGGGGTGGGATGAGCCGAGACAACCCAGGGTCAAGCCGTTTGGGCAGTTGAAGGCAAAGAGACCTTTGGGTGTTCGGCATGCTATTCAGCCAGGCGCGTTGTTGGTCGCCGCGGTGCATCCGCGGTACAGCTACTTTATGTATAGCACCCCCGTGGCGAGTCAGTGGCTTGCCTACTTTTCCGACCAATTCATGTTCGTCGAGCATTTGCCGCAGTCGATTCGGAGCGCCTTAACCGTTCGATTGTACCCACAGGACTTTGGTTGGGACCAAGTTCGTCGCTGGCGCGACCGTTTTCCGGGGTTGCATCTGGATGAGGGGCAATCCGACATCAATTCCCTAATCCGTCAAAGCCGTCTCTATATCTCAACCTACAATGCCACGACTTTTCTGGAATCGCTCACCATGAACGTGCCCACAGTCATCTATTGGAATCCCAAGCACTGGGAATTGCGCGATTCTGCCATCCCCTATTTTGAGGACCTCGGACGCGTCGGCATCTTCCACGAAACGCCCGTATCTGCCGCTCGCCATGTCTCGGCCGTTTGGGACGATGTCGATGCCTGGTGGTCCAGTCCCTCGGTTCGGGAGGTGCTGGAGCGCTTTAGGGCGCGTTATTGCCATCTGCCGGACGATCTGTCGGACCGTGTTGAACGCACTCTGCGGGAAGTCATTGCTGTTTCTAGTCCGGTGACCGCGCGGTGATGAAATCCATCCGTGGGCGCTTCATCTTCACCATCGGGGCCAATGTGCTTCGCAGCGTGCTCAGTATTGCTGCGGGCATGTTGCTGGCGCGCTGGTTGGGTCCGTCGTCTTACGGCAACATGGCGTTTCTGCTGGGCACTTTCATGGGTCTGCGCCAATTGTTGGACATGGGCAGCTCTTCGGCATTCTTCACCTTCCTGTCGCAACGGCCCAGATCGAAGCGATTCATCATGTCTTTCTTCGTTTGGCTCGCGATTCAGTTCGCGATTCCGCTTTGTGTCATCGGACTGCTGTTGCCGGCGCAATGGGTAGAAACCATCTGGCAAGGCGAGCATAGGAACTTGGTCCTGCTGGCCTTTGCCGCCGCCTTCTTGCAGAATAGCGTATGGCCTGTCTTCCAGCAGGCGGGGGAATCACAGCGGCAGACCTTATGGGTTCAGGGGGTAGGCGTGGCGGTCGCTGGGATTCATCTGCTGGCGGTGTTTCTGCTCTGGTGGTTGGGCAACCTGGGGCTTTATTCTATTTTCGCCGTTATAGCGTTGGAATATTCGTTGGCGGCTGTTATGGCTCACAGGCGATTCCAATACAGGAGGAGCGATCTCCTAGACGGCGTGCCGGAACCAGGGTTTCGGAAGTATCTGAGCTATTGCTTGCCCATGATATCCTATTCAGCTATTGGTTTTGCCTATACGTTCGCGGACAAATGGCTTCTCCAGATTTATGGCGGTGGTGTCCAGCAGGCTTATTACGCCGTTGGCGCGCAGTTTTCTGGCATAGCGCTCATCGCCACGTCGTCTATCCTCAGTATATTTTGGAAAGAGATTGCTGAGGCGCATCATCGTGGAGACCGCGCGCGCGTGGGCAAACTTTACCGAAAGGTTTCCCGACTATTGTTCCTGGTGGGGGCGATGATTGCTGGATTTCTTATCCCCTGGTCCGAACCGTTGTTGCGGTTGATGCTGGGCGCGGCCTATGCTGGCGGAGCGATGACGATGGCCATTATGTTCCTCTATCCGGTTCACCAGTCCATGGGGCAGATTGGTGGGACTATGCTTCTCGCGACCGAGCGGGTATCGCTCCAAGTCATAATCGGCATCGTGTTCATGGTCGTCAGCATGGCGGTGACCTATCTGGTTCTCGCGCCTGGGAATGCGACCGTGCCGGGCCTGGGGCTCGCAGCGGGAGGGCTGGCCCTCAAGATGGTTGTGATGCAATTAATTCAAGTCAACGTCATTGCCTATATCATCGCCCGTATCTGGGATTGGCCATTCGATTGGGTATATCAGCCGGTCAGCCTGCTGGGTTGCGCGGGCTTGGGCTGGGTCGCACATGCCGCCTCGACCTGCTTGGCGAGCGGCACTTGGCCATTGCCCGTGGTCATGGGCCTAGGGGGACTTGTTTACCTGTTCCTCATGGCCGCTTTTGTCTGCGCGATGCCGTGGTTAGCCGGATTGACGCAGGATGAACTCCTGTCGGATGCGGGCAAGGTTGCCCGGAGAACCATGGGCATCTTTATGCCAAAGAGGATGCATGTCAACTGATCGTAGTTTGAAAAGGGGATGGTTTCCGGGTTGCGGGGAGCGAGCGCTTTGTGCGGTCTACGCGTTGGTGGCGTGGGTGCCGGGTCGTATTGGTGTTTATCTCCGCAGGGCCGTCGCGCGGTTGGGCGTTGCGGAGGTCGGAGTGGGGCTGGAATTGGATACCGGGATAAGAATAACGGGTTGGGCCAACATTTCGTTGGGTGATAATTTCCGCATGATGCGATTGGGATCTCTTCATGCCCACAATGGCCGGCTTCGAATAGGGAGCAACGTGTCGATAGGTCCCAATACCTGCTTGGCCTCGTGTGATGGTGGCTTAATCGAAGTTGCAGATAGCGTCCTGATCGCACAGAATGTGGTGATCCGGGCGGCTGATCACCGTCATGATCGGATCGATCTCCCGATAATTAAGCAAGGTCATGTGGGTGGGAATATTCTCATCGATGAGGGCGTCTGGATCGGCGCAAATGCGGTAGTTACATCTAATGTCGAAATCGGCGCTCATGCAATAGTCGGTGCCGGTGCGGTCGTTACGCAGGAGGTGGCATCTTTCGCGATAGTTGGCGGTGTCCCGGCTCGGCTGATTCGGAGTCGTATTCGTAACCCGGAGGAAGCTTGATCAAGTACTTTGTTCTGGAGAACTATCTTAAGCACCTGGAGCCTTGGCTCTGGGGCTCGACCTACGATGCCGTGCGCGCGGAGGCTGAGGAGAAATCTAAATACGCCGCCCTCGGACTCGACTATGAGCGCGGTTTGGCCAAGCTTGAGAGGGTCTTGGGCGAGTTGGTCGGGCCGCTCGACTCCGTGGAGCGAAGCATGCGCTCGAGTCACTGGGTCCTTTTCGCCTGTTTGAGCGAGCTGTCCTCGATGCCGATCAAGAGGATCCTTGAGATCGGGACCTACGATGGTGAGACCGCTTTGATCTTAGCCAAGCTTTTCCCGGCGTCCGAGATCGTCACCGTGGATCTGCCGGAGGATGATCCGATCTTCCGCGGTTCGTATGTTCGTGATGATGCTCAGACCCTTGCGGATTTCAAGGCTCGGCAGGGCGTGAATCTTAAGCCCGGAAACATCAAATTCAAGGCGCTGAACAGCTTCTTCCTGCCGGAACAGGTCGACGGTGGATTCGACCTGATTTGGGTCGATGGCGGCCATCTGTATCCCGAGGTCGCCTGGGACATCTGCAACGCTTACAGCCTCTGCGCGCCGGGCGGGTACATCATGGTCGACGATGTCATCACGCACCCACGCGGGTTCCGTGATGCCTATGTCAGCCCCGATTCCCACCGGGTGCTCGAGTATGTCGTTGCCCGAACTCATGAGGCTCTTGCCTATTTCTTGAAGCGCAATGGCGCCAGGTGGTCCGCAGTTCCGCGCCGACGCAAGTACGTCGCGTTGTTGAGGAAATCGGCCCGTTAGGGCGCTGGCGTCATGGCCAATTCCGCCGATCAAGCCCTCATCCTGTGGGACTCCGAGCGTCGTCCTCCGGCATCCGGTGTTGTTTGTCTTTGGAACGGCTACGCGGATTTCGATGGACGGCGTTCGATCTTTGCTTATTGTGAAGAGAATGCGGAGCGCTTGCGGGCTAAGTACTGCCAATGGGTCCATGATCTTGGGAATTCCCCTATTGGCGGCGTCAGCGTCATCGAGCGCCTCGGTCTTGAAGGAGGTCTCAGCTACTGGTGGATGACGCGGTTCGTCGAGCAGAGCCCCTGGAAGTCGCCTGCGATCAATGACGCCATCCGCTTTCTGGCCCTGGAAGAGATCCTGATGGAGCGTAAACCTGCCAAATTCCGGCTGGTGAGCGCGAATCCGATCTTGCATGAGGTGCTCGCCGGTTTATGCCGGAATCTGGGTATCGCCTACGAGTGGGAGCAGCTTCAGGATGAATCTCCACGACGGTTCAGCTTTAGAGACGCCTATCGCGCATTGCCTCAGCCAGTGCAGGCGCTCGTGAGCCTGGCGCGAGATCTCCGCGCCCGCTGGCCTCTGAGACGGGCGGATGTGTCTGGGTGGTTCAGCGGTGAGAAGTCGCTGTTTCTTTGTTCGTACTTCATGTATATGGATCCCGAACTGGCGAAGGCCGGTCATTTCCGCTCGCACTACTGGGAAGGCCTTCCCGGCCTCATGGGGCGCCTCGGCGTTTCCGGGAATTGGCTGCAGCTCTATAGGGCGCACGAGGCGGTGCCCACCGCCGAAGTCGCGCTGAATTGGACGGAGCGCTTCAACCAGCGGCGCCAGGCGGAGGGCTTCCATGCCTTTCTCGACTCGTATCTCTCTTGGCGGATCGTGCTGCGTGTCGTGAGGCGCTGGCTCGATCTGCTGATCGTATCCTGGCGTCTTCGTGGGATCGAACACTCATTCCGCCCGCAAGGCTCCTCGTTATCGCTTTGGCCGCTCTTGCGGGTGGACTGGTACGCGTCTATGCGTGGTCCAGACGCCATCAACAATCTCCTGTCCATCGAGCTGTTTGACAGCGCCCTGCGCGGCATCCCGCATCAGAAGAAGGGGCTGTATCTCTTGGAGAATCAGGCCTGGGAGCGAGCGCTGGTCCACGCTTGGCACAAGCATGGCCACGGCAGCCTCATCGCGGTGCGTCATTCGACGCAGAACTTCTGGGATCTCCGATATATCCGCGATCCGCGCGCGGGCTCTTCTTCAATGTCCTATCCGATGCCGCAGCCGGATCTGACCGCGGTCAACGGCACAGACGCTCTGGACACCTTCGTCCGAGGCAATCATCCTCGCGAGGCTATCATCGGATGCGAGGCCCTGCGCTACGGCTACCTGAACGATCTCCAACTGCGGCCGGCATCGCAAAGGTTGCCCGGCGGAGCGATCAAGGTTCTGATCCTGGGCGAGTACCTCCGTGCCGGCACAATCAAAATGCTGAAATTGCTTGAGACTGCGGTTGCGGGCATATCGCCTCCTGCCGCATACACCGTGAAACCGCACCCAAACTGCCCGGTCAATTCCGCGGACTATCCGGCTCTCCATTTAAAGGTGGTTCATGATCCTTTGGGAAATATTCTGCACGACTTTGACGTCGCTTATTCCAGCAATATGACCTCCGCGGCGGTCGATGCTTACCTTGCGGGTTTGCCGGTGGTGGTGACGCTGGATGAGGCGAAGCTTAATTTCAGTCCCTTGCGCGGCCGGCCCGGCGCGCGTTTCGTCAGCACGCCCCGAGAACTGTCCGAGGCTTTGCGGGCGGCGGCTCAAGGAATCCCGATAGATGTGGGGCACGGCGATTTCTTTTTTTTGGACCCGGAGTTGCCGCGCTGGAAAAAAATACTGCTTACGCCATGAGAAAATCTTTCCAGACCGAGTGGCAGGACATACTGTTTTCTGATTTTATCACGACGTCCTCCAAAGGCCTCGCAGGTCCGGAATTCTATCAGGCGTTTTATACTGAATTCTTTAAGCGCTATCAGAATTGGGAGCAGCTTCCGTCAAGCTGGCGCAAGGAAAAAGAGCGTTGCGCCCAGTTCGTGTTGGCCCGGTGTGACGTGGATTCCAAGATACTTTCTGTCGGCTGCGGTCTGGGGACCATGGAGCATTACATCCGGATTCGAAACCCCAGTCTTGACCTGTTCATTCATGAGGTGGCGCCGTCAGCGTGGCGCTGGGTGGGAGCCGAGTTTCCAGAGCAGCGCAAATTCCTTGGTTTGATCCCCGCCTGTTTGCCCAGGGGAGTCCAATTCGATCTGATCTATCTTTCGACCGTAGACTATGCACTGGGTGACGATGTCCTGGTCGGTTTGTTGGCCGCGCTACGGCCATTCTTGAGCCCGAGGGGCGGGGAATGTCTGCTTATATCGGGCAGCTTCCAGGACACGCCGGCGACGCTCAAAGAGAAGGCGATCTCGTTTGTGCGTGTGCTAAAGGCATTCGTCGCAGCGGCATTGGACAGTTGCGGACTGCGCCCCCGCGGTCAATTCTGGGGCTGGACGAGAACTCAGAAGGATTATCAAACGCTCATGCGTCGTGCCGGTTATGGCGATATTCGAGATGGCTTCGTCGATCGAGATAAGCGTGTCCACTATTGGATTGCAGGTCGTTAAGTCATGACATTCCGGACTCTTGCCGCGTCATTCTTTTTGCTCTACGGTGGGCTCATGCCTATCGCGGCGAGCGACTTCATGGTGGAAAACCACATGGCGACTCTTGCCATGATAGCCTCGTGCGTCGTCATCGCCGCGTTGCTTTTTTCGCGGCGCGCACCCCTGCTGAATCTTCTGATCGCCCTTTATGTGTTCCGGGTCTACTTGACGCGGCCCTACGTCAATGTATTCCTGCCGGAACTCCGGGGGACTCAATTAGTTTACGTCGACTCTGTGAACTACTTCTATAATCCTCAAGACGCCTCAGTGGTGTATTTGAGTCTGCTGTCGCTGCTTTTGGCATGGCTGATCGGTCTCCATGTTTTGCCGTCTAAAAAAAATGTCCCGCGTCCCGCGCCTTGGATTTTCCGTCAGGTGGATGGCCTTGCGACAGGCGCGTGCTGGCCGTTCTGGCTGGCCTGGGCGTTGCTGTCGGTGTTGAACTTCAAATCGGCCTCAGAGGGCTGGCAGGGTGTCACGACGGGAGATGATCCATCCACTTTTGCTTGGGGCATGTTCCAGATGGCGACGATCAGCATCGTCTGTCTTTACTCATTCCTGCTTGGCCGTCAACCTGGGGGCAGACGATCCTCCTTGTTGTTGCTTGTTCCTGTGCTCTTTACCTCTGTAACTGGCGTCGCGGGCGGAAGTCGGAGTGCCCTCTTTACCGTTGTCGTCCTCGCTTTGAGTTATTGGCTCTTTCTGAATTGGGATAAGCGCGTCGGCCGTCGCGGCATGTTATGGGGCGCCCTCGTAGCACTGCTGTTTCCGATCGTAATCTTCAGCGGGCTTCTTGCCCAGATGTTAAGACCGCTTTTGAGATATGGAGCGGATCCCGCGATCGTGTGGAAGACGACCTTGGCGGGCTTGGATCTTTCCAATCCTAACAATCCATTGCTCGCGAGCATTTATTTCGGTCTGACTCAGCTGCTGCATCGATTGAGCAGCCTGTACGCGCCGTTCATGATACTGAACGACCACTTCATTCATGATCCCTGGGAAACCTTTAACCCGCTGCAAACCTTGATGCGTATCATCAACGAGCTCTTGCCTGGAGACCTATTCTCCGGCGTCGTGGGGACCAACCAGCTCTTCAACTATATTTATCAAGACGCAATAGTGTCTTATAACAGCGAGACCTGGAGCATCCAGGGCACGCTTTATCTTTACTTCGGTTTCTGGTTCTCGCCCCTGGCCGTATTCGGGGTCGCGAGTGTCATCGGAAGGCAATATCGAAGACTTGAGTTTCTCGCTCATACATCTCCTGCGTTTGCCGCCTTCTTCATTCTCCTGGTTAATGGAGTCATCGAATTCGGCACTTTGGAGCGTGTCATCCCTAATGATGTTGTTCGTCCTCTGACGGCTTTCCTGGCCATTATTGTCCTGGTTCGTGCGTTTCGTTTCATCATCCCAACAAGGCTAAGATCTCAACTGTCCGGCGAACCTTGTTAACAGCTTCTACTCCGATTCAGGTGGTACTGTACGAGCCCTACCCAATGGGCTTAGGTGGGAATTTTCTCACGCAGAAGCTGATCCTTGAGCGGTTGGATCGCGCGCGTTTTCGGCCCATCGTGATGGCCCCAATGGAAGGGGTGGCCCTTGAACGCTTCCAGGCGATGGGCGTGGAATGCGTGGTGGTGCCCCCACCCGGCGACCTCGGACGGTATGGGGGGGCGGTTCTTCGGGCGGGCGTATTGGGCAGGCTTAAATCCGCTTTCGCTCTTTTGCGTTACAACCTTCAGTTGGCCCGATTTCTCCGAAGCCGGGGGATCGGTGTCGTCTACGCGAACGGCGTGCGAGCCCTCTTATGCGTGGGCTTTGCCGCACGACTGGCGCGGGTGCCGTCTCTTCTTTACATCAAGGGAGAGCTGGCCAATCCACTCATAGATCGCCTCTGCTTCGTCATTGCCTCTAAGATTCTATTCTTTTGCCCTCAAAACCGCGATGATCGTTATCCGCACTTCGTGCGCTGGTTTCGCCGCAAGATCGATATCCTGAGAATCGGCCTCGATCCGGCATCGATCGTTGAGATCGAGGGCCGCGATCATTCGGGAGTCCGCCAGGAATTGGGAATCGATCCGGACTGCTTCAATGCGGTGGTGCTGGCACAACTCTACCGGCCCAAGGGGCAGCATCTCGCGATCGAAGCGCTGGCTCAGTTGGTCGCGGAATTCCCGCAGGCGCGGTTGTATCTTGTCGGGGACCACGTGATCGAGCAATACCGGGCCTACAAGGCCGAACTCGAGGCTTTGATCGCGCGACACGGCCTGGCACGGCACGTGCGCTTCACCGGTTGGCGCAAGGACGGCCTCGAGGTTGCCGCGCTGATGGACCTGGTCATCCATCCTTCCCTGGCGGAGGGATTCGGACGCGCGGTCCTGGAGTCGATGGCCCTGGGCAAGCCCGTGATCGCCTCCGCGGTGGGGGGGCTTCGAGAAGCCATCCGAGATGGCCGCAATGGCTATCTAGTGGCACCGGGTGACGTTGAGGCCATCACGAGGCGGTGGCGCGAGCTACTGTCGAATCCCGAGCTTCGTCAACGGTTGGGGCAGGAAGCCCGGAGCACGGTGTTCGCCGACTATCTGATCGATGACAAGGTGGCGCGTCTGGCTGCGATCTGGAACGAGATGGCCGCAGGACGGAACTGATATGTGCGGCATCGCGGGTGAGTTGGGTTTTGAAGTCCCTGCGGACCCGCGCGCCCTGCGGGGCATGACCGACGCCATCAGCCGCCGCGGGCCGGACGACGAGGGGCATTATTGTGAGGGCCGCATAGGCCTCGGCCATCGGCGTCTGTCAATCATCGATCTTTCCGAGACGGGCCACCAGCCGATGTGGACGGCGGACCGTTCGCTGGCTATCGTCTTTAATGGGGAGGTCTACAACTACCGCGAGATCCGCCCCAACCTCGAGGCGCGAGGCTATGCCTTCAAGGGCGGCTCGGACACGGAGGTCGTTCTCAACGCCATCCATTGCTGGGGGCTGGAGGCGGCGCTAAAGCGTTTCATTGGCATGTTTGCCTTCGTCGTGTGGGATACGCGCGACCAGTCGCTGCTGCTTGTGCGTGACCGGGTGGGGATCAAGCCGCTCTATTACCAGAAGACTGCGCGGAGACTCCTGTTTGGGTCCGAGCTCAAGGCGCTTTACGCCCACCCCTCCTTCCAGCGGCGGCTGCTGCCCAAAGGTTTGGGGCAGTTCTTCTGCTTTGGGTATACCTTAGGTGAGACGACGGTCTACCAAGACACCTACAAGCTGCCGGCGGGACACTATCTGCGCGTCGCCGCGGATGGGCAAGCGTCATTGAAGCGCTACTGGAGCCTCGATGGAGTCGAGAGGGGCTCGTTCTGCGGGACATTCGAGGAGGCCTCCGAGCAACTGGCCGCCTTGTGCGACAGCGCCTTCGCGTACCGGCTGGTCTCGGACGTGCCGGTGGGCGTGTTCCTCTCGGGTGGGATCGATTCCACCTTTCTCGCGGCATTCCTCAAGAAGCGCTTGGGCGCCGACCTGGAGTACATCACCATCGGCTTCACCGATCCCGTCTACGACGAAGCGCCTAAGGCCGCGCAGGTGGCGCGCGATCTGGGCCTGCGGCACACCGTCAAGACGATCGACGCGCGCGAGGCACAGGATGCGCTCTTCCGCTTCGTCGAGATATGGGACGAGCCGTTCGGAGATACCTCCGGCATTCCGACCTCCATCCTTTGCGGTCTGGCGCGTCAGCAGGTCAAGGTGGCCCTCTCCGCCGACGGCGGCGATGAACTGTTCTGCGGCTACGAGAGCTATCCAGCCTATGACGCCCGCTATCGCCGCCTCCAGCGGGTCCCCTTAATCCTGCGTCAAGCCGTGGCGGCGGCGCTGCGCCGCCTTCCCTACCGGCCGCTGATCTCGGCAGGGCTAGCATTACAGAGTGGCACACGTTGGAATCCCCAGACGGGCGCCCGCTACGAGAAGACGCTGGACCTGCTGGAGACCGACGGCGCGGGCGATCTAATCCGGGTGATGAGCGAAAAAGGCTGGACAGCGGGATCCGTCGGGTGGCTCCTGAACTCCGATCCCGGCGACATCGTCTCCGGATCTGTCTTTGCGCCCTCGCCGAAAGCTGCTGGGGGGGACGCTCTCGTCGATCGCATGATGCGCACGGATCTGTCCGCGTTCCTGGGCGAGGACATCCTGACCAAGGTGGATCGGGCTTCGATGGCCGTGTCGCTCGAATGCCGGGATCCTTTCCTCGACCATCGTTTGGCCGAGTTCGCCTTCTCGCTCCCGCTGAGCTATCTATACAAGGATGGAGTGCACAAGCGAATCCTCAAGCATGCGCTGCGGCCATGGATCACGTCAGAGGTTCTGTCGTCCCCGAAAAGAGGTTTCTCCATACCGCTCTACGACTGGATGCGCGGTCCTTGGAGATCCATGGTGAACGATTATCTCTCGCCTGACAGGGTCCGTCGCGTCGGGGTCTTGAACGAGCGCGTAGTGAGACGGGCGGTGGACGACTTCTATCGATATCAGGGCGGCCGGGCCGAAAAGATCATGCTGATGCTGAATTTCCAGATGTGGGCGGAGAGGTGGCATCGGTCATGACGTCTGCGTTGCCGGGAGAACCGCTGTCGGATGCCGAGGTCCATCGCCTGCTGGGCCTGCGGGTGGCCGGCGAGATGCTTGGCGCCGCAGGTGATCCCACCCTTGCGGAGATAGGGCCGCTTTCCAGCAACTACTTCTCCTTCACTTTCAGCGTCAAGGCCATGACGACCTCCGGGCCGCGCGATGCGTTCGTCAAGATCCCCAAGTTCGATATGCGTGGTCTTGTGCCGAGGATCCTTCCCATCAGCTCGGCAGATCGGCGAATGGGGCAGGAAGAAGAGGCGAGCTTGAGGCTGCTCGGCCAGAAATGGTCTGGCGCCGAACTCGAAGTGCGATGGGTCGATCTTATTGGGGTGATCCCCGAGTATAATGCCATCGTCACGGGGCGAGTCTTCGCGGATGAGGCGGTCTCAGTGTTCCGACGCTGGGATCTGCGGCGGCGTTTCGGTCTTCGACAGGACGCCAAGCGGCTGCAGGGCGCGATGGCTCGCATCGGGGAGGCCTTGGGGCACTTTCATCAGTCCGATCCCCGAGAGAGTGTCTGTCGGCTGTCCGAGATGATGCCGAAGTTTGAATTCTACTGCCGGGAGATTACCGGCAGGGCCGAGAGCCCGTGGCCCGGAAGGATCTTGGAGAAACTCCAGGCGATGGGGGACTCGGAGTTCCCCAGCCTCGAAGTCACAACGCTCAAGGGCCTTGATATACGGAACGTGCTGATCGATCCTCAGGGCAGGTGTCATTTTTTGGATCCCGGCAAGATGAAGCCAGCCTGTCGTGAGGCCGATTTGGCACGATTCATCGCGACCTATCGGTTGCTCCACTGGGGGAGCGTGCGGTTGGCGCTGCTCCGTGAGCCCGACCGGCGCGCCGAGTTGGAGTTCCTGCGCGCCTACGGCGTGGGGCAGCCGCCTGTCTCCCGCCGGCTGTTGAATCTGTACCTCATCAAAGAGGAGTTGAAGCATTGGCATAATATCCTGGATTATGTCCGGCGTTGTGATTGGCCGCCTGTCGTCAAGCGGGTTGCAATCTTCGCGTACGTCAACCCGTTCTTTTGCCGTCTATTGAGAATCGATTTAAGCAGGCTTGAAGAGTGATGATAATTATTGCACAATTTTGCATTCTTATGGGAATTGCTCTAATAGGGGAGTGTTAAATGAGTTCTGACGCGACAGTGAAAAGTCATTACTACCAGGATAAGACCGCGCGCCTCGCTGACTTGCTGGGGGCGTCCAAAGTCAGTCTGAGGGATGATGGCATCGATGTGGATGGCCGGTTCTACCCGATCGTCAATGACGTGATCATCTTGCTGGACCCAGCGCAATATCCCGCGTCTCTGAAAAACAGGCTGGGTGTCGGCTTGAAAGGCGATAAGACCGAGGTCTTCGCGCCGGATATCCAAGACCACTACAGCAAGTTTTGGAAGGAGTGGCCGGGTCTGCATTCGCGCTACGATGAGGAATTCGAGGGGTATTTCGATCTCGTAGACCTCAGTTCGCTGCGTGGGGCGAGCGTCTGCGATCTGGGTTGCGGGATGGGGCGCTGGTCTTACATGTTGGCCCAGAGGGCTCAGATCAAGGAGTTGGTGCTGGTGGATTTTTCTGATGCGCTCTTCACGGCGCGAAAGCTTTTTGCCGATGATCAGCGAGTGATCTTCTTGATGGCGGACCTCCTGCGCCTGCCTCTCCGGAAAGGTTCCGTGGATTTCGCGATGAGCCTGGGAGTCCTGCATCACTTGCCGGTCGATTGCCTGAAGGTCGTCAGAAGCCTGAAATCACTGGCACCGAGGCTGCTGGTTTATCTCTATTACGCGCTGGATAACAAGCCTTTCTACTACCGTCTCTTGTTGAATCTATACACCCCGCTGCGGAGATTGACCTGCCGGATCGGCTCCGAATCATTCCGAGTTGCCTTCTCGTGGGCGGCGGTGATTCTCTTCTACTTGCCCTTCATCGCGCTGGGATATCTGCTGAAGCCGATCGGGCTCTCTCAATTTGTACCGCTATTCGATGAGCATCATTGGGCCGGATTGGGGGGGATGCGGCATTCCGCGTACGACCGTTTCTTCACCCGGATCGAACAGCGCGTGAGCCGCGAGCAGATCATGTCGCTCAGGGATACTTTCGACCGGGTGACCGTCGCTCCAGGGCAGGCCTATTGGCATTTCCTCTGCGAATCCAAATAGCGGGTCATCATAATGACCGATTATGAGAGAGACACGCTGAACGCCTATCGTACCGCGGCTCGGGCCACCGAGTATAAAAGATATCACACGAAGGATTGGACCTGGGGACGTTTCGTCACCTGGATGGAACAGCGGGCCATCGCGCGGGAATTGGGACGATATCAATGGGCGCCCTCGGATCAGCTGCTGGATATTCCCTGTGGGACGGGCATCCTCGGCAAAGTCCTGCAACATTTCCCCTTTCGGATCGTGGCGAGCGACATCTCCGCGGAGATGATGGATATCGCGCGGATGGAGTATCCGGCGGACCGACTGGTCTCCTGCACTCAGGCGGACATCACGCGGACCCCGTTTCCTCGCGGCGCGTTTTCCTGCGTCGTCACATTGGGTTTCCTTCACCGGGTGCCCGCAGAGATCAAGCGCGCCGCCCTTCGGGAACTTGCCGCGCTGTCTAATAGGGTCGCCATCGTGACTTGCAGCGTGGACACCCCCTTGCAACGCGTCAAGCACGCGGTATTGTCTTGCGTCAAGCGCGGCCATGTTCCGGCGCCCTGTCCCGTGACCATGAAGGAGGTCGTCACCGAGTGTGAATCTCAGGGGTTTAGGGTGGCGCGCGCATTCCTTGTGGTGCCGTTCCTTTCCGCTCACGCCATGTTCGTGCTCGAGAAGCGGTGATGCATCCCTCGCAGGCCCTTCATCTTCACCCGAAGTCGACCATCGAGAACAAGGCCTATTACCGCCCAGATATCGACGGCTTGCGCGGCATTGCGGTCGGTCTTGTCATTTTATACCACCTTTTCCCTCGGCTCTTTAAAAACGGCTTCCTGGGCGTCGATGTTTTTTTTGTCATTTCCGGCTTCGTCGTTACCCAGGCGTTGAGAAGAGATCTGACCCAAGGGATATTCAACGGCCTCGTCAGATTTTATGCGCGTCGGATTAAGAGGATTCTGCCTGCTCTGTATGTGAATATTGCCGTTACCATCACTCTGAGTTGCTTGCTGATACCCCCGTCCGATCTCGGGAGCATATTCAAAACGGCGGCATCCGCCGTCGTCGGAGCCAGCAACGTCGCCCTGCTGTACGCTCGATTCGACTATTTTAGCCCTGACCTTGCGCTCAATCCCTTTATGCAGACCTGGTCTCTCGGCATCGAAGAGCAGTTCTACCTAGTATTCCCGTCGCTGCTTATAATGGGTTCGTATCTGACTACTGCCAGCCGTCGATTAAACGCCGGTCACCTGCTGAGCGCCCTTGCGGCACTGTCGCTGCTTTATTGGGTCGACCGGCAATTTTATGCGCCCGTATCCGCGTTCTATAACCCCTTGGCGAGATTCTGGGAGCTCCTGATCGGCGCGGTCATGGCGTTGAACAAGGACGCCATCGCGTCCTTCGTCGGCGAGACGGGCGACTTGTTCCTGCAATATCTCGCCTTAGCGCTCCTCGTGCTGGCCTTGTCGCTGTCGCCCGCCCATTTTCCTCTGAACAATTTCATGAACATCCTGGTGGTTTCGAGCTCGGCGCTGGTTCTGGCGACGGGCATGACTTCTTCCCGGCATGTGAACGGCGTTCTCGGCTCAGCCCCTCTTGTGTGGATCGGGAAGCTGTCCTATTCGCTTTACCTGTGGCATCACTGCGTTTTCACGTTCGCGCGCTGGAACTCCGACCTGAGCCGGCCGTTGTGCGCGCTGGTGGCCTTGCTGCTGATGGTGGCTATCTCTTATCTATCGTATCGATTCATCGAGATTCCCTTCCGTTATGCGTCTGAATAAAGGCATTAAAGTCATATTGACCGGAATGGTAGCGGGCATACTCTGCCTCCTGTTCATCTATGGGCTCTACCGTTTGCCGCCCGCGCGGATATATCTGGGCCACGCCGGGCGCTTCGCGGATCTTTGGCCCCCAGATGGGGCGCCGTTGGCGGCCTCTCTCTCCGCCAGCCAGCGGGAGTGTCACCTGCAGTATGGCGATCATTGGTCGACGGATCTGTTCGAGCGTTGCGCGACCCACAATGGCCGCCGCAACCGCATCATACTGATCGGGAACTCTCATGCGCAGCATCTCGTTCCCATGTTGGAAGCAGCCTCACAGGATCTGGGGTATGGCTATACGGCGCTGACGATCAGCAACTGCCGTCTAATCAGCGCTTTCCAAGTCATCAGTTCCATCAACTATCGCTACGATCTCTGCAAAGATTATTTCGACAATTCTTTGGACTTCGCCGTGAAGAATGCGATATCCGGCGATATCGTGTTGTTCGGGGCGCGCTCGTTGTTCGATAAGCCGTCTCCCAACGAAGAGGACATGCCTTCCGGCGCCTATGTCGATGGCAAGCAATTGACGTCCCGGGAAGCCTATGTGAAATCGATCTTGGACCTGGCAGGTTTCTCGATCTCGATGCGCGCTAAGGGCGTCGCCCTCGTGTTCGCCGGGCCGACCCCGCAATTCGCCCTCCCGGCGACACAGTGCGCGCCGGAGTGGTTTCGGTCCACGAAGACGGGGTGCGAGATGCCGCTGAGGGCCCTCGCGGCCGAGAAGGAGAGCATTCAGGGCGCTCTGTCGGAGATCTCGGCTAAGAGCGGCAACGCCTATTTCTGGGACCCGTTTCCCGCCCTTTGTGAAGAAATGACTTGCTATCCGTCTCGGGCAGAGCGGCTCTTATTTCGGGATCAACATCATCTTTCGGTCTATGGATCTAAATTTCTTGCCCCGAGTTTTGTTGGATTCATCCATAATATTAGAAAATGACCGTTCTCCCGCAGGCAGCAAGTGGAATCATCCTGTCGGCACAACAGTTATAATGCTCTCTGATGGCATCATCACGCCGACGTGCTTGCCGACTTCAACTTAGCGACGGCACTGCATTTTCCGGAACGCTCATTGGTGCCCCGCTCACCTCAAGCGGCGAACTTGTTTTCACAACGGCCATGGTCGGATATCCAGAAACCATCACCGACCCATCATATTTCGGACAAATCGTTGTATTCTCCTATCCCCTCATCGGCAACTATGGCGTTCCTCCCCATCCAGGGCCACTAGTAGGGGTCCCTCTCCGGGGCCTAGAAAGCGACCGCGTACGGGCTGCAGGAGTCATCCTTGGGGCTGACACCTCCTCGCCTGAACACTGGACTGCCGGAGCGTCCCTTGACGCTTGGTTGCATGCACAAGGTGTGCCCGGAATCGCGGGATTGGATTGCCGCCTATTGGTTCAGAAGATTCGTTCGACCCGCAGGCTGTTCGCTCGCATTTCTCCTCAAGATCCGGAGGGAGAGCGTAAACTTGGCACGGGAATCAACTCCGGTCGCGGTACATTCTTTGACCCTGGCGCTCACAATATCATGCCTGCGGTTTCCCGAGGTGCACCCATTCGCCTTGGTAAAGGGCGGTGCCGTATCGCCGTTCTTGATCTGGGAGTCAAATGGGGCATCCTCCGCTCCCTACTTGCCGGAAAGTGCGAGGTCGTCGTCTATCCATGGGATTACAATTTAGAGTCTGTGGATTGCGATGGCTGGGTTCTTTCCAACGGTCCAGGAGATCCGCTAAAAACAGGCTCTGTCGTGAATTCGATCCGCCGCCTCATCGCCGTGCGTGCACCGATCCTTGGTATCTGCTTGGGACACCAACTGTTGGCCTTGGCTGCCGGCGCGCGAACTCAGCGCATGCGCTACGGCCATCGCAGTCACAACCAGCCTGTGCTTGATGTCGAAACTGGTCGTGGTGCCATGACTAGCCAGAATCATGGATATGTAGTAGAGGCTGACAGCCTGACCCCAGGCTGGGATTCTTGGTTCATTAATGTGAATGACGGTACTTTGGAAGGCCTGCGCCACCGCTCAGGTTCTTGGCGTAGCGTTCAGTTTCATCCCGAAGGCAGCGCTGGTCCGCGCGACACATCCTGGATTCTGGCACGCTTTGCCCGCGACCCGCAAAGGGCCTGGTGAGACAGGTTCTTCTGCTAGGCTCTGGCGGACTCTCCATAGGCCAGGGCGGCGAGTTTGACTACTCCGGCACCCAGGCCGTTCGCTCCCTGCGAGAGGAGGGCTGCGAAGTGATCGTGGTGAACCCCAACGTGGCCACGGTTCAGACCGACCCCCAACAAGGCGTGAAGGTCTACCTTTATCCAGTCGAACCGCATTGGGTCGAACGTGTTATCGAGAAAGAACATCCTTGGGGCCTCGTGGCAGGATTTGGCGGCCAAACAGCCCTGAACTGCGCCATGGAACTCGACCGTCTCGGCGTCCTGCGGAGGCACAAGGTGCGCAACCTGGGGACCCCGATCAAAACCCTGCGCATGACCGAAGATAGGGGGCTCTTCGCTGCTTTCATGCGTCGTATCGGCGTCCCCGTTCCTCCCAGCTGCGCCGTTTCCTCGTCCGACGCAGCCCGACGTTGGTGCGATCGCTTAGGCTACCCGGTCATCGTTCGGGCAGCGTACGCTCTTGGCGGCTTGGGCAGCGGATTTGCCCATAACCCGCGCCAACTCAAGACTTTGGTGACCGAAGCGTTGTCCACATCTCCACAGGTTCTTGTCGAGAAGTCCTTGGTCGGCTGGCGTGAAGTGGAATATGAGGTCATGCGCGACATTTCTGGCGATGCTGTGGCCATCTGCAACATGGAGAATCTGGATCCCCTTGGCATCCATACAGGGGACTCGGTCGTCGTCGCCCCCAGTCAAACCTTGGATGACACCGAATTCCAACGACTGCGTGACGAATCGCTCAAGATCGTTCGTGCGGCGGGGATCATTGGTGAATGCAATGTTCAATTTGCCCTTGATCCGACTTCGAACCGCCACTATGTTATCGAGGTCAACGCCCGCCTGTCCCGCTCGAGCGCGCTCGCTTCGAAGGCCTCGGGCTACCCCATCGCAGCCGTGGCAGCCAAGGTCGTTCTGGGACGCAGACTTGTCAACCTACCCAATCCCGTCACGGGCGTCACTAAAGCCCTCTACGAACCGGCATTCGATTATGTGACCGTGAAGATTCCCCGCTGGGATCTGCGCAAGTTTCAGGGGGTCTCCAGCCACCTGGGCCCGATGATGAAGTCTGTCGGTGAAGTTATGGCCGTAGGCCGAACCTTTCCTGAGGCACTCCAGAAAGGCGTTCGCATGGTCTCGGAGGACACGCGCGGACTCTCCCGTCCGTATTCTCAGACCACGCGCCGATCCCTTCTCAAAGACCTGCGCGAACCCACCGATTTGCGTCTCTATGCTCTCATGGAGGCGTTCCGTCGCGGCATAAAGTTATCTGAGGTGCGCCGACTCACGCGCATCGACCCTTGGTTTCTTCGACATTTTGAGAGCCTTGCGGCACAGGAGCGGCTCATCGCAGGGAAGCGTTCGCTGACCCACGCTACCTCCGAAGAATGGCGCACCTGGAAGACAGCAGGCTTCGGGGATGAGCAGATTGCTGCCCTGCGCTTGGGCCCGTCTGCGGCACCACAAGCCGCGGAACGATTAGCTCTGAGGGTACGACGCTTGCGCGAGCGTGAGGGAGTGCGCCCATTTGTCAAGCGCATAGACACTACTGCCGGCGAGTACCCATCGATCACCAACTACCTTTACATGTCCTACGCCGCTTCCGCCCACGATGTGACCCCCAGCCGCGGCCGCAAGACAGCCCTCATCTTGGGCGCTGGCGCCTACCGCGTAGGCTCGAGCGTAGAGTTCGACTGGTGCGCCGTACGCGCCAGCGAGCGATTTCGCCGTTCTGGGTGGACCAGCATCACTCTTAACTGCAACCCCGAAACCGTATCTACGGACTTTAATTCCTCGGACCGACTTTATTTCGAGGAACTGACACTAGAGCGAATTCTTGACATAGCGCGCTTCGAACGAGTCGCGGGCGTCGTTGTGTCGATGGGCGGACAACTGCCCAACCGCCTGGCCCTACCGCTGGCTCACGCAGGATTGCGCCTCCTAGGACATCCGCCAACGGCGATCGATACAGCCGAGGACCGCCAAAAATTTTCCGCCCTCTTGGACCTTGTGGATGTCGACCAGCCCGCCTGGGTCAATGCGGCAAGCCGAGCCGGGGTAGATCGCTTCGTGCGCCATGTCGGCTTTCCCGTTCTGATACGACCCAGCTACGTTCTTTCAGGCGCGGCAATGAGCATTGCCCACGACAGGCGCTCGCTTGAGCGCTCGCTCGCCGCGGCTGCAAACTTTTCAGATAAGCATCCAGTCGTAGTTAGCAAATTTCTACAAGGCGCGCGCGAGATCGAACTCGATGGTGTGGCTTGCCGGGGACGTATTGTCGTTTCGGTTCTCGCTGAGCATGTGGAGAACGCCGGCGTTCATTCAGGCGATGCCACCATCGTCATTCCCGCCCAGCGTCTGTATGTCGAGACCGTACGCCAGGTTCGCATGGCAGCCCGACGCATCGTAGCCGCGTTGCGTCTTCACGGGCCATTCAATATTCAATTCCTGGCCTTGGCCAATCGCATTTACGTCATTGAATGCAATGCTCGCGCCTCGCGCTCCTTTCCGTTCGCATCGAAAGTCCTCGGGACAAACCTAGCTGACTTAGCTGCGCGCATAATGTTGGGAGAGCGTCCGAAAGGCCGGGTCGGCGCTCGGGAAGACGACCTCGGCCATGTCGGAGTCAAGGCTGCCCTCTTCAGTTTCAAGCGTCTCTCGGGCTCCGACCCTGTACTGGGGGTGGAGATGGCCTCTACAGGCGAAGTGGGCTGTTTAGGACGCGATTATGACGAGGCTTTATTGCTAGCTCTGGAATCCGCCGGAGTGAAGCCTCCGCGCCGCGGTATTTTGGTGTCGGCGGGGCCGGAGGCCGAGAAGTTGCGTTTCCTCAGTGCGGTGCGCTGGGCGACATATCATAGAGTCCCTCTTTACGCGACCGACGGTACCGCCCGGTTTCTTCAGGCCCACGGAGTAAAAGCTCGCACCTTAGCCTGGCCAGGACAAGGTGCAGGAGATGTTCTCAAAGCCATAAGGGGAGGACAGGTAGACTTCGTCGTCAATGTTCCCAAGAATTTGGACCCGCAAGAATTGACCTATGGACGTGAAATCCGGCGCACGGCAATCCGATTCGGCTGCTCACTGCTTACGGACATAGACATAGTTCGGGACTACTTCCAGGCGCTTGAGCGAGCCGATACAACGACGAACCGCATAACTTTGCTTTCTGTGCCTGCGTACATGGAAGATTAGGTAATGAGAATATAGACATGTGCGGCATTGCAGGAATATATAAGCGGACGTCGGCCGGCGGCGAGAGACTTTCTGAACAGGTCTCCGCCATGGTCCGCGCGATCCGCCATCGTGGTCCCGATGGTTACGGGGTCTGGGCCGATCCTCATGGGCACGCAGCTTTGGGCCATGCCCGTCTCGCCATCGTCGATTTGACCGATGAGGGGAAACAGCCGATGATCTCTCGCAACGGGAATCTCGTGCTGACCCTCAATGGGGAGATTTACAACTATATCGAGTTGCGCCAGGAGCTTATTCAGGCGGGCATCAAGTTCCGCGGCACTTCAGATACCGAAGTGCTTCTCGAAGCGATGGAGCACTGGGGCATAGAAGAGGCTTTGGTGCGTTCCCGCGGAATGTTCGCCTTGGCTATTTATGATATTCGTCAAAAATGCCTTTGGCTCGCACGCGATCGCGTGGGAAAGAAACCACTGTATATATACGATGACGCGGCCAGTTTAATATTCGCCTCGGAGATAAAAGGCATACTGGCCGTTCCGGGCATCAGGGTGAATATCTCTCAGCAGTCACTTTCCGACTATCTCTCCCTCGGGTACGTCGTCGGGTCCGGCACCATTTACCGGGAAATATCTGAGGTGCGGCCAGGCACTTTGGTTCGAGTTGGTCTGGACTACCAGAGCCGTCCGGAAAAACACTATTGGCGTTTCTCAAATCAGGCCTCTCTCGTTCTCTCACCGGAAGAGATCCAAGAAGAGACTGAGCGACTGCTGAGCGAATCCATCCGTATACGATTGCGCGCCGATGTGCCTGTCGGAATTTTCCTTTCCGGAGGCATCGACAGCGGCCTGATCACTGCCTTTGCGGCAAAGCAGTCAGCCCAGCCTCTCAACTCCTTCACAGTCACGTTTGGCACCTCAACTTTTGACGAGTCCAAGCTGGCGAGCATGGTCGCCCAACGATACGGCACCCATCATCATGAGATCCGTCTCGATCCGAAGATTGAAGAACTCCTGCCGAAGGTGGTTCGTGCCTATGATGAGCCCTTCGCCGATCCCTCGGCATTCCCGACGTTCGCGATTTCCGGCGCGGCCTCGAAGCACGTCAAAGTCGTTCTTAATGGCGAAGGCGCCGATGAGCAGTTCGGCGGCTATAGGCGAATATACGCAATGCGCCAAGTGGAAAAGCTTCAGTTCATCCTTAGGAGGATGCCGAAGAATGCCTTGAGCTCACTCGCGGACGCGTTGCCGCATCCGAGGGGATTTCGCAATGCCTATTCATTCCTGTACCGGTTCGCGCGGGGTGCCCAAGCGGATCCTCAGACTCGCTATCTTCTATGGTCTTCAGATGGTTTTGATGAGGCTGAGAAACAACGATTGGGATTGGGCAGCGCCACAGACGCAACGCGCCCCACAACGCAGGTCTTGCGAGAGAGCCTTGTTCGATATGCAGCATTGCCCCCGTTGGCCGAGTTCATGGCGCTTGACTTCCTCCTCGGCATGACGGATTGCCTTCTCCCAAAGATCGATGTGGCGACCATGGCGCATGGCTTGGAAGGCCGCTCGCCGTTTCTCGATCAAAGACTTGTCGAGTGGGTTGCCGGGATCGATAAATCCTCCCTACTCGCCGGTTCAGGCACCAAGCCCGTTCTTCGCTCGATCGCGAGGCGGTATCTGCCGCCCGAGGTGTTTTCCGCGCCCAAACGAGGATTTGAAATCCCGCTCCTACGCTGGATGAAACACGATCTTCGCTCCATGGTGCACGATGTCTGCACGGCGGAGGACTGTCTTCTCTTCGATCTGCTCGATCGCCGCGAGGTCCTGGCCATCCTGGAGCGGCGCGTCCCCATGGACGATGAGCGCTGGGCCAAGCGCATCTGGATGCTATTCATGCTTGCGTCTTGGGGGAGGTGCGCTCGTGAAGATCGTCTGCATCGCTCCTGACGATCTATCGGCGCTTCTTTTCTTTAAGACGCTCTCACGCCTGCTGGCACAACGGGACGGGATAGAATTGGTCACCATCGGAGGCCCCGTGGAGGGCCAATCCGCAGATATGTATTCGAACGAAATCCGAAAGGAGATTATTTCGACCCATATCGAGATCCTGATGAAGAGATTTATTTCTCCGGTGCAGGATATGGTCTATCTGTTCAGGCTCTACCGTATTCTGAAGAGCGAGCAGTGTCAGGCAGTCATCACCTTCACCACCAAGCCCAACATCTACGGACAAATTGCCGCGTTCCTCGCGCGCGTGCCCCTGAGGGTCATGGCGGTGCGCGGGTTGGGGCGGACATTCAACGCCCCAGCGACGTTCAAAGAGCACCTGCTTCAGCAGTTGATGACTGTTCTGTATAGATCGGCATGCCGCATAGCTCATAAAGTCTGGTTTACGAATCGAGGGGATCTCGTCGACTTGGTTTCAGGCGGCATATGCCCGGAACAAAAGACCTTTCTAACGAAGAACGCCGTGGATCTTGCCGACTTCAACGTCTTGCGTATCGACCACGCGCATCTCCAGTCGCTGCGCCAAGAGCTGAAGCTGATGCCGGACGACCAAGTGGTCATCATGGTGGCCCGCTTAATTGAGCAGAAAGGCGTCCGTGAATTCGCGCAGGCAGCAGTGGCGCTGCGCGCGCGCATCCCCAAACTCTACTTCCTGCTTGTCGCCCCTGAAGAGCCGGAGAATCCATCGATGGTGCCCGTCACATACATCCGCGATATGATGGGACGCTCGAATCTCCTCTGGCTGGGATTTCGCAAGGATGTGCGCGAACTGTACGCCCTATCGAATCTCGCTGTGCTGCCCTCCTACTACAAAGAGGGGGGGTATCCACGTGCGCTTCTGGAAGCCATGGCATATGGGAAGCCCGTCATAGGGGCTGATACCCCAGAGTGCCGCGGACCGGTGGAAGATGGCCGCAACGGCTATCTCGTACCTCCGCGCGATGCGCCGGCTCTTGCAAAGGCAATAGAGAAGATCGCGACCGATCCCGAATTATCGCGCCGCATGGGGCAGCATTCCCTGACCCGCATGAAGACAGAATTCGATGATCAGGTCGTCTTCCGCACATTAATCGATGAAGTGCTCTTTCCAGATGCAACTCTTTAATGTTGAACTTCAGCGCCTAGCGGAGTATTTCGCCAGCTGAACATACATTGTTTCTCACGACATGATTCTTACCCTCCAGCGAGAAATCCTGCACGTTCCCGTAAGGGCGCCGTCCCGATTGTTGTGGAAAATTGAAAAGCGTAACCTTTGGTTAAGA
>ERZ1292633.312-Hain-H41-02um-R1-312-length-61660-cov-5_pt1 | contig 61660 bp, 49 predicted proteins | sample MGYA00564406_ERZ1292633 | MGnify/ENA primary metagenome ERZ1292633 (study PRJEB36523, sample SAMEA6512639) | groundwater metagenome | collected 2019-01-08 | study: AquaDiva: Metagenomics assemblies of 32 groundwater samples | reverse complement strand
CCACCACGGATCGCGCCGCGCTCGACGACCGGCGTTGCGGCGGCGGAAGAGTCGGCCGCGGAGGATGAGCCGGAGGCATCGGGGTCATCGGAGCCATCGGCGCCGCTCCTCGAGCGGCCAGGCGTCGCCCCCAACATCGATCGTGTCGTCGTCTCCGGCATGGCGCTGTCGTTCGCGGTCGAGCCGCCGGAAGCGATCGTCAAGGTCGACAACCGGGTGATCGGCCAGGCGTGGACCTGGAACGCGAAAAGGAAGGACGGTCGGGCCTACGACCTTCCGGATCCCGGTGATCACCTCGTGCGGATTCTCGCGGCGGGGAAGACCTACACGATTCGCGTTGTCGCGACCGAAGGCGCCCCATCCCCGACGATCATCGCCGTCGATCTCGGAGTCGGCCCGGCCAAGAAACGCAGCCGCCGGAGCAGCGACCGCCCGTGATCGTGGACGCGGTGGACGAAGGCGCGGAGAGCCCGTTCTCGGACTCTCCGCGATGACCGAGCTCTTGACGCTGCCCGGCAAGAGCTTCGCCACGGCCGAACGAGTCTGCTTCGAGAACGGCTTCGAGCTCGTGCTGCTGCCGAACCGGCAGGCGCCGATCGTGACCACCGTTCTCGTCTATCGCGCCGGCGGGCGCGACGAGGCGCCGGGCGCCTCCGGGGCGGCGCACTTTCTCGAACACATGATGTTCAAAGGCGCGGGCCGCTACGGCCCGGGCGAGATCGACCGCCGCACTCTGGCGCTGGGTGGCGTCAACAACGCCTTCACCAGCCACGACCTCACCGCCTACTACTTCGCCTTCGCGCGCGACCGCTGGGCCGAGGCGCTGACCATCGAGCGCGAGCGGATGACGGCGCTGACTCTCGACCCGAAAGAGATCGCGAGCGAGCGCCAGGTAATCCTCGAGGAGCTCGCGATGTACCGCGACGACCCGTGGGAGTCGCTCGAGCTCGCGGTGCAGGTGGAGCTTTTCGGCCGCCACCCGTACGGCGTGCCGGTGCTCGGAAAAGAGAAGGATCTCAAAGCGATGGATCGCGCCAGGCTCGAGGAGTTCCATCGCCACTTCTATCGCCCGGGGAACGCGCTGCTCGTGGTCTCGGGCGATGTCGATGACGACGCCGGCCGCGCCGTCGAGAGCGCCTTCGCGAACCTGCCTCGTGGAGAGTCCGTGCGCCCGGAGCTCGCGCCGGTCACCGGCCTCACCGGAGAGCGGCGAGTCGAACAGCTCGTGCCGGGGAGCGAAGTGATCCGCATGATGGTCGCTTTGCCGGCTCCGCCGCCCGATCACCGCGATTTTCCGGGGCTCCGCATGCTCGCCACGATTCTGGGGAGCGGCCGCTCGAGTCGGTTGCATCGCGAATTCGTCGACGTCGGTCAGCTTTGTCTTTCAGCCGATTGCGACCTCGCCGACATGGAGGCGGGCTCATACTTCTCGTTCACGTTCGAGCTGCTGCCGGGAGTGGACCCGGCCGAGATCGAGCGGCGGCTCGACGGCCTGCTCGGAGCCCTGCGCGGAGTGCCGCCGGGAGAGGAAGAGCTGGCGCGCGCGCGCCACGTCCATCTCGCGGATTGGGTTTTCCAGCAGGAGCGGATCCACCAGCAGGCGATCCTCGCGGCGCTCGCCGCGGCGCAGGGAGAGATCACTCTGCCCGAACGGCAGGTCGCCGGGGCGCTCGCCTGCGCGCCGGAAGAGCTCTGTCGTCTGGCGGGCCGCTATCTGGACCCGGTGCGAGCGGCAGTGCGTGGTCTCTCGCGGCCGGCGGCATGAGCTTCTCCTTCCCCGCCGCGACGGCATCGAGCCGGCTGCGCCTGCGCGTTCGACGCGTCGAAGGAGCGCCGATCGTCGCGCTCCGCGTCTTGCTGCCGGGCGGCGCACGGCGTGAATCGATCCCCGGTCAGGCGCTCCTCACCGGTCGCATGCTCGCCGAGGGCACGACCGGCCGCGACTTCGCGGCGATCAGCGCCGACGCCGAGGCGCGCGGCATGATCCTCAGCAGTTTCGGCGGCTACGAAGGGCATGGGTTGGCGCTCGACGGCCTGGTCACCGACTGGCGCCGCGCGCTCGACTGGGCGGCGGAACTGGTCTTCGAGTCAGCGTTCCCGGAGACGCGCTTGCGCTGGCTGGCGCGTCAGGCCGCCGCGGAGCTCGAAGCACAGGCCGACGAAGCCGACGTCCTCACCGGGCGAGAGCACATGGCGCAACTCTGGGCGCCGCACCCGCGGTCGCGCCCCCTGCAAGGGGACGCCGCGAGCCTCGAACGCCTCCAGCCGTCGAACTGCCGCGATTTTCACCGCGCGGCGCTCTCGGCGGGTCTGCTGGTGTCGATCGCCGGGGATCTGAGCGGGGAAGAAGTGCGAGCCCACGCATTTTCGTCCTTCGGCGCGGCGAGCGAGGTCGAGGCTCACGTGCCCCCGTTCGCGGTGCCCGCGGATCCGGCGTCGTCGCCAGAACCGCGCCGTGAGCTGCGCACCCACGCGCGCGATCAGGCGCATCTCTACCTCTCGCACCTCACGGTCTCGCGCGCCCATCCGGACTATCCAGCGCTCGAGCTCGCAGGCGTCCTGCTCGGCGCTGGCTCGGGGCTCGCGGGGCGAATTCCGCAGCGCATCCGCGACCGGGAAGGCCTCGCCTACACCGCGATGGCGGACGCGGTCGCCGGGGCCAGCCTCGACTCGGGGCGGCTCGCGGTTTACGTCGGCACTTCGCCCGCGACGGTCGCCGCGGCGGAGGCCGCGGCGCGCGACGAGCTGGCGCGCTTCGTCGCCGAGCCGATCGAGGCGCTCGAGCTCGCCGATGCGAAGTCCTATCTTCTCGGCCGCGAACCGTTCCGCCGCGAGACCGCGCGCCAGTGGGCCGATCTTCTCGCCGCGAGCCTGCTGCTCGACCTGCCGCTCGACGATCCGGACTGGCACGCCGCCAGGGTCGCGGCGCTCACCGCGGTCGACGTCGAGGGCGCGGTGAGGCGCCATCTCGATCCGCTGAAGCTCGTCGCCACGGTGGGTTTGCCGGCTTAGCCGGCGCCGAATCCGGCTACGCCTTCAGTCGCAGGCCGGCGCACCCTTGCGGCGCTGAGAGTCAGGAGTCCCGTCCGACTGGTGCGGGCCGCTCGAGCCCGGTCAGAATTCGGCGGGCGCCCGCCGACTCCGCAACGCCAGGGCGAACGGCACGATGGCCAGGAGCACGATCGCCTGGCTCGACATCAGGCCGAACGACAGGCTGCGCACGTCGCCGAGCCAGCCGGTGACGAGCGGCCCGGGTCCGACGCCGAGGAGGTTCATCACCAGGAGGGCGAAGGCGATCACGGTCGAGCGCGTCCGTGCCGGCGCGAGCTCCTGCAGGCTCGCGAAGAGCGGACCGAAGTAGGCCGAGTTTCCCGCCGCGGCGAGGAACCAGCAGAAGAAAAAGACCGGGCTTCCCGGTTTCGCGGTGTAGAAGCCGAGCGTCGCGGGCATGAAGAAGAGGGTCATCGGAATGAGGCTCCGGAGATGACCGTTCGAGTACCGTCTCGCGAAGCGGTCGCCGAAGGCGCCGCCGGCGAGGTTGCCCAGGAAGCCGGCGGAGACGGCGACGACGCCGGCGAGGAAGGCGGCGCGGGAGTAGACGTAGCCGCGCTCCTCGACGAGCCAGGTGACGACGAGGAGCGCCGACCCCGAGCCGTAGACCAGCATCGATCCGCCGAGGAGCGCCAGGAAAAGCTCATGGCGCGAGCGCAGTGCCGCGAGAACTTCGCCGGCGAGGCCGCGGAGCGAGGGCCGCGTGGCGTTCGTCGCGCCGCGGCGGGGCGGCTCGCGATAGAGCAGCAGACCGGCCGCCGCGACCACGCCGAGGACCCCAAGCACGTAGAAGCAGGTTCGCCAGCCGTAGCGCGGCGCAATCCAGCTCGACGCGATGAGGGAGAGGGCGCTGCCGAGCGGAATGCCGGCGTAGTAGACGCCGGTCGCCATCGCGAGCCGGCGCGGCGGAAACGAGTCGCCCAGCATCGAGAGCGAGGCCGGCGTCAGCGTCGCCTCGCCGACGCCGACGAAGACGCGCGGAATGGCGAGCTGGGCAAAGCTCTTCGCCCAGCCCGAAAGCGCGGTCATCGCGCTCCACAGGGCCAGCCCCGCCGAGACCAGCGGGATCCGCCGGTAGCGATCGGCGGCGACACCGAGAAACAGACCGACGAACGAGTAGAAAAACACGAAGCTGAAGCCGGCGAGGAGACCGATCTGGGCGCGCGTCAGGCCGAGATCGGCGATCAGGAGTGGCGCCAGGCTCGCAATCAGCGACCGGTCGACGAAGTTGAGAATGTTGAGCGCCGTGAGGAAGATGAGGAGCCGCCAGGCATACGCCGTGACTCTCTCGTTCTCCTCCGATTTCGCGGGTCTGGCCGGGGGCGTCATCATGCCCTCGGATCGCGCGCGGCGAGGAAGCGGCTGAGCCGGGGAAAGAACAGGTCGCGGCGCTCGAGGTAGACGACGTGGCCGGACTCGGGCAGGAGCTCGAACCGGCTGTTCGGGAGGATCGTCGCGAGCTTCGCCTGCGCCCAGAGCGGAATGCAGCGATCCTGCTCGCCCGCGAGAATGAGCGTCGGGGTCGCCACGCGGCGGTAATCGGGGAGGCGCTCGTCGAGGCCGCCGAAGAACGGGATCTGCGCTTCGGTCAGCCGCACCAGGCTGTGGATCCTCCCCATGTAGCGCTCCTCGAACCGCTGTCGCATCGCCTCGAGGTCGTGCGCCGCGGTGGCCGCGAGGAAGCGCTCGCCGAAGATCTTCTCGTAAAGGTAGTGCGTATAGAGCGGGAACAGGGTCTGGCCTCCGGCGTAGAAGCGCAGCGACATCTCCTGGTAGAGCTCGAACGTCCGTTCGCGGGAGAGGAGGATTCCCGAGAGGGCAAGCGTGTGCAGACGGCTCTCGTGGAGCCGCGCGAAATCGAGCGCCACGAAGCCGCCGTAGGAGACGCCCAGGACGTGGACGCGCTCGATCGCCAGGGCATCGAGGATCGCGGCGAGCGCGCCGGCGAGACGGGGGATGGTCACCGGCTCGTCGGGCGAAGAGGAGGCGCCCTGGCCGAGATAGTCGTAGAGGAGGACATCGTAGCCGTCGAGATCGTCGAGAAACGGGTACCAGGCCTTGGTGTGCATGGCGAGGCCGTTCAGCATGCAGACGACTTCGCGCTCGCCGGTGCCGTGGAGCTCCCACCAGATCCGCTGTTCGGGCCGCTCGACGTCGGGCAGGAATCCGCTCCGGAGCGGAACGCGCTCGGGCATCGTCAGGCCGCCGTCATTCCGGGCGCTCCATCATTTCGAACGCTCCGCGGGGAGCTCCGCCTGGCGCTCGAGAAAGTCGCGGCAGACGGCGGCGAGCCAGGCGGGTTCCTCGGCGACGATGGCGTGACCCGAGCTCGGATGCTCGACGACTTCGGCGCGAAGAGCGGCCGCGAGGGCGAGCGAGCGCTCCGGCTCCATGACGCGGTCGGCGCGCGACAGCACGACGCAGGCCGGCGCGCGGATCGCGTGCAGCCGGTCGGTCAGGTCGAAGTCGGCGACCGCGGTGAGCAGTCGGTCGGTGCCGGCGTACCAGTCGAGCGGCAGCTCGCCGACGCGGGCGCCCCGGCTGGCGAACTGCTCCTTCTCGCGCTCCCGGTACTCCTGGGAGTAGACGCGGTCGACGAGCGCGTCGAGGAACGGCGCGCGGTCTCCGCCCGCTAGAATCGCCGCGACGAGCGCCCGCATCGCCCGCGTCTGGGCGGTGAATTCGGGCGTCACCCTGTCCATCGCGGTGACGAGGACGAGGGACCGCGCGCGCCCGGGCGCGGCCGCCGCGAGCTCGAGCTCGACCTCGGCGCCGAACGACGTGCCCAGAAGATGCGCCGACTCCCAGCCGACATGATCGAGCAGCGCCAGGACGTCGGCCGCGTGCCCGGCGAGATCGGAAGGGCCCGGACCCGGCGAGAGCAGCTGGCCGCGAAAGTCGAAGGCGAGCAGGCGGAACCGGTCGCGGAGCGCCGCGGCCACCGGCTCCCACGATCCGAAAGTCATCATGCCGCCGTTCAGGAGGACGACCGGCTCGCCTTCGCCGGTGATCCGGTGGGTGAGCTTTTCGGTCATCTCGAGCTTCGCCGCGCTCATGCGCCTTGTCCGTCGAGCCAGGCGCGCTTGAGGTCGCCCTTGACGACCTTGCCGTACGCCGTGCGCGGGAGCTCCGGCATGACGACGACCGCGCGCGGCAGCTTGTAGCGTGCCAGGCGCTCGCCGAGGAAGGCGAGCACCGAGTCCGGCGCGGCGCTGCCCGGCGCGAGCTCGACGACGAAGGCGACGCCGACCTCGCCCCACGTCGCGTCCTCCACGCCGACGATCGCCGCGTCGCGCACCCCGGGATGCTGCACCAGGGCGGCCTCGATCTCGGCCGGGTAGACGTTGACGCCGCCGCTGATGATCATCTCCTTGGCGCGGCCGGCGATGTAGTAGAACCCTTCCGAGTCGCGCCGCGCGAGATCGCCGGAGCGGAACCAGCGTCCTCGATCGGACGCGCGAGCCTTGGCGTCCGGGTCGGGCACGAACGCCTCGGCCGTCGCCTGCGGCCGGTTCCAGTAGCCGAGGCAGACGTGCGGGCCGCGGAACCAGAGCTCGCCGACTTCGCCGACGGGGACCTCGGCGCCCTCGGAGTCACCGGCGCCGGCGAGCCGCACCTCGGTGTGCATCATCGGCTTGCCGATCGAGCCGCGTTTGCGGATCGAATCCTCCACGGTCATCGCGAAACAGTTGACGCCGACCTCGGTCATGCCGAAGCCCTGCTTGAAGACGACGCCGCGCTCCTGGTAGGCCTCGGCGATCCAGAGCGGCAGGGGCGCTCCGCCGCTCATCAGGGCGCGGACCGACGAGAGGTCGGCGCCCGCGAACTCCGGCGCTTCGAGCAGCCGCTGCCAGATCGTCGGCACGCCGAGGATGACGGTGCAGCGTTCGACGGCGATCGTCCGCCAGATCTCGGCGGGGTCGAAGCCGCGATGGAGAACGATCGTTCCGCCGATCGTGAAGATCGGAACGAGGAAGGCGAAGAGACCGCCGGCGTGGTAGAGCGGCGTGAAGATCGGCGAGACGTCGCTCGCGGTGAGCTGCCAGCTGGCGACGGTGTTGTAGCCGTTCCAGGCGACGTGACGGTGGGAGATCATGACGCCCTTCGGCGTGCCCGTCGTGCCCGACGTGTAGAGCAGGCAGCAGAGATCCTCGGGCTCGACGGGCGGTGTCACGAAGCGCGCCGGATCGGCGCCGGTGGCGAGCTCGCCGAGCGTCGTCGCCGCGCCTTCCGCGGAAGCGTCGAGCGGGATCCAGTGCTCGATCCTCGGCGCGTCGGGCAGAGCGCGGAGCGCCGCGATGGTCTCGGCGAGCTCGCCGTCGTAGATGAGGGCCCGCGCGCCGCTGTCGGCGAGGATCGGGGCGAGCTCGTGCGGCGTCAAGCGGGTGCCGAGCGGCACCAGGACGCAGGCGCCTTTGCCGGCGGCGAAGAAGAGGTCGAGGTACTCGACCCGGTTGTGGGCGAGCAGCGCGACGCGGTCGCCAGGCATGAGGCCGAGCCCGGCGAGCGCCAGCGCGGCGCGTACCGCGCGCTCGTCGAGCTCGCGGTACGAAAGCCGGAGCGCTGGAGCGCCGGAGGGTCCTGGCGCCACCACGACGAGCGCCGGGGCGTCGGGCGTGAGGCGAGCGCGTTCCCCGAGAACGTCGGCGGTGATCATGCGGCGCCGGCCCCGGAAGGCGACGTCGTCGCGGGCCCATCGGCGGACGCAGCGGGCGCCACGGGTGCCGGCGAATCGAGGAGCTTTCCGAGCGCGTCGACGAAGGCCGGCGCGCACTCGATCGCCGGAATGTGGCCGCAGCGGTCGATCCGCGTCAGCCGCGCGGCGGGAAACTGGTCGCGCAGTCGTTCGGCGTAGGAAATCTTCATGAGCTGATCCGAAGCTCCCCAGAGGAGCTCCACCGGCGTCCTCACCTCGCCGAGCCTCCCGATGAGGAGATGGGCGATGAGCCCCGGCAGATCGCGCGTCAGCCGCGCGGTGGCTCCGTTCGGCGCCCGCCGCACGAGATCGTCGAGCAGCCAGTCGGGGAGCGGCGGCGCCGACGGGTCGCGCAGCATCGCCATCAGCTTCCCCGCCTCCTCGCGCGTCGCCGGCAGGAGCGACGGCGCCCCGGGGTCGCCGGGAATCGGCCCGCCGTTCACGAGCACGATCCGGGCGACGCTCTCCGGATGCCGATGGGCGAGAAGCGTCGCGAGCCAGGCGCCCATCGAGTTCCCGACCACGATCGCCGGCTCCTCGTGGGTCGCTTCGGCGAGGAGCCGCTCGACGCCCGCGACGATCGTGGCCATCGGCAGGTCGCCTTCGGCGGGCGCGCTTTCGCCGTGGCCGGGCAGGTCCGGCACGATCACCCGATGCGCCTTCACGAACGCCGGCGCTACCTCGAACCAGGCGCTGCCGCGATGCCCGACGCCGTGCAGAAAGATGAGCGGCGAACCCGATCCAGAGGCATAGAAAACCAGGCGGTCGGCCTCGCCCCCGAGCGCTGACCGCGTGAAGCCGGAGGCGACCAGGGCTCCGAGCCTCCCTTGTTCGAGCTTTTCGAGCGACGGCGAATCCACGGTAGCTGGAATCGGCGCAGGCGCGGCGGCGGCTACCGCCTCCCCTTGTTCGAGCTTTTTCGGCGGCGGAGAGTCCTCAGCGGTGCCCGGCATAGCCGCCACGATCGCCGAGAAAGCAAAGAAAGAAAAGGCCTTTCGCCTCATCGAGCGATCTCACCGAGGCGGAAGGCGGCGGCGGCCTGGTTGTAACCCACGCCGGAGCCGACGAAGGCGACGAGATCGCCGGCTCTGACGCGACCGGCTTCGACCGCGTCGTCGAGCGCCATACCGAGGCAGGCCGAGCCCGTGTAGCCCCACTTGTCCATGATCATGTGCGCCCGTTCGAGCGGCAGGCCGAGGTCGGCCATGACGATCTCGATCGACGATTTCCGGACCTGGGAGAAGATGATGAGGTCGATCTCGGAGATCGAGAAACCGCCATTCGCCGCCAGCTGCCGCGTGATTCTCGGCCAGCCGATGTTGTTGATCTCCGGCGGATAGCGTTCGACGAGCCGGACCCTGGTCCGGCCCGCGCGCACGCTCGCTTCGGTCGCCGGCTCCGCCGTCCCTCCCGAGTAGATCCCCCAGTGGCCGGCGTACGAGCCGTCGGCCTGCGCGGCGGCCGAGACAAAGCCGGGTTCGTCGCGCGCTTCGACGAGCGCGGCCGCGGCGCCGTCGCCGTAGAAGAAGATCATCGGATCGTCCGGATCGGCCAGCTTGTGCATCATGTAAACGCCGGCGACGAGCACGCGCCGGATCGACGGGTTGACCGCGATCCAACCCGCCGCCGTGGCGAGACCGGTGGGAAAGGAGGCACAGGCGCAGCCGATGTCGAAGGTGCCGGCGTTGACGGCGCCCAGCTTGTGCTGCACCACGACCGACGTCGCCGGGGTGACGTAGTCGGGCGAATCGGTGCCGACGATGAGGAGATCGATCTCGTCCGCCGCGACGCCGGCGCGATCGAGCGCCTGCCGCGCGGCGCGCACCGCAAGGTCGGAGCTCGCCCAGTCTGGAGGAGCGTAGAAGCGCGTCCCGATCCCGGTCGACGCGGCGAACTTGTCGATGACGTCGCCGTTGCCGATCCCCGCGAATCGCCGGCGGAGCTCGTCATTGGTGACTTCGATCTCCGGAACGTAGCGTCCGGTCGAGATGATCTGCGCGAAGCGCGGCATGCGCGGCGGATTCTACGTTCCCGACACCAGGCCGCCGTCGACCGAGAGCACCGCGCCGTGGACGAACGAGGCGGCGTCGGAGGCGAGCCAGAGGTAGGCCTCGGCGATCTCGTCCGGCTTGCCGATACGGCCGATCGGCGTGTGCTCGACCATGCCGTCGAGGATCTTCCGCGGCATGGCGGAGAGAATCTCGGTGGCGACGAACCCGGGCGCCACGGCGTTGACGCGAATGCCGTACTTGCCGAGCTCGCGCGCCCAAGTCTTCGTCATGGTGATCACCGCGCTCTTGGTCGCGGCGTAGTTGGTCTGGCCGAAATTGCCGTAGAGGCCGACAACCGACGAGGCGTTGAGGATGACGCCGCCGCCGCCGCGGATCATGTGCGGCACGGCGGCGCGGGCGCAGAGAAAGACCCCCTTGAAGTTGACCGCAACGACGGCGTCGAAGGCCGCGTCGTCCATGACGGAGACGACTTCGCCCTCCCTCCACTTGACAAGCTGGGCGTCGCGCACGATGCCGGCGTTGTTCACCAGCACGTCGTAGCGCCCCCAGCGCTCGACGACTTCGGCGGTCGCCGCCTCGACGGCGGCGCGTTCGGTGACGTCGACTCGCGCGACCAGCGCTTCTCCGCCCGCGGCCTCGATCTCGGCCGCGAGGCCGGTCGTGTCCGCCACGTCCCAGGCCGCGACGCGAGCCCCTTCCCTGGCGAATCGGCGGGCCAGAGCCCGGCCGATGCCGGCCGCGGCGCCGGTGACGACGACGACGCGGCCGGAGAGTCCGGTATCGATCATGAGTGGAGCTTAGAAGAAGCGGAACTCGACCGTGGCGAGGAGGGTGCGCGGCGCGCCGTACGAGCCGGTGACGACGCCCAGCGCCGGGATGTTGTACCCGTTCGTCAGGTACTCCTCGTCGGTCAGGTTCTTGCCGTTGATGCCGATGCGCCACGTGGCGTCGGGTGAGAGCCAGCTCACCCAGGCGTCGTAGAGCTCGTAGGCCTCCTGGGAGATCGGCAGCAGTGGCACGCCGGGACGGCCGGGATACTGCCCGCCCTCGTTGGTGAGGATGGCGTCGTCGCGGTAGTAGCCGCCGGCGCTCGCGGTGATGAGCCCGCCGAAGGCCGGGAAATCGAAGTTGAAGTGCAGGCCCGCGGTGAACTCCGGGGCGTTGGTGATCATCCGCGTGTCGACGAAGCCGTCGCGGTTCTCATCGAGGAACTCGTCCGGCTCGGCGTCGAGGTACGACGCGAAGCCGTTGATCCCGAACCAGTCGGCGCTCGTCGACGACCAGTCGAATTCGACCTCGGCCCCCTGCATGGTGGCGTTGCCGGCGTTCAGGAAGTTGCCGAAGAAGGAGTCGTTGACGCCGTCGCCGTTCGAGTCGTAGTCGGTGAAGGTGGAGACCTGGACGTCCTTGTACTTGCCGTAGAACACCGCTGCGTTGAGCACCAGCGAGCCTTCGGCCAGCGCGCTCTTGACGCCCACCTCGACGACATCGAGGATCTCGTCGTCGAACGGCTCCGCCGACTGGGGGAAGACGGTGGCCTGGGCCCGGACGTTGAAGCCGCCGCTCTTGAAGCCCCGCGAGTACGTGACATAGCCCAGAATGTCGTCGTTGAAGCGGTAGTCGAGGCCGAGCTTCGGGGCGATCGAGTCGAACGTCTCTTCCTTATCGTAGTCGGACGTGACCGCCCGGACCACGGTGTGGGTGTCGTCGGTGTAGAAGGCGTTGAAGGCGATGCCGTTCTTCTTCTCGCGCGTCGCGCGCAGGCCGAAGTTGAGATTCATGGCGTCGGAGATCAGCCAGCTGCCGTCGCCGAAGAGCGCGATCGAGTCGACGAGGGTCCGGCCGTCGGTCGTGCCGTAGGAGGTCGGCGCGATGCCGTTCAGGAAGATGTTCCGGACCAGGCCCCCAGCCTCGCCGTCGAAGTAATAGGCGCCGACGACGCCGGAGAAGCGGTCGCCGGTGTAGAGGAACTGGAGCTCCTCGGTGAGCTGCTCATCGTAGTAGGTGGCGATGACGTCGACGATCCGTGCCGGCGTGGTGTCGAAGTCGATGTTGTTCTCGGAGTCGGACTCGCGATAGGCGGTGATCGACTTGAACGCCCAGTCGTCGCTCAGATCCCATGAGATGACGAGCGAGCCGCCCTCCGAATCGGTGCCGTTGAGCGGCGCAAGACCGCTCTGGGTGTCCCAGCGGTCGTCGAGCGGTGGGCAGGTCGTGCCCAGGAAGAGCGGGCAGAACTGATTCGCCTGCAGGCGCTGATAGCCCTTCGGCTCGGCCTCATCGCGCGTCATGTCGTAGGAAAAGCGGACATTCACGGCGTCGGAGGCGAGCCATTCGAGCGCGCCTCGAGCCGCGAGGGTGTTGCGGTCAGAGACGTCGCGCCCGGTGAACAGGTTCGTGCCATAGCCGTCGTGCTGGAGCGACGCGACCGCGAACTTGCCGAGGAGCTTGCCCGGGATGATCGCGCCCGAAACGCCGGCCCGGACGTCGAAGGTCGAATGCTCGCCGCCGGAGAGCGAGACGACACCTGCCAGCGCCTCGCTGATCGGCCGGCTGACGTACTTGATGGCGCCGCCGATCGTGTTCTTGCCGTAGAGGGTACCCTGCGGGCCGCGCAGCACCTCGATGCGCGCCACGTCGTAGACGTCGAGAAGCGCGCCCTGCGGGCGGGCGACGTAGACATCGTCGATGTAGATGCCGACGCCCGGGTCGACACCCCAGAGCGGGTCGGCCTGGCCGATGCCGCGCAGGAAGGAGGTCATGGTCGTGGACTGATTGCGCCCCTCGTAGACCGCGAGGTTGGGCACCTGGGTTTGGAGGTCTGCGAGCGTCGCCGCGGCCGCTTCCTCCAGCCGGTCGCCGGGGATGGCGGTGACGGCGATCGGCACCGCTTGCAGATTCTCTTCGCGCTTCCGGGCCGTGACGATGATCTCCTCGCCGACCGTATCCGCCGGCTCCTCCTCCGCGGCCGTCACTTCGGCCGGCGGCGGCGCCTGCGCCGGGTCGGAGGTGCTCTGCTGGGCCCGGGCCTCGGCTCCGGCGAACGCCAGGACTCCGGCGAGGAGCGCGAGGTAGAACGCGCTTCTCCAAGGGAACTTCTGCTGCTCTGCGGACTCACGGACTGATTTCATGGCTTGCCCCCTCGTGACGATCGTGGCCGCGCGGCGGTCGCGGGTTGTTGCTTCGGCTGCGGAACGGACCGGATCGCGGCGCGACGCTCGCGCGGCAGGAGCCCGTAGCGGATCAGGCGGATGAAGCCCTCGACCGCCTGCTTCGGGGTCATCCCGAAATGCAGCGGCGCGCCGAAGCACTTCTCGACGGTGTAGAAATAGAACAGCCAGCGGACGGTCATCATCACCGCCGTCATCGGATCGCCGTCGCCGAAGTCGCCGGCCGCCGACCGTTCGCGGAAGCGCGCGCCGTAGATTGCCTCGAACCGCGCCGCCATTCCTTCGTAGAACGGGCGGATGTTCTCGCCGCGGAACTCGATGACGTCGACGTAGATGAGCAGGATGTGCGCCGCGTTGTCGTCGACGACCGATTCGATCGCTTCCGCCATGCGCTCGAGATCCTCCGGGAAGGCGGCCGCGGCGAAGACGTTGTTGAGCGGCAGCTCCGGATCGGACAGGCGCTCCCAGTAGCGGGCGATCAGGCGAAGGTAGATCTCGTGTTTGCTCGGAAAATGGTGGTAGATGTTGCCGACCGAGAGTCCGGCTTTGTCCGCGATCTCGCGCAGCGTCGTCGCGCGGTAGCCCTGGGAGGAGAACAGCGCGAGCCCGGCGTCGAGAATCGCCTGGACCGACGCCTCCGACTTCGCTTCCTGCAACATCCTCGCTGCCATCCGGGCTCCGTAGAAAAAAACCGAACGCTTGGTCGGGAATACTCGAACCGATTCCACGGCTGCGCAAGCCGCGCTGCGGCATGTCGGAACGGCATCGAACATGGCTGTGAGATTGATCACACAGCTCGTGCGGTCAGGCTGGGGCGGGTACCTGCCGCCTCTCAGCCGGCTGTTCAGCGCGGTGAGGCGGCACTGCGAAAGGGGGAGAGGAGCCTGAGAAAGACCTGCAGCCGGCGGGTCGGCTCTGCGCCCGGCGGCGTCTACGAGATGCGCGCGCTGGTGGCGGGCGCGTGCTCGCCGGACATGATGCGCCAGCCGATGACTTTTTCGTCGATTTCGCGCAGGCGCTTGGCGACCAGGCGACAGAGCAGTCGCAGCAGATCGAGCGAGGCCTGCGGATCGAGCTCGAGCATCTCCTGGATCGTTGCCTGGTCGAGCCCCAGCACGGTGAGGGGTCCGCCGTGGGCCCGCGCGTCGGCGGAGCGCGGCTCGCCGTCGATGAGCGACATCTCGCCGAAGAAATCGCCGCGCTCGAGGATCGCGAGCGCTTCTTCGCCGGCGCCCGGGATGTACTTGCTGATCAGGACCCTGCCGTCGAGCACGACGTACATTTCGTGCCCCGCGTCGCCCTCTTCGAAGAGGCGATCGCCGGCCTCGAAGCGCAGCTCCTTGGAGAACGTGGCGAGCGTCGTGAGCTCCTTGCCCGACAGCCCCTGCTCGCGGAAAAGGCGCACCTTGTCATCCGGTGGCACCTCGATCGACTGGATGCTGCTCTCGCCGCCGCGGCGCAGGCGCAGGAAGTTCTCCGGCTGCTTGTCGGCCGAGAAGAAGGTGCGCAGCTGCTCGTTGGTCGAGCGCAGCTTCCCCGCCAGCGAATGCCAGAGTCCCCAATAGAGCTGAACGCCGAACTCCGCCCAGCCGATCGAGAGCTGGTCGAGAGTTTCGCCGTCGAAGCGCAGGACGCGACTGGCCTTCAACGCGAGCGCGTCGCCCGTGCGCACGCCGCGGGTCAGGAAATTCACCTCGCCGAACATGGAACCAGGCTGCAGGAGCGCCAGCGGGAAGATGCCGTAGGGGGTCGGGCGCTGGATGCTGATCTCGCCCTCCTCGAGCAGGAAAATGTCGATCCCTTCGCTGTTGTTGGCGAACACCAGGGAGCCGACGTCGACCGTGCGCTCCTCGATCGCCGCCGAGAGCTTGAAAATCTGCTCGTCGGTGAGGTGCGCCCAGGTCTCCATGCGGCGCAGGCGGCTGGCGATCTTGAGGCGTCCCTTGTCCTCCTTCGGACTGGCGAGAGCGGCGAAGGCGAGACTCTCCCAGGCCTCATCGCTGCGGAAGCGCTCGCGACGCCACTCCAGCCGGTCGAAAGCGGTGTGGAGCTGCTCCTCGCGCTCGCGGAAGAGCGCCACGACCTGCTTGCTCTGCCAGCTCAGCAGGTGCTTGAGGGTGCGGATCCGGCGGCGCAGGCGGATGGCGCGCTCCTCGTCCACCGTGGGCAGGAGCAGGAAGGCGTCGATCGTCGCCGCGAGGGACGGTTCGAACTGCTTGCGCTCGTACTCGACCTGGCCCAGGAGCTCGGCGGCCTCGCGGTCGAACGGGTTGTAACGCAGCGCTTTCCTCAGATGTTCGGCGGCGGCGTCGTAGTCCTGGAGGCGGAAGTGGATGCGCGCCGCGAGCTTGAAGTTGGCGGGCGCGATCGGGTCCTTCTGGCGAGCGATCTCGAGACACTCGAGGGCGCGGAACTCTTCGCTCTTTTCGGCGTAGAGCCAGGCGAGGCCGACGAAATGCGAGGCGTCGATGGCGTTCCGGCGCATTTCGTCGCGCGCCGACTCGACCGGGTCCTTTTCGGGCTTGCGGCCGCTCCCCTTCTGGAGGCGGCGGACGCGCGCCAGCGAGAGGCGCACACCGAGATTCCGCGGATCGAGCCGCACGGCGACGCCGAAGAGCTCGGCGGCCTCCTCGTAGAGCCGGCGCTGGACGAAGCGGCGCGCCAGCGCCACGAGCTCCTTGACGTCGGGAGTTTCAACGGACTCGGACATCGCTTGTCACCGGGCCTCGGAAGCGCGACAATGCACAAAAGTGTAGCACGCCGCTCGGACCCGGCCGCCGATGGCCGACCTGTAAGGAGAGTGCGCCGCGATGTCGAGCAAAGTCGAGATTCCGATGGACCCGGGCAATCCTCGCGCCACGGCCGAGGCGGCGATCGAGCTGTGCAAGGCGGGCGACTGGAGCCGCGGCCTGACGGTGCTCGCCGATCTGGTGAAGGACCGCGGGCTCTCCGAGTCGGTCCCCGGAGTCGCGTACTCCTACCTGGGTTACGGCATCGCGCGCTATCAGCGCCAGGTGAAGGAGGGATTGCGGCTCTGCGAACACGCCGTCAAGGCACAGTTCTATCATCCGGAGAGTCATCTGAATCTGGCGCGAGTCCTGATGCTGGCCAAGAACCGCAGGCGCGCCGTGGTCGCCCTGGCGCAGGGTCTGTCGCTCGATCCCAAGCACGCCGGACTGCGCGCCATGCAGGACGAGCTCGGCGTCCGCAAGCGCCCGGTGGTCAGATTCCTCGGTCGCGACAACCTGGTCAACAAGACGCTGGGCCGCCTGCGCCACCAGATCAAGGTCTCCGGCGACGAGTGAAGGACGGCTGTGTTGACCGGTGACCGTGATACTACGATTTCTGGTAACTTTCTTCGGTCGGCTGACCGCACCGTGGACCGGCCGCGGAGAGGATCTGCCGAATGCCGCTGGAAGCCCACTCACGCGGGAGCTGCCCATCTCCCGACGCCTTCAACGCAGCGCAATGAGGAGAGTTGAGATGAACAGGTCCAGGAAGTACATCCCGCTGATGCTCGTCGCGACGGCGCTGGTGGCAGTCGGCATCGCGCCCGCCGAGGCACAGAAGAAACCCAACATCCTGGTCATCTGGGGCGACGACATCGGCTACTGGAACGTCAGCGCCTACAACCAGGGGATGATGGGCTACAAGACGCCCAACATCGACCGCATCGCCAAGGAGGGCGCGCTCTTCACCGACTGGTACGGTCAGCAGAGCTGCACCGCCGGCCGCTCCGCGTTCATCACCGGCCAGAGCGGCTTCCGCACCGGCAACCTCAAGGTCGGCCTGCCGGGCGCCAAGGAAGGGCTCCAGGCACGGGATGTGACCCTTGCCCAGTTGCTCAAGGGCCAGGGCTACATGACGGCGCAGTTCGGCAAGAATCATCTCGGCGACCTCGACGAGCACTTGCCTACGGCGCACGGCTTCGACGAGTTCATGGGCTCGCTCTACCATCTCAACGCCGAGGAGGAGTTCGAGAACCAGGACTACTTCAAAGACCCGGCATTGATCAAGCGGTTCCAAACGCGCGGTGTGATCCACGCCTGGGCGAACCCGGACGGTACGCAAAAGATCGAGAGCACCGGGCCGCTCGGCAAGAAGCGCATGGAGACGATCGACGAGGAGATCACCCGGGCCTCGCTCGACTACCTCGACAAGGCCGCGAAGTCCGACAAGCCGTTCTTCCTCTGGTGGAACTCCACCCGCATGCACATCTGGACTCATCTGAAGAAGGAGTCGGCTGGCAAGACAGGTCTCGGCGTCTACCCCGACGGCATGGTCGAGCACGACGCGATGGTCGGCCAGCTGCTCGACAAGTTGAAGGAGCTCGGCCTCGACCAGAACACCATCGTCATGTACTCGACCGACAACGGCGCCGAGAAGATGACCTGGCCCGACGGCGGCCAGTCTCCTTTCCACGGCGAGAAGGGCACGCAATGGGAAGGCGGTTTCCGTGTCCCCACCGCCATCCGCTGGCCGGGCACGATCAAGCCGGGAACCGTGCTCAACGACATCTTCGCTCACGAGGACATGATCCCGACGCTCATGGCTGCCGCGGGCGTTCCCGACGTCAAGGAGCAGCTGCTCAAGGGGATGCAGGTCGGCGACAAGACCTTCAAGGTCCATCTCGACGGCTACAACGCCACCGACGCGTTCGCCGGCAAGAGCCCGAGCCCGCGCAAGGAGTTCTTCTACTTCGGCGACGATGGCAACCTGGCCGCCCTGCGTTATCAGCAGTACAAGATCGTCTTCCAGGAACAGCGCGGGGAAGGCTTCGATGGGTGGCAGGAGCAGTATTCGACCCTGCGCTTGCCGAAGATCTACAACCTCCGTTCCGATCCGTTCGAGGAGGCCGGCCATTCCATGGACTTCAATCATTGGAGGGCGGATCGCTTGTTCCTGCTCGTGCCGGCGCAGCAGGTCGTCGGGCAGTTCCTCGCCACGTTCAAGGAGTTCCCGCCGAGCCAGAAGGTGGGCAGCTTCAGCCTCGACCAGGTGATGAAGTCGCTTTCGGAAGGTGCGGGCCAGTAATACTGCGCTGGCTGTAACCCTGAATCGACAGACCGGGCCGCACCCGTTCCATCGGGTGCGGCCGTTTCGTATGGTGAAGGTCGGATCGATCGAGCGCCGAGGAGAACGGACATGAATATCATCCGCACGGGTCGCCGCGTTTTCGCCGCGCTCGTCGGGTTGTCGGTCGCGGCCGGCTGCACGCACCTCGGCCCGAAGTCCGTGGTCGTGGACCGATTCGATTACAGCACGGCGATCGCCGAGTCGTGGAAGCAGCAGACGCTGCTCAACATCGTCTTCTTCTTCACCCTGGCCGACACCGGCAGCTCTGACCGGCTGCCCCTGGTCACCATCCCGGCGCAGTAAACCTGTCCGGCAGGAAAGGAGTCGTCGATGAAACGACTGCTCACGGCAACCGCGGTGATCGAACTGGGAGCGGGCCTGGCTCTCCTAGGCTTCCCCTCGGCCGCGTCGCGCCTGTTGCTCGGCGTTCCCCTCGAAGGGCCGGCGGGATCGGTCGTGGCGCGCGTCGGTGGGGCCGGGCTGCTCGCGCTGGGTACCGCCTGCTGGCTCGCCCGCATCGACGCGCGCAGCCGCGCCGCGCGCGGCGTCGTCGGCGCGATGCTGCTCTACAACCTGGGCGCGTTCGTCGTTCTCGGCGTGGCTGGCCTCCGCGGGCATCCGGTCGGCGTGGCGCTGTGGCCGGCGGTCGGGCTTCACCTGGCAATGACCGCCTGGTGTGTCGCGAGGCTGTCTCGAGAGGCCTCGGGAATCGAGCCAGAAGCGGGCAGGAAGTAGACGAGCAACTCGAAATCGAGGGAGAGAGAGGGAACGATGAATCTCGTACGTACGCGAGACCTGGTTGTCGCGGCACTCCTCGGCGCGCTGACGTTCATCATCAACTCCAGCGCGGCCGCGGCGCCAACACCCGACGACAGCGTGAAGACACGCATCGGCGAGCTGAAATTCGAGAGGGGATTTCCTACCGAAGAGACCAAGCGCAAGGTTTTCGACGAGATCGACTACCAGCGGGCGGTGCAGGCATACCTGTGGGCGTATCCCGCCGTTTCGTTCCAGTCGATCCTGATGGCGGGCGAGAAGGATTTCGGCATCGGCCTCAACGACTTCGTCATTGCCGACAACTATGTTGACGCAAAGACTCTTGTCCTTACGGCCAACGACACCACGATCTACATTTACGCCAACATCGATCTGGGAATGCACGGCCCGGTCGTGGTGGAAATCCCGCCCGGAGCGCTCGTGGGCATGATCGAAGACTTCTGGCAACGGTCGGTCGCCGACGTCGGACTGACGGGTCCGGACGGAGCCAGGGGCGGAAAATTCCTGCTGCTGCCGCCCGGCTACCAGGGCGACGTTCCGTCCTCCGGCTACCACGTCATCAAGCTCCCGCTGCACAACTACAGTGCCATGGTCCGCGGCATCGTCATCAACAACGACAAGGACGCCGCCGTCGCGACCGTCGAGCGGGTCAAGGTTTATCCGCTGAGCGAGAGCGGCAATCCCAAGCCGAACAAGTTCGCGAGCGTTTCCGGCGTGGAGATCAATATGCTGCCGGCGCAGGGGATTGAATTCTGGTCGCGGCTCTCGGCCTTCATCAACAACAATCCCGTTCAGGAACGCGACCTTTTTTACATGGGCATGCTCAAGCCGCTCGGCATCGAGAAAGGCAAGGAGTTCAAACCCGACGCCCGGCAGCGCGGGATCCTCGAGGAGGCCGCACGCATCGGCGACGCGATGGGGCGGGTGATGCTCTTCGACGGGCCCGAACGTTTCGGCGACACCCACGCATTCCCCGGCGTGAGCTGGCACTGGGTGTTCCTGGTGAATCCCGTTCAGCAAACCGACACCTACGGCCAGGTGGACGAGCGGTTGCACTACACCTACGGAGCGATCTACACGTCGCCCGGCCTCGGCGTGATGAAGGCCGGTCCCGGCGGAAACTACGTCCAGACATTCAAGGACAAGGACGGCAAGCGCCTCGACGGCGGAAAGAACTACCGCCTGCACGTGCCGGCGAACGTGCCGGCCGCGCAGTTCTGGTCGCTGACCGTCTACGACACCGCCACCCGCTCCATGATCCAGAATTCGACCGGCGACGCAGCGCTCTCGTCCGACGACAAGCTGAAGATCAATGCGGACGGCTCCATCGATCTCTACTTCGGGCCAAAGCTTCCGGCGGGAATCGAGGCCAGCAACTGGCGCGAGACCGTCCCGGGCAAAGGGTGGTATCCGATGTTTCGCCTTTACGCGCCGAAAGAGGGCCTATTCGACGGGACGTGGAAGCTGCCGGACTTCGAAGAAGTAAAGTGAACCAACCAATCAACCATTGAAAGAACACAATTATGAAAATGAAAAACAAACAAAACCTCATCGCCACCGCGCTCGTAGGCGCGCTGACCCTCACCATGTCCGCCCGCGCGGCGGACATCTCTCCTGCGGAAGCCCGCGCCATCGCCAAGGAAGCCTACATCTACGGCTACCCGATGGTGGACGGCTATCGGATCCAATACGCCTTCTTTGTAGATCGCCAGAGCCCCGAATTCAAAGCGCCCTGGAATCAGATCCACAACGAGGCGAACGTCTTCACGCCGGCGGACCGGACCATCGTGTCGCCCAACTCGGACACGCCCTACTCATGGCTCGGCCTGGACCTGCGCACCGAGCCCATCGTGCTGACCGTGCCAGTCATTGAAAAGGATCGCTATTTCAGCATCCAGCTCATCGATCTTTACACATTCAACTTCGATTACATCGGCAGCCGCGCGACCGGCAACGATGGCGGCAGCTTCCTCATCGCCGGGCCGGGTTGGAAAGGCGCGACGCCCAAAGGTGTGAAGAAAGTATTTCACACGGAAACGGAGTTGGTGCTCGGCGTTTATCGCACGCAGCTTTTCAAACCGGACGACATTGATAACGTGAAGAAGGTGCAGGCGGGCTACAAGGTGCAGCCACTGTCGGAGTTTCTCGCTGCGGCCGCGCCCAAAGCAGCGCCAACGATTGATTTCATGAAGCCGCTCACGGCGGAGGCGCAGAAGAACTCGCCCGAGTTCTTCAACATTCTGAACTTCATACTCCAGTTCGGCCCCACACACCCGTCCGAGAAAGAACTCATGGCACGGTTCGCCAAGCTTGGCGTCGGTGCCGGAATGAATTTCGACGCCGGCAAGCTCTCTCCCGAAATGAAGATGGCGGTCGAGCAGGGCATGGCCGACGCGTGGGCCGTATTTGCGGACGTGAAGAAACAAATGGATGCCGGGAAGGTAACCTCCGGCGACATGTTCGGCACTCGGGAATTTATGAAGGACAACTACCGCTACCGCATGGCTGCTGCCGTGCTCGGCATCTACGGAAATTCCAGGCAGGAAGCGATTTATCCGCTGTATTTTTTGGATTCCGGCGGGCTGAAGCCGAACGGCGCCAACCGCTACACTGTGCGGTTTGCCCCGGGTCAATTGCCGCCGGTCAACTCGTTTTGGTCGCTGACGATGTATGAGCTTCCGGGCAGCTTCCTCGTGGCTAATCCGCTCAATCGCTACCTACTTAACTCGTCCATGCTGCCGCAGTTCAAGCGCGATGCCGACGGTGGGCTAACGCTGCATATCCAAGACCAATCCCCCGGCAAGGACAGAGAAGCCAACTGGCTCCCCGCGCCCAAGGGTCCGTTCCAAATGATCATGCGCCTCTACTGGCCGAAGGAGGCCGCAGTGGAAGGCAAGTGGACTGCGCCGCTGCTGAAGCAGGTGAACTGAATCGATTGTGAAACGCGCGGGCTGGCCGGCTGGTCGGCCCGCGACTTCACCAGCGAAACAAGACGTTCGTTCGCCACAAAACTAAAAACATGAAAGTCACCCACACCCAGAACCTGCTCGCCGCTGCGCTCGTTGGCGCGCTGGCGTTCATCATCAACGCAAGCGCGGCCACCGCGCCGACACCGGACGAAGCCCGCGCCATCGCCGAGGAGGCGTTCATTTACGCCCACTTGCCGATCCAGGGTTACCAGACGCTCTACAATCAGACCCAAAACGCGGAGTTTCCGGGCTACGTCGGTGGCTTCGGCCGCTATCGCCACTACACGCGCGTGGCGACACCGGCGGACCGCGACATCGTCACGCCCAACAACGACACGCCGTATTCGTATGCGTGGCTCGACCTGCGCCGCGAGCCCTACGTGCTCATGCCGCTCAGCGAGTTCGCCGGACTGAAACCGCCGCCGGTTCCCGCCATCGAGTTTCCCGCGTGGGACGAGAAGAAGGCGATGTCGGCGGGATTCATCGGTTATCTCATTCCTGCTGCGCTCCTGACTTCGTGTCGCAGCGGAATGAGCATGGGGCGAGCCGAGCTCGCCGCGTCGGGACTCCTTGGCTAGCGGACCGCGCGAACGGAGCGAGATCTCGCGCCCTGCCACGGGCGGATCTTCGCAATCGTCCCGGCGAGAGCGTCCTGTGCGACTTCCGTGTCGTGAGCGGCCTGCGCCCGGAGCCAGTAGCCGGCGGACAGACCGAAGAAGCGGCAGAGACGGAGGTCCGTGTCGGCGCTGACGGCGCGCTTGCCGGCGACGATCTCGCCGATGCGCTGAGCCGGCACGGCGATCTCCTTGGCGAGGCGGTACCGACTGATCCCCATCGGTTTCAGGAACTCCTCCAGCAGGATCTCGCCGGGAGTTACGGCAGGAAGCTTGCGCATGTCGATACTCCTTGGCGCTTAGTAACGCGCCGCGTGATGAAAGTCTAAGGCGCCTTGGCGTTGAGTGAGCGGGGATTCGTTCGTTCACCCATGCGGTAGGCTGCGGTCCTCGTAACCGAAATCATCGAAAAGGAGCGGTCATGACCAAGCGGGTGCTGCAAGCGACTTTCGTGCTGGCGTGCTGGGCCCTCGCTTCCGGAGCTTGGGCCGCTCAACAGGACAACCACGAGGCGATCACCAAGGAGGACGTCGCGAAGGTCACCAAGCCGCAGTTCTCGCCCTACGCCGGGCGGAACTTCCCGACCCGCGTCCTCTTTGGCGACACCCATCTGCACACCGCGATCTCGGTCGACGCCGGCACCATGAACCGGGTGGGGCAGGAAGACGCCCTCCGCTTTGCGCGCGGCGAGGAGATCACCACGACGCACGGGCTGCGCGCCAAACTCTCGCGCCCGCTCGACTTCCTGGTCGTCGCCGATCATGCCGAGATGTACGGGCTGATGCCGCAGCTGCTCTCCGGCGATCCCGAGATCCTCGCCACCGAGATCGGCAAGAAGTGGTACACCGAGCTGCAGAGCGGCGACGGCGACCGGATCTTCGCCACCGCCATGGAGATCGTCGGCTCGCTGTCCGGCAAGGTGGCGCCGATCCGAAGTGACAAAGCGGTGCGCAACGCGTGGCAGGCCTACACCGCCCTCGCCGACCGGTACAACGAGCCCGGGCGGTTCTCCGCGATCATCGGCTTCGAGTGGACGGCGATCGGCGGCTTCAACCTGCATCGCAACATCCTGTTTCGCGGCGACTCGAGCGCGGCGAACCGCACCGTACCGTTCTCGCAGTTCGACAGCCAGAATCCGGAGAAGCTCTGGGAGTACCTCGCCGGGTTCGAGAAAGAGACTGGAACCGAAGTGCTGGCGATTCCGCACAACGGCAACCTCTCCAACGGCCGCATGTTCACGGTCGAGAGTTTCGACGGCAAGCCGCTCACCCGGGAGCTCGCTGCGATGCGGGCACAGTACGAGCCGATCATCGAAGCCACACAGATCAAGGGCGACGGCGAGGCGCATCCCTTCCTCTCGCCCAACGACGAGTTCGCCGACTACGAGAAGTGGGACAAGTCGAACTTGAACGGCACCGAGGCGAAGAAGCCCGAGATGCTGCAGTGGGAGTACGCCCGCGAGGCTCTGAAGACCGGCCTCCTGCTGCAGAGCAAGCTCGGCGTCAACCCGTACAAGTTCGGCATGGTCGGCAGCACGGACTCGCACACTTCGATGGCGACCGCGGAAGAGGAAAATTTCTTCGGCAAGCACTCCGGCGTCGAGCCCGAGGAGCACCGCTGGCAGCACGTCGTCATCCAGGCCCCCGATCCGAACTTCACCATCATGGGCTGGCAGCAGGCCGCCGCCGGCTACGCCGCGGTCTGGGCGACCGAGAACTCGCGCGAGGCGATCTTCGACGCCATGAAGCGCAAGGAGACCTACGCCACCACCGGCAGCCGGATGACGGTGCGCTTCTTCGGCGGCTGGGAGTTCACCGAGGATGACGCCCAGTCGCGCCTCCCGGCCACGGTGGGCTATGCCAAGGGTGTGCCGATGGGCGGCGATCTGCGCCCTCCGAAGGGCGCTCCGGCTGGGAAGAAGCCGACCTTCCTGGTCGCCGCGATGAAGGACGCCTACAGCGGCAACCTCGATCGGATCCAGATCGTCAAGGGCTGGCTGGACAAGAGCGGCAAGGCCCAGGAGAAGGTCTACGACGTCGCCTGGAGCGGCAACCGGAAGGCGGGCACGAACGGCAAGGTGCCGCCGGTCGGGAACACCGTGGACGTCAAGAAGGCAACCTGGAAGAACACGATCGGCGCGCCCGAGCTTTCCGCCACCTGGACCGACCCGGAGTTCGACGCCGGCCAGTCCGCCTTCTACTACGCCCGCGTCATCGAGATCCCCACGCCGCGCTGGACCGCCTACGAGGCGCTGCGCTTCGGCGTCGAGATGACGCCCGACGTGCCGATGACCACCCAGGAGCGCGCCTACACTTCGCCGATCTGGTATACGCCGTAGGATTCGACCGCCGGAGGCGGAGCGTGGGAGATGAGGAATCGGACCCGCGCCTGGGTTGTCGCAGCGGTCGCCCTGTTGCCGACCGCGCCGTCGGCCTTCGCGCAAGCGGAAGAATCCGAGCCGGCTCCGGCGCGCGGCGAATTCGAAGCCGCGCCGCCGGCGCCGCCGGAGGAGCCGTTTCTGATTCCCGACGTGGCGGATGCCGTGGTCGAGCGAACTTCGGTCAGGGAGCGCTGGATCACGCTCAAGCTGGGGATCGTGGCGCTCGCCGACTACACGAGCTTCGACCAGGACGCGAACAGTCAGGCGCAGGTGGGCGAGCAGCAGGATCAGTCGGAAGCCCGCGCCGCGCGGCTGATGTTGCGCGGCACGCTCGGCAAGAAATACAAAGTCGGCTATCTGATTGCCGGAGAATACAAGGGCTTCGAGAGCGAGCCGGAAGAGCTCTGGCAGCTGACCGACCTCTCGTTCACTTTTCCGCTGGGTGGTCCCGAGACCAAGCTCACGGTGGGCAAGACCAAGGAGACGTTCGCCTACGAGATGGTCGGCGACGCCGCCAATCTGCCCGGTCAGGAGCGCGTCTTAAGCCCGTTCTTCGTCTCCCGCAACGTCGGCGTGAAGTTGAGCCGCGTCTTCGGCGCCGAGCATCGCATGACCTTTTCGGGAGGAGTGTTCAACGACTGGTTCGTGAGCGGCGGCGCGATCGCCGACAGCGGCACGGATCTCACCGTCCGTCTCACCGGGCTCGCCTGGGACCAGTCCGACGGCAAGAGCTTTCTGCACCTCGGCGTCGCGGGGCGCTACGCCGGGGCGGACCACGGCACGATGCGCTACAAGGGGCGCCCGGAGTCGAACGTCAGCGACGTCTACGTGGATACGGGCGAGCTGCCCGGCGACCACGCCGTGCATCTCGGTTTCGAAGCGTTGTGGAACGAAGGGCCGTTCTCGCTGCTCGCCGAGGTCAACCAGGCTTCCGTGAGCTCGGGGCCGTCGGGAGATCCCGACTTCTCCGGCTTTTACGTCACCGGCAGCTGGATTCTCACCGGCGAGACGCCGCCCTACGATCGCACGGTCGGCTACGCGCGCCGCGTCATGCCCCAGGGCCGCTGGGGTGCGCCCGAGCTCGTCGCCCGCTTCTCGCACGTCGATCTCGACGACGGCGCGGTCGAAGGCGGCTCGTTCGACAAGACCTACCTCGGGCTCAACTGGTGGGCGACGAGGCGCTGGAAGGCCGGCATCGGCTGGGGTCGCACCCGCCTCGACCGCTTCGACGTCAGCGGAGTCACGGACAGCATCCATACCCGGCTGCAGTGGATCTTCTGAACCTCCGAACCCGCCACCGAGGAGGTGCGGCGAAGTCGAACCGCTCCCCATGTGAGGCGGGATTCGCCGCGGTGGGCCTGTTGGCGACCGTTCTTGCTGGACAGCCTCTGTCCGCCCAGTCGGTCGAAGACAGTTCGAACGGGCAGCAGGCGAGCCAGGTGGCTGAAGCCGAGTCGGAGACGAAGCTGGCGGAGAAGAAGCCCCCGGTTGCCTTGACCTACGGCTCGAAAGGGCTCGAGCTGCGCTCGGCCGACGGCAACTACCGGGCCTGGTTCGGGCTGCGGGCGCAACTGCGCTCGACCTTTCCGTTCGAAGACGATCCGCGCACGCTCACCGATCTTGACGGCGACGACGAAGTCTCACTGTCGGTCAACCGGGCACGCTTCAAGTGGGGCGGACATGCCTACCGTCCCTGGCTCGACTACTACCTGGAGTACGACCTCGTCGACAGCCAGCTGCTCGACCTGCGCTTCACGGTGGAGAAGTGGAAAGCGCTGCAGATCCGGGTCGGCCAGTGGAAGGCGGAGTACAACCGGGAGCGCCGCGACTCCTCGGGCGAGCAGCAGTTCGCCGAGCGCTCGATCGCGACCCGGCCCTTCACGCTCGACCGCCAGAACGGGCTGATGATCTCCGGCCGCCTCTGGGAGGGGCGGGCGATCGATTCGCACTACTGGCTGGGGTGGTTCAACGGTTCGGGCCTGGGCAATTACGACAGCGAGGGCGAGCCCCTCTACGTGGCGCGCTGGCAGTGGAACTTCACCCGTCGCGAGCTCGAGTTTTCCCAGGGCGACCTCGAGCGCAGACCCGAGCCGCACGGCAGCCTCGCGGTGGCCGCGGCGAGGAACCGCAGCCGCTTCACCCGCTTCTCTTCCGACGGCGGTGGCGAGCTCGAGGGTTTCCCTTCCGATGCTCCCGAGCGCTACGACGTCGATCAGCTCCTCTTCGAAGCCGCTTTCCAGCAGCGCGGCTTCTCCTTCCAGGCCGAAGCGCACTGGAAGGAGATCGAGGACCGCCGCGGCGAGATCGGCGAGAACGGCAGGTCGACGTACGAAGGGGGCTACGCGCAGGCTGGCTATTTCTTCCACGAGCTCTGGGAATCGTTCCCGACGCCGCTCGAGTTCGCGCTGCGCGTCGCCCGCGTCGATGCGACCGAGGCTCCCGTTCGCACCGCCCAGGGCGAGGTCACCCTGGCCACGAACTGGTTCTTCAACGGCCACCGCAACAAGCTCACCGTCGACGTGTCGCGTCTGAACCTCGAAGCGCCGGACGGAGACGACACCGGCGTCCGTTTTCGATTGCAGTGGGACGTCAGCTTCTGAGCGCTTTCTTGAAGCTCGCTGACGTCTGGCGTGCGATTCCGGCCCGGGATCAGCGATTCGCTGGTGGCGCTGGCGGCGCCGGCGGTATCGGCGCCATCGGCGCTATCGCCGGTTGCGGCGGCCGCGGAGGACGGTCGGTGGTGACGTCGTAGATCCGGACGACCGGCGTGCCCGCACTCTCGATCCGGAGCCCCTCGTCGCCGATCGAAAGACTCGCCGCGGCGACCAGTGATCCGGTCCCCTTCCCCGTGGCGTCGGCGACCAGCTCGAGAAATCCGAACGGATGCGCCGCCGACCCCGGGGGATCGGTCTTGTCGTAAAGGCGCAGCGGGTGATCGCTGCAGATGCGCACGCGGCGCTGGCCGTCGGCCAGGTCGGCGACACGGATGACGACGATCTCGGTCGCGACGAGATTGCCGATCCGGATCCACCCCTTGCTCTTCAACTGGTACATGGCGTTCCGGAGCGCCGTCTGGCCGCCCGACTGGAGCGCCCCGGCGAGGGCGCCGACCTCCGCGTCCGTCGAGATCTGGAAAATGCTCAGCTCGAATCCGTCCGCGGTCAGGCCGGGCTCGACCCCTTCTGGCACGACCATGCGCCCGGTCCAGACCTGCGGCAGCGGCATCGCCGACTGCGCCTGGACGACATCCGTGGCGAGACCTCCCGGAACCAGGAGCGCGAAGGCGAGGGAACGAACGACGAATCGCCAATCCGTTTGCATGCAAGGTCTCCTCCCAGAATGAATGGTACACGCCTCGGCGAACGGCGTACACGGGCCCCGGGATAGGATTGCCGGAGCTCGAGTCCATGATCCTCGACAAATGCCGGCGAACCGTCGGCCAAGGAGACGAAATGGGAGAATCAAGGTTGAAGATTCTGGGAGCCGGAAGCCTGGTGCTGCTCCTTGTCGGATGCGCGACGACGACATTCACCTCGACCTGGAAGGCGCCGGATGCGCAGCCGCTGCAGTTCAAAGCCGGCGACAAGGTCGTGGCGCTGGTGGTCGCGGACTCCTCCTCTCTTCGCCGTGCCGGCGAAGCCAATCTCGCCGACGAGCTTGGCAAGCGCGGACTCAAGGGCGTACCCGCATATACGCTGCTCTCGGACGCGGAGATCAAGGACGAAGCGAAGGCCAAGGCGGCGATCGAGGCTTCGGGCGCCGTGGGCGTCATCGCCATGCGGCCGATGGGCTCCGAGCAGAAGGTCACCTCGACGCCCTCGACGTACTATGGCGGCGCCTACTACGGCCGGCCCGGCTACGGCGGCCTCTGGGGCGGCGGCTACTACGGATACGGCTGGGGCGGCGCCTACAATCCCGGCCAGATCCGCACCGACACTTACGTCTCGATCGAAACGCTCATTTACGACCTGCGCCAGAACAAGCTGGTCTGGGCCGGTCAGACCAAGACCATGAACCCGACGGACGTCGAGGGTTTCGTCGGCGAGCTCGCGGATGCGGTCTCGCGCGAGCTCAAGGCCTCGGGGCTGGTCGCCGGCAAGTAGTCGGCGCCTGCAAAGCCAGCAGAGCCAGCGGACATGAATCAGGCCGTTTCAGCGCCTCTCTTCGCCGTCAGCCTCCTCGTCGGAATGCTGCTGCTCCTCGAGGCGGGGCGGCGGCTCGGCGTCTGGCGAATCTCGCGGGATCCGGCGGCGGCGGAGGCTGGCCTGGGCACGGTCGAAGGCGCCGTCTTCGCGCTCTTCGGACTGCTGGTCGCGTTCACCTTCTCCGGCGCCGGTGAGCGCTTCAACTCCCGGCGGCTGTTGATCGCCGAGGAGGCCAACGACATCGGCACGGCGTATCTGCGGCTCGACCTTCTGCCCGAGGCGGCGCAGCCGGTACTGCGCGCGGAGTTCCGCGACTACCTGAGCTCACGCCTCGAGGCCTATCGCAGGATGCCGGACCTCGCGGCCGTCAAGGCCGAGCTCGCGAGGTCGGAGGAGCTCCAGCGCGCCATCTGGAGCGGAGCGGTGACCGCGACCCGTCTCGAAGGCGCCCACCCCGACGCGGCCAAGCTCCTGCTGCCGGCGCTCAACGCGATGATCGATATCACGACGACGCGCACCATGGCCGCCCGGATCCATCCGCCACGGATCATCTACGCGCTGCTGTTCGTTCTGGCGCTCGGCTGCGCCCTGATGGCCGGCTACGGCATGGCGGCGCGCAGGGAGCGCAGCTGGCTTCACATCCTCGGCTTCGTGGTCACCGCCGTGATCGCGATCTACGTCATCCTCGACCTCGAGTATCCGCGGCGCGGCCTGTTCCGAATCGACGCTTACGACCAGGTGCTCGTCGAGCTCCTGGAGAGCATGAACTGAAGTCCAGCGAAAGGACAGCACCATGAGACGAAAAGCGCTTCCAGCCTTCTTGAGCCTCGCTCTTGGCTCGTTCCTCGCCGTTCCGGCGAGCTCGCAAGATGTCCTGCCCCGGCCCGATCAACCGTTCGGCGGCAAACTCGGCCGCACGCCCAAGGAGTCCGTCACGGACTTTCCCAAAATGGTCGAAGCGCCCAAGGGAGCGCCGAATATTCTCGTCATTCTCACCGATGACGTGGGCTTCGGTGCTTCGTCCACCTTCGGCGGGCCGATCCCGACGCCGACCATGGACCGGCTGGCGAAGAACGGGCTGCGCTACAACCAGTTCCACACCACGGCTCTGTGCTCGCCGACGCGCGCCGCGCTCCTGAGCGGACGCAACCATCACAGCGCCAACACCGGCGTCATCATGGAGTTGGGCACCGGCTTTCCCGGCTACAACTCGCTGATGTCGAAGAGCAACGGAACCTTCGCCGAAATCCTCAAGCAGAACGGCTACAACACCTCCTGGTACGGCAAGAACCACAACGTCCCCGACTGGATGACCAGCCAGGCCGGCCCCTTCGACCTCTGGCCGACCGGGCTCGGCTTCGAGTATTTCTACGGCTTCATCGGTGGCGACACCAGCCAGTGGAGCCCGGCGCTCTTCGAGGGCACCAAGCCGATCGAGCCGCCGCACGACGCGAAGGATTACTTCTTCGACAAGGACATGGCCGACCACACCATCGACTGGATCCGGATGCAGCATGCGACGGCGCCGACCAAGCCGTTCCTCGCCTACTACTCGACCGGGACGGCCCATGCGCCGCATCACGCGCCGAAGGCGTGGATCGCGAAGTTCAAGGGCCAGTTCGATCAGGGCTGGGACAGGGTGCGTGAGGAGACCTTCGCGCGGCAGAAAGCGGCGGGCATCGTCCCCGCGAACACGCAGCTGACGCAGCGTTCCGCCGGCATTCCCGCGTGGGACAGCTTGAACGCCGAACAGAAGAGAGTTTTCGCCCACATGATGGAGGTCTATGCCGCGGCGCTGTCGCACGCCGACAGCCAGATGGCCCGCATCCTCGACACCATCGAAGCGCAGGGTGAGCTCGACAACACGCTGGTCATCTACATCCAGGGCGACAACGGCGCCAGCGCCGAAGGCGGCATGCAAGGCCTGCTCAACGAGATGACCGTGTTCAACGGCATCCCCGAGGACATGAAGGAAGTCGTTCGCCGCATGGACGAGCTCGGCGGGCCGACCACTTTCAACCACTACCCGGTCGGTTGGGCGCACGCCATGGACACGCCGTTCCAGTGGACGAAACAGATCGCCTCGCACTTCGGCGGCACGCGCAACGGCATGGTCATCTCCTGGCCCAAGCGCATCAAGCAGACCGGCCAGGTCCGTTCGCAGTTCAGCTCGGTAATCGACATCTTGCCGACACTGCTCGAGGCCGTCGGCGTGCCCGCGCCGGCGAGCATCAACGGTGTGGCGCAGAAGCCCATCGAAGGCACGAGCCTGGTCTATACGTTCGATGATGCGAAAGCGCCGTCGACGCACACGACGCAGTATTTCGAGATGTTCGGCAATATGGGTGTCTACCACGACGGCTGGGTCGCCGCGACGACACCGGGGGTGGCTCCGTGGGATTCGGCGGCCGAGATGGAAGGGCGGTTGCCTTCGGTCCGCGACTACAAGTGGGAGCTCTACAACGTCAACGAAGACTTCTCCGAGGCGAACAACCTCGCGGCGAAAGATCCCGCCAAGCTCAAGGAGCTGCAGGACCTGTTCTGGAAAGAAGCCGAGAAATACAACGTGCTGCCGATCGAGAACAGCCGGATTGACCGCTTCGATGTCAGCCTCCGGCCCAGCCTGACTCGCGGGCGGGACGAGTTCACCTACTACCCCGGCCTGGTGCGCATCCCGGAGGGCGCCGCGCCCGACACCAAGAACAAGTCCTGGCAGATCGAGGCCGAGGTGGTCATCCCCAAAGGCGGCGGGGAAGGAATGTTGCTCACGCACGGGGGACGCTTCTCCGGGTGGGGCCTCTACCTGCTCGAAGGCAAGCCGGTCTTCGCCTACAACCTCGCCGGTGTCGCCCGCTATACCGTCGCCGGCAAGGAAGCGCTCGCGCCGGGCGCGCACAACATCGTCTACGACTTCAAATACGATGGCGGCGGCCTTGGCAAGGGCGGCGTCGGCACGATCCAGGTGGACGGCAAGACCGTGGCCACGGCGCGCATCGAACGGACCCTGGCGTTCCGCCTCTCCCTCGACGAGACGCTGGACTGCGGCGAGGACACGGGCACTCCCGTCACCGAGACCTACCATGTGCCCTTCAAGTTCACCGGCGAGCTCAAGAAGGCCACGATCAAGCTGAAGCCCGCGCCGCTGACCGCCGAGCTTCAGCAAGCGCTCCAGGATGGGAAGGCGGCGGCTGCCATCGCGGCGCAATGAGGAAGGGTGACCTGTCCGCCTGGAAACGGGGGTTCCCATTCGAGAAGTCGAGCGGCAGGTAGTTTCCTGGCTCCTGGCGGCGCTCCTTACCGGGAGCGCCGTGGCGTGCGGATCGCGACCGACGGAGCGCGAAGTCCAGCGGCAAGATCCAGCGCCGACCGGTGAGGCGGCACCGGTGGCGACGCCGTCCCGACCGGCTGTCGTGCCACGGGAGTCCTCGGCGCCGGCGTTCGAGCGACTCCACGGCCGGTGGGTCCGAACGGAGGGCGGGTACGTTCTCGAGATTCGCGCCATCGCGCCGGAGGGCGAGGTGGATCTGGCCTACCTGAACCCGCGCTCGATTCACGTCGAACAAGCCGCCGCGAACCGTGCCGGGTCCACGCTGACGCTGTTCGTCGAGCTGCGCGATGTCAACTATCCGGGCAGCATCTACAACCTGGCGTACGACCCGGCAAGGGATCTGCTGGAAGGCACCTATTTCCAGGCGGTGGCGGGGGAGACCTTCTCGGTGACGTTCGAGCGACGATGAGCATGCTGTCAACAAGTAGGAGAACGACAGGTCGAAGGTTCGTGATCCGCCGCCTGGAATCGAGACCGGGATGATCGGGGAGCTGTTGGCGCGCCTGGGCGAGGACCTGGCGAACCGGATCAGCGGGCCGCTCAGTCTACGGCTGCTGCTGCAGCCCGGGGTCGCCGCTTTTCTGGCCGTGCGCGCCGGGATGCGCGACGCCCGCGAGCGCCGGCCACCATACTTCCAGACGCTCTGGACCAATCGGTCGCAGCGCGGTCGCCTCCTGCGCGAAGGTCTGAGCGACGTCGCCAAGGTGCTCGGTCTCGCCGTCGCCCTCGACGCGGTTTATCAGCTACTCGTGCTTCATTGGATTTACCCCGGCGAAGCGCTCATCGTGGCGCTCATCCTGGCGTTCGTTCCCTACCTGCTCCTGCGCGGCGTCGCGAACCGCGTCGCGCGCGGGCGCTATCGTCGGAACGCGTGAAACTCCGGGTCACCGTCGCCGCTGTCGCGCTCATCATCGGTGCGGGAATCGCCGTCGGCGTGGCGCTCCTCTCCTGCCGATCCGAGGCGCCGCGTGAGCCCTCGCGTGCCGGCGATCCGGCGCCGGCTTTCGTCGGCACGGCGACGTGCAAGGAGTGTCACGCCGGCGCTTACGAAGCGTGGCGCGGCTCGGATCACGACCTCGCCATGATGGTGGCGACGGCGGAGAGCGTCCTCGGCGACTTCGCCGACGCGACATTCACGCATCAGGGCGTGACTTCGCGGTTCTATCGCCGCGAGGGCAGGTATTTCGTCGCGACCGAAGGAACCGACGGCAGGCCGGGTGAGTTCGAGATCGCGTACACGTTCGGAGTCCGCCCGCTCCAGCAGTACCTCGTGCCGTTTCCCGGCGGCCGCCTGCAGGCGCTTCCGGTCGCATGGGACACGGCGCGCCGGCGCTGGTTTCACCTCTACCCGGACCAGAAGATCCCGCCGGCCGACTGGCTGCACTGGACGCGCAACGGCCAGAACTGGAACGGAATGTGCGCCGAGTGCCACTCGACCAACCTGCGGAAGAACTACGACCCGGAGAGCGCGACCTACGCGACGACGTGGAGCGATCTGAACGTCGGCTGCGAGGCATGTCACGGGCCGGCCTCCAGCCATCTCGCCTGGGCGAAGAAGCCGCCCGAAGAGCGCCAGGCGGCGGACCGCGGGCTGGTGGTCGCGACGCGCGGGATCTCCGCCCGGCGCACGGTGGAGCTCTGCGCCGCCTGTCACTCGCGGCGCGCCGAGCTCGGTGACTACGATCACGCCGCCGCGAATCTGCTCGACCAGATGCTGCCGTCGCTGCTCGACGAAGGGCTCTACGAGGCCGACGGCCAGCAGAAGGACGAGGTCTACACCTACGGCTCGTTCGTGCAGAGCCGCATGTACGCCCGCGGGCTCCACTGCGGCGATTGCCACGATCCGCACGCCGCGAAGCTCCGCGCGCCCGGCAACACGGGCTGCGTGCGCTGCCACAATCCGGCCGGTGCGGCGCTGCGCGAGGGAATCGACGGTGCGGGTCTCCTGCGCAAGGAGTACGACTCGCCGTCGCACCATTTCCATCGAGCCGGCGAGCGCGGCTCGGCCTGTGTCGACTGCCATGCGCCGCCGCGCACGTACATGATCGTCGACCCGCGTCACGATCACTCTTTCCGGATTCCGCGCCCGGATCTGACCGCGACCACCGGCTCGCCGAACGCCTGCAACGGCTGCCACGCGAACCGCTCGACCGCGTGGGCGAGCGCTTCGGTCGAGCGCTGGTATGGCCCGAATCGCCGGCATGAAGCGCACTACGGCGGGACGCTCGCGGCGGGACGCGCCGGGCGAGAGGGAGCCGGCGAGGCGCTCCGCGCTCTGGGAGAGGACGGGTCGGAGCCGGTCCTCGTGCGCGCGACGGCCCTCGATCTCCTGGCCGGCTACCCGGGCGAGGCGACGACCGCGGCCATGCGCGCCGCGCTCCGCGACAGCGACCCCCGGATTCGCCAGACCGCCGCCGGAGCGATCCAGCTCGGGGAAGCGAGCGAGCGGGTCGCGGAGATCGGCCCGCTGCTTTCGGATCCGATCCGCGCGGTGCGACTGGCCGCGGTCTCGGCGCTCGCCGGCGCTCCGGATGAGCTGCTGGCGCCCGTTCACGGGGTGAGATTCGCGCGCGCGCGCTTGGAGTACGAGGCGACGATGCGCCACTCGCTCGATTTCGCTTCGTCGGGCCTGAATCTGGGAAATCTGTACTCGCGCCTCGGTCAGCCGGTCGAAGCCGAGCGCTACTACCGGACGGCGCTCACGATCGACGACCTGTTCTATCCCGCCAAGGCGAACCTGGCGGTGCTGTTGTCAGGCCAGGGGAGAAACGACGAAGCCGAACGACTGCTGCGCGAGATCCTCACGGCGTACGCCGACAATGCCGAGGCCGCGGCCTCGCTCGGGCTCCTCCTGGTCGAGATGGGCCGGCCAGCGGAAGCCGTCGATTGGCTGCGGCGCGCGGTCGACGGGAGTCCACGGACGACGCGGGCGAGCTACAACCTGGGGCTGCTCCTCGCGCGGCTCGGTCGCGTCGACGAGGCGCGAGCGACGTTGTCGCGCGCGCTCGCTCTCGAGCCGCGGAACTGGGAGCTGCTGTTCGCGCTCGCGGACCTCGAGCTGCGGAGCGGCCGTCCCCGCGAAGCGCTCGCTCTCGCCGACCGGATGCTCGCCGCGCGGCCTGGCGATCCGTCCGCCGGGCAGCTCCGCGTCGCCGCGGAGGGTATGCTGGCGGAGGTGAGGGCGAAGGCGAAGGAATCCCTCCGTCTCGATAGCACGAAGCCGCCCGGGTCGGGCCGGAGGTGACGGCGATCGAACATGCACGCGTTCGCCCCGTTCCCGGGGCGCGACCGGCCTCCGACTGGAGCGCAGCGAATCATGTCTGAATCGAGCTCGAACCCAGATCCTTCCGAGCGCTTTTCACTGGTCGCCGGTGGGCCGTTTCACGAGCTCTGCTCGCGGCTGAGCTTGAGCTCGCCGGTGCTCGCGCACGTCGGGCGCCGTTCGGCGCTCGTCGTTGCCCTGGCGTGGCTGCCGCTCCTGGCGCTGACCCTGATCGAAGGTTCGATCTGGAAGGGGACGGTCCCGGTGCCGTTCTTCTTCGACTTCGAGGTCCATCTCCGCTTCCTGGTGGCGCTGCCGCTGCTCTTCCTGGCCGAGCTTCCGGTTCACGAGCGGCTGGCGAAGGCGGTCCGTCAGTTCTCGAACCGAGGTCTCGTGCGGGAGCGCGACCGGCCACGTTTCGAGGCGATCGTGGCCTCGACGCACGGCTGGCGCGACTCCTGGCTCGGAGAGTTGTCGGTGCTGGCGTTCGTCTACCTCGTCGGCCGCCAGGCCTGGCTCGGGCTCTTGTCGCTCGACACGGCAACCTGGTACGCGACCCCTGGAGATTCCGGCGAGCTGTTGTCGTGGGCGGGCCAGTGGCTGGTCTGGGTGAGCGTGCCGATCTTCCAGTTCGTCCTCTATCGCTGGCTCTTTCGGCTGGCGCTCTGGGTCGTGTTCCTGGTTCGAGTTTCGCGGCTCGATTTCGATCTCGTTCCGACCCATCCGGACCGCGCGGGCGGACTCGGCTTCCTGGGAACGAACAGCCTCGGTTTCTCGGTCCTGCTGGCCTCGGTGGGAGTGCTCTTGAGCGGCACGATCGCCAACTTCATCTTCTTCGATGGCGCCAGGCTACCCCAGTACAAGCTCGAGATCGCCGGCATGGTCGCCGCGCTGCTGCTGCTCATCCTCGGGCCGCTGACGGCTTTCACTCCCAAGCTGCTGCGCGTCAGGCGGGCGGGACTCGGCGAGTACGGCACGCTCGCCATGCGGTATGTCCGCGGATTCGACGCCAAGTGGCTGCGCGGCGCTGGCGGCGGTGCCGGCGAGGCGACCGAGCTCATGGGCAGCGCGGACATCCAGTCGCTCGCCGATCTGGCGAACAGTTACGAGATCGTTCGCACCATGCGCTCGGTGCCGTTCGGCCGTGAAACCGCCTTCAAGCTCGCGGCGGCCGTCATCGCCCCGATCCTGCCGTTGGCTCTGACCATGATTCCCCTCGAGGAGCTGCTCGACCGGTTGATCAGCGTTCTGTTCTGAAGATCGCTCGAGGCCTCGTCAGCCAGCGGGGCCGTTCAGATCACCCAAAGCGGCCGGTAATGTAGTCCTCGGTCTGCTTCTTCATCGGGTTCAGGAACAGCTTGCGCGTGAGGCCGTACTCGATGAGCTCGCCTAAGTAGAGGAACGCCGTGTAATCCGAGACGCGCGACGCCTGCTGCATGTTGTGCGTCACGATCACCAGGGTGTACTCCTTCTTCAGGTCCTCCATCAGCTCCTCGATCTTGGCGGTGGCGATCGGATCGAGGGCCGAGCAGGGCTCGTCGAGCAGGATGACCTCTGGCTCGACCGCGATCGCCCGCGCGATGCAGAGGCGCTGCTGCTGGCCCCCGGACATGCCGAGCGCGCTCTCGTCGAGCCGGTCCTTCACCTCATCCCAGAGCGCGGCGCTCTTGAGAGACTTCTCGACGATTTCGTCGAGCAGGCTGCGCTTGTTGATGCCCTGGATGCGGCAGCCGTAGGCGACGTTCTCGTAGATCGACTTGGGGAACGGATTCGACTTCTGGAAGACCATTCCGATCCGCTTGCGCAGGGCATTGACCTCGACCGACGTGTCGTTGATGTCGCGACCCTCGAAGAGGATCTGCCCTTCGATCCGGACGATGTCGATGAGGTCGTTCAGCCGGTTGATGCAGCGCAGCAGGGTCGACTTTCCGCAACCCGACGGCCCGATGAAGGCGGTGATCTGCTTCTCCGGAATACGCAGCGAGATCCTGTTGAGCGCCAGCTTTTTTCCGTACCAGAGCGACAGCCGGTCAATCTCGAGGTTCGGATTCTCCACGGGCGGATTCAAGGCGAGGTCGCCGGCATCCGAGGTCTCCGGAACCGGAGCGAAGCCCGTTTCGAACGAGCTCGCCGCGAGGGGCCCGGCGGATGCCGCCGCGCCCGCTTGATTCCGCTCCAGATCGACCATCGGCGGCTCCTTCGGACTGGTTTGGGTGAGCATCTTGTCAGACCCTTCAGACGGCGCTACCGGCGTACTTCTTGCGGAGGTGATTGCGGATGGAGATCGCCACGAGGTTCATCACCGTGACGACCAGGATCAGCAGCAGGGCCGTGGCGAAGACCAGAGGCTTGGTCGCGTCGACGTTCGGGCTCTGGAAGCCGACATCGAAGATATGGAATCCCAGGTGCATGAACTTGCGTTCGAAGTGGACGAACGGGAATGTGCCGTCGATGGGCAGGGTCGGCGCCAGCTTGACCATGCCGACGATCATCAGCGGCGCCACCTCGCCGGCGGCGCGAGCCATCGCCAGGATGACGCCGGTGAGAATGCCGGGCGCCGCGGCCGGAACGACCACTTTCCAGGTCGTCTCCCATTTCGTGGCTCCCAGCGCGAGCGATCCGGCGCGCACGATCGCGGGCACCGCGGCGAGGCCTTCCTCGGTCGCGACGATCACCACCGGCACGGTGAGGATGGCGAGCGTCAAGGCGCCCCAGAGGATTCCGCCCGTGCCGAAGGTCGGCGTGGGTAGAGCCTCGGCGTAGAAGAGGCGATCCAGGGTGCCGCCCACGGTGTAGACGAAGAAGCCGAGGCCGAAGACTCCGAAGACGATCGACGGGACGCCCGCGAGGTTGTTGACCGCGATCCGGACCATGCGGACGAGCGGGCCCTGCTTGGCGTACTCGCGGAGATAGAGGGCGGCGAGCACGCCGAGCGGCACCACGGCGAAAGACATCAGGAAGACCATCATCACGGTGCCGAAGATCGCCGGGAAGATGCCACCCTCGGTGTTCGACTCGCGCGGGTCGTCGGCGACGAACTCGCGCAGGCGGGAGAGGTAGAGCCTCAACTTTCCGGCCGCCGAGAGCTCGTTGGGACGGATGGCGCGGACGATGGCACCGACGGCGAGCTCCTTGCGGCCGCCGTCCGCCGCCTGCATCACCAACTTTTCCGTCTCGAGGCGCTCGCGCATCGCGAAGAGCTCGGCGGCGAGTTTCTCGTACTCCGCCTCGCGGGTCGCGAGATCGCGATCGATCGTCGCCTGTCGCCGGGCGCGTTCGTCGGCGGCCGGCTTCTCGAGCTCCAGGCGCCGTGCCGCGAGGCGCAGCTTCTCGATCGCCAGGTTGACGTCGCCGAGGGCTCCCTTCTCCAGCTTGCGGATCTCGGCGCGCTCGGCGCGCTTGCGGTCGTGCAGCGGGCCGAACGCCTTCCAGACCGCCTCACTTCCGCTGGCGAGGAGCGCCTCGCCCTGCTTGAGCTCGACCATCCGGCCGTAGAAGTTGCCCCACTCGAGGCGCTCGAGGACGACGACATCCCGCGGCAGCTCGCGGCTCGCGATCTGTCTCACGTCGAACCACTGGAAGTCGTTGCCCGTGAGGTCGCGATTGCCGAGCCGGATCTGAACCCGCTCGCCCCCGCCTCCTTCCATGTCGGCGGGGATCGTTTCGCTCGAGTGGAGCTCGCCGAGCACCTTCGCGCCGTCCGACAGCGTCAGCTGGAGCACCTCTTTCTGCCAGAAGAAACGTCCGCCCTGCCAGCCGATCACGAAGAGCAGGGCAAGAATCAGCACCAGGTTGAACGCCAGCGCGCCCCCGCAGAGGGCGGTCATGGAGACGCCCAGAAAATCGCGTCGTGAGCGGCCGCGGTCTTTGTCGTCGGTGGTCACTGAACCCTCTAAAGCTGGGAGTACTTCTGGCGCAGGCGCTGGCGGGCCAGCTCGGCAACCGTATTGATGAGGAAGGTCAGCGCGAAGAGCAGCAGCGCGGCGAGGAACAGCGTGCGGTAGAGCGTGCCGCCGTGGGGCGCCTCGGGGATCTCGACGGCGATGTTCGCCGAAAGGGTACGGAAGCCGTTAAACGGGTTCATTTCGAGAATCGGGGTGTTGCCGGTCGCCATGAGAACGATCATCGTCTCACCGATGGCGCGGCCGAAGCCGATCATCACCGCGGAGAAGATGCCGGGCGAGGCGGTCGGCAGGACAACGCGCGTCACCGTTTGCCAGCGATTGGCGCCGAGCGCCAGCGAGCCGGCCACGAGATTCCGCGGCACGTTCGAGAAGGCGTCCTCGGAGATCGCGAAGATGATCGGGATCACCGCGAAGCCCATCGCCAGACCCACGACCACGGCGTTGCGCTGATCGTAGGGCAGGCCCGTCGTCTGGAGCAGCCAGGTCTGAAAGCTGCCGCCGAAGGCGAGGCGCTCGAAAGCGGGAGAGAGCTCGATGCAGAGTCCGATTCCGGCGACGATCACCGCCATGTAGACGAAGACCTCGAATCCAGCGGGGAATCGGCCCCTCGTCGCGAGCGGGAGGGCGTTCCAGGCGATTCCCGCGAGCCAGATGAGGATCGGCGCCAGCAGCAAGGTCAGCAACAGGGCGGGAAAGTAGCGCTCGAGTGACGGCGCCAGCCAGAGTCCCGCCAGAAAGCCGAGCACGACGGACGGGAGCGAGGCCATGATCTCGACCGTCGGCTTGAAATAGTTGAGCAGTTTCGGGTGCAGGAACTGCGAGGCGAACATTGCCCCGAGGATGCCGAGTGGGATCGCCAGGAGCAGCGAGTAGATCGTGCCCTTGAGAGTTCCGACGAGGAGCGGCGTGAGCGAGAGCTTGGACTCGAAGTCATCCGTTCCACCGGTCGACTGCCAGGTGTAGAGCGGCTCTTCGTATCCTTCGTAGAAGACCTTGCCAAAGAGCGCCTTCCACGAGACCTCGGGGAATGGATTGTCGATCGCCAGGGCCCAGACGACTCCCGGACCCGCCGCGAGGGCGCCGTCTCCTTTGGGACCGAGCGCCAGCGCGGTCGCCCCGTCGACCGGCGACTTGCCGCGCCAGAGCGTACGCTCCGAGGTCGAGAAGTAGAGGCCCAGGCCGTCCCTCCGGTCCGCGACGAGGAAGGTCCGGTTGCGCTGCGAGGGCACGATGCGGTCGATGGCGGCGCCCTGCGGCGGGAAGTCGCGGATCCGCGTGAGCAGCTTCTCGTCGCTCGCGCCGCGCACCGGGAACCAGACGGAGATCGCGCCGCTCGCCTGGCCCACCACCAGCGAGCGATCTCCGATGAGGAAGGCAAGCGCGGTCACCGGCGACGAGCCAGCCGCGACGATCTGGGGAGCGGCGCCATTCCCGGCGTCGAGGCGCCACCAGAAGAGCTCGCCGGTCTCGCTGCCGGCGAAGAGGTTGACTTGATCGCGGTCGATCACCATCGAGTGGAGCCGGGGCGCGACGGGAAGCTCGACACGCTCCTCGGAGCTCTGCACCTCGCCGGAAAAATCGTTGGTAGTGGTCTCGCGCCGGACGGCGACCACGCGACCGTCGGCGAGCTGGGCGGCGGCGGCGGCACGCTCAGTGCCTTCGATGGCCGCGGTGAAGGCTCCCAGGGGGCGACTCTCGGGGTCCAGGGCGATCTCGATCGAAGCGCCGAGCGCCGCATCGACGTTGCGCTCGGCTCTCCCCGCGACGAAGGTGACGTCCCATCGAACGACCTGCGCCAGAATACGGCCGTCCGCGGTGGCGCCAACCAGCGCCTCCGATCCGGAGGGCACCTGAACGGCGGTGAACGGCGCGCCGCGGGAGGCGTCGCCCGATATTGCCGGCGTCGTGCCCGGCGGCGGCGCGAGACCGAGCGCCTTCGTCTTGACCACATCGCCGTCGGCGAGCCTGACGACACGAAGGTTGCCGTCGAGACCGAGCGAGGCGAAGAGCGTGAGATACGGGTCGACCAGGGTTGCCGACGGCGTGTGGTCGAGGCGCGTCGACCCGGCCACCTCGACCCTCGCCGCTCCGGCGAGGGGCACGACTTCGAGGAGGATGAAGAGCAGGATGCCGAGAATGCTGGCGATGATCGCCAACCCCCCGGCGGTGACGATCCAGCGCGCGACGCGATCGGTCCAGAGGCGCCTGAGCGCAGTCCGCGAACGCGCCGGAGCGCGATCCGGGGCCGAGGTCGCGACGTCACCTGACCTGACTTCAAGAAGCGCCATGGTTTGCCTTCGGCTGCTCGCCGACTCACTTCAGCTTGACGAGCTCCTCGCCGACGAGCTTCGCCGGAACGGGGAGGTAACCGTCTTTGACGACGATCTCCTGCCCCTGCTTCGAGACGACGAACTTCAGGAACTCGCGCACCAGCGGATCCAGCGGCTTGTTGGGCGCCGCGTTGAAGTAGACGAGAAGATAGCGCGCCAAGGGATACTTGCCCGAGAGCACGTCGTCGGCGCCGGTGGTGTAGAACTGCCCGTCCTTGCCGGCGAGAGCGATCGGCCGCACGCCTGAGGTCCGATAGCCGATGCCCGAGTAACCGATGCCGTAGGTGTCTTCCGTCACGCCCTGGACGACCGAGGCGGAACCCGGCTGCTCCTTGACGGTGTCCTTGTAGTCACCCTTGCCGAGCGCGATCTCCTTGAAGAAGCCGTAGGTTCCCGAAGCGGAGTTGCGGCCGTAGGCCGAGAGCGGCCGGGATGCCCACTCGCCCGTCGCGCCGAGGTCGCCCCAGGTCTTGACCTCCTTGCCGCCGAGCTTGCGGGTCTTCGAGAAGACCCCGTCGACTTGCGCCAGGGTCAGCCGATCGAGCGGATTGTCCTTGTTCACGTAGACGCCGATGCCGTCCACGGCGACCCGCACGACCGAGGGCTTGTAGCCGTACTTCTTCTCGAACTCGTCGATCTCCTCGGCTTTCATCGCGCGGCTCATCGGCCCGAGCTGCGACGTTCCCGAGATGAGCGCCGGCGGGGCGGTTGACGATCCCTTGCCTTCGATCTGGATGCGCACGTTCGGATACTGCTTCTGGAAGCCCTCGGCCCAGAAGGTCATCAGGTTGTTGAGCGTGTCGGAGCCGATCGAGCTCAGGTTCCCGGAGACGCCGCTGGTCTTGGCGTAGGAAGCAATGCTGGCGTCGACCTGCGCGGGCGCCTGAGCTATTGCGGTTGCGACGAGGCCGGGGACGAGGGTGAGGGTGATGGCCGCGAGGGCCAGGGTCGAGGTGCGCTTCATGCCTTCCTCCTTGAGTCTCTGGGTCCGGCGGAAGCGCCGGGCGGAACGGGTCGAGTTGCGAAGCGCCGGACCCGCCGCCAAAGCGCGAACCCGGCGGAGCAACTATTTCAACGGCGTTTGTCAGGAGAGGAAACGAGGCGTGACAGCGGTGTGACAGAGGGTCCGGTGGCGCCCGGCGATGTCGATCGCGGCTATCTGATGTCAGCGAGGTCGGTCGCTTCCAGGTGGCGGATGTCGCGGCCCTCGACGTAGAAGACGACGTCCTCGCCGATGATGGTGGCGTGGTCGTCGACGCGCTCGTAGTTGCGAGCGATGAGCAGTAGATGGAGCGCGCGCGTGGTCGTGCGCGGATCCTCGATCATGTAGCTCAGGAGCTCGCGGAACAGCTGCTTGTAGAGGCCGTCGACCTCGTCGTCGCGTTTCGTGACCTCGTAAGCGGCGCGGGCGTCGCGGCGCACGAAGCTGTCGAGCGCGTCTCGCACCATCTCCTGGGTGATGGCGGCGAGGCGCGGCAGGTCGATGTAGGGTTTGAGCGGCGGCTCGAGGTTCAGCACTTCGACCGCCTGCGCGACATTGACCGCCGAATCTCCCATGCGCTCGAGATCATTGGCGATCTTCATCACCGCCACGAGGAAGCGCAGGTCGACCGCGGTCGGCTGCTGCAGGGCGAGGACCGCGTGGCAGGCGTCGTCGAGGTCCTTCTCGATCTGGTCGACTTCGCTGTCGGTGCGGATCACGGCCTGGGCGCGGGAGGTGTCGCGCTCGACCAGCGAAGCCATCGCCTCGCTGATCATGCGCTCGACGAGCCCGCCCATGCGCAGGAGGAGCTGCCGGATGGCTTCGAATTCCTGATCGCGATGGCGTTCCATAGGATGGGGATTCTCCTGCTAGCGGCGGGCGGCGGCAAGGGGAAAAAAGCGGGGAGACCCCGGAGGCTGGTCGGGGTCCCCCCTTCCCGAGGGAGCTTTAGAAGATCACCTGGAGCTGGAGCCGGAACTCGTCGAGCTCAGCGCCGGTGACTTTGTTCTCGTAGATGAAGTAGTCGGCCTGGATCTTGTGCACGTGCTTGTTCAGGTAGTAGCTCAGCGCGACGCCGTTCCCTTCGAAGTCCTTGAGAGCGCTGCCGAGGTTCGTCACCGAGAAGGTCGAGTCGCGTTCGATGTTCTCGTGACGCGCCGCGATCTCGAACTTCTTGCCCGGGAAGAGGTAGCCGGCCTGGAGGTAGTAGGCGGGATTGTCCGACTCCAGGCCCGCCTGGTTCTCGGCGGTCTCGTCGAAGTACTCGCCCTGGAAGTTGAGTCCGCGCCACTTGAAGGCGACCTCGAAGCCCAGCCGGTCGACGTCGATCGCCGCGGTTCCCGTCCCCACGGTGTTCTGGAGCGCGGCGAGGCCCAGGACAAGCTTCGGCGAGTCCGGGTAGTCGAGCGAGCTTTCTTCGAACTTGTACTCGCCGAACGGCATCCAGGCGACGCGACCGGAGTAGAGGTACTCGTCGTTGTCGTTCACGTTGATGTTGCGCGCGATGCCGTTGTAGACGCCGACGGCGTACTCGAACTTCTTCCCTGAGGTCATGCCCTCGAGGCGGACGCCCTGGTCGCGGCCCGGCGCGTAGAGCGCGTTGCCGATCCAGCGATCGACGAACTGCTGTTTGCCGGAGGAGGTGTACTCCTGGCGGCTGAAGGGCACCTTGCCCTGGCCGACCCAGACGGTCGCCAGCGGGTGCTTCGCCCACCAGATCTCGGCGTCCTCGAGCTCGGGACCACGGCGAACCGTGGTGCTGAGCGTCGTTCCCGCCAGAGAGGCGGCGGTGAGGTAGCCCGCCCCGACCCAGTTCGCCTGCAGCTTGAACTTCCAGTCGCCGGTCTTGCCTTCGAAGGCGGTTTTGGCGCGCCGGATGTTGAACACGCCGCGGTCCTCGATCGCCGGATTCTCCGGGTCGAAGTAGGAGTAGCGCGCCTGAATGCGGGTCGACATGGCAATCTCAGCGCCCTTGACCTTGAAGGTCGTCTTGCCGTCCTTCCAGGAGACGTCGAACGGCGGAGTGTAGGGTTTCTGGCTGGTGCGCTCGTAGCCCGGAAGGTTGTGCTTGAACAGGTAGAGGTCCGCCGCGTTCTCGTTCTCGGCGACCAGCGTCTGGCCGCCTTCGGCGCGGCCGATGAGGGTGATCGCGGTGCCGATCTCGCCGCCCTCCGACCAGCTCTTGAAGCGCTCGGGCGTGTTGAACACGTAGACCCGGCCGTCCTTCTCGACTTCCTGGTAGTACAGGCCCATGACCGGGCCTTGCGCCACTGCCGGAGCTGCCAGGGTCGCCAGGCTCGCGATCAGCGCGATCATCGCGAAGCGGGAGAGCCGGGCGAGCGCGCCGGTGAGGGCGCTGGTGCGGGTGCCGCGAATGGTGATGCGCATTCTGGTCTCCTCCTTAGAGTCCATCGTCGTTCAAGATCGGAATCGATTCGGGGCTAAAGCCCGGCGCCGTGAAGGGGGCGCCGAGGCTTCGAGTCCAGGGGACGATAGCGGCGAGTCCGCGCGAACCTGCGACACCCGCGTGACAGCGTTGCGACAGCGCCGACGGAGGCGCCGGATCTCACCGACGAACAGATTTTCGAGAAGTTCCTGCGCTCAACCTGAGGCGGCGCCAAGCGGCAAGAGCACCCGGAAAAGCGAGCCCTCGCCCAGGCGGCTTTCGACTTCGACTTTGCCGCCGTGGGCCTGGGCGACGTGCTTGACGATGGCGAGGCCCAGTCCGGTGCCGCCTTCCTCGCGCGAGCGGCCTTTGTCGACGCGGTAAAAGCGCTCGAAGATCCGCGGCAGGGAGGCGGCGGGGATGCCGATGCCGCCGTCCTCGATCTCGAGGAGGGCGTGGCCGTTCTCGGCGCGCAGGCGCAGGCGCACCGATCCGCTCGGTCGGTTGTACTTGATGGCGTTGTCGAGCAGGTTCGAGATCAGGCGCAACAACCCGTCCTCGTCGCCCTCGACCACGGGTGAAGCGCCGGTCTCGAGCTCGAGCGCGACCTGTCGCGCCTCGGCTGTCGGTCGCAGCAGATCGATCGCCTCCGTCGCGAGCTCGCGCAAGTTCACCGGTTCGCGTGCCGCGAGCGCTTCTGTTCCCTCGAGCCGCGAGAGGGTCAGCAGGTCGTCGAGCAGCGCGCCGAGGCGGCGGCACTGTTCGAGAATCCGACGCGAGAAGCGAAGCGCCGTTTCGGCCTCGGAAGCGGCGCCGTCGGTGAGCGTTTCGGCGTAGCCGCGAATCGCCGCGAGCGGCGTCTTGAGCTCGTGCGAGACGTTGGCGACGAAGTCGCGCCGCATGCGGTGCAGCCGCTCGGCTTCGGTGATGTCGCGCGCCACGACGACCGCGCCTTCGCCGGAGGCGAGCGGTGAAGCGACGACGGCGAGTGTGCGACGCTCGGGCGTAAGGCGCTCGATCTCGGCGCGCTGCTCGCCGGCGCCGGCGAGCGTTCGCCGGATCAAGTCGCTCAATTCCGGTGCGCGCGCGAGGTCGAGAACCTCTTCGGCCGCGGCGCCAGGCTCGACGCCGAAGAGCTCCGCGAAGGCCGCGTTCGCCAGACGCACGCGTCCCGCCTGGTCGATCACCAGCACGCCCTCGGTCATGCCCGCGACGGTCGCGCGGAGATGATCGCGCTCGGCCGCGACGGCGGCGATCTGTGCGTCGGCGCGCTCGGCGATGCGGCGCAACGCCTGCCCCAGACGGGCGAGCTCGCTCTGCCCGGGGATCTCGAAGCCGGCGCGGTAGTCGCCATGCCCCATGGCGTCGGCGGCGCCGATCAGCCGCGAGAGCGGCACGAAGAGCGAGCGCGTGAGCCACCAGGAGACCAGTAACACCAGGACCACAGCGGCGAGCGCCGAGAGCAGGAGGATACGCGCCAACGCAGCCTGGAGCGCGTCGACGGTCGAGATCGGCTTGGCGAGGCGGAGCACCCAGCGGCCGCCCTCGCCGTCGCGCACCAGGCGTGCCGCGTAAATCGTCTCGTCTCCGGTCGTGTCGCTTCTCCGCGACGCCGTGCCCTCGTTGCGCGCCAGCGCCGCGGCGACCTCCGGCCGGCCGGCATGATTGTCCAGGGTCGCGAGCGCGTCGTGCGGGCGGCTGCTGTCGGCGACGACGGTTCCGTCGAGAGCGATGACCGTGATCCGATAGTGCGTCCCCGAGGCGAGCGCCGCGATCCGGCGCTGCAGCGTGCCGTCGACGGTCGCTCTCGTCATCGGCGAAGGCCAGGCGATCGCGGCGGAGAGAAGATGCGCCTCTTGCGCCAGCTCCTGCTTCGCCGTTTCCTGCAACGAGCGCGGCAGGAGGAGCGCCGCGAGCGTCGCCGCGAGGACGATCGCCGCCAACGCGGGCCAGAGCGGCGCCAGGCGGAGCTTCGGAGCGTAGGTGACGGTCATCGGCCGGGCCGCGCGGAGTATAAGGAGCCGCGGTTACGCCGGGGTGTCATCGTTCTCCGCAGAAGAAGTGGAAAAGACTGTGGATAAACGTCGCTCCGAGGAGCCGAAGGGCGCTCGGTACGGGCTTCACCAGCATTCTGCACCAAGTCTTGTGCAATGCGACTAACTGCTTGGAAGGGAGAGAGTTATGTCTGCGGACGCGACGCCGGATCGGCGCCGCCTGGCGGCGCGGCAGGACGATTTCCGCAGCGGCCGCCAAAGCTCGCCCCTCCGGGGTGTTAACTCCTTGTGACGACGGCGATTACCGCGACCGCATTGCGGCCGTTCACGTGGCCCCGGGCGCCTACCGCCGGCGGACGCGCTTCTCGAGTCCCTGCCGAAAGGTCACTTCGCGGCCGAAAACGCGCTCGAAATGGCCGGCGCGGTGGCGCGCCGCCGCCAGCTCGAGCCCCATGTCGAACGGCGACAGCAGCTCGATCACTACTTCGCGTCGTTTCTTGAGCGAAGCATAGAGCTCGACGGCGCGCGCGGCGTGCGTCCGATCGAGGGCGTTCGCGATGCGCAGAATCGCGGCGAGCTTCTCGATCGTCTTCTGCTGCCACGATCTGAGCGCCGCGAAGTTCGCGTGGCGCGCTCGCGGCGGCGCGCCGCGGTGGTAACGCGCCACCTCGGCGATCACCTCGATTTCGCGTGGATCGAAGGCGTCGAGGTTCGCGGTCGCGATCAGGTAGTGAGAGTGCTTGTGATGACGCTCGAAATGGATCGAATAGCCGATGTCATGCAGCCAGGCGGCGTGCTCGAGCCATTCGCGCTCGCGGACTCCGAGATTGTGCACCGGCGCGGTGACATCGAAGAGTCTCACCGCGAGCCGCGCCACCTGCTCGACGTGCTGCAACATGCCGGGAGCGCGCTGCGCGAGCTCCATCACCTGGCGCCGCCGCACCTCTCCCGGATTGGGCGTCGCCGGCGCAGTCGCATCGAGCGCTTCGAGCACCAGGCCGTCGCGCAGCGCGCGGTCGCAGAGCAGCAGGCGGTCGACGCCGGCGCGGCGGGCCAGTTCCTCGAGCAGGATGGCGCCGGCGAGGATCGAACCCGACCGCGGCTCTCCGACCGGGGCCAGGTCCGCGATCTCCTTGCGAGTCATGCCGGCCAGGCGGTCGGCGACCTGGCCGAGGGCGCGTACTTTGAGTTCCTTCAGTCCTCCGGGCGCGAATCCGCTGGCGCCTCCGCCGCCGGAGAAAAGGTCCGCGAGGTCGCCGCAGCAGGCGGCGGTGCCCGAAGTGGCGATCATCATGTCGACGCGCGCCGGCGTCTTCATCCGGCCCAGGGTCTCGACGATCTCTTCGCGCAGCCGGTCGATGGAGCGTCCGGAAGGCGGATCGCTGGTCAGCCGCGCCGCGCAGCGGAGCGAACCGAGCTTCACGCTCTGCACCGAGCGCAGCTCGCCCTTCCGGGCCACGCACCATTCGGTCGAGCCGCCGCCGACGTCGACCAGCACCACCGCCCGGTGCGAAAGGTCTACCGCGTGCCGCACGGCGCGGAAGATGAGGGCGCCCTCTTCCTCTCCGGAAAGGACGCGGACGGAAATGCCGGTGAGCGCGCGCACCTGAGCGAGGAACTCGCGACCGTTCGACGCTTCGCGGACGGCGCTCGTCGCCACGGCGACGATCTCGCCGGCCCCTTTGAGGCGCGCCAGCGTCGTCATCTTGAGCAGCGCTTCGAGCCCCTTGCGTACCGCCTTCGGAGAGAGCGCGCCGCCCCCGGGACCCTGCGCGAGCGCCGACTTGCCGAGGCGCACCATGTCGCGCTCGCGCGCCAGCACCTGATAGCCGCCCGCCCCGCCGCGCTCGACCACCACCATGTGGATCGAATTCGAACCGATGTCGATCGCGGCGAGTCGTTCGCCGCCCGGAGCGGAGCGTCGCCGAGGCGCTCGCCGTCGCTTCGTGGCGGCGTTGGCGGTCGCCCGCGGAGTCAGTTTTCGCCGTGCCATGGCGCGGCGGATTGGATCAGAGAAGGCGGGAGACCGCCAGATAGGAGATCGCCGCGACGAGGGCGGAGATCGGGATGGTCACCACCCAGGCCCAGATGATCCGACCCGCGACTCCCCATTTCACGGCCGACAAGCGTCGCGTCGCGCCAACGCCCATGATCGCGCCGGTGATGGTGTGCGTCGTCGAGACGGGAATGCCGGCGAGGGTGGCGCCGAACAACGTGATCGCGCCCGAAGTTTCGGCGCAGAAGCCACCGACCGGCTGGAGCTTGGTGATCTTCGTGCCCATCGTCTTGACGATCCGCCAGCCGCCGAAGAGCGTTCCCATGGCGATCGCGAAGTGCGAGATGAGGATCACCCAGAGCGGCACCTCGAACTTCGAGAGTTGACCTGACGCCACCAGCAGGCCCGTGATGATGCCCATGGTTTTCTGGGCGTCGTTGCCGCCGTGACCAAGACTGTAGAGCGCCGCCGAGACGAGCTGGGCGCGGCGGAAAAAGCGATCCACCTTGAACGGGCGGGCGCGCCGGAAGATCCAGGTGACGGCGACCATGAGCAGGAACCCCAGCGTGAGGCCGATCGTCGGCGCGAGGACGATGAAGATCAGAGTTTTCGTCCAGCCGGCCCAGAGGATCGCGCCGAGTCCGGCCTTGGCGACCGCCGCGCCGGCGTAGCCGCCGACCAGGGCGTGCGACGACGACACCGGAATGCCGTAGTACCAGGTGACCAGATTCCAGAAGATCGCGCCGAGGAGGCCGGCGAGGATCACCTCCTGGGTGACGATCGAGATGTCGATCATTCCCTTCCCGATCGTCTTCGCCACGTGCGTGCCGAGCACGAACGCGGCGACGAAGTTGAAGAAGGCGGCCCAGATGACCGCATGCTGCGGTTTCAGAACCCTGGTTGAAACGACGGTGGCGATCGAGTTGGCGGCGTCGTGGAAGCCGTTGAGGAAGTCGAAAATCAGCGCGACGAGAATGATGGCGACGAGGACGGTCATCGGCAGTGGCCTCGGTTCAGGCGTTCTTGATGACCACGTTGCCGACGATGTGCGTGAACTCCTTGCACGAATCGCAGGCGTCCTCGAGATTCTGGTAGATCTCCTTCCACTTCATGGTCTGGATCGGGTCGTTGCCGCTGCCGGCGCGGAAGAGATCCGCGATGACCGTGAGATAAAGGTCGTCACCCTGGTTCTCGAGCACGGAGATGCGCACCGCCGACTCGCGCACGCGGCGCTCGTTGCCGAGATCCCAGATCAGCTTGGTCACGGTGTGGATCTCGCGGATCATCTCGAGCAGGATCTCGGCGAAGCGGGTGAGCGGTTCCGGGGCCTCGTGAATCTCGAAGATCACCAGGTAACGCGCGATTCCCTCGAGGTAGTCGAGAATGTCGTCGAGGTCGATGGCGACCGAACGGATGTCCTCTCGATCGAGCGGCGTGATGAAGGAGCTGTTGAGCGCCTCGAAAACCTGACGGGTGAGGTCGTCACCGTCGTGCTCGAGCGCCTTGAGCTCGACCAGCTTGACCCGCCGATCCTCGAAGCGCGTCGAGCGCGCGATCTCCAGGAAGAGCTCCGCGGCGCGGACCAGATTCTGCGTGTCGCTTTCGAGAAGCTCGCGAAAACGCTCCTCGCGAGGCAGGAGCTTCTTGATCAGGGAGTCCAGCTTCATGGGCGCCTCGGGCTCGAGCTGCGGTCGTCAGGGGGTCCGACGGAGCGCGAACTCTAGCAGAGGCTGTCACACGGCTGTCACTTGAGCCTCGACGCAGGCGGCCGGTTCCGAGCCGCCGGACAGGGCGGGAAACAACGCTTCGAGGAACCGGTCCCAGTCGCGACCCATCGCGGCGAGCCGGGCCGCGGATCCAAGCCGCGCGCGGAGCGCGGGGGAGAGCAGGCAGAGCGCGACGGCGTCGGCTAGCGCCTGCGGGCGATCGAGGTCGACCACGAGCCCGTCTTCGCCGTGACGGATCTGCTCCGCGGGCCCGCCGTCGCTCGAGACGACGACGGGCAGTCCGGAGGCCATCGCTTCGAGCACCACATTGCCGAAGGTATCGGTACGGCTTGGAAAGACGAAGAGGTCGGCGGAGGCGAACGCCGCCGCGAGCTCTTCACCTTCGAGATAGCCGATGAAGGCGACGGAGGGACTGGTCCAGCGCCTCTCGAGCGCGCCGCGGTCGGGTCCGTCGCCGACGATCGCCAGGCGCGCCCCGCATCCCGCTGCGCCCCGCGTCGCGAGCTCCGAGAAGGCGCCGAGCAGCGCCTCGAGATTCTTCTCGCGGCTCACCCGGCCGACGTAGAGCAGCACCGGCGCGTCGCCCGGGAGCCAGCGATCGAAGAACCCGGGACGTCGTCGCGCCGGCGAGAACTGCTCGAGATCCACGCCACGCGGCAGCTCGCGAAGTCGATCGCGCTCGATCCCCATCGCGGCGAGCTCCTCGCGGTACGCCGCGCCCGAAACAAAAACCTCGTCCATCTGGCGATAGAACCAGCGCACGTAGGAGCGTGCCAGCTTGTCGAGCTTGCTCGCTCCGGCGAGGGCCTCGACGTAGCGCGGAAAGTCGGTGTGATAGATGCCGGCGAGCGGAATGCCGAGCTGCTTTCCGGCGGCGACCGCCGCGAGCCCGACCGGGCCGGGGGTCGAAACCAGGATCCGCCCGTAGTTCTCGCGCTCGCAATGTTCGATGAGCTCGACGACCGGGGGGACGCGCAGGTTGAGCTCCTCGTAACGCGGAATCGGCGTCTCCCAGATCGGCGCGAAGTTCTCGAACGCGAAGTCGGCGTGGCGCGCGATCGCCTCGCAGGAGAGGACGGTCAGAGGCACGCCGCGCCTCCGGGCGCGGCTCGCGGCCGAGCTCACGGTGCGCGCCACGCCGTTCACCTCGCTGAGCGTGTCGGTCGCCCAGGCGACGCGGCCGCTCTTCTCGCGCAGGTGGCCGGCGCCGGGGAAGCGCTCCGCCACGGCGCGGTGAAGAGCTTCGTCCTTGTGCTGGAATCGGAAGGCGGCGAGGTAGGGCGAGAGCGCCACGGCGACCGGAGCGAGATCGGAGAGGGCGGGGAGCGCGCGCAGCAGGTCGCCGCTCTCGATCTCCGCCACCACCCGTTCCAGGACCCGCGCCGCGGAGAGCTGACCCAGCCGGCAGGCCGATTCGAACGTCCGGCGTTCGGCCTCGCGCGCCAGCGCCGACTCGACTTCGGGTCGATGGCCCGCGGCCATCGGCAGCGGCACCGGGCGGACGAGGGGCGCTGGCGGCGCGAAGGCCAGCCACTTGCGCAAGGTGCGATCCCACGGGCTGCCTTCCGGGCGGTCCGGATCGAGCTCGCCGCCGGCGATCCGGCGCAGCAGGTCGGCGAACGGATCGTTGCGCCAGCGCGAGCCGCCGAGAATCTTGGCGCGATAGTAGTCGTGCGCCAGGACCTGGAAGTTGCGCGCCAGTTTGAGCGACGATCCGGTCTCGCCGCCGCGCCGGCATTGCCGCCCGCCCGCCGCGGTGAAGTGCGAGAGGAACTGCACCGCGGTCGCCGCCGGTGGAGTCTCGGTCCAGGTGGTGGCGACGTAGAGACCGCCATGGTCGTCGCTGCCGCCGGTCGTCGCGTAGGAAAGCGGCTCGTCGATCGACAGTCGATGGCGCTCGGCCAGCGCTTCCAGCAGCCGCGGCGAGAGGCCGGCGAGGACGGCGTCGAAGAGCTGGGTGGCGCGCGGGTCGCGCGTGCCGTTGAATCCCTCGAAGAGGCGAAAGAGCACGAGCAGCTTTTCGAGGTGGTCCGGGGTCAGCCGGTCGTTGACCCGGAAAAGCGGATGGGCGACGACGTGGACGATCCCCTCCGAGCGCGCGTAGGCGCGGAACTCGTAGAGGTTTCGTTTCAGCCGCTGCAGCTCGCGATGTTGCGCCTCGGTCACGCCGAGAACGAGGACGTGGAGATCGCAGCCATCCTCGGGAAAGGTGACCGTCTCCTCGCTCGACAGAAACGTTCCCGGCAGGTGTGCGATGGCGAGCGACCCGGCGACCGAGTCGTGATCGGTGATCGTCACGAAATCCATTCCGCGGGCCTTCGCCAGGCGATAGACCTCGAGCGGTTCGGTGAAGCTCTCGGGCGAGCCGATGCGCTCGAGATACCACTCGCTCGGCCGGTCTGAGTGTTTGCTGTGGACATGAATGTCGCAGCGGCTGGGCATCGGCGGCTCCTCTCGTCGCTGCACACAAAGTAGTGCAACGCCGGGGCGGCAAGGTGACCGCGGCGCGACGAGCGGGCGACGTCCTGGCGCGGCATCGCGGCGCCGGGGCTTCGTCACGTTTCCTTCATTCGCTCGTCGCACGGACGCCGGATCGGACGGGTAGAAAGCCGCCATGGAAGCCGGCTCAGACTCTCTGCGGATCGACCCGGCGCGGCTCTTCGGATTGGACCTTTCCGAGGCCCCGGGTCGTTCGCGCCGGGCGCTGCTGCGAATCGTGTTGCTGGCGTCGGCGGGCACCGTCCGGGTGGAGGGGCGGGCTAATCTCGAGCGCGCGCCACCGGGCTCGATCTTCGTTCTGTCGCATCACAACAGCTGGGAGGCGGTGCTGGCGCCGGCGGCGCTGGTGGCGCTGCGTCGCGGCCGGCCGATCCGCTTCCTGGTCGACTGGATGATCGCGGAGCAGCCGCTGACTTCGTGGCTGGTGCGCGCCATCGATCCGATTCCGGTCTACCGGAAGCGCGCGCGCTTCGGCTGGCGCGAACACCGGCGGCGCGAGATGCGCGGCTTCGATCCGCTCGCCGAGGCCGCGGCGACACTGGCGCGTGGCGGCGACGTCGGCCTCTACCCGGAAGGCATGCGCCAGCGCGACCCCTGGCGGCTCGGGGCGCTGCGTCGTGGGCTCGCCAGGCTGGCGCTGGCGAGCGGCGCGCCGATCGTGCCGGTGGGCGTCGAGCTCCCGGCGCGAGATCGGCTCGGTCGGCTGCCGTTCCTGGGTCGCATCGTCCTGCGGGTGGGCGAGCCGCTCAGGCCGCCGTCCATTCGCGGGGTGGCTCTCGAGGCGCGCTCGAGCTCCGCCTCTCGTACGGCCGAGCTCGCCCTGCTCGAGCGCGCCGAAGTGCTCCTCGCGAAACTCTCCCGCAAGCAGCCACCCAGGAGACGCACCCAACGAAAGGAGTCGAACATGGCGCTCCGCTTTCCCGGTCAACCGATCACCGTCGCGATCGTCGAGAGCGCGGCGGACCGCACCGCCGCTCTCTCGGTCGTCGACATCGTCTATCGCGCAGAGAAGCGCTGGATCGCCACGAGCGAAACCGAGATCGCCGTCGAACCGACGGACGAGCCGCGCACCCGTTGGCTGCTCGCGCGGACCGGAGGAGAGGCGGTCGGCGTCATGCGGATCGTGCTGGATCCCGAGCTCCACCTGCCCGCGACTCTGGGAGTCCGGCTCGACGGCGGCGTCGATCTCGAGGTGCTTTGGCGCTCGGGTCGCTTCGCGGAAGCGGGGCGGATGATGGTGCTCCCGGCCTGGCGGAAGAGGCCGCGCATCGTGCTCGAGCTCATGCGAGCCGCGCTCCAGGTCGCGGTCGAGCGCGACGTAACCCACTTCGTGGCCGCCGTCCTCGAAGATGATCCGCACTCGCCGTACCAGTTCCATATGCGACAGCTCGGCTTCGAGCGCATCGGCACACATGAGCGCGGCGAGCTCTTCTGCGCGAGCCGGCGCGTCCTCCTGGTGCTCGACCTGGCGCGCGCCTATGCCCGCCTCGGAGCACGGCCGAGGAGCGTCGTGGCGGAGCTCGCGCGAGGGCTCGAGGAGCGCCTCGCGACGACTCCGGGCCGGGAAGGGTCCGGGTGGAGCGGCCGCGATCTGTCGGCGGAGGAGTTGGAGCCGGCCGTCGTCGCTTCGTGACCCGAAGCGGCTGTCGCCGCTTCGTCGCGGGAACGCGGCGCGACGTTGACCTCGATCGGCGATCCTTTGCCTGAACGAACGGAGGCGCCATGATCCTGGAAAAGAGCGCACCGACCTTCGCCCGACTCTTCGAGCTCGATCTCGAGCTTTGCCGGCGATGCTGCCGGCTGCAGCGGAGAGTCTCGATGCTCGCCCTGTTTCGCGCCGTCTCCCGTCTCGGCGACGGCGCTCTCTGGATCGGGCTCGCCGTGGCGCTCATCCTGTTCGGCGGCGGCGACTCGCTCCCCGCCGTGTTGCGGATGAGCGTGGTGGGTATCGCCGCCGCCGTCGTCAGCCGCTCGATGAAAGCTCTGGCGAACCGGCAGCGGCCGTTCTCCGTCGATCCCGGAATCTCGGCCGGCGGCGCGGCGCTCGATCCGTGGAGCTTCCCGTCGGGACACACTCTGCATGCCGTGGCGTTCAACGGCGTGCTGCTCGTCGATCACCCCGCGCTCGCTCTCACGCTCGTGCCCATGACGCTGGCGATCGCGCTGTCGAGGGTCGTGCTCGGGTTGCACTATCCAAGCGACGTCGCGGCGGGAGCGGCAATCGGCGGCCTGCTCGCGGCGCTCGTCCTCGGGCTCGCTTGACCGGCCCGGCGAAGCCGGAGTCGCTGCGCGTCCTCTATCTCACCGACGTCGCCGCGCCGCGCGTCAACGGCGTCTCGACTTCGATCCGCATCTTCCGTCGCGAGCTCGCGGCGCTCGGGATCGAGACGCCGCTCGTCGCGCCAGCCTACGGCCGCGAAGAGGCGGAGCCCGGAGTCGTGCGCGTCGGCGGACGGAAGGTGCCGCTTGACCCCGAGGACCGGTTCGTCTCGCCGCGCCGCCTGGCGGCGGCGGCCCGTCCGCTCGCCTTCGACCTGGTGCACGTGCAGACGCCGTTTTCGGCGCACCTCGCGGGCCGGCGCCTGGCGAGGGAGCGCGGCGTGCCGCTGGTCGAGACCTGGCATACCGACTTCGAGCATTATTTCGAGCACTACCTGTCGCTCGTTCCTGCGGCCGTCGCGCGCCGCCTGGCGAGAGCGCTGGCGCGTCGCGTCGGGCGCGGCGTCGACCGGCTGATCGTGCCGTCGGCGGCGATCGATCGGGTGCTGGAGGAGTACGAGATCGCCACGCCACGCACCGTCGTGCCGACCGGGATCAGCCCGGGAGAGCTCGGCGCCGGCTCTCGCGAGCGGTTCCGCGCCGCGCACGGCATTCCAGCGGAGCGCCCCGTGGCCGTGCACGTCGGACGGATCGCCGGCGAGAAGAACCTCGACTTCCTCCTGCGCGCCGCCGATCTCGTGCGCCGCGAGCTGCCCGGTTTCCTGCTCGTCGTGGCGGGCGAGGGGCCCGCGAAGCCGGCGCTCCGCGCCCTTGCCGAAGAGCTCGGGCTCGGCCCCCACCTGCTCTGGGTCGGCTATCTCGATCGCGGGCGCGAGCTCGCCGACGCGTATTGCGCGGGCGACCTCTTCGCCTTTTCGTCGCGGACCGAGACGCAGGGGCTGGTTCTGCTCGAGGCGATGTCGCTGGGAGTTCCCGTGGTGGCGCTGGCGGAGCGCGGAACAAAGGACTTTCTCGAGGAGGGGCGCGGCGCCCTGGTCCCGCCCCACGACGAGCGCGCCTTCGCCGAGGCCATGCTCCGCCTCATTCGCGATGGCGCCCTCCGGGCCCGGCTCGCCGCCGAGGCGCGCGATCTTGCCAGCTCGTGGACCGCGGCCGCTTTCGCCCGCCGGCTGGCGGCGATCTACCGCGAGCTGGTCGCGGCGGGCCGCCGTCACGGGGCCGCCATCCTTTCGAGCTAGACTCCGAGGCCTTCCGCGCCGGGAGGAATCGAGATGCTCGAAATCGAAACAGCGAAAGAGGGCGGCAACGCGCTCGAGGCGAGATGGCCGGCGGACGAGTCGCCTTTCTTCAATCGCGAGCTTTCCTGGCTCGAATTCAACGCGCGCGTCCTCGCCGAGGCCGAGGATCCGAGCGTGCCGCTTCTCGATCGCCTGAAGTTCGTGGCGATCTTCGGCGCCAATCTCGACGAGTTCTTCATGAAGCGGGTGGGCGGCCTGAAGCTCCAGCTGGCGAGCAAGACGGTGACGCGGTCGCCCGACGGCCGCACTGCCGCCGAGCAGCTCACCGAGATCGGCGCCTGGGTGCGCGTCTGGCAGCCGCGGCAGCGCGCCATCCTGCTCGAAGAGATTCTTCCCGAGCTCGCCAGGCAGGGCGTCGAGCTGGTGAGTCATCGCGACCTCACGCCCGGCGAGCGCGTCCATCTCGATCGCTTCTTCCAGACCACGGTCTTTCCGATCCTGACCCCGCTCGGCCTCGACACCTCGCACCCGTTTCCGTTCATCTCGAATCTTTCGCTGTCGCTCGCCGTCGCGTTGCGCAGCCCGCGCAGTCCCGAGATGCGCTTCGCGCGCCTCAAGGTGCCGCAGAGCCTGCCGCGCTGGATTCAGTTGCCCGACTCGATGCGCTTCACTCCGCTCGAAGCCGTGATCGCCGAGCACCTCGATCGGCTCTTCCCCGGCATGGAACTTCTCGAGTCGTACCCGTTCCGGGTCACCCGCGCCGCCGACATCGCCAAGCACGAAGAGCCGGCGGAAGACCTCCTCGAGTCGGTGCAGGAAGAGCTGCGGGCGCGGCGATTCGCCTCGGTGGTGCGGCTCGAAGTCGTTCCCGAGATGCCGCAGTGGATGCGCTCGTTGATCGCCGACGAGCTCGCCGTCGGAGCCGAGGATGTCTACGAGGTCCGCCCGCCGCTCGCGGCGCGCGACCTGTTCCAGCTCGTCAACCTGCCGCTGCCGACGCTCCAGGAACCGAGATGGCGACCGGTCGTGCATCCCCGTCTCGCGGCGGCCGCCACACCCGGCGCCGATCTGAACGAGCCCGACTTCTTCAAGGTGATCCGCAACGGCGACTTGCTGGTTCATCATCCGTACGAAACCTTCGCCGGTTCGGTGCAGCGTTTCCTGCAGGCGGCGGCGGAGGATCCGGCGGTTCTCGCCATCAAGCAGACGCTCTACCGGACGTCACGCGATTCGCCGATCGTCGCCTCGCTGATCAACGCCGCGGAGCGCGGTAAACAGGTGGCCGTGCTAGTCGAGCTCAAGGCGAGCTTCGACGAGGCGCGCAACATCGAGTGGGCGGAAGCGCTGGAAGGTGCCGGAGCTCACGTCGCCTACGGTGTTCTCGGCTTGAAGACTCACGCCAAGGTTTCCCTGGTGGTGCGCCAGGAGCCCGACGGCTTGCGCACCTATGTCCATCTCGCGACCGGCAACTACAATACCGATACCGCCGAGCTCTACACCGACCTGGGGCTCTTCAGTTGCGATCGCGAGCTCGCTGCCGACGCGGCGCAGTTGTTCAATCTGTTGACCTCCGGGCACATCGGCGAGCAGCGCTTCGACAAGCTGATCGTGGCGCCGGTGAACATGCGCAGCCGGGTGCTCGAGCTCATCGCCCGCGAAACGGCGCACCAACGCGCCGGCAGGGGCGGTCGAATCGTCGCCAAGATGAATTCGCTCGAGGATCCTGAGATGGTGCGGGCGCTCTACGACGCCTCCCGGGCCGGCGTGGAGATCGATCTCATCGTGCGCGGCGTCTGCCGGTTGCGCCCCGGCGTTCCGGGGATGAGCGAAACCATCCGCGTGCGCTCGATCGTGGGGCGCTTCCTCGAGCATGCCCGGATCTTCCATTTCCGGAACGCGGGCACCTCGGAGTTCTACATCGCCTCGGCCGACTGGATGTCGCGCAATCTCGACTACCGCGTCGAAACCATGGTGCCGGTCGAGTCGAGCGAGCTCAAGAGCGAGCTCGAGTGGATGCTCGACGTCCAGCTCGCCGACAACCGCAAGGCCTGGGAGCTCGAATCGGACGGCCGTTGGCGCAAGCTCCATCCGGCGACCGACGAGCCGGTGCGCTCGAGTCAGGCCGCGTTCATGGAGCACGCCGCGCGGCGCGCGGGGCGGAACGCCGTCCTTTCGGGCTCGGGCGCCGTCTGATCGGTTCGGACAGGCGGGTATGCAGCAGCTCGAGCTCCTCGGCGAGCGCGGTCCTCTCGGGCGCCGCGGTGCCCAGCCATCCTTCCGCGATCGCGGCGAACAGCCGCTGGCGCTTCTCGCCGAGCGCTCGCGCCACGGCCAGCAGTCCGGAGCGCTCTCGCCGGCGCGCCGGCGCCGCGCTCGGCGCGGCGGCGAGACCTTCCGCTCCGCCGAGCGTCACCTCGACCAGCCGGAGGGCGCGCCGGCTCTCGTGCTCGGCGAGCGAGCTCGCGACGAGCGCCGCGAGCAGCTGGCCGTCGTGCAGCTCTCCAAGGAGGTCCTGCAGCAACTTCAAGCGCGCGATCGGCGTCCGCGCTTCGGGGATCCAGGCGGCGATCGGTTCGGCGAGATACCGCAGCCGTTTCGCGGCGATGCGGGCGGCGTGGCATTCGGCTTCGTCTGCGGAGCTCGCGACGCGATCGAGACGCGCGACGAGCGCCTCGCGACCGCGGATAAGCGCGTCGCGCGTCGCCCGCGCCAGGCTGGTCACCTTGGCGCGCCGGTCGAGGCGCAGCTCGACGCGATAGGTGGCGAGGCGCTCGCGGAGGTCGCCGGCGAGCGCGCCGAAGTCGCGCACGATCTCACGCTCGACCTTGCGATAGCTCTCGTCGCGCCGCTCGGCGAGCTGGCGGACGAGCTCGGCGTGGCCGGCGCGCTCGGAAGCGGCGAGCGCGCTCCGTAGGGTTTCGAGCCAGGCGATCTGAACTTCGGCGTCGCGGCCAGGATTCGTGTCGCGCGCCAGGGCGGCGATCCGCTTGAGGAGCTTCCTGGGAAAGTCGAGCGAGAACTCGTCGCGGTGCGAACGCAGGAGGCTCCGCAGCCGGCGCAGGGCGACGCGGAAGCCGTGCAGCGCCTCGTCACGATCTCCGGCGACGAGCGCCTCGCGCGCGGCTTCCGCGCGGGCGAGCTCGCCGAGAGCGAGGCGGCGCACCGCCTCCTCGGCGGAACGAATGAGGAGGTCGGCGGGCAGCTGGCTCTTGAGACGCATGCGTTCGATCAGCCGAGCTCGCGCAACTGAGACGGCCGCATGTGCCAGAGGAGAACAGCGGCGCCCGGAGTCAGACGGCCGGGAAAATCGATGAGACAGGCGCCGCCCTTGCGCAGCTCGATGAAGGAGCGCTCCTTGCCGGTGAGCAGCAGGCCGGCGAGCTCGGAGAGATTCGGTTCGTGCCCGACGAGCGCCACGGCCGGGAGCGCTTTCTGCGCTTGCAGGAACTTCACCACGCCAGCCAGATCGCCGTCGGGAGCGAGGTCGGAGACCTCCGAGAGGACCGGCTTCTTGCCGAGCTCCCGCGTGACGATTTCCGCCGACTCGCGCGCCCTTGCGAGCGGGCTCGTCGCCACCAGAGCGAGGTCGGGTACGAGGCTGGCGAGCGCCCTGGCGGCTTTGCGCAGCTTCTTGCGGCCCTCGTCGGTCAGCGGACGCAGGCGATCGTCGCGGCCGGTGCGGGCGAACGCCTCGCGGTCTTCCGCGATCGCGTGCCGGAGGAGAAGGAGTTGCATCTCTCGAGTCGCTCGCGGGATCGGAACCGGGGATTCTAGCCGCGCAGTCGGTAGCCGACGCCGATCACGGTCTCGATCCGATCGGACTCCGCGCCGAGCTTGCGACGCAACCTGCGCACATGGGTGTCGACGGTCCGGCTGTCGACGTCGTCGGCGTAACCCCAGACGTCCGTGAGCAGGCGCGAGCGCGTCTGGACGCGCCCCTGCCTCTCCATCAGCACCTTGAGAAGGCGAAACTCCGTGGCGGTGAGGGTGATTTCCGCTCCGCGAACCTGGGCGCGATGGGCTCCGGTATTGAGCCGGATGCGGCCGATCTCCAGCTGATCCGGATCGGTCTCATTGGTCTGCCGGCGCCGGAGCACCGCCTTGATGCGCAGCACGACCTCGCGGGGACTGAACGGCTTGGCTATGTAGTCGTCGGCGCCGAGCTCGAGGCCGACGATGCGGTCGAGCTCTTCGCCCTTGGCGGTCAGCATGACGATCGGAAGCCGCGACGTCGCCATGTCGCGCTTCAGCATCTTCGCGAGCTCGAGACCGTCGAGGCCCGGCAGCATGAGGTCCAGCACCAGGAGATCGGGAAGGCGTCGTCGGATCGACTCCAGGGCGCTGTCACCACGCCGTTCCACCTCGACCTGAAAGCCCGCGCGCTCGAGATTCCACTGCAAGACTTCGGCGATATCGGGCTCGTCTTCGACCACCAGAATGCGCGTCGGCGCCATGAAAATGAGGCTAACATGCGCTCGTCCACAGCTTTTTCGGAAAACTCTGTGGAAATCCGGCTCCCTGGCGGTTCGATGCGGGCCAGATTCGGCCCCTTTCAGCGTTTTGAACAGGACTTTGTGCAACTCACGGAAGCCACTTGAAATCAATACTTTGCGGGAGATTTCCTGAACCGCGTCGGTATTCGGCGCGATCGAATCGGGTAGTTTTTCCACAGCAGGGTCGTGACGGGCCGGTGACGCGGATCATAAATGTCTGTGACAGCGCGACTTAGCGTCGTGAAGCGGGCGCTGCTTGACAGGGCCAGCAGCTGGCGGCTACGGTCCTGTGGGTCCTGACCGCCATGGCGCCAGACAGTTCGAACGCTTCCGACTCCGCGCTGCGCTCCTATCTGGTCTTCACCGGTACCGGCCCCATTCTGGTGCTTTCGACCTATCCGTCGCTCACC
>ERZ1292633.256-Hain-H41-02um-R1-256-length-67766-cov-43_pt2 | contig 61674 bp, 61 predicted proteins | sample MGYA00564406_ERZ1292633 | MGnify/ENA primary metagenome ERZ1292633 (study PRJEB36523, sample SAMEA6512639) | groundwater metagenome | collected 2019-01-08 | study: AquaDiva: Metagenomics assemblies of 32 groundwater samples | reverse complement strand
ACCCGCGACCCCCGGCGTGACAGGCCGGTATTCTAACCAACTGAACTACCACTCCCTACAAACTAAAAATTAAAACTTGATGCTAACAATTTAACTGGTGGGTGCTGACGGGATCGAACCGCCGACATTCGCCTTGTAAGGGCGACGCTCTACCAGCTGAGCTAAGCACCCCAGCAAAGTGCGCTAGTTTACTGCATCTTTTAGCGCTTTACCAGCACTGAATTTTGGAACTTTTGCTGCTTTGATTTTTATAGCGGCGCCCGTACGTGGGTTACGACCTGTACGTGCAGCTCGTGCACCTACTTTGAAGGTGCCAAATCCGACTAGTGTTACACTTTCATTTTTTTTAAGTGCTCCCTTTATTGCAGATAGTGTTCCATCTAAAGCATTTCCAGCAGCAGCTTTAGAGAGCTTAGCGGATTTTGCGATTGCTTCAATGAGTTCGGATTTGTTCATAACATTCCCCTTCAAAGTTAATGGTAATTAAATCACAAGCAAATACTGCAAGCGCACTTATATCAAGCCATTAAAGCTTGGTCAAGATAATTAAGATACTTCAGTTTCATGATTTATCAATCCTTTTTTAATTGGACTCAAAACAAGTTCTATTTATATCAAAAATTTATTTTTTAAAAACAATAAGGTATGAAAATAATTTAAAGAGTCTATAGAAGTTTATAATGGTTAATAAACTTCTGTTTTTTGTTCGCGATTTAACAACACTTCTACCGCTGAACGAGGAGATACTCGCTCATGAAGAATGCTATATACAGCCTGTGTAATCGGCATTTCGATATTTAATTGTCCCCCCAATTGCAAAACCGATTGTGTCGTATGTACTCCTTCTGCAACGTGACCTAATTGCGCAAGAATTTCATCGATTGATTTCCCTTCCGCAAGCATTAATCCGACTTGACGATTGCGTGATAATTGACCGGTACTGGTTAGAATCAAATCACCAACCCCAGTCAATCCCATAAAAGTCTTTAAGTCACCACCTAATTTCAATCCTAACCGAGTTATTTCAGATAGCCCCCTGGTAATTAAAGCAGCGCGGGCGTTATTTCCAAATCCAAGTCCATCAGAAATCCCCGCTGCAATGCTGATCACGTTTTTTATCGCACCACCAATTTCTACGCCAATAACATCTCGACTAGTATAAATACGTAATTTCGGACTATGTAGGCTAGCTGCCATCTGCTTAGAGAATTCTGGATCTTTTGAAGCCAACGTTAACGCAGTCGGTAAATTTCGCGCTACTTCGTCAGCAAAACTGGGACCGGACAAAACACCATACTGCGATACGAATCCGGAGTACTCTTCTTGGATAATTTGGTGGGGTAATTTGGCAGTACTAGACTCAAAACCTTTACATCCCCACAACAATGGAAGCTTAATTCGAGATACTGTAATTTTCCTTAACGTTTCACGTAAACCTGAGATGGGAACCACAACTAGCGCAAAATCAACTTCTTTTAGAGCATCCGTAAGTACAGCTGAGACTGTGATCGTTTTAGGTAGAACATAATGCGGCAAATACCGTTGATTAATACCTGTTGCTATCATTTCTGTGGCATGATGGCTATCTCTAGTCCAGAGATTGACCTGATGATACGATGACAAATTTATCGCTAAAGCAGAACCCCATGCACCCGCGCCTAATATCGCAATTCTCATGAACCCCAAACCTGAATGCTCTTTACGTACCCCATTTGTCCATCTAAGTGACGGACTTTGATCCAGCCTGGATTATCAGCATCCATCCATTCCATAACAACATTTTGTTCAGCTTGAAACAGTAACACTGAATTAGTGTCCGGAGCTTGATGCACACTTGCAATAGGAGCGGTAACAACAACGTAACGTTTATCACTCAAAGCTTTCTTTTCTATCCAGGCAAGCACTCCGCTACTATCTCTTACTTTTGCCCAATTCTCCACATCTACGATTATTTCAACAGGATAATAAAGACTCACTACATATTGTTTTCCGGCTTTTAGAGAAGGCGCGTCGTACATTATTGCACCATTTTCAGCAACAGAAAAATACGATATTTCAGCTAAAACATAATTCGAAAAACACAATCCCACTATCATTAAAACAGCACGTAAAGAATACGAAAGCTCCTTCATTTGTTTCCTCATATCAATCGTTAAAACATTTAACTCGCTCCATTCACGGCAGAATCTGGTTTCTTTTGACGATAAATAGCCTCAAAATTAACTGGATTAAGAATGACTGGTGGAAAGCCAGCACGTATAACGATATCCGATACCACTTCGCGCAAATACGGGAAAATAATATTTGGACATCCAATACCCAACACCGGCCCAATTTCATCTTCAGAGATATTGTCTATACGAAAAACACCTGCTTGTTGGACCTCCACTAAAAACAAAACCTTATCTTTAATTTTTGCTGTTACAGTAACCGTTAACAAAACCTCATAGAGACCATCACCCAAACTTTGATTTTTACCGCCAAGCTGCATATTAATTTCAGGGGCTTCTCTTTCCAAAAAAACCTTGGGAGCGTTCGGAATCTCTAACGATAAATCCTTAACATAAAGTTTTTCTATTACAAATGTCGGTTGTTGCTGTTGTGGTTGCGCTGGTTCGCTCATATCATTTTCTATCCAAAATTAGCATTACAAACACTAGTTTCTCTTATACAACCTTTGGCCTTAAACTCCGTCAGATTGCAAGAGTAAAGTTGACAGTTCACCTTTGTGATCTAGCAATGACAGATCATCATAACCACCGATGTGTTTTTCATCGATATATATTTGCGGAACTGTACGTCGACCGGTTTTAGTCATCATTTCATGGCGCTGCTCAGAATTTAAATCCACACGGATTTTTTCAATATCCTGCACACCTTTTGTTCGTAATAAATTTTCTGCCATCTTGCAATAGGGGCAAGACCCCGTTACATACATAGTAATTTTTGACATCAATTTCCTTCATCGCTTTACTATGGGGAGATTCGCTCTTTTCCAAGCATCAATTCCACCCATTAAATTAAAAATTTGGAGAAAACCATTCTTTTTTAACAGAGTACTTGCACTACTGGATCGCACCCCTCCACGGTAAATCATAACGATAGGTTTATCTTTGTATTTTTCCAATTCATTCCAACGCTCTTCCATTTTTTCAGCAGGGATATGCTTGGAATTTGGCAGATGCCCATTCGCATATTCACTATCATCGCGCACATCCACAATCACTGCATTTTCATAGTTAATTAACTGCACAGCGACTCTAGTATCAATTTCCTTGACTCCACGCTGTGCTACCAGGGTCCACAGCAGCATTAAGCCACTGACAATTGCTGTGATCAAAAAAATTAAATTTTCAATTCTTAAAAGAAAGTGATTTTGAAATAGTGATAGATCCATGTTGATAATGTTATAGCTTTAATAATTTTAAAAAATTTACTTCAATCGAAAAATTTCGGATTTTGACTTTTATTTATTTACCATATCTTAATGGGCACGTATATTAACATTATGTCTGCGAATTAATAATCTATATCGCTTTGAGTAAGCTGCACCTCGATATAGCTTAATTGTGGACAGAATTCATCATTTAAGAATGCATAAATGTGTGTAAAGGTACTGCAAAGAGCTCCAGAATATACTAGAATACAAGGATTTTATCCTGCACCACAATTTTATTTCCATTCTAAAAACACCATGAAGAAAATTGTTCTCCTGAGACACGGAGAGAGCATTTGGAACAAAGAAAACAGATTTACTGGCTGGACTGATGTAGATTTAACGCCGCAAGGGATACAAGAAGCCAAAAATGCCGGGCAACTCCTTAAAAATTTAGGGTACTCATTCGACATCGCCTACACTTCTGTGCTCAAACGAGCTATTCGCACCTTATGGATTGCCCTGGATGAAATGGACCAAATGTGGATTCCCATTGAGCATACTTGGCGCCTGAATGAAAGACATTATGGCGCGCTACAGGGATTAAATAAGGCCGAAATCGCTGCACAGTATGGTGCAGAACAAGTCTTGATATGGCGCCGCAGCTATGATGCAAAACCACCCGCCCTAACACCGGGTGATAGTCGTTATCCTGGTTCTGATCCTCGCTATAAAGATCTAACTGCCAATCAATTACCGCTTACTGAATGCTTAAGAGATACTGTAGAAAGGTTTTTACCTTATTGGGATACCATTATTGCGCCACAAGTAAAATCTGGCAAAAACATTATTATTGCAGCTCACGGTAATTCATTACGAGCATTGGCACAGTACTTAAATAATTTTTCTGAGGAAGAAATACTCAATTTCAATATCCCGACAGGCATCCCACTAGTTTATGAACTTGATGATAATTTGAAACCGATTCAAAATTATTATTTGGGGAATTTGTCTGAAATACAACAAGCAATTCAGTCAGTTGCTGACCAGGCAAGAACAAAAACTTAAAGCATTAGTCGCCATTACTCAAAGCTCAAAATAACGATAGGTTAGGATATTTTTTAGATAACTTGGATAGTTTTTTTTATCAAACCCAATTATGCCGCATTCGCTCCTTTATAAATGGGCACTGTAACTGTATTTGTTTTCTAATATTTTTCTGCTCATCACCAGTTTTTTCTGATAATCAGCAAAAACTAAAGTCAGTGCAAGAACGTATTCAATCTTTACAAAAGGATTTAGCTAACAAAGAAACGGTCAAGCAAGATATTGCGATTAAAATACAAGAAAACCAGCGCGCTATTACCGATATCATGTATCAACTACAAAAGCTGACGGAAAGTAAAAAAACAGCAAATCAGGAATTACAACATTTAACAACGCAACTTCATCGGCTTAGTTACGACCTCATAAAAGAACAAAACCAGCTAGAACAACTGCTCTACCACCATTATGCAAAAGGGCAACGCAATTATCTGCAATACATTTTTAATCAGAAAGACCCCAATCAAATTCTTAGGGATATGTACTATTTCAAACAGCTGCTGTTGGCAAGTTCAGATAGCATTCATAACCTATTAAATCATCAGCAGAAGATAGCAAACCTGTCAGAAGCACAACAAAAAAAACAGCAGGAAATGAGCACCATACAATCGCAATATACCTCTCAGCAAGAAAATCTGGCACAAGAAAAAAACAAGCACCAAGCTATGCTTACGCAGGTTTCAGGCCAAATTACGCAACAACAACAAGAAATTGGTAATTTACGTAATGACGAGAAGCGTATTTCACAACTCATCAGTAAAATTAGCCAGGCTATTCGCCAGCAGCAAGCACAAGAAGAAAAGCGTGCAAAGGTATCTCAAGAAAAAGTACTTATTAATAGCAATAAACTTCCAGAAGCTACGACACCCAATGCATCACTCCAATTACTGAAAGGCAAATTCAAATTACCGGTTCGTGGGAAACTTATGAATCATTTTGGTGACCAAAGATCTGGAAAACATGTAATTTGGAAAGGACTCTTCATTCAATCTGACGCAGGCAATGAAATTAAAGCAATTACTGATGGTAAAGTTGTATTCGCTGAATGGCTGAAAGGTTTTGGGAATTTACTTATTGTAGATCACGGCAAAGGCTACATGAGTCTTTATGGTAATAATGAGACACTTTTCAAACAAGCTGGCACAACTGTCCGAGCAGGTGACACCATTGCTACTGTTGGAAATAGCAGCGGTAATCTTGATTCTGGGTTATATTTTGAACTACGCTACAATGGTAAGCCGCTTGACCCCTTAACCTGGATAAAAATAGAATAATGAGTACCTTAGGAAGTATTTTTGAATACACACACAAATCGATCAGTGCGGAGAAAGCATCATGAGTCATATTGTTAAAAAATCGGGATTACTAATCGTTGGCATAATCGCTGGCATCATGATCAGTTTGAATTTCTCTGCCATTGCAAAGAAAGAACATTTAGAAGCAGTTCATCCGCTTCCGATTGAAGAATTACGAACCTTTGCACAGGTTTTCGGGCGCATCAAAAGTGATTATGTAGAATCCGTAGAAGATAAAAAATTAATTACCGAAGCGATTAATGGAATGTTGGTGGGCTTGGACCCACACTCGTCCTATCTTGATAAAGATGAATACAAAGAGTTACAAATAGGTACTCAGGGGGAATTTGGTGGATTGGGAATACAAGTTACGATGGAAGATGGTATTGTCAAGGTTATTTCTCCCATCGAAGATACACCCGCATTTCGCGCTGGCATTAAAACCGGTGACCTGATTGTAAAACTGGATGATAAAGTCGTCAAAGGTATGACATTGAATGATGCCATTAAGATGATGCGTGGCAAACCAAAAACCTCTATTAAAATTACCATTGTTCGTGAAGGTGAATCGGAGCCCCTGATATTCAATTTGGTTCGGGATATTATTAAAATCCAAAGTGTTAAATCAAAAATGATTGAACCTGGATATGCATATATTCGCATTACGCAATTTCAAGAACAAACCGGTGAGAATTTAGCGCAAGCCATTAAAACCTTATTTTCTCAAAATAATGGTGCAATGAAAGGCTTAATCTTGGATTTGCGTAATGATCCAGGAGGATTGTTAAACGGTGCAGTAGCTGTCTCCGCAGCGTTCCTGCCTGAAAATGCATTGGTTGTTTATACCGAAGGACGTAGTGCCGATGCAAAAATGAAATTAATTGCTAGCCCAGAACACTATTTGCGTGGTTCCGATGACGATTTCCTAAAAGGATTACCAAAGGAGGCAAAAACTGTTCCGATGATCACACTGGTTAACGGTGGATCGGCTTCAGCTTCTGAAATCGTAGCAGGTGCTTTGCAAGATCATAAACGCTCAGTAGTAATGGGTTCGCAAACCTTCGGTAAAGGCTCAGTTCAAACCATATTGCCACTGGGTAACAATACTGCAATAAAATTAACCACTGCACGTTATTACACGCCAAACGGTCAATCAATACAAGCTAAAGGAATTACTCCTGATATTCTGGATAAAACCAATAGCGGCGATGAGACGAGTAGGTTACGTGAATCCGATTTGAATCGTCATTTATCGAACGGAAAAAATGATAAGAAAAATAAGGCACCTACGAATCTAGATCCAGCAATACAAATAGAAAAAGCTATTCAAGAGACTTCAGACGAAACCAAAGAAGAAAAAGCCCAAAGCAAGAAAAACAAAAAACCACTGGAATTTGGCTCAGAAGAAGATCAATTGCTCACCCAAGCCATAAATTACTTTAAAGGTGATACTACACCCCCCCCAAAAAAAAAGAAAAGCGATAAAACTGATAGTTAATAATGCTGTGAATGATCATCAGCTGATTAGGTACAGCCGGCATATTCTGTTACCAGAAATTGATATCGAAGGACAAGAAAAACTTAATCGATCACATGTATTAATTGTAGGAATGGGGGGATTAGGTTCCCCGGCTGCGATGTATCTCGCAGCCAGTGGTATTGGATATTTAACGCTTTGTGATGGTGATCAGGTTGATTTAACCAATCTACAACGCCAAATCATTCATCATACTGAATCAATTGGTTTAGCAAAAGTTGATTCAGCAAAGCAGGCCCTTACAAAAATCAATCCTGGGATCGATATTACCGTAATTCCCCAACGAATCGAGTCTGCTGCATTACGAGCGCTCTTGCAGGATGTTGATATTGTTGTCGATGCCAGTGATAACTTCTCAACACGCCATCAAATCAATCAAGCTTGTGTAAAATACAAAAAACCCCTGATTTCAGGGGCAGTGACGCGATTTAACGGACAAGTTACTGTTTTTGATACACGATACTCCAACAGTCCGTGCTACCACTGTTTGTATCCTTTCGAAGGAGAATCAGACGATATGCCATGCGCAGTGATGGGAGTATTCTCTCCCTTAGTTGGTATCATAGGCTGCATACAAGCTGCCGAAACAATAAAAACCCTACTCAATATCGGCGATAACCTGCAAGGTCGCTTACAATTATTGGATGGTTTAACGATGAGCTGGCGCTCAGTAAAACTTCATAAAGATCCATATTGCATGGTATGTAGAAACGCCTAAAGTCAGATTTTTTTGACTAACCCAATAATCAATGCTGTCATAGCAAAAAAACTCGAGTCGCCCAAATTAAGGCGACTCGAAATGATGATATCAAGCTGCTTCCACAACGCATTACGTTTGTTTTTTTATAACATCCTGAATGCCGCAACGGCTACCAATGTTGGAGGAATAGCTGCAACCAATAATCCCAGTGGATGAATGGATTGCTCATCAAACTTGCTTTTAAGAATAGAAAAACCTGCTGGATTAGGTGCGTTTGCTATGACTGTTAAGCCTCCCCCTGTCACTGCACCTGCCACCAAGGCTATTTTAAATTCCTCCGTCAAACCTTCCACCAATGAACCTAAATATGTCAATGCAGCATTATCGGTCACTGCGGTCAATGCAGTAGCGCCAAAGAAAACAGCCGTTTCATTCATATTCATCAACAAGGGTTGGAGCCACCATTGCTGTTGCCCTCCTAGCACGACGAGTCCTGCCAAGAAAAAAGCAACCAACAAAGCTTCTCGCAAAATCAATGGACTTTGATGGCGTTCATAAGCCGCCGTATAGCCGAGAAAAAACAAAAACAATCCCATAAATACCACGGGGTGATGCGCAAATACCACCACCAACACTAAAAAAAACAAATGGATCAACACAACGGATAAAGGAGTTTTATTGGCAACAGATTCAATATCTTTTAATGAATCTACCTGATTGAATTCTCGACGAAACAACCAAGTCACCGCAAGCGCGTTTACCATGACAGCGATTGCTGCTTTCCATCCAAAATTCACTAACATAAACGCGATATCCCAATTCCATTTTGCCGCCACCATTAGAACGGGCGGCGCTGCAAAGGGCGTTAAAGTACCCCCTATAGAAATGTTGACAAATAATACGCCAACCGTTGCGTATTTTAAGCGTGTCGATATATCTCGGCTAAATAATGTTTCGCGTAACATCAATGCTGCCAACGTCATTGCCGCAGGTTCCGTAATAAATGACCCTAACAAAGGAACAAACGCTAATAGCAAGAAATACATGACCATACGTTGATTGAGTGGTACTAGCATTGCTATACGCTGTACCACGGCCGCAACAAAATCCAGAATCGGTCGTGTTCCAGCAATCACCATGATGACAAAAACAAACATCGGCTCAGTAAAATTACGTGACTCAAGATAAGTGATCGCGTCGTGCTTCCCGCTCAGGACAAAAATAAACAAAATTAATATCATTGCCCACAAACCAAAAACTACTTCAACTTCACCCAGCAAATGCCAGATCCCAGCATGTCGTGGCTGAATATGCGCAAGATGCTCAAAATACTTGGTTGAAAATGTATGCGTTATAGCTAACGCAAACAGTATTGCTGCAATCAATTGAATCGAAGTAGGATCAATCATATTTATATTATATATCTCTAAATACCACGTAATAATTCATTTATACCTGTTTTAGAACGTGTTTTTGCATCAACCTGCTTGACGATGACTGCACAATAAAGACTGTACTTCCCATTCTCCGAAGGCAGGTTCCCGGACACCACCACAGAACCCGCCGGAATACGCCCGTAACTGACCTCCCCCGTATCGCGATGATAGATTTTAGTACTCTGGCCAATATAAACCCCCATCGAAATTACAGAGTTTTCTTCGACGATGACCCCTTCCACAATCTCTGAGCGCGCACCGATAAAACAATTGTCTTCAATGATGGTTGGATTGGCTTGTACAGGTTCCAACACGCCACCAATACCGACGCCACCGGATAAATGCACGTTCTTACCGATTTGTGCACAAGAACCTACCGTCGCCCAGGTATCAACCATCGTACCTTGGTCAACATAAGCTCCGATATTGACATACGAAGGCATCAGCACTACATTTCCCGCTATAAATGATCCTTTACGAACGGCTGCAGGAGGAACCACACGAAATCCACCATCCCGGAAATCCCTGGAACTATAGTCAGCAAATTTTGAAGGGACTTTATCAAAATAATTGGAAAAACCGCCTTTGATGAAACTATTGTCCTCAATACGGAAAGACAACAATACTGCTTTCTTGATCCATTGATGCGTCACCCAGCTACCATTGATTTTCTCGGCTACGCGCAACTTACCGCTATCCAACATAGCCAAAACTTGGGCAATGGATTCTTTTAAACTGGCTTCAACATTTCGAGGGGTAATATCCGCTCGACGTTCAAAAGCTTCTTCAATGATGCTTTGCAATTCACTCATATTGTTCCTTATATTGGAATATCACTTAATTTAAATCGCTTACAAAATTCTTAATCCGTTGCATGGCTTCAGCACATTCTGAAGGCGTAGTTACCAACGCAATACGCACGTAGTTTGTTCCAGGATTGACACCATGCGCATCCCGAGCCAGGTAGCTACCCGGCAGCACAATAACATTATAGTCTTGATAAAGTCTTTTGGTGAATTCAGTGTCACTGATTGGTGTCTCTAGCCAAAAATAAAAACCCGCATCTGGCATTTGTATATTGATCACATCCGACAAAATCCGCATTGCATCAGAAAATTTTTGCGTGTACAAGCGTCGATTTTCAATCACGTGCGCTTCATCATTCCAAGCAGCCGTACTTGCTGCTTGCACTACCGGACTCATAGCAGAACCATGATAAGTTCGATAGAGTAAAAATTTTTCTAATATTTGAGCGTCACCCGCCACGAATCCCGAACGTAGTCCCGGTACATTAGACCGCTTTGATAGACTATTGAATACCATTAAACGTGGAAATCCATTCCGTCCCATTCGTTGTGCCGCATCCAATGCGCCTAAAGGAGAGGTCGTTTCAGCAAAATAAATTTCCGAATAGCACTCATCCGACGCAATTACAAAACCATAACGATCTGATAATTCAAATAGTTGTTTCCATTCTTCCAAAGTCATGACACGACCGGTAGGATTGTTAGGTGAACAAACATAAACAAGCTGCGTGTTAGACCAGATCGCATCACTTACTTGGGAGAAATCGCACGCAAAATGATTTTGTGAAGATGCATTCATGAAATAAGGCTCAGCACCAGCCAACAATACAGCGCCTTCATAAATTTGGTAAAACGGATTGGGGCAGATCACCATCGCCCTATCCTTATCGGTATCTACAACCGCTTGTGCAAAAGAAAATAATGCCTCACGACTACCGTTGACTGGAATAACTTCGGTATCAGGATTGATTTCCGTTAAATTAAACCGCCTCTGAATCCAATGTGCCAAGGTGTTTCTAAGTGAAACAGAACCCAAGGTTATAGGGTATGCGGACAATCCATCCATATGATCGATCATCGCTTGTCGAATGAAATCAGGTGTAGCATGCTTCGGCTCACCGATCTGTAAATTAATCGCAGATAGTGCGCTATCAGGCGTCACACCATCAAGCAATTGTTTTAATTTCTGAAATGGATAAGATTGCAGCTGGTTCAGTTTTGGATTCATGACAAGTAATGAATGGCAATCACTGCTTAAATTTAATTACCGTTATCAATGCGAAATAATTCTTAATGAATTCTGAAATGTTGAATTCGAATTATAAATCGCACAGGAAAGAATAACCAACAAAAAACCAAAGACAAAATTAATGGTATAGATAATACACCGACAAGCCTCCAGATATTTTGGGCCTAAATTGTCAATGCATGACTGATGAAGGATGACGCAAAACTGTTACTTTACGATTACCTCGAACAAAAACAACGTAATACTAGGCAAATTCACGACTAGGGGGAGCAGGTTGATGCATTTTTTGCAGTACAATCCCCCCCCCCAAGATTGTGCAAATTTTTTGGAAGTCCATGCGAATCACTGCAGGTTTTTGCTTTAAGTAAGCTGCCAGTATTCTGGAGTCGGTTGTTTCTAAAACGAAACACGCTTCCACCAAACGTTGTAACGAAGGAGGCAATGTATTATAGCCATCAATAGACTCAATAAGACGCGCCGCATGCATCTTTGCACGCCGCATTTGACCAGACTCATAAAAGGATTGACCATTTCTTTGTTCGGTCGATGGAACGTTTACTGTATCCGTTTTCAGATCAACTTGTGATTGTAATTGCTTCATTTGAATTCACTCCTCACATAATTTTTTAAGGATAATCTCAAGATAGCAAATGTATGTGACAAAGATATAACAACGCATGTCAATTTTCTGTTATCACACTCTATCCCATAAAAAATAAAACTACAATGCGGCAAATTGTCACCTTGTTTACAGCCCTCATCCAGTAATGGTTACGCTGGAAAAACATTTTTTCAAATTTCGTAAAAAATGCCACGTGTTTGATTTGAGATCCCATTATAAGAATGCTACATTTGTATCTCCTTAGTTCGTCACTTACAGGAAGAAAAATGTTCCGCTTTGCTTTGATATTCTTGGTTGCCGCAACCAATTTTTTTGATCCACACGGATATTTGTTATCCGCTGCTCATGCGCAACGATTACAGCCAGAATTTACCGTGCAACAAGTTGCAACTGGTTTAAAATTTCCTTGGGGGATGGCATTTTTACCCGATGGTAATATCTTGGTGACCGAACGTATTGGTCAATTACGCATTATTTCTGCCAATGGTCAAGTATCCGATCCAATTCAAGGTGTTCCCGAAGTATTTTTCAAGCAACAAGGAGGGTTACTTGACGTCGCGCTCGATCCTGAGTTCTCAAAAAACCGACTGATTTATCTTTCTTACGCTGAACCCGAAGATCATAAAGCGAGTACCGCAGTCGCTCGAGCGGAATTAATTCATGGACAGCTCAAAAACTTACAGGTAATTTTCCGACAACTGCCCAAAACCACAGACGGTATTCATTTTGGGTCGCGCTTAGCGTTTGCACGTGATGGCAATCTTTTCATTACACTGGGTGACCGTGGTAGCCGCGCCCATGATGCTCAGCAACTGGATAACTATTTTGGTAAAATTATCCGTATCCGTCCTGATGGAACGGTGCCTCCTGACAATCCATTTGTTAAAAATCCTCAAGCGAAACCAGAAATATGGTCTTACGGCCATCGTAGTATTCAAGGCGCTGCCATCCATCCCAAAACAGGCGAACTGTGGATACATGAGCATGGCCCTAAAGGTGGTGATGAAATCAATATTCCACAACCTGGGAAAAATTATGGTTGGCCACTAGCATGTTATGGCTCCCATTATGATGACACGCCTATTAAAGATGAGCATGCCGAACAAGGCTTCGAAGAACCTATTCGTTATTGGACACCATCAATTGCACCTTCCGGTATGGCGTTTTATACCGGCAATCAATTCCCTGCGTTGCGTAGCAATCTGTTTATTGGTGCACTGGCTGGAAAACATGTTGCACGATTGAGCACAGATGGCAATAAAATCACACATGAAGAACAGCTACTTATGAACACGACCCGTTTTCGCGATGTGAAACAAAGTCCCGACGGAACATTATATTTACTGACCGATGATATTAATGGAAAATTATTAAAAATCGTACCCAGCATTAAATCTCAGTAAATTTTTGTGTTGTCATCATAAATTCACAGATTCATCACCAACAATTCTCTAACATTGGTAATCTTTGTTATTACTGTTACATTTTTCCTGGCACTGCAATCAAATAACATAAACAAATTGAGATTGTATGGATCATTATTTTAAAAACTAGTCATCGTTGATGGATATCACTGACCTTAAAAACCCAACGCTTTATATCAACCGTGAGTTGAGCTTACTTGAATTCAACCTGCGTGTGATCGAGCAAACAAAAGACGAAAATCTTCCTTTGTTAGAAAGATTGCGCTTTTTATGCATTGCCAGCACGAACCTAGATGAGTTTTTTGAAATCCGTGTAGCAGGACTCAAACAACAAGCCAAATATGGTTTAACACAGACTGGCCCTGATAATCTATCTCCAGCCGAAGTACTCATGCGCATCAGTGAAACAGCACATCGATTTGTCGAGGAACAATACCAGGTCTGGAATGAAATGATGATACCGGCGCTCTCCAAAGACAAAATTCGCTTGCTACGTCGAACACAATGGAAACCACAAACAAGTCGATGGATTCATCGTTATTTTAGAAATGAAGTATTACCAGTGTTAAGTCCGATTGGATTGGATCCGGCCCACCCTTTTCCCAGGGTGCTTAATAAAAATTTGTATTTCATCATATCATTGGATGGCAAAGATGCATTTGGGCGTGATTCGGGTCTTGCTATCGTGCAGGCACCTCGTTCCCTCCCTCGTATTATTCAAATTCCTGCACGATACAGTGGCGGCAGCCATGATTTCATTTTACTTTCCTCTATCATCCATGCCCACGTCAGTGACTTATTTCCAGGCATGAATGTGATGGGTTGCTATCAGTTCAAGGTAACACGTGACAGCGACCTGCTCATCGACGACGAAGAAACGGATGACCTATTGCGTGCTTTGAAAGGTGAGCTACCTTCACGAAGATTCAGTGATGCCGTTCGGCTTGAAGTGGCCGATAACTGCCCTGATGAATTAAGTCATTTCCTATTGCGAAAATTTGAGTTGCGCCAAGAGGATCTCTATCAAGTGAATGGCCCCGTTAACCTGGGTCGATTACTGGCAATTTGTGATCTGGTCGACCGGCCAGAATTAAAATTCCCCGGCTTTACCCCAGATATTCCTCGGCGTTTAGTAAAAAATACCAGTATTTTTGATACCTTGCACAATGGTGACATATTATTACATCACCCTTTCCAATCATTCGCACCAGTCATCGATTTTTTACGTCAAGCAGCTACAGATCCCCATGTATTATCGATCAAACAAACGCTCTATCGCACGGGGGCCGAATCAGTCGTAGTAGAAGCGTTAAAAATTGCTGCACGTTCGGGTAAAGAAGTCACTGTTGTTATTGAATTACGCGCACGATTCGATGAAGAAGCTAATATCGAACTAGCCAGCGAATTACAACAAGCTGGCGCGCACGTAGTGTATGGCGTGGTTAATTACAAAACGCATGCCAAAATGATCTTGGTGGTACGAAGAGAAGGTCGTAGTCTGCGCCGTTACGTCCATTTAGGCACCGGCAATTATCATGCTAGAACCGCACGATTGTATACCGACTATGGCTTACTCACGAGCGACAAAGCAATTGGCGAAGACGTCAATAAATTATTCCATCAACTCACTGGACTGGGTCGAGCTGGTCGCTTAAAAAAACTGCTGCAATCACCTTTCACATTACATAAAGGAATCCTGACTTATATTGATAAAGAAGTCAGCTTAGTCAATGAAGGTAAAAAGGGATGGATCATTGCCAAAATGAATGCGCTGGTCGATCCAGAAATCATCATAGCACTTTACCGTGCTTCTCAAGCCGGTGTGAAAATTGATTTGATCGTTCGAGGCGTATGCTGTCTCCGCCCAGGAATCAAAGGAATATCGGAAAATATTAATGTACGCTCTATTGTCGGACGCTTCTTGGAACACACGCGGGTATTTTATTTCCATCAAAATGGGGAAGAACTGTTATTTTGTTCAAGCGCTGATTGGATGACACGCAACTTACATCATCGCGTCGAAGTATGCTTCCCGATCGAGGAAAAACGAACCAGTGACACCGTTATTGAATTGGGTCTGCTGAATTATCTTTCCGATAATACACAAGCTTGGTCATTACAAAGCGATGGTTCCTACAAACGATTAAAACCCGGTACACATAAACCTCGCTCGGCACAACAATTATTACTGGAACATTATTGCAAGTAATATAGCGATTATGCAATTGTCACACTTGATCTTTTCTTCCACTTGCGATCACGTGGCCAATTCAAAATAGATTATCTCCAGAACTCGAACAATCTCCCCAGAAATTCCTAACCAACTGTCTTGCAAGTATACCTTCTTGAAAATGAAGTTTTGCAAAGAACTCCACTCATTCATAGAAAGGACATATTGCTTAGATAAATAGTACATCTGCCTCATAACCAAATTCAAATAAATTGATAAAGTCAATCTATAGTGAATGGTAGCTATTTAATTTCCTAGTTCTAGCTAGATTCATCATTCATAAAAGAACATTCCGCCAACTTAATTTATTTTTTAACTTACAAGAGCTTTTACTCGGAGCCTGTAATCATGACGATGAAACGATTTACTGGTATTCAAAGAATCATACAAAACACTTTTAGAAAAATACTGTTAATAGCTATAACTTTTTTAAGCATTTCAATGCCAGTTTTAGCAACCAATTCAACGGCTCATTTGCAAGGGGCATTCGGACCATTGCATCATTGGCCAATCATCCCAATTGCGATGATGCTGATGCCGGATGGAAGAGTGTTTACTTATGGAACAAACCTTGCGGGTGCACAAGGTGCGAAAATGTATTACGTCGTCTGGGATCCTTCTTTGGGCACTGGATCGAACGCTTTTACAGTGTTACCCAACATCACAGATACCGATATTTTCTGTGCAGGTCAATCCATTATACCAGCTACCGGTCAGGCATTGATTGTGGGTGGTGATGCACTGGTCAACGGGCAACGAAACTACGCTAACAGCGACGTCAATATTTTCGATCCCGCAACCGAAACACTCATACGCCAATCCCATCAGATGGCCTATAAACGCTGGTATGCAACGACAGTAGCTTTGCCAAATGGTGAACATACAATATTGGGTGGACGTAATGATAGATATTTTGCAGGTAATGCTACCCTGCCCGCTACTGCAGCCTCATACTCTCCGATTCCCGAAGTACGTGCCATTGATGGGAGCTGGCGCTCGCTTACGACTGCTTCGAATGACTATGCTTATGGTGCACTGGGTTCAGCTTCTTGGTACTACCCGCGTGCCTGGGTAAATCCACAAGGTAAGATTTTTATTCTTGGGCACTATGATGCTGCATATACACTCGATATATCAAGTACGGGTACGATTACGAAATATAAAACAACCAAGCCCAAGGCAGGGCGTTGGGAATTGCCCAGTGTAATGTTTTCCCCAGGAAAGATTCTTTCGTTACGTAGAAATCAAATTGCAGTTATCGTAAATATCAATGACAATGCCGATCCTACCGTCACCTCGGCTGGCACCGTAAGCATGGAACGTTTATATGGCAACGCAACCGTACTTGCTGACGGCAAAGTCTGGGTAAATGGCGGTTCCTCTACAGGCAATAATCTCACGGGTGCCACATTGACTTCGGAGCTTTGGAATCCAATCACAAATACATGGACAGCAACTGCAAACGCCTCCGCAGTAAGGCTTTATCATTCGGCTTCGATCTTGCTACCCGATGCAACAGTTATGACCGGCGGTGGAGGAGCTCCCGGCCCGATAAAACAAATGAACGGTGAGATTTATTATCCACCCTATTTGTTCAAAACCGACGGCAGCGGAGAACTTGCCCAACGCCCCACAATCATTGATGCACCATCAAATACTATTACTTGGGGGCAAGATTTCTCTATTGAAGCGAATGAAACCATTCATCGCATAACGCTACTTCGATTAGGCGCTGTCACGCATAATATTGATGTGGAAGTTCGTTTTTTTGACTTACCTCTTTCACAACCTAATAGCATTGTAACGGTACAATCACCAGCTACAGCCAATATTGCTCCTCCTGGTTTTTATCAACTGTTTGTTTGGAATTCTTCAGGCGTACCCTCTATCGCTAAAATTATTCATATTCATTAGATCAAGTAATTTATAAAAAACCAATCAAATGATATTGTTATGAATTAGGTATATTTTTCTAAAATCCGGGATAATGGTGAAAAAACTAGCTCTTCCGTGTGATTACGAATACCAGTATAATTTTCACTATTCTCCATACATATAATGCCACCAAATATTTCATTAATGATTGGTGGGTTCTCAAGGATTAGGAAAAATGAAACCGCCTATTCGTATAGCCATAACAGGCGCAACAGGGCAGATTGGTTATAGTTTACTTTATCGCATTGCTGCGGGCGACATGTTAGGTTATGATCAGCCGATCATACTGCAACTGCACGATATTACTGAGGCTCAGCATTTTTTTAAAGGCATCATCATGGAATTAAATGACTGTGCCTTTCCGTTATTAAAACAAGTTATTACTACTGATGATCTCGATATTGCTTTTGGTGATGCGGATATTGCACTGTTAGTAGGTGCACGTCCTCGCGGCGAAAATATGGAACGCAAAGATCTTCTTGCAGCGAATGGCCCGATATTTGTACGGCAAGGGAAAGTTCTCAACTCAGTTGCGAGGAAAAATATCAAGATTCTTGTAGTGGGAAATCCTGCTAACACTAATGCATGGATTACTTTAAATAACGCCCCTGGTCTTGATCCCCGTAATTTCTCAGCAATGCTTCGGCTTGATCATAACCGTGCGTTATCTCAAGTTGCACAAAAAATTAATGCGTCAGTATCAGAAATAAAAAGAATGATAGTGTGGGGCAATCACTCCAACACACAATTTCCAGACTTAAGCCACGCTATGATTAGAGATCAGAAGATCGTTTCGTTAATTAATGATTCCAATTGGGTAGAAAATAGTTTTATTCCAACCGTACAAAATCGTGGCACTGCTATCATTGAAGCACGTCAAGGAAAATCGAGTGCTGCCAGCGCTGCGAATGCTATTATCAACCATATGCAAGACTGGACTTTCGGTACTAAAGAAAATGACTGGGTTTCAATGGGGGTTATGTCAACAGGATGTTATGACATACCAAGCGGCGTGATTTACAGCTTTCCAGTGACTTGCATCAACGGTCAATATAAAATCGTAGAAGGATTGGAGATTAACCCATCCAACTATCAAAGAATGCAAAAAAGCTATCAAGAATTAATCACTGAACAAACAATCATTCAATAGTGTCTGTAGAACAGCATAAAAAAGCGCACTATCGATAGTAATTTTGTAGCAGATTTCTATTCAAGCCAATCGTTTACCCATGCAGTATTCCATTAAGCTTGGGTTTTACCCGTATTTTTTCCGACTTCGCCGTCTTTTGTTATGCGCTGTCCGTAATTCAGACTCTGTCAGTGGCGCCGGCTTTTTATCGGAATAAGGATTATGTCCAACTTTAAAATCGACACGTAACGGAGTACCTATCAGTTTAAAAGTCTCCCGAAAAACATTTTCTAAATAACGCCGGTAGCTTTCTGGCACATGTCCCAGCATACTGCCATGCACAATAATCAAAGGTGGATTGGATCCGCCTTGATGAGCATAACGCATTTTGGGCCTTGACATGCCTCCACGTGGAGGAGGATGTCTCTCTACCGCCGCAATCAGAGTACGTGTCAACTTCGGAGTAGACAATTTTGCCATCGCAGCGGCATAAGCTTGATCAATAGAGGGTAACAAATTATTAATACCCGTACCATGCAATGCAGAAATATAATGCAATTGTGCGAAGCTTAGAAATTGTAACTTACGATTCAACTCACGTTTGATTGTATCCCTTTGGTATTCATCCAAATCATCCCATTTGTTGACCGCAATCACCAATGCGCATCCTGCTTCTAAAATAAATTGAGCAATATGTGCATCTTGATCTGAAATCTCGCTATGCGCATCAAGCACCAATACAACCACATTGGCGTCCTCTATCGCTTGCAATGTTTTGATAACCGAAAACTTTTCTATGGTTTCATTAACTTGACCTCGGCGTCGTAATCCGGCGGTATCAATTAAAGTATAGTTCTTGTCTTTATGCTGAAAATCAATATAAATACTATCGCGTGTTGTACCGGGTTGGTCAAAAACAATCACTCGCTCTTCGCCTAGTAACGTATTGACCAAGGTCGATTTTCCTACGTTAGGCCGCCCTACAATTGCAATTTTAGGATGCTTATCTTGTGGTAACTCATCTGTTGTATCTGAAAAATCATGCAATACCCATTCGACCAAATCGTTAACATGATCGCCATGCATTGCAGATACAGCACAAGGCTCACCTAAACCTAATTCATAAAACTCAGCCGTTACGACCGAAAGCGCCATACCCTCTGTTTTATTAACCACTAATACAATTTTTTGCCCCGACTTCCGCAATTGTTCTGCAATAATTTTGTCATGCGCAGTAACACCTTGCCTTCCATCGACGATAAATAAAACTTTATCTGCTTCATCAATTGCTTGCAAAGTTTGCTTTGCCATGGCGTGCAGGATACCTTCTTTAACGACCGGTTCGAATCCTCCAGTATCCATAACCAAATAAGGCTTATCACCGACTCTTCCTTGTCCATAGTGACGATCGCGAGTCAACCCAGGAATATCAGCCACAATAGCATCCCGCGTCCGTGTTAAGCGGTTAAATAAAGTTGATTTACCAACATTCGGTCGTCCAACGAGAACAAGGGTGGGTTTCATAGTATTAAGTCACTCCTATCCATGGAGCACATTGCGTGCTCAAGAACAGAGAAGCCAGCAAAAGGTGAAATAGTAAAACGCTATTGAACTAAAAAAGTATCTACGGAATAAGAAATATCGAATCACTAAAAATTGGTACTAAACACAAACACTCCCCCTTTAGCCGTTTGCACTGCGAAGCCATCATATAACAAAGTAGGTGGTGCTTGTATACGACTGCCATCAGTTGCCGAACGTGCAACTAAAGTCCCATCATAGTTACGTAACAAATTCACAAACCCTTGATCATCAGCAACAATCACATATTGTCCTTGTATCATAGGCCGGGTCAATCTTTTACTTCCAAGTTTTGATTGTTTCCACATCCCTGCACCGCTAATCAGATCATATGCAGCCACAATCCCTTTTTCTTCAGTGACATACACATAATCTTTGTCCATCGATAACCCGGCACTACTGGATGATTCACGCGACCATATCTGTGTACCATCATTTAATACAAAACAACCCAATCTGCCTTGATATGCAACAGAGCACACAAATTGATTACTTACCACGGGCGAACTCGTAATATCCGTAATTCTTTCCAGTTCAGTAACACCACGAGGAAATGATACTGCCACCTCCCATCCTACGTTACCGTTAAGCGAACTCAACGCAACCAATTTTCCGCCTGGAAATCCGGCAAATGCAGCGCCATGCGCTAGTGTTACCCCGGCTGTACTTCGTACAGTAAGTGAAGGTGTTGCGCCTTGATAGACCCATTTACGCGTTCCATCGACAGCATCCAATCCAAAGATTCGTCCATCCAAAGTTCGCACTGCAACGATATTGTTATAGACTTGCGGCGGACTCAAAATCTCACTTGTAACCAATGACTGCCAAACCATTTGGCCTGCGTCATCATAGGCCAGTACTTCACCTTTGAATGTGCCAATTAAAACCAATTGCCCATCAACACTCACGCCAGCGGAAAACTTTCCATCTGTTTTAAGTTGCCAGAGTTGTTGCCCAGTTACCGCATCAAATTTTGTCACTCCACCCGTTTCATCAGCGACATATAATGCACCACTATCATAAGCCGTTTGAAAATACCCAATACTGCTTTCTTTAACTTTAGTTTTCCATTTTAAAGGAATCGCCTCAGCCGCTTTGAGTGCATCTAGCTCTTCTTTGTCGTAGACAATTTCTTCGTCTGTCACAAAAAAGTCAGATATGCCCGTGCTCATTGACTCCACCATGGGGGAATCCAGTGGATTGGGCATGCTACTACAACCTGCAAGTAAAAAAATCAGTGCTATGAAGAATCGGGATAATGGCCAGAATTTGGCGCTATTTATTTTCTGCACCACGTTTAATCAAGTATTTATTCAGCTTCACCCAATGCATCCAATTTCATTTGGACGATATTGTAGTAGTTATTGGTTTTATTTAATTTCCCAATTGCTTCCTGATAACTCAATCTCGCTTCGGAAAATTTATGGGTTGCAACCAAAATATCACCTTTGCGATCCAGATATAAACCCGAGAAACTATCGCCATATGGAACGCTAATTGCTCTTAATGCTTCATCATACTTTTCTTCATCTAACAGAATACCAGCAATCCTCAAACGAGCCAAATCATGCAAAGGAGCTTCCTTTGCATGGTCAACAACCCATTGCAAACTCTGTAGTGCCCGTTTAGCGTTACCCTTTTTTTCATCAGCTTGTGCTGTAATGAACGCAGCGCGTGGCGCATAACCACTTGACGGATAACCTGTCATCACTAACTGTGCCGCATCATTAATTTTCGTTGCATCATCCGAAACTTGAATTTGCTGCAATAAAGCATATAAATCAGCCGCTTGATGCGCTTGCTTTTGTTGATAGTATTCCCACGCTTTCATACCCCCCATGGCAAATAATGCAACGGTGAGTAGAACGGCCAACACCGTGCCGAATCTATTCCACCAAGCTTTAAGTCCGTCAATTTTTTCCTGCTCTTCAAGAGAATAAGCTGCCATGCTATGTTCCTAGAAAAATGATTAATTATTGTTTAATAAACCGCATCACATCGTCCAAGTTTAACCTGACTTGCTCAGATGTCTGACGTAATGATTTCACTGTAATTTGATTTGTTTTTACTTCCTCATCGCCAATGATCAAAGCGTAATAAGCACCGGATGTATCAGCTTTTTTCATTTGTGCTTTGAAGTTTCCACCACCGCAGTGCAAAACAACATCAAGGCCTTTATCCCGTAAAAATTCCGCACACTTCCAAGCATAATCACGCGTGTTTTCCCCTTGATGAGCAATGTAGCAATCGGGATTGAATTGCGCTTCTGCGGAATCATGTTCATCCATCAAAGCCAGCAAGCGTTCGACTCCCATCGCAAAACCACATGCCGGCGCTGACTTACCTCCAATCTGTTCAACTAAACCATCATAACGCCCGCCTGCGCATACCGTACCTTGTGCACCTAATTGATCGGTAACCCACTCAAATACTGTGCGATTGTAATAGTCAAGTCCTCTTACCAATCGCAAATTGATCGTAAAAGCAATCCCCTGGTCCCGCAAGATAGCTTGCAGTTCATCGAAATGATTTTTTGATTCTGAATCTAAATGCTCTATTAATTTGGGTGCATTCTCGATGACCTCCTGTAATACCGGATTCTTACTATCCAAAATACGCAAGGGATTAGTATGTAGTCGCCTTAATGCATCCTCATCCAGCTTATTACGATGGTGCTCTAAATATTCGAGCAAATGAATGCGATAAGCCGCACGCGCTTCGCTATTTCCCAACGTACCAATTTCAAGGCGCAAATCCGAAATTCCCAGTAACTTCCACAATCGCGAACACATGATCATCAACTCAGCGTCAGCGTCAGGGCCCCCATACCCCAATGCTTCAACACCGACCTGATGAAATTGTCGATATCGCCCTTTTTGTGGCCTTTCATGTCGAAACATCGGACCCAAATAATAAAGTCTTTGTGGACCGCCATATAGTAAGTTGTGCTCGATAACTGCACGCACACACGACGCAGTACCTTCAGGACGCAACGTCAAACTATCATTATTCAATTGGTCCGTAAACGTATACATTTCTTTCTCGACAATATCGGTTACCTCACCGATCGAACGCACAAACAAATCAGTCTGTTCGAGAATGGGGGTACGTATATTCCGGTAACCATACGATGCAAGCCATTGATGTATGACTTGTTCAAAGTGAATCCATCGATAGGTTTCACTTGGCAGGATATCATTCATCCCGCGAATAGCCTTGATGCTACTGACCATCAGATATGTTTTCTTGGATACTTTTCACTGACATAATTGGCAACAATTTGCCGAAAATCGCTGGCAATGTTATCACCTTTTAACGTGACCGTTTTCTGACCATCGACAAATACCGGTGCAACAGGACTTTCACCCGAACCAGGCAAACTGATGCCGATGTTCGCATGTTTGCTTTCGCCAGGCCCATTCACCACACACCCCATCACTGCGAGTGTCATGTTTTCCACACCTTCGTATTGTTCACGCCATATCAACATTTCATCACGTACATAAGCTTGTATACTTTCTGCAAGCTCTTGGAAATACGTACTAGTCGTACGACCACATCCGGGACATGCCGCCACCAAAGGAACAAAAGCACGCAACCCCATGGTTTGAAGAATTTCTTGTGCAACAATCACTTCCCGAGAACGAGAACCACCTGGCTCAGGAGTCAATGAAATGCGAATCGTATCGCCAACACCTTCTTGCAACAAAATGGCTAAAGCTGCAGACGATGCAACAATTCCTTTAGAACCCATACCCGCTTCAGTAAGTCCCAAATGCAGCGCATAATCACAACGCGCTGCAAGCTCACGGTATACCATGATTAAATCTTGCACACCGCTCACTTTGCAAGATAAAACGATTTTGTTACGATTCAGCCCGATTTCCTCAGCCTTAGCCGCGCTCTCTAGTGCTGATGTAATCAATGCTTCGCGCATGACATACTTTGCATCCTGGGGATTGTCGGAAGCTGCATTTTGGTCCATAATTCTTGCCAGCATCTCAGGATCAAGGCTACCCCAATTGACCCCAATTCGAATCGGCTTGTCGTATTTATACGCAGTTTCAATCAGCGTAGCAAATTGTTCATCACGTTTTCTTCCATGTCCCACATTGCCTGGATTGATACGAAACTTAGCCAATGCTTTGGCACATTCAGGATGAGTAGTTAATAACTTATGGCCATTGAAATGAAAATCACCAATCAATGGCACATGACACCCAATATCGTCAAGACTCGCACGAATACCCGGTACGGCAGCGGCCGCCTCCATTGAATTCACAGTAATACGCACCAATTCGGAACCTGCGCGCGCTAGCTGCGCTACTTGCTCAACGGTAGCTGCTTCATTGGCAGTATCAGTATTGGTCATTGATTGCACTACAACCGGCGCATTACCACCGATTTGGACGTCGCCAACGCAAACCCCGACACTCATTCTGCGTTTACGAGATAAACCATTCTCAGACATAATAAATAATTGACTAAACTACGTAATAATTACAAATTAGGAAAATCCCATAGCCCTGTTATTGCAGCTTAAACCGTGCAGTTCCATCTTGTTTTTTATAGGAATCGATATTAATCTCTTTGTCATTATAGGTGAGATTAACTCCAGATGCATTGCCAATCACGATACTAAATGGTTTCTTCCCTGTTAATACTTGTTCACTACCTTTTTTACGCATTTGTTCTAAAAGAGGCACACCCTTTCCATCTACAACTTTAATCCATGAATCAGCAGTAAATGTGAAATATAAGCTTCCTGTGTCTTCACTAGACAAGTTCGTTTTGGCAAATTTGCCTTCTTCAAGTGCTTCAAATTTATCCTCTGTGAGTGAAATAGCCTCCACAGTTTGGAGACTTTTCTTATCCAATGTTTCAAAAAGCTTTACGCCACCCAAAGATAAATCTTTCTTTTCTTCACGGTTTAAACTTCCAGGTACCTTATTGACCGGAAGATTGATTTCGCTTTTTGTTGAACCAGAAATCGGCAGTTGAATTTCCATCGACCCTTTTCCATTTTCTGATTTAGCACTTTTTTCAGTTGTTTCATCGATGGAACTTTGCAGCCAAGTGTTATTTTCCAGAATATAATAAGCCCCGAAAATCACCAGCAAAAGCATTACAATCGATACCAAACGACTGCCACCCAAGCCTTCTCTACGATTAGCAGAAAAAGATAATTGCTTATCTTTAAACGGTGTACGTTCTTGGACCGCAAGTATCGGTGAGGAACCTGGTAACGACTCTAATAATGGCGCAGGTTCTAATTGAACGAAGTTGGCGTAATTACGTACAAAACCACGCAAAAAAGTACGTCCAGGCAATTTATCAAAGTCCTCTTTCTCAATAGCCTCGACCTGCCTAACTGAGATTCGCAATTGCCGAGACACATCTTCGGTACTCAATCCTCTAGCCACTCTCGCATTGCGCAATACATGACCAACGCTATGTACGAAATTACCTGAATGAACATCATCATTTACTAACGCACCCGCACCAACACTGTTGTCATTTTCCAAGTTCATAGTTATGCACCCATTTTTATAAGTCGCAGTAGATTCAATCTATCTTTAAAACTAAAAAACTAACCATTCCAACTTCAACTAATTGATTTTTCCTTCTCGTACTGATATCGCTTCTCTTGAATCGGGAAATCGCTTTTGCAGCTGAAAAATATAGCTATCCGCGCTCATTTGATCACCGATGGCTTGCTCAATTTGAATTGCTAGTAAAAGACTTTCCGGGGTTGATGAATTGTTTTGCATTAATTCAACCAATTTTGATTTAGCTTCAACCAGCCGGCCACGCCGAAAATCCATATCAACCAGAGCCAGCAAGGCTGTGAAATAGCTAGGCTGTATTAATAGCGCCTTGCGTAAATACGCCTGTGCCTCATCGTAACGCTGGCGTTTGATTTCACAGATCCCAGCATTGGTTAATGCCATTTCTGGCGTTGTATACAGCGGATTCTGTATGGCTTGTGTAAATTGCTCAATTGCTTGATCCATTTGCTGAGAAACACGCTGACATAAGAACCAGCCATAATTATTGCGTATTTCAGCATTTTCCGGTGTTAATTTCAGGGCTTGTGTGAAATTCTGCAACGCCTTCGCATCGTCATTTAGCTTCATATTCACTAACCCCAATACATTATAAGCGGGTGCATAGTTAGGCTCGGCTTTCAATGCTTCATCAACCTCCTCCAGGGCAACATCCATCTGCCCACGGTTAAAGTACTCCCCAGCCAATTCGGTATGTACTTTAGCACTTTGGAGCGCACGTGCACTTTTCTCTTCTTTGGTAGGCTCAGCAACCCTTGGTTGCTGCACACAACCGCCGAATCCTAGAGCAAGGATTAACAAAGCTAATATTGGCACAATGATCTTCTTCACTTGGTGCAGTTATTGAAGTTGCATATTAATAGTCGTCGTACGGCGTGTTTTGTCTTTTACTTGCCCCGCCAGTTGGCCGCAGGCAGCAGCAATATCATCTCCGCGAGTTTTTCTGACCGTGACAACATAGCCAGCTTGCATCAAGATATCACGAAAAATACGAATATTCTCCGATGTAGATCGTTTATACCCGGAACCATGGAACGAGTTAAAAGGAATCAGATTAAACTTGCAAGGTGTATCTCGAACCAATTGAATCAATTCACGCGCATGTAGCGCAGTATCATTAATACCATCGAGCATCACATACTCAAAGGTCACAAAATCCCGAGGAGCTACGGCGAGATATCTTCTACAAGCCGCCAACAATTCTTGAATCGGATATTTCTTATTAATAGGTACCAAATGATCTCGTAACGCATCATTTGATGCATGCAAAGACACTGCCAGTGCTACTGGACAACGCTCACGTAGTCGATCCATAGCGGGAACCAATCCTGAAGTGCTTACAGTAACACGCCGCCGAGATAAACCATAGGCATGATCATCCAACATCAGATCCAGCGCCATGACCACATTCTCAAAATTGGCCAACGGCTCACCCATTCCCATCATAACGACATTACTGACAAGGCGCGCAGAATCCGGACTATCATTTGAAACTTGTCGCAAATCTTCTCGAAGTAACTTATTGGCAACCCATAACTGTCCGATAATTTCAGCGACAGTTAAATTACGATTGAAACCTTGCTTACCTGTCGAGCAGAAAGTACAAGCCAATGCACATCCAACTTGACTAGAAACACACAACGTGCCGCGACTTACTTCAGGAATAAAAACCGTTTCAATAGCATTTTCAGTACCAACCGACAACAACCATTTACGTGTTCCATCGGACGCAACATGATCAGAAATGACTTGTGGCGCTTCAATAACCGCTAAATCAGTCAATTTATCGCGTAAGCTTTTTGCCAAATCGCTCATACTGACAAAATCGATTGCACTGGATTGATGAATCCAGCGCAACAATTGCTTCGCACGAAAGGGCTTTTCCCCGATTCCAATACAGAAATCAGTCAACCCTTTTGCATCAAAATTAAGCAGGTTAGCAGTCACTATTTTCAACAAGCAATCAAATTACTAACGTGAATAAACATTCAGCGCAGGAAAGAAACAAGCAATTTCGATTGCTGCAGTTTCTGAAGCATCTGAGCCATGAACGGCATTCGCATCGATACTGTCGGCAAAATCAGCGCGAATGGTACCTTTGTCTGCCTTTTTAGGGTCAGTTGCCCCCATCAAATCGCGATTCTTCTTAATGGCATTTTCACCTTCTAAAACCTGCACCATTACCGGCCCAGACGTCATGAACTTGACCAAATCCATAAAAAAAGGACGATCACGATGCACTGCATAAAATTGTTCAGCATCGGATTGCGACAGATGCACCATCTTTGCTGCAATAATTTTTAAACCACTTGATTCAAAACGTGAATAAATTTGTCCAATGACATTTTTTGCAACCGCATCCGGTTTAATAATGGACAACGTTCTTTCAACTGCCATCAAATACTCCAATAAGATTCGTTAATTAATCGCTTATTTTAACAAAAATCTGTTATCGATTCGGAAAAACATCAAAACGATTTTGCACACATGCGCTTAAACAGAATAAATCCATTCCTCTCATCACGCATTCATTGAGCGACTTAAGCTGGTCGGCTGCGAAAGTAATTTTTGTTACGGTAATAAGCTTTATCATTGTTGTTTTTATCCCAACCGGGATACCCCAACAAAGGAACAGGCGTTAGATCAGCATTCGAGGAAAAAGACTCTAATAAATGCAATCTCAGCATTACATCCACGGCTGCCAATTGTTCCGGCACTGCTTGCTCAAAAAAACCACCCGGCACATGAAAACACATGCCCTTGCCGGTCATTCCGATATAGGGATTCAATGCTTTTTCATATAATCCATGACCAAATATATAAAAACGCATTTCCGACAAAACGGCTGAACGTTCATGCCAAAACAATTCCTCCCAGCAAAACTCTTTCAACATATTGATCAGCTTAACACTGCTACTCACGACGACAACACCCGATTCATCAAAAATTGTTGCAGCATCTCTTAGAGGGCCGCGTTGTTTAGAATTATGCGCAGATTCCATTTGCTGTGCATGAAAATGCAAATAATTCAATACGGATTTAGTCGTTGGAAATACCCGCCAAACCAATGCATTAAAAAAATCATGCCAATTACTGAAACGTGTAGGAATCTCTCCGGTTAAATAGATTTTTGTTTCATAACGCTCTTCGGCTCCTGCTTTACTTGCATGCGGAGGTACAAAACAAATACTTTTACCGGATTGTGTGCGCATTTCATAGCCTTTGAGCACATTCAAATGATTAAAATCGCCATAGGTTGGCCATTTCTGCATATTCTCAATGTATTCTTTAAACTGCAAAAATGGCCCAAACATAGGGGACAGCGCTATAAAATTGGCATTCCAAATTTGCGGTGACATGAACTTAAGTCGAATAAAAACCCAAAGCTATTGGTGCAATTGGACAGTATCTGTTTGGTTTTTTAAGCGCAAAAACTTTAATTGATGAAGGCCAAAATGAATAAATGCCAGTGCTGTAAAAATCGGCGCAAAAAAATTCAGCACGGGAACAAACTGCATCAATCCAGTCAGCAACCCCAATACCCAGAGAGCATATTTATTTAGCGTTACAACCGTTTTAATTTCTTGTTTATTCGCATGTTCCGATAGCGCATCATAACGAAACAATTGCTGGTTCATAAATGCCGCAGCAATAAAAGGAACGACAAACCCAACACCTATCGCCCACAAAGGCAAAGTAACAATCCAGATCACAATAAAAACACCACTGGCTAACAATGCATTCACCACACTACCAGTCACACCACCGCCATTTTCCCGCATGAGTTCTGGATAATTTCTATCAGCCACCAGTTTTATCAATGCTGGCATTACAAAAATAGACGTGATCATTAGGGTCGTAATAATAATCAAAGGGCCTATGATCAAGATGTGCAAAAAAAACTGGATGCTTGAAGCAAGCCACGGCGTTTGAATGCTAGCCAACCGCTCTCCAATACCAATCACATCAAATGCTTGATACATCAACACCGACAATTCATCCCAAAAAACATATCCAATACCGAACCAAAAGGTCATTGAAAGCATTAATGGCCAAATAATAATCCATGCAACCCTGAGCCCAAATAAATCGCGGAATGCACTAACAATTGCTATAAAAACTGAAGACATATTGATAAATTTTACTAATCGAAGGATGTTATTTTTAGAGTACGCACTAATGATACTATTGTGTGCATATCATAGTTTATCGGTATACTAGCCATCAAAAATATTTCTTATTTCTCTACGACGTGTCAATTAAGGAGAACGCATGAGTAATGCATTTTTTTATGTTTTTATTTATTTTCTTGGTTATTATGGTTCAAATGTTCTCAACATGTTGACTGTGCGCCCGCTCATTACCAATCGCTTTGTTGCCGCATTGGTTCCGGTTTATGGCTTTGCTTTTACACACGCCTATATGATTGTCAACAAGGCACCACCTCCAGGTATCACTACCGAATCCGCAATACTTTTTTCAGTCATTACACCGCTTGTGTTGGTAACGGTTGGCGCAATTTATTTTATGTGGCGCAGCAAAGACAAACGGGATGAGGATTTAACCGAAGCAACGCAATCAAGTATTGATCAACAAGCTGCTGAAGCTCGCACAGCAGAAATTCCTGAACAAGAAGCACAAGCATTGGAAAAACCCGAGTTATCCGATACAAAACAATCGTCACAGGATAGCAATCGTAATAAAACGCAAAACTAGAGCTGATCAATAACCGCCGATCAGATACTCATAAAACTTTTATGCTTGGCGTATCTTCTCGACAATCACATGTTCCTTCTGCGCACTCAAGGTACCCTGTTCAATGATCGCCAAAGTTAACCTTGAAATAGCGACTCGTTTTCCAGTCGCCTCTTCGGTCATGTCGGTTTGCCATACCTGTGTGCGCTTACCAACGTGTAGTGGAGTGCATGTGCCAATAACACTGCCTTGGGTTATTGCGCGAATATGATTAATGTTAAGTTCCAATCCAACCGCGCGGTATTTGTCTGGATCAATCGTCATCCACCCCGCCACACTGCCCAAAGTTTCAGACAAAACACAACTGGCGCCGCCATGTAAAATGCCAAAAGGCTGTGTAGTACGGTTGTCTACCGGCATACTTCCTTTTAAAAAACCCGTGCCGATTTCAGTAAAATGGATACCGATATGCTTCCCCATATTCGCATTACGCAGTCCTTCGAGATACTCAACCGTATAATCTTTAAACCAAATCGATATCATTTTCTTAGCTTTATCATTCTTTTCTAAAAATCAACATACCACAAAACTCAATTCATTTAGCCTCAGAAACGCCAAAAACAAAAAAACCGCCATTTGGCGGTTTTTTTAAGATGCCATAATTTATGAATTAATGACCTTCTTTGCCGCCTTTACCACCATATGGACGAGGATCAGCACCTTCTTTCAAGCAATTACCATTGCCGTCAAGACCATGTGGGCATTCGACCGCTCCACCCTTCATCATTTTTTCATAATTTGCTTTTTCTTGCTCAGGCAAAGCTTGCTCAGGTCTACCACATGCTGACAGTCCAAAAACGAGTAACGCAGCTAAAAGAAGTGTATATTTCATTTATTTATCCCTTTTAAAAATATTTAACTTTAAGTTAGGCTCCGCAGTATATAACGAATTTGATAAATCGTTGCAATTTTTTCATTTGGCGAGAGCGCCTTGAAAAAAATAATTACATAAAGAACAAGACGTTACATCTACAGAGTCATTTAAATCTTCAGAGTAAGTATTTCATCCAACACTCGTAACACTCCGCTTCGCCAATTCGGCAAACTTAGTCCAAACGTTTGTTCCAGCTTTGAAGTATCTAATCGAGAATTTAATGGCCGCTTTGCCGGCACCGGATAGTCGGTGCTTGGAATTGCAATGAGCTGACTGGGTGGTTTAGTAAAATAGGTGTGTTCCCGCTCGACATACCTCAAAATAAACTCAGCAAACTCGTACCAGCTCGTGTGCTCTTTGGCCGTCAAGTGATATAGCCCAGACACCGCAGATTGAGACTTTAATGTACGCACTGTGTGAGCAGTCACATCGGCGATCAGTTCAGCGCCAGTTGGAGCACCGATCTGATCATTTACGATACTCAGCTTCTCACGCTGCTGTGATAAACGCAACATCGTCTTAATAAAGTTATTCCCATGCGCTGCATAAACCCAACTGGTACGAAAAATCAAATACTGACAACCGGATGCAATGATGTTGTTTTCCCCCTGCAGTTTGCTATTTCCATACACATTGAGTGGGTCAGGCAAATCCGTTTCATGATAAGGCTTATCGCTTGCGCCATTAAATACATAATCCGTTGAATAATGAATCAAGCAGATATCGCGTTGCTTAGCTTCTTGAGCCAACAATGCCGGTGCTTGCGCATTAAGAATATCGGCTTGTTCCGCATCGCTTTCGGCTTTATCGACCGCTGTATAGGCAGCCGCATTGATAATGACATCCGGCGCAACGCTTTGAATCGTCTGATGAACATCATCAAAACGCATCAAATCCCCGCATAATTCTTGACTGGATGAGCTCAGTGCCACTATTTCACCCAATGGTGCGAGGCTGCGTTGCAACTCCCAACCAACCTGCCCATTTTTACCAAATAATAAAATTTTCATGATGTACGTTGCTGGTAGTTTTTCTCAATCCATTGGCGATAAGCGCCTGTTTGAACATCTGCCGTCCATTGCTGATTATCCAGGTACCAATGGATGGTTTTACGGATACCGGTTGCAAAAGTTTCTGCTGGCCGCCAATTCAATTCACGTTTGATTTTTGTAGCATCAATGGCATAGCGCCGGTCGTGCCCAGGACGATCGGCAACATACGTAATCAGCTGTCGAAACTGCCTATCGGGATAGATTTCTGTCAAAAGATCACAAATCGTTTGGACAATCTCAATATTGGCTTTTTCATTCCATCCGCCAATATTATAGGTATCCCCAGGCACTCCCATCTCCAAAACCCGGCGAATCGCTGTGCAATGATCCGTCACAAAAAGCCAATCCCGAATCTGTAGGCCGTCGCCATAAACAGGCAAACTCTTTCCTGCCAACGCATTACAAATAATCAAAGGAATTAACTTTTCAGGAAACTGATAAGGCCCGTAGTTATTCGAGCAATTCGTGGTCAGTACGGGCAACCCGTACGTATGATGATAGGCACGAACCAAATGATCACTCGAAGCTTTACTCGCCGAATAGGGACTGTTAGGTTGATAGCCATGTGTTTCAGTGAATGCGGGCGCATGCGGCGCTAGTGATCCGTACACTTCATCGGTAGATACATGCAAAAAACGGAAACCAGATTGAGCCGCATGATCCAATTGTGTCCAATAAACACGAACGGCTTCCAATAAATGGAACGTACCCAAAATATTCGTTTGAATAAAATCTTCCGGACCATGAATCGATCGGTCGACATGACTCTCCGCAGCCAGATTCACGATAGCGCGTGGTTGATACTGTTTCAGAAGTCGCGTGATCAGTTCGGTATCACCAATATCACCTTGAAAAAAAATATGCCGAGCATCGTTTTTAATGCTTGATAAATTTTGTAAATTACCGGCATACGTCAATTTATCAACATTGACAACACCCTCATCACCCTGCCGCAACCAATCCAAAACAAAATTACTACCGATAAATCCTGCTCCGCCCGTCACCAGAATCATTCAAGTTCCTTTATTTATGCTTTTAGTACGTTCAAATCCCGTTAAACAGCACTTTTTTTACCTAGAAGCCTTCGTATTTTCCAGGCTTAATTATTTTTTAGCGCATGCCAAACTGGCAAAACCCCCATTTCCCCAGATTTTACTTGAAAATCACAATCGATACCGATGCCAGGCACCCAAATCAATCGATCCTCACAAAATAACAAAGGTAATAATTTCCGCTGCCATGGGGGCACAGAAGCTTCTTGTAATAAATTTTTCAAGCTGCGGCGCGGACGATTACACGCCGGTTTAAAAAATTCCCCCCCCACACGCGAACGGATCGCCAACAATCGGCTAGCTATTTTTTCGCGGCAAATACCCTGGTTCTCAGACCAGGAAAATTCAATTTTCCCATGTACATATTGCATTTCTTGTCCAATTTCATCATTCCAAACCAAACTGTCAGGACTAACGAGGTGTCGCTCGTGGGTTGGCACTGATTCAATTTTGTGCAAAATATATACAGCCCCTTTAAAACAGCGAATTTCGTAATCAGCCAAATCAACTCTAAGCTGCCCATCGTCACGCATCGACAGCAATTGCTGCGTTAAATTTTCCATTTTCCCAGTGTTGGGTAACTGTATTCCTTGACGCACTAAGGTATGCCGTAAAAGATTTTTCACGCGCGGCGCCCCTAGTTGGCGCAAGCTACTCAAATCAAGCCGCCCGGAAACCGTGCACCGCTCACTGTCTATTTCAGCCAATTCATCCAATAATGCGGAAGCTTCGGAAAGATGGCGACTCGTCCTTGTCAAAGTCTTGGCATAATTGATGTAGCGTTTTTTTAATACCGGCAATATTTCGTGGCGCAAGAAATTTCGGTCATAAGCCGTATCATCATTACTTTCGTCAACAATCCAAGTTAAATTGTTGCATTGCGCATAACGCTCTATTTGATGTCGTGATACGTTCAATAATGGCCTTAACAGCTTAGCTTGATGTTCTTGCTGTTGCTGCCGAATGGCTGGCATACCGCTTAACCCCCTGATTCCTGCACCGCGTAGTAGTTGCAATAACAAAGTTTCGGCTTGATCATCCAAGTGATGTGCCAGTACCACATAATCCGCTGCAACCTCACTGAAAACACGATAACGCTGCTCGCGTGCAGATGCTTCCAGACTCACACCACGTGCTTTATGGATATGCAAATAAGCCACCCAAATGGAAACACCGTAATCGTGGGAACGCTTACAACAAAACTGAGACCAAGTCGTTGCATTGCTACTGATACCATGATTGATATGCACGGCCGATAAGGTAAATTGCATTTGCTGGGAGAACATCGCCAACACGTCGAGCAACACGATCGAATCAACACCACCGCTCAACGCAATGCATAAATGATCGCCTTGTTTTACATACGTACGCAATACATGTTCAACCCGAACAAACAGCTCGAACAGTGGATGATCCGGCTCAGGTTTCTTTAAACGATCCATAGGCCATCAATCGTTCATGGCGTTTTTCCAGCAGCGTATCGGTAGAAAGATCTTGTAGTTTTCGCAACGATTCTTGCAATACAGTACTCACGGAATGCATGATGACCGTGTAATCGCGGTGGGCACCGCCAATCGGTTCAGGAATAATGCTATCGATCAAATTCAAGGCCTTGAGGCGATCGGCAGTAATCCCCATAATTTCCGCTGCTTCCGGAGCTTTATCCGCACTTTTCCATAAAATTGATGCACACCCCTCGGGTGAAATCACCGAATACGTTGCATATTGCAACATATGCACAACATCACCTACCGCAACCGCTAACGCACCTCCGGAACCCCCTTCGCCAATAATGACACAGATAATCGGTATTCGTAGCTCGGCGAGTACATATAGATTTCTGCCAATCGCTTCTGATTGTCCTCTTTCTTCAGCATCGATACCCGGATAAGCGCCAGGTGTATCAATAAAAGTAATCAGCGGCAGTGAAAATTTCTCCGCTAAACGCATCAAGCGCAGTGCTTTGCGATAACCTTCCGGTTTGGGCATACCAAAATTACGGTAGATTTTTTCCTTGGTGTCTCGCCCCTTTTGATGGCCAATCACCATCACCGGTTGCCCATTGAAGCGCCCTAAACCGCCGACAATCGCGTGATCATCGCCAAAATTGCGATCGCCATGCAGCTCTTCAAAATCAGTGATTAAATGATGAATATAATCCAGCGTATAAGGGCGCTGCGGATGGCGAGCCACTTGCGAAATTTGCCAAGGTGTCAACTTGGCATACATGCTTTTCGTCAATGATTGGCTTTTTGCTTGCAGCCGCTCGATTTCAGACGAAATATCCAACGCAGAATCGTCTTGTGCAAAGCGCAATTCCTCAATTTTGGATTCAAATTCTGCGATATTCTGTTCAAACTCCAGGAAAGTAATTTTCATGTAGGCTGAGATATAATCTTAAAACCTGAAATGATACAGGATTTATAAGAAAATCGGCATACGACACAATTGACCCAACGGCATACAAAATTGGCTGTTTTATTGATACCACTCAGCAAATGATCCGCACTCACAGCATAAAACGGCGTAACATTCTTCAAGCACTGGGCATTATTCTTTGTGCGCCTATCGCTTCGGTATTAACTTTGCCGCGAGTATTTTCCAATTCATATTTAGAACCACTCAATAAGCCCCACATCGCTTGGCGCACACAACTTTCACCCGAAGCTTATCACGTGTTATTCGAACACCACACCGAGGAACCCAATAGCAGCGAACTCAATCACGAGCACCGCGAAGGTACGTTTATCTGCGCCGCATGCTATCTACCGCTGTTCCAAAGCCAGCACAAATATGAAAGCGGTAGCGGTTGGCCGAGTTTTACACAACCCATTACACGCCATATTGGCACCCAACCGGATCATCAATTCGGCATTGTACGCACTGAATATCACTGCATCCGTTGCAGCGGACATCAAGGCCACGTTTTTAACGATGGCCCGCTTCCAACCAAGCAACGCTGGTGCAACAACGGATTAGCTTTAAATTTCGTGCTTAAAACCGACCCGCTCCCCTTACTTCGAAGCTAATCAATACCTACATGAACATTCCTCCTTTAATTTCTTTAGGAAACCTCACACCAGAATGCTTTTTACGCGAATACTGGCAAAAAAAACCTTTACTGGTAAGAAACGCAATGCCCGATTTCAATGGTCTACTCTCACCGGCCGCATTAAAAAAGCTCGCTTGCCATGACGAAGCCCAATCCCGGCTCGTCATCCATGAAAACCAGCAATGGCAGTTACGACATGGCCCGTTCCGCAGTCAGGATTTCAGGAAGTTATCTGGCAAGCAATGGACTTTGCTGGTACAAGAAATTAATCACTTCTCACCGGCAGCGCGCGATCTTTTAACGCAATTCCGCTTTATTCCACATGCGCGTTTGGATGATTTGATGGTCAGTTATGCACCTGAAGGTGGCGGCGTCGGTCCGCATTTCGATTCATACGATGTTTTTCTGCTGCAAGGGCTTGGCACACGGCGTTGGCAGATCTCCGCGCAGCCGGATCAGACATTAATCGCCGATGCGCCATTAAGAATCTTGGAACGCTTTCATGTCGAACAAGAATGGCTCCTTCATGCCGGTGATATGCTTTACCTGCCGCCGCAATACGCCCACAACGGTATCGCGGAAAACGATTGCATGACTTATTCAATCGGTTTTCGCGCACCAAGCCACCAAGAATTGATTGAACAATTCCTCATCTACTTGCAAGATTCGATACAAATTGAAGGCTGGTACTCAGACCCAGATTTGCAATTGCAACAACACCCCTCCCACATCGGTTCCGGCATGCAACAACAAACGCGCAACATCCTTAAGAAAATTCACTGGAACGAAATGACGGTGGAAGATTTTCTCGGTCACTACCTATCCGAACCGAAATCACACGTATTCTTCGATCCACCGGAGCAACCAATGACACAGCGCCAGTTTCAAAAACATCTACAGGAAAATGGCATCAAGCTTAACTTGAAAAGCCGCATGCTAACTGCCGGCAACACCCTGTTTATCAATGGCGAAGCATATCCTGTCAACAAGCACGCATTTACAACCATGATCAAGTTGGCCGATGACTATACGTTGCCCGCCGCAATGCCTGTCGATAAAGAAACGGAAGCACTGCTGTATCAGTGGTATCTGAATGGTTATATGGATTAATCTCGAAAGATGAAGAAAATTGGTTTTAGATTTGAAGCTTGAATATAAAATTAGAGTATAAATTAAACTCATTTTTAAAATAACATAGTACATTTAGACTGAGGAGTATTAGAAAAAATGAAATTAACATTTGAGAATCTCGGTCCATTAGAATTCGGTGAAATAGAACTTGCTGATCTCACAGTAATTTGTGGTGAGAATAATACCGGAAAGACCTATGTAACTTACTTAATTTACTGTCTTCTAACAAGCTGGAAACATTTAATCGATATTAATCTAAAGACTGAATTTAACGAACTGAAACTCCATGGTGTAATCAAAATTGATCTTCAAAAAAAGATTGCTGATTCATGGAGCAATATTTGTGAAGATACTGTTGCGAAATTTATAAAACAATTTCCTGAAATGCTCGCATCTAAAAGCGAACTCTTTGCAAAATTATCAATAAAGGTTGATATACCTCTTGGTACATCATGGAAACAACGCGAGTTTAAAAGCGAATTGCGTAGTACAAATGGCAATTTACTAGTTACCATGACAAAGCTAGTAAATTCCTCCGAATTGGAGCTTGCTGCACCTCAATCCAAGGAAGTAATTTCTCCATCAATTACTTCACTAGGAAATTTTATCGAAGAGAATTTGTTTGGATTACTGCTCGAGGAAACTATTCCAACTGTTTTTATCGCAAGTACTGAACGAACAGGTGCAACCACATTCAAAAAACAGCTCAATCTTGCAATTAGTAATTTAGTTGACTTGCTTGGTCAAGCACACAAGGAAGGAGCTGATAGTATTACTCCACAAAAACTGTTCGAAACAATTTATGGGCGCCCGGAATATGCCCTACCCGTTAGGCATAATGTTCAATTCATTAACCAATTACCAAATAGCAATGCTGAAGATGGTGAGCTTTATAGATCATTCCCAGATTTACTGAAGAGATTTGAAGCAATTGTTGGTGGAACCTATGCTACTAATAAAGAAGGAATAACTCATTTCCAACCTAAAGGATCAAGCCTAAAGCTAGGTTTGGGTGAAGTTTCAAGTTCTGTTCGATCTTTATTAATCGTTTGGTATTGGTTAAAGCATTTTGCCAAGAAAGGTGACATGCTTATGCTGGATGAGCCAGAATTAAATCTGCATCCAGCTAACCAGCGTAGGTTGGCGCGCTTTATTACTGCTCTTGTAAATCATGGAATCAAAATATTTATAACTACACATAGCGATTATATAGTCAAAGAATTCAATACATTGATTATGCTGAATCAGGAATCGCCAAAGCTTCAATCTATTCGTGAGAAATTTGCAGACTATCTTCCAGAGGACAAATTGGATCCCAAATGCGTATCGCTTTATATGGCACACTATGCCAGAATTGAACGTCCTGGATATAAAAGAAAAAGTAAAGCAAAAGCATTGATCAAAGCAGAAATAAGTCCTACTTTGGGAATTGAAGCAAAGAGCTTTGATGAAACAATAGATGATATGAATAATATTCAGGAAGCAATTTATTATGGTCTTAACTGATGGCATTGAAGCTTTGAAAGCAATATTGAGTTGTGTACATTCTGATGGCAATTCGGAAACGGACGCCTACATTGAGGAAAATAATGAAGCAAAGCTAAAAAAATTGTGTTTATCCGAACTTACTCCTGGAATGTTATTACTTGCAACTGACAAAGGTCGTAATTTTGACAATGAGGGTCGTAAACTTGGCAAGCATGCCTGTATGTCTCCCTTATTCAAGCAAGATGGTAAATTTGATCAGAATCGCGCTTGTGATGCAGTACTAGTAAGAAAAGTTTCTGCTGGTTGCGAGTTATTCTACATTGAGCTCAAGTCAGATAATCCATCAGGATTTTCAGGACAATTTAAGAGTACCCAAGCTTTTATGTCTTATGCCTTACATTTAGTAAATGTATTTTGCGGCATAAGGTTAGAGATTACAAAAGAACGATTTGTTGTATTTCATACTGACTCACAAGACGCAAAACGTAGAGGAAAGAAACAAAAAACACGATTTTCCCCTAAAGATGCAAATACCGCAGAATCTCCTATAAAATTTTGTGTACGCAATAGTGACACAGTTCGGTGTACAGAATTTTTTTAATTTTCCTATCATTTAAGTTAACCTAGCACAACCCTCAAGTGTTAATGTTTCGATCAAAAAAAACAGAAAGTATCTTTACCTTTTTCTTTCACTAGGCATCCATACCAATTGCCAGCTTGGCGAGTACTTGCCTTCCAGCAAGCCATTTAAGCGTAGGCTAATCCATTTACGTGTAGGCATTTCCAAGTACCGATAACTCCAAACAGCAATCGGAATGAGCAAACCGATCATACACACAACAAGTAGGATCGATCCCATCGCGCTACTCTGTACTGGCAATCCTGTCAGACCTTCCCAGTCCTGCTTTGCGATAAACTTGATCAGGTAATGCCACATATAAATAGAAAACGACAACACGCCAATCGTGTGGAGATAACGCGTATCCAAGCAACGGCATAAGTAACCGCGATCTTCCCAGGTCACCCAAACGATCAGAGCCATCAGGATGATCGCTAAAATATCGGTCAAGCCAAAATGCAGCACAAGCAGTAGCGCAATACAAGCGACCATCTGAATCACCGTCAAGCTTTTTTCTGACAAAGCAGAAATCGCTCTACGCCCCAGGAACAACAAAATTCCGATCGTGAAGGCCGACGCAGCGCGCACGGTCGATAACCGGAAAATCTCATCCACATCGCTACTAGCTGCCATACATAAACAATAGAACAGCACGGCCATGCACGACAACGCAACCAAAACCAGCTTACGTTTAGCGCCATTGATCGTGAGCAGCGCGGCAAAGAGTAGATAACAAAACAGTTCGGCGCTCAACGACCATGAAGGCAGGTTCCAAGTCACCCAATCAAACATTCCCCAGGCGTGAATCAAAAATAGATTAGCCGCCAGGGATTCGGCCGTGCGCAAGGATTCATCGAACACACGGTAATCCTCGCCTCCCAAACTCCAATTGATCAGGGCCATTAACATAAAAAACAGCAATGTTGCCAACAACGTCATGAAATGCAACGGATATATCCGAGCGATCCGTGCAATCAAATAGTGCATGGCATCACGTGCACTATAGCGCTTGGGATGTTCGATATCATACACATAAGCCATCACGAACCCGCTGAGAATAAAGAAGAAGTCGACCCAAAGATAACCCTTGTATAAGAAAAATGTGATTTCATCGGGATCTATCGATGCATGAAAAAAAGATCGAAAATGCACGAAGACAACCATTAAGGCTGCCCAGCCACGCAAAGAAGTATGCGAGCGAATTTCTTTTTTATTTAAAATAGGGATCATAAAGCAGCTTTCCAGTGATACCCCCATCATTGTTAGCAAAAAAAGGGGCTACTATTTATTATTATTGATAGAAGTATTGAGTGTTGATGTGCCAGATTAAATTGGACCGTTGCCGAGCAAAGCGGATATCTGATGTCTGTTAGATCAATATAGCTGGGTATTATAAAGGCATTGAGCAATGCATGCACTTTTTAATAGCATTCGGTATGCAAAGCTCATCCATATAAGAGGGTAATCAACCTTAAAAAATTTCCATTGCGGATTGCTGGGATAGTCTATTTCACTCACCTTTTTCAGTTACAGGATATCAAAGTATGGATTACAAAATTTTATTGACGATTTTCGCCACCGTATTTCTCGCGGAACTGGGTGACAAAACGCAATTAGCCACGATGCTGTTTGCCGCCGACAAGGAAGTCAGCAAGCTGACCGTATTTATCGGTGCGTCTTTAGCTTTAATTACTGCTTCCGGAATCGGTGTTTTAGCAGGTAGCTTTTTGTCAGATACGATCAATACCCGGTACTTGCACTATATCGCGGGTACTGGATTTATTATGATTGGAATTTGGACACTGATGAAAGCGCAGTAACCGTTAAAAATAGCCTATAAATCCTGTAGCATGTCCTATCAACATTCCATTCAAGAAAAACCCCATTAAACGAGCCATTCCTTGCAGATCATCATTCCCATGTCCGGTTTTGGCGAGCGGTTTCGCCGCGCCGGATACACTGTACCAAAACCGTTGATTGAAATCGAAGGCAAGCCAGTCATTGCGCATGTCATTGATCTATTTCCCGGTGAAACAAATTTTATTTTTATTTGTAATCAGCAGCATCTTGATGAACCGGCTTATCGCATGCACGCCATCCTGCAACATTACTGCCCCTCAGGGAGGATTATTGGCATTGCACCACATAAGCTCGGGCCGATCAATGCAGTACGCCAAGCGGAACACTTACTCGATCCCCAATTACCTGTGGTGGTAAATTATTGCGATTTCACGTGTTATTGGAATTGGCAGCATTTCAAACAATTTGTTACACAAAATCAATGCGCAGGCGCAATTCCAGCCTATCGCGGATTTCATCCACATTCGCTGGGTAATACCAACTATGCGTACATGCGAGAAATAGACGGCTGGGTACAGGACATCCAGGAAAAACAACCTTACACCGCGAACCGCATGGAGGAATTTGCTTCCAGCGGCACGTATTATTTCGCATCGGCGCACTTGATGAGCGAAGCTTTTCATCACACCATGGCGCAACAACTGAACGTTGGCGGTGAATATTATGTCAGCTTGGCCTATAAGCCTTTGCTGGCACAGCAATTGCCGATTGCCGTGTATCCCTTGCAGCATTTCATGCAATGGGGCACACCAGAAGACGTGGCCGAATACAATCAGTGGTCAGACGCATTTAGAAACCTGCTCAATCCACCGTCCACCCTCCCTTCCCCACGTGGTTCCCTGGTCATACCCATGGCGGGATTGGGACAACGTTTTGTTAACGAAGGTTATACCACAACAAAACCAATGCTCCCCGTTTCCGGAAAGACCATGGTGACACAAGCCGTCCATGACTTGCCGCCAGCACAACATCAGGTTTTTGTGTTACGCACTGACATGCCTGGATATCAAGCGATTGTCACCGAATTAAACCATGCTTATCCACGTACGACCATTAAAGCCATCGATCACGTAACCGAGGGCCAGGCGATCACGGCGTTGATCGGTATCGATGCTTTACGGGATACATTAGGAAACATTCCGGAACCTATCACCATTGGCGCTTGCGATAATGGTGCGCTCTATCGACCTGAGCTTTTACAACAGCTCATTGATGATGCAAACATCGATGTCATTGTGTGGGGCGTGCGTGGTTATCCCAATGCAATCCGAAATCCACACATGTTTGGCTGGATTGATGCGGATTCAAATGGTTTGATCCGGGCCATCTCAGTTAAAGCACCTTTACAGAATCCTGCAACGGATCCCATCATACTTGGAACATTTACTTTCCGCCGCGAACAAGATTATCGCCATACCTTGGAAAAGCTCATGGCGCGTGATGGGCGGATTAACGGCGAATTCTATATCGATTCGTGTATCAACGATGCGATAGCACTTGGGCTACGCTGCCAGTTGTTTGAAGTCGATCACTATCTATGCTGGGGCACGCCGAATGATTTACGCACATTTGAATATTGGCAATCGTGCTTTCACAAATGGCGTGGACATCCCTACCGATTGGAGCTGGATGCTCGAATTCCAGAAGCGCAAGTCAAGCATCTTGAGCAGCGTTACCAAGCCTTGGTTCCCCATTTCTTGACTGCAAAAAATCATGATCAAACGTGAGCTCAGTATTTTTTTGATCGTAGGTTCATTGACCGTACTGGTCGACTTCGCCGTTTATCGCGGCTTACTATGGCTGGACGTTACCAGTATCGACCTTGCCAAAGGTGTTAGTTTCTTGGCCGGAACAGTATTTGCCTACTTTGCTAACCGCTTCTGGACATTTGGCCACCAATCCATTGCTGCCGGTAGCATAGGGCGCTTTGCCGTGCTGTATCTATCCACACTCATTGCCAATATTGCGGTTAATGCGTTAGCATTGAAAGCGTTAATCGATGCTCCCTCCAGCCTGCAGTGGGCTTTTCTGTTGGCAACCAGTGTTTCGGCTACATTGAATTTTCTTGGCATGAAGTTTTTTGTTTTCCATTCACAGGCAAAATCGGCCAATTCCGCCAATCCTGCCGACTCTGCCAAGTCATCGGAGCTTCCATGAGATTTTCACTGATTATTCCTTGTTATAACGAATCCGCCAACCTCCCTTTATTGCTGGAACGTTGCAAACCCTTGGGAGCTCAGCCCGATTTTGAAGTCATCCTGGTTGATAATGGCTCAACCGACCGCTCACTAGAAGTATTGCAAAACTTACTGCCCCAATATCCGGGTTGCCGCAGTGTGCGCGTAGACAATAACCAAGGATATGGTTTTGGCATCCTGTGCGGCCTCAAAGCAGCCGAAGGAGGCATTCTGGGCTGGACACATGCCGACATGCAAACCGATCCGCAAGATACGCTGCGTGGCCTGGAATTATTTAATCGTTACGGCAGCAACAGCTTTGTCAAAGGACAACGCTACGGTCGCCCTTTCATGGATGTAGTATTTACCGTTGGCATGAGTGTTTTTGAAACCGCTTTGATGGCCAAGCCGATGTGGGACATCAATGCGCAACCAACTCTATTTTCGCGTGATTTTTTTCTTACTTGGCATTCACCGCCGCATGATTTTTCGTTGGATTTATATGCTTACTATCAAGCACAGCAGCAAGGGTTAGCGGTGCACCGCTTCTCCGTTAAGTTTGGTGAACGGGCGCATGGTGTATCGCATTGGAACGTCAATTGGGCAGCCAAATGGAAATTCATTCGCCGCACCATCGATTTCAGTCTGCAACTGAAAAAAAATATCTCGGCATGAAACTCATTGCTCACCGCCGTAATACCATCGACGAGCTGCGTGCCACGAATCCACAATATGGCATCGAAATCGATATCCGCAGCCTAGGTGACCAGCTGATCCTGCAGCACGATCCATTTCTCAGCGGTGAATCACTGACCCAATGGATTGACGCTTATCAGCATGGAACCTTGATTCTCAATGTCAAAGAGGAAGGATTAGAAGCACGGCTGATCGATCTGATGCGCAAAAAAAACATTACGGATTATTTTTTTCTCGATCAATCATTCCCATTTCTGGTGAAATTCTCGAAAGCCGGAGAGCACCGCTGTGCGGTAAGAATATCCGAATTTGAGTCGATCGAAACTGCCTTAACATTGGCCGGTAAAGTTGATTGGGCATGGATCGATTGCTTCAGCCGTTTTCCATTGACGTCACATGATGCACAACGGCTCCAGACGGCTGGCTTCAAGTTGTGCCTGGTTTCCCCTGAATTGCAAGGACGAGACGCGCACAGTGAAATTCCCGCATTGACAAAATTGCTCAATGAGCAAGCTATCGCTGCTGATGCCGTGTGTACCAAACGTACCGATTTATGGGAACGGCAGCTTTCCAAAGCATGAAAAAGCTACTGCATAATCCACCGCTTATTGCTGGATTAATGGTTCGTATCCTATTGATTGCCAGCATCACGCCATACGCCGTATCGACATGGCATGTACCTTTTGGTTAGTGCTGAATTTGGGAAATCACACATGAACAACCATAACGATCAGACACGAGCGCAAGTCATTCAGTTTTGTGCAAATATTGGCAGAAACCCTTTGTTGGTACAGGGTGCGGGTGGCAATGTGTCATGGAAAGACTCTGACACATTATGGATCAAAGCATCAGGAACCAGGTTAGCTGAAGCGGATCAACGCAACATTTTCGTTCCGGTCAATCTGCATGCGCTACAACACGCTATCCAACAACGCAATTTTTCTGTAACCCCTCAATTGATAGGCACATATGAATTGAAGCCCTCGATTGAAACACTGCTGCATGCGCTGATGCCACAGCCGGTTGTGATTCATTTACATGCCATCGAAATACTGGCCCATCTGGTACGAGCTGATTGCGAAAAAACTATGATCGCTACACAAAATGATTCGTTATCGTGTGTTTTAGTGGCTTATGATAAGCCTGGGCAAGACCTTGCCCAGGCAGTTTACGATGCACTCATGCAGAAACAAGATGCTCATGTCGTTTTTTTAAGAAACCACGGTGTCGTGATAGGTGGATCCAGCATTGCGGACGTTGTGGCAACACTCAACACGCTGATTGCCATGTTTCAGACTCCGGTTGCCGCACTGGATCATGCGCATCATATTCCTGTTTCCAGGCACCCGGATTATGTGCCCATTCAAGATCCTACATTGCATGAATTGGCAACCCATTCAGCACTGTTTGACCGACTCGCATCCGACTGGGCGCTTTACCCCGATCACGTCGTATTTCTTGGCCCACAAGCGCACACCTATACGAATTGGGAACAGCTCGAAACCCTATTCGCTGCAAATCCACATGAAAAACCTGAGTTGATATTTATTCGTGACTACGGTGTCTTTGTCACCCGTACCTTCAATATCGCAAAACAAGCCCAGCTACGTTGCTATTATGATGTCCTCACAAGACAACAAACCGGTACTGTGCTGGCATCGTTGCACCATAATCAAATTGCGGCCTTACTCGACTGGGATGCGGAAAAATATCGTATGCGTTTAGCAGACACACTTTAATTGTTTAACCTAAAAACACCATGCCGAGATCTGTCCTTTCGTATCTACAACTTTTTCGCAACTGGATGCTACGCAATGAAAGTACGCAACCGGTCAACGATGATCACCCCCTGCGCCCCATCCTGTTTTTCCTGTTGTGTATTGTTTCTTCTTGTATCTATGTAGTTGCATTGCAGTATCAATGGTTGTTGAGTGGCGCAATGTATGCCGAGATGGGGACCAATTACTTCCCTAAAGCAAACGATCCCTCATTATACGAAAATTTATTTGCTACCGATGCGGGCTATATTCCACTACCACCGCGCATGATTGCTTTGTTAGGTAGTCTTTTAAATCTCCCGGCATCGATTATCCCGTATTTCTATAGCAGTTCGGCCATTGTTCTCACTGCTGTCATGGTCAGTACGTTTTGTTTGCGCCCTTTCCGTATCCTGATACAAAACGATGCGCTACGCTTTTTAACGGCCATCACAATTGCCATGGTGGCCGATTTTGAAACACGAACATTCATTAATTTCTCGTATTTTTCGGCTTTTTTTATCGCCACTCTCACAGCACTCGCTTTTGTTGAAAAAAACCGTGAAGTCCCCTGGTGGTCATGGTTTATCCCCTTATTGATCCTTTCCAAGCCGGCAATTCTTGCGACGCTTCCAGCGATGGTAATTACAGCAATGGTGAGTAATCGCCGCTTCCGCAACATCGCGATTGTTTCTACAGCATTAGGTTGCCTACAAATTATTCAGCTTTTTATAAGCCAATCAAATCAATCAACGATCTTTCCGGCTTCTGATAATACGCTATCGCTAAAAGTTACCGCCACAATTGAATATTTTTTAGGATTTATCGGAAAAATTGGATTAGGTCCTTTTTTTCAAAAATTACCAGTTTTTACGAGTATTGATATAGGTCTAATCCTTTTTAGCCTTATGATCCTACTAATTCTCTGGCGACAAAAAGCACCAGGAATTCTTGCGCTTATCGGTTTAACATTGATATTTTTCCAATCCATGATCAATGTATTTGCAATGAACATTTCGTGGAACCAGGATCTGTTTCACCTTCAACATTTCACGCTCAATCGCACCACCATTTTGATGTTCTTTGGTGTTGTAATGGTTGTGAGCGGAACACTTGCAATGCTTCCCGCCAATATTCGTCTACTACAAAATCGCTGGATGACTCTACCAGTCCTATTATTTGTATTTTGGTTTGTGTGCTCTGGTTGGGCTATTCGGGGACCTAAAATTAGCAAATCTCCTCCGTTTCCATCTATCCACTCCTCACAGTGGCAGCACATGTCATCGTTGATCGACTCGAATGTATCACCTCTATGCGTCCCCATTGATCCACTGGGTTGGTATTACTTGCGAAATTGCCAGCAATTGAATCCCGTACTAAATGTGCAGACACCCATTACTTTTGATTCGCTCCCTTTAAAGGAACCTGCTAATTCGATTACCATTCAAGTCCCTGAAAATATTATGGGCTCGCAATTACTGGCATTGGGAATCGTTGTTCGCCCCTACGAAAAAGAATCTTCTTATCCAACCCAAGCCAATGTAATCTTCACCCTAAAAAATGGTGAAACCTTATCGTTCACAGGTGAGCGTCAATTGAAATTCTCAGGCGGACTCATCACGGTCGACACGAACACTCCAATTCCTCTACAAGCAATCGAAACGATTACATTACACTTCAATCAACCCGTAATCGTCGGAACATACTTGGATCGGCTGGAACAAAAACCCGCAATTCTTTGGATGGGAAATTAAAAATCCGCACAGTATCTTTTTTTATCTGAGAATCATGTAAAATGACGCACTTTTCTTACTGTATGGGTCAGTAATTCGTGGCATTTTATGTTCAGAAATACGGTGGCACCTCGGTCGGCAGCACCGAGCGGATTAAAAATGTAGCCCGCAAAGTCGCCAGATTCCATTCGCAAGGACACCAGATTGTGGTCGTCGTTTCCGCCATGAGTGGTGAAACCAATCGACTGATCGCGCTCGCGCATGAGGTACAAGCATCGCCCGATCCACGCGAAATGGATGTAATGGTATCCACCGGCGAACAAGTCTCGATTGCGCTGTTATCCATGGCACTCAAGGAATTAGGTGTCAATGCTAAAAGCTATACCGGATCGCAAGTTAGGATCTTAACCGACAGCACCCACACCAAAGCACGCATATTGAATATCGACGAATCCAGAATCCGTGTCGATCTTGAAGCCGGTTATGTCATCGTTGTTGCCGGATTCCAAGGTGTCGATGAAAAAGGTAGCATTACTACGCTGGGTCGCGGAGGTTCGGACACTACGGGCGTTGCATTAGCTGCGGCACTCAAAGCCGATGAATGTCAGATTTATACCGATGTGGATGGCATTTATACCACTGATCCGCGTGTTGTTGCTGAAGCCAGGCGCCTAAATACCATCACATTTGAGGAAATGCTTGAGATGGCCAGTCTTGGCTCTAAAGTATTGCAACTCAGATCGGTTGAATTTGCAGGAAAATATAAAGTCAAGTTGAGAGTGCTTTCCAGTTTCGAAGAAGACGGACAAGGCACGCTGATTACTTTTGAGGAAGATGAGAATATGGAACAAGCCGTTATTTCAGGAATAGCATTTAACCGTGATGAAGCGAAAATTACGGTCGTTGGCGTTCCTGATCATCCGGGTATTGCTTATCAGATTCTGGGACCAGTAGCTGATGCCAACATTGACGTTGACATGATTATTCAAAACGTCGGGCAAGATGGGTTAACAGACTTTTCATTCACGGTTCATCGCAATGAATTTAATAATGCAATGAATATCCTTAAAGAAAAGATTCAACCGCATATTGGCGCCCGCGACGTCATCGGAGGTGATAGAATCGCAAAAGTTTCCGTTGTCGGTGTTGGTATGCGCTCACATGCCGGCATCGCTAGCAAGATGTTTCGTGTACTCGCTGAAGAAGGCATCAATATTCAAATGATCGCAACATCTGAAATAAAAATATCCGTAGTAGTTGATGAAAAATATATGGAATTAGCGGTTCGAGTCCTGCATAAAGCATTTGATTTGGAACAAGCCCTTTGAGCATGACTGGTATACTGCATAACAGCAGTCATATTGAATTTCGCAATTACTAACAACTCATCATGCTATCGTAATAAAACCGGAGAGATGGCCGAGTGGTCGAAGGCGCTCCCCTGCTAAGGGAGTATAGGCACAAAAAGCTTGTCGAGGGTTCGAATCCCTCTCTCTCCGCCAAATATCCAGTATCCACGAGGCTTTTCAGTATATAAAGTTGAAATTGCCATCAATTATCCCATCAAAAAGATTTTGATTTAATCATCTGATCTTGGCGATAGTTACAAGTAATCGCTCGATCCAAGCCTGATATCAGTAATATCATTTAGGTGTGCCACATTTAATTTGCAACCACTTATATTTACAAAGGCTCTAGACTATCAGAGGTTAATAATATCTAACGAGCTGCCATAGTTCCACTAGCAAGTTCATCAGGTTGTTTTTTCCAGCGCCACTCAGATTCTTTCAAATGCAGCTCAAAGTTAACTGATACGCCGTTAAACTTTGCCAATCGTCGCTTGGTAAAACTCCAAAACGATTCAATGCCGTTAATGTGGCAATGCCCATCACGGGCAAATTCATTGTCACCATGCGATACTCGAAAATGCTTGGAGTATCCCACATCTACCAAACCATTATAGCCACGCCAGCCATCACTATAAATGACACTTTCAATGGACACTTTACCTAGTATTACCGCTTGTAATGGCAGCTGGCTGAATAAATAAGGTAATCCCCCGGCTATGCCGGGGGACGATAAAGGTTTGACCGAGTGAAACGGTCACCTTGATTCTTTTTAGCTTGACCAAAAGCTAGGAGAATCAGATGAGAGATTACCAGAGACTGACGCATACGACATGGGATTGTAAGTATCACGTAGTTTTTATTCCGAAGAAACGAAAGAAGATGATATTCGGAGCAATCCGTAGGCATCTGGGAAAAGTGCTGCATGAATTTGGCGAAGCAAAAGGGGTGCCAAATATTGGAAGGGCACTTAATGCCAGATCACATACATATGTGTATAAAGTATACCGCCGAAATATTCGGTATCGCATGTAATAGGTTACATCAAGGGGAAAAGCGCGATATCGATAGCGCGGCGATTTATGGGGAAAGCAAAAAACTTTACGGGCGAAAATTTCTGGGCACGAGGTTATTTTGTATCAACAGTCGGATTGGATGAAGAGATGGTTAGGAAATACATCCGTAACCAAGAGAAGGAGGACGAACATTATGATCAACTCAAACTTGGTATCTGGTGCTGCCTTTAGGCAGCGACAGCCTTTTCCCCTTTGAGGGGCTAACAAATATAAGCCTCCAGCTTTGCCGGAGGTGATTTAACTTTTGCAGGGCCGATAAAAAAATCCAATAATGGGCAATGTAGAACGTCGGACTTAATTAACAGCTTCCAAATAACCAGATATCACAGCACTGCCAAATTGACTACCAGACGCGGCGGTGCGTGACATGGTGATAGTTACCTCTGATCCTGGATCCACGTAGATGAGCGTTTTTTGTGCGGTAGTAATAGTATCATTCCCATCCTGAGCGGGAGTTATCGATGTTAAGAAGGGAATAAACATACCTGAGCCTGAGAATCTCGCTATAATATTCAAACCACCCCCAACCCCATGACCAACGGTCTGTGTGGCACTTATCCATTCGATCACTAATCGATAGTCACTTGGTACTGAAAACATTTGGTCAACAAAACCGTCTTCAGTACCAAAATTAAAAACAAAACTCATCTGAAAGGGCTGCTTCGCGGGAGCAGCATCTACGCTGCGCACCAACACGGGATTTTCGGCAGGGTTGTTTACATTGACCGACCACGGCCCGCTCTGCTGCGCGTTGACATTCGGAGTGTTGACAACACTCACGTCCTTAAAGTCGATACCAAGAACCGGTAAAGGATTAACAAAAGTAGAAATTATACCTATTACAGCAACTATCGCTACCACTGTAAGATAGTTCTTTTTATCTGCTTTCATGTGAATTATTTCCTTATAAAAGATTTTCATGAAATAAAATTTTTTATAATGCATTTTAATTTTATCAGCAATAGGACTCCGTGGGAATACAACGGGGTATTAGAAAAGTGCAAGCTGACACAGTTCTTCTCTGGACTGTCGGGAAAGTTGCAGCGAACAAGCAAGTGCGCTTTGGTTGTAAGGGTCAGAACAAATACTGGTTTGGCTATAAGGAACATGTTTCGGCCGCATCAGCGATGTGTGGCACTGCTGGGACAAGAAGCCCCATCGCACCATGGTACGTGCCATGCTGACGCAACAATACATCTACGACTATGGCGCAGGCTGACACAAAAGCCAGATCATGAAATTGGCAGAGAATATGCGAATCCTGTTTCTACCACCTTACTCGCCAGAACTCAACCCGCAGGAAGTGACCTAGTTTAATGAAACCGGACAGTCCAGTTAAGAGAAAATAGCTTAACTGGACTGTCCGGTTTTACTTGACCATGTCAACACTTGATTGATTAGCTCAACAATACAGCACATAACCCCTAGAATTTAATGTAGGAAGAAGCCGGAATTAGGTAGGTGTTAGTATTTTGGCACGAAGGTAAAGAATCTTCCTGTTTGATCCCGATGTTTGCCGTTCTTCTACTTCAAAGAGATCTTTCTTAGCTTTGACGAGATCGGAAAGCTTCTTGAAGCCATATAGCCTTGAATCAAAATCAGGCTGTAGTTTGGTCAAATAACTCCCAAACACACCCAGACTGGCCCATCCAGTATCATCAACGGATTGCTCTAGTGCGGTCAAAACAAATTCTTCTGGAAATTGCAGCTTTTGCTCTATTACCTTAGTAGCAGATTTGTTTTTTGTAGATTTCTTTTTAGCTTTAATTTCTGGCAGTTGTTCGGCCGATTCACTTGTTAGGCTTGAATGCAGAATTTCGGTGAATACAAATTTATGACAAGCATTGCGGAATGCATCGGGCGTTTTCTTTTCACCAAACCCGAGAACCATAAGCCCCTCCTCACGAAGACGCATGGCAAGGCCGGTAAAATCACTATCACTAGTGATCAAACAAAACCCATCAAATTTTCGGGTATAGAGTAAATCCATCGCATCGATAATCAATGCGCTATCTGTAGCATTCTTCCCGGTGGTATAGGCAAATTGTTGCACTGGTTTAATGGCATATTTTTGCAGCACTTTCTTCCAGGAGGAACTTGCTGAAGCTGTGAAATCACCATATATTCGTTTCACCGTCGCTTCTCCAAATCTTGCGATTTCGGCTAGAAGAGCTTCGATCACGGCTGCTCGAGCATTATCGGCGTCAATTAAAACGGCCAATCGTAACGTTGGTTCTTCTGGTTCATTTTTTGTGACTGATCGTGAAGATACCAAGACAGCTCCAATTCTTGAAAGTTAGTCATAATCCATCTAACAACAATACACTCACACGCTATGAACCTGAAAACGATAACCGCATGTTCAGGAACATTGTTACTAGAATACCAGCAGCTTTCAACTAACGATAAAATAAATTATTGCTAGTAAGCAAAGATTAATTTCATCACAGAATAAATTACCACAAAAACAACTAATAACAAATTGTTATAAAAATGTAATAATTTACTAATAAAATGGTACCTATCTGAAATATTATTTTTTGGAATAAATGGAGTATAAGTCTTGGCTGTAACAATCCTGATTGTTGAAGATGAAGTGGCCATTCAAGAGCTGATCGCACTAAATTTGGAACGCGCTGGATATTCGGTACTCTGCGCCGAAAGAGCTGATCAAGCCAAGTTACTGATCAATAATGTTTTACCTGATTTGGTGCTACTAGACTGGATGTTACCCGATGTAAGCGGCTTGGAATTTGCACGCAAGCTCAGACAAGAAGAACGTACCCAATCGATTCCCATTATTATGCTGACCGCTCGTACCCAGGAAAATGACAAAATTTCCGGACTGGAAGCAGGTGCTGATGATTACATCACCAAACCTTTTTCACCCCGCGAATTACAGGCCCGCATTAAAGCGGTGCTGCGCAGGCGCTTACCAGAAATGTCCGAGGAAATCATTGAACTCGGTGGATTAAGGCTTGATCCGGCCACACATCGAGTGCATGTTAAAAATAATAACGGCTCATCGCAACTGACTGAAATTATTTTAGGTCCCACTGAATTCCGCTTGCTGCATTTTTTGATGGCTTACAAGGATCGTGTTCATTCACGTGCGCAGCTATTGGATCGGGTGTGGGGGGATCATGTATTTATAGAAGATCGTACTGTCGACGTACATATCCGCCGGTTACGTAAAGTTTTAGAAGCCGTCTGTAAAGAAAACTTAGTGCAAACAGTACGAGGTGCAGGTTATCGATTTTCGGTCGAACACCAAGAACTAAGCATCGGGTAACCAAAAACAAAAGGGATCGATTTCCCAGCGTTTCTGGAAAAAGAATTTTTCCGAAAATTTATACGAATTGCCCCGCTGCATATCCAGATGACCACGCCCATTGAAAATTAAATCCACCAAGATGCCCGGTAACATCAACGACTTCCCCGATAAAGTACAATCCAGGTACGCGATGGGCCTGCATGGTTTTTGAAGACAATTCATGCGTGTCCACACCACCGAGCGTCACTTCAGCCTTTTTATAGCCAACTGTGCCACTGGGAAAAACCTGCCAACTATGAAGTCCGTTTGCAATGCATTGCAGCTCAGCATCAGAATATTGCTGCATGGATTGAATTTCGAGTGATAACGCATTGCAAATACACTTGCATAAAATTTGCACAAACCGCTTCGGCAAATAACGCGATAGCACGTTGTGTAATAATAAGGAACTATGCCGAAACTCGGTAAATATCTTCATGGCATTCTGGCAAGGCAATACATTGATATCAATAGCTTGGTTAGGTTGCCAATAAGATGAAATTTGCAAAATGGCGGGGCCGCTTAAACCACGATGCGTGAACAATACTTGCTCACGAAATACAGCGCCATTACAACCCACTTCCGCCTCGATGGAAAGTCCTGAGATATCCTTGAATTCCGTAAAGTCATCGGCATTGAAAGTTAAACCGACCAATCCAGCTCTTGGCGGCACAACAGCAATACCAAACTGGTTGGCAATTTGATATCCGTAGCCACTCGCACCAATTTGAGGAATCGATAATCCTCCTGTAGCAATTACTAATGAGGTGGCTTCGATGGTATTGCGTTCAGTCTTCAACAAGAACGGTTGCATTACGGAGCGTGATTCATCCGCTGCACGATACTTCACTTCCTCGACACGAGACGGCATTTGCCACTCAACCCCAGCCGCCAAGCATTCTTTCTGCAACATAGCGATAATTTGCAATGCGCTATCATCACAAAATAATTGCCCAAGCTTTTTTTCATAATAGTGAATACCATGCTTTTCAATACGTGCAATGAAATCTTGTGGCGTATAGCGCGCCAATGCAGAGCGGCAAAAATGCGGGTTATTGGAAATAAAGTTTTCTGGAGTACAGTACCGATTGGTAAAATTACAGCGACCACCACCAGAAATCCGGATTTTTTCTGCCAACTTATGCGCATGATCAATCAGTATCACACGGCGTCCACGCTGACCTGCTTCGATTGCACACATCATCCCCGCAGCACCTGCGCCTATGATGGCTACATCTCTGGATATCCTGTTAGCAATACCGGACCGCACAACGATAGAAACGCTTGCTTATAAAAAAGAAGGCAACTGCAACAGCTTTATCAGTATTAACCGGAAGTCATCTCCAACCGATGAGCTATCAACATGACAATAAACAAGAAAAATGACAAACCAATACGGATACTCAATGATCTGACCATGCGCGTAGACTGTCCCTTATCTTTGTACATGTAATAAAGTGCGGAAGCCATGCTATACACAATAATCAGAAAAACAACTATAGCAAAAATTTTCAAAATTTGATCCCTAACAAAATACATTCATTTGAAGTGTAGCTGAGTTTAATCATTTGTCCAATGACTACTTTTATTTCAAAGCACAACAGAATTAATTTTCGAGATTGTATTTTGTACTGAAAACGCCATCCGTTCGATAGTACAATCTGCGGTTATCCAAATGAATTGATTCCCAAAGTCCATCCACTCTTTATGCATTTACCACCCGCTATCTTTCTAATGGGCCCCACCGCCAGCGGCAAAAGCCAGATTGCCTTAGAGATTGCAGCCCACTTCCCAGTTGAAATTATTAATGTTGATTCCGCACAAATCTATCGTTACATGGATATAGGCACCGCCAAACCTAGCTCTCTGATATTGCAGAAAATCCCGCATCATCTCACCGATATCATCGATCCAGTGCAGCACTACTCAGCCGCTCAATTTCGTCAGGACGCATTAGAATTGATGCAAGACATTACTGCACGACACAAAATACCCCTATTAGTAGGCGGCACGATGTTGTACTTTAAAGCGTTGTTGGAAGGCCTTTCTGAATTACCCTCGGCGGATAAGAACCTACGCTCGATACTTGAAAAAGAAGCATCAGTGATTGGCTGGCCTGCCATGCACCTAAGGCTTTTACAACTTGACCCAGATACCGCCAAGCGAATACAACCGACCGATAGTCAACGCATCCAGCGCGCATTAGAAATTTGCTTGTTGACCGATAAGCCCCTATCCGAAGTCATACAAACCTCTCAACCTTCGGCCGATCTCCCCTACCATCCGATCCAGATTGCATTGGTACCAGACAACAGAAGTGAATTGCATCATCGCATCGCAGAACGTTTTCAAACCATGCTAAGCACTGGATTGATTGAAGAAGTATCATCCCTTCGCAAACGATTTCCTGAGCTCGACACACAATACCCTTCCATGCGATGTGTCGGGTATCGTCAAACTTGGTTTTATCTAGATAATCAAATCAGCCGAACTGAACTGCACGATAGAGGAATCGCTGCCACACGCCAGTTAGCAAAACGGCAATTAACTTGGCTACGCAGTTTAAACAAGCATTATCCGATACAAACATTTGATTGCCTGTCCCATCAACTTTCGCAACAGGTAATCCATTTTTTATCCTCCCAGATCGATAAACTCCAATCCCACTCACGGAAATAATTCGGATATAGCAAAACAAGTATCCAAATTACTCAGAGCATAAAAACCTAATTTCTGCCATCGGTGTGAAATCTCTCACAAACTATATTACACCATCAAAATATGTTGTCGTTCAATAAAGCCGGATGTCTTGTTAAAACAGTTGGAAAACTAATTTGGATAATCTTTTGAAGTTGTTGGCCATAACCTAGAAACAAGCGAAGCGTGTGCTTTGGCTAGCAGCCGAATTATTTTGGTCTATTCCTTATTGGTGGAGCTATTGAAATCCTTTACAACATTGCTCCATTTATCTTTAAGATCCTCTGATGTGTAATAAAACTTTTCATTATATGGACACTTGCTATCACGTCCAAATAACGCCGGAACCACACAGATAATTGCCTCTTTGTCTGTTAAGCTGGTCTTGCCATCCCTGTCATCATTCAATCTAAAATTTGTTGCAATATTGTTCAATTGACGCTGCAAATCGGGGTTAAGTGTTTCATCAAATGTAATGTGTACAAACTGCATTTTCTGATGAATTTCTTTGTTTAGATCTTCCCAAAGTTTGGAATCATTGCAGTATTTAGCCGCATCAACAGCCCCTTTCCAATTAAAAAAACTGTTACAAGCTGTTATTTTTCTTTTGTTAGTACCTTCTATCCCTTGATTTTCCATACGGCTGTATGGAAAGATGTTTTTTGTTTCAAACTCGGTTAGCAGTCTTTCTCTGTTTTTTGCCAATAATGAATCTGTGGCAACAATAAAATTTAAATCAACAATATAGCCATACCATGGACGCGGGTCATTGTGTTTTTCATTCACACCACTCGAATTTACATAAGCATCTACGAGAATGACTGTGATTTTCTTATAATCTTTTAATTGGTTTTTTTTATGCAGACTCCAAATTGCACGCTTGATGCTGGTGAGTCCCAGATTATCTGCATTTCCCCCATCAAACACATGTACATACTGATCATCGACGCAATGATTTTTTAATGTCATGAAATTAAACACACCGGGGAAAGTAGCCGATGCCATGACTCCTCGAGATAAATCGTACTCATCTATTGATGAACAGATCTTTTCAAAATCTTCAACGGAAAAAGTAAAAGCCTGTCCAAATGAATTTTCACTGAGTTGTTCTTGAGTAAAATTAGAACTTCCCTTGGTAGCGTTGATGATTAAATTTGGACGTGCGGGATTGAGCTCTGAGAATTTAAGATCTAGCCCATTGCTCTTCCTGTCATATAGATTATCGGCAAATGTTTGGGCCATGATGTCAGTACGATCATACGTCGAGAGCCAATAATGGAATATATTATCAGGCCAAAACCAATTTCCTATCCACGGCAGAATGTAATTCTTACTCATTAACTCGATAACGTTTTCTTTACTCCATTCCCGTCCGGAAACCGCTTTGTCGCATTCATTTTTAGCTTCTGGCTCTCCAGAGCTTGCATAATATGCCGCTGCCAATGATCCGCCGGAAACTGAGGATATTAAATCCACCTCTGACAAAATGTCATGACTGCTTCCATTGGCCTGGATATTCTTCATTTCGTCCATCGACAAACCCGATAGCAATGCCGCCCGAGAGCCGCCACCTGAGAGTGCTAATAGCACCAGATTTTTTTTATGCTGCTTGGGATTACAATCCACCTCAAGGCGCTCATTGCCTATTTTCTTGATACGCGCATTGCGTAATTCAAAGCTTGCTTGTAGTGTTGATTGTTCTTCTTCCAATAATTTACTGTTCGTGCTCGCCTTGTATGAAATACTTCCACATCCTGACAGGATGAATAACAGCATGGCTAATGAACCAAAACAAATTAAATTAGCATTCATTTCTCAATACTCACCAGATTCTTGAAAAGCGAATATAAGGCTACAACGATTCAAACACGCCAGCGGCACCCATGCCGCTTCCGATGCACATCGTCACCATGCCGTATTTTTTATGATGACGGCGCAAACCATGCAATAAAGTTGCCACTCGGATAGCACCCGTCGCACCCAATGGATGACCTAACGCAATTGCCCCTCCCAAAGGATTGACTTTTTCACGGTCTAACCCCAAATCATGAATAACCGCAAGGCTTTGTGCTGCAAACGCTTCATTCAGTTCGATCCAATCTAAATCATCCTGTTTAATGTTGGTTTGCGCCAGTACTTTAGGAATAGCTTTGATCGGGCCAACACCCATAATTTCAGGTGGCACGCCAGCCACTGAAAAACCAATAAAACGGGCCAAAGGTGATAAATTAAAACGTTGCATCGCTTTCTCGTTCATCAGTACAACCGCACCCGCACCATCGGACATTTGCGAACTGTTTCCTGCTGTCACCGAACCTTTGGCAGCAAAAACCGGCCGTAATTTCGCCAACACCTCAAGGCTGGTATCCGCACGTGGCCCTTCATCAGTATCTTTCAACGATACTTGCTCAAGAACTTTGTCAGCCTCTAAATCTGGCCTTTTTTCGACTACTTGATAAGGAGATATTTCCTGCTTAAATTCACCCGAATCGATGGCTTGCAATGCACGCTTGTGACTTGTCAAAGCAAATTCATCCTGGGCCTCGCGGGAGATATGCCATTGCTCCGCGACTTTTTCACCGGTCATACCCATACCATATGCAATTGCAACATGCTCTTGGTGTGCAAAAGTAGCCGGGTTAATGGCCACTTTATTGCCCATCATAGGTACCATGCTCATGCTTTCGGTACCGGCTGCGATCATGACATCGGCTTCTCCAAGGCGAATTCGATCCGCAGCCAAAGCCACCGATTGCAAACCTGAAGCACAGAATCGGTTAATGGTCATACCTGAAACACTATCCGGGAAACCAGCCAACAATAACGCAACACGCGCGACATTGATTCCTTGCTCAGCCTCCGGCATGGCGCAACCGACGATCACATCATCAATTGCAGCCGGATCGAGTCCTTCACATTGCTTCATGACTGCTTGCAACACATGCACCAGCATATCGTCCGGGCGTACATTTTTAAACATACCTCGCGGCGCTTTACCAACCGGCGTACGGGTAGCAGCTACGATATAGGCTTCTTCAGTCTGTTTGCTCATGAAAGTCTCCGTGAATCGGGAAGATGAATCAATTTCTTAATGGTTTACCGGTTTTGAGGGTATGTTCGATACGTTGCTGCGTTTTTTCGGTTGCTATCAACTCCATGAAGGCAGCACGCTCCAAATCGAGAAACCAATCCTCATCCACCAAGCTACCAGGCGTCAAATCACCGCCACACATGACCTGTGCAATTTTTTTACCGATCAAATAATCGTGTTCGGAAATAAACTGACCTTCGAGTAAGTTAACGAGCTGTGCTTGGATGGTTGCAATGCCGGTACTGCCTGCAACCGGAATTTCGCGTGCACGCAATGGTGGACGGTAGCCAGCTTCTGCCATTGCTGACGCTTGCGCTTTGGCGACATGTAGCAATTCAAAACGATTCATCACAATGATATCGGAGCGACGCAAATATTCGAGTTCTTTTGCTTGCTCCGCGCTTTTCGCCAATTCAGCCATCGCTACCGTTTGAAAATAGTGTTTTAACAGCGGAAAAGGGTCGCCATCTTTTGCGTTCCGCGCGGCCTTGAGGGCAAATTCCTTACATCCACCACCGGCTGGCAACAAACCGACGCCTGCCTCAACTAAGCCGACATAGCTTTCCATCGTTGCTACGGCATGGTCGCAATGCATGACAAATTCACAACCGCCTCCCAAAGCCAATCCATCAACGGCTGCAACGGTTGGGATCATAGAATAACGCAACGCTTGCGATGTTTGCTGGAACTGCTGAATCATATGATTGACTTCAGCCAGCTTACTGGCCATCAGTGCATCAGCCAGGTCTAGCTCACGCGCAGCTTTTAGTACCGTCGCCTGGGTGGTTTTCATGAATTTTCTGAGAAATTGCTGGAACGCAGACGGCGGCGCAGGTCGGTGGCCTGATGGTTTCGGTTTTTCAGTCGCTTTTTGTAAATTAGCGCCCGCAGAAAACGGCGGCTCTGTTTGCCAGATCACTAAGGCACGCCAGTTCTGCTCGGCTTCTTGAATGGCTTGTTGCACACTTTGCAATACTTCAATGCCGATGGTATGCATTTTGGTGTTGAAACTCAGAATGGCGACTTGATCGTCATCATCCAGATGCCACATTCGAATCGCATCGTTTTCAAAAATTGTTTTACCGTACTCCGCGGTTTCCCCGATCAGGCGATCCGGAAAAAGCTGACGCCGATAAACCGGTAATCTTGAACGAGGCTGCAATTGATCGAAAGCCGGCGCATAAGAACCTTGCGGCGTATGTATGCTTTGCATGCTACTTTGCGCGATCTTATGCACCCATTGCGGTAACGGTGCAGAGCTCATGCTTTTGTCCGAAGCGATATCCTGCTCAATCCATTCAACAAGTTGCTTCCAACCTGCCGCTTGCCATATTTCAAAAGGCCCTTGGTTCCAACCAAATCCCCACTTCACCGCCAAATCAAGATCTCTAGCGTTGTCTGCGATATCTTCTAGTTGTACTGCACAATAGTGGAATAAATCCCGAAAAACCGCCCAGAGAAACTGAGCCTGTTGCTTCTCAGCAGTCCGTAACACAACAAATTTTTCTACCGGACCACTAAATTTCAATAAGTGTTTGATGTCTTCATCCACTTTGCCTTCCGACAATCGATAGCTTTGTGTGGCTAAATCAAGCACATGAATCTCACCGTTTATTTTTTGATAAACACCGCGTTTAACCTTTTCCCCCAGCGCACCGGAATCAATCAAACCTTGCATCCAGTCGGGCACTTTGAAATAACGGTGCCAAGGATCATGGGGTAACGTATCGCGCATGGTATTAACCACATGCGCCAAAGTATCGAGCCCAACCACATCAGCAGTGCGAAACGTAGCGCTTTTCGGTCGCCCAATCAAAGTACCGGTCAACGCATCCACTACATCGAAGCCAAAGCCAAATTCTTTCGCATGATGCATGGTCGCCAATAATGAAAACACACCAATGCGGTTAGCAA
>ERZ1292633.309-Hain-H41-02um-R1-309-length-61764-cov-203_pt1 | contig 61764 bp, 66 predicted proteins | sample MGYA00564406_ERZ1292633 | MGnify/ENA primary metagenome ERZ1292633 (study PRJEB36523, sample SAMEA6512639) | groundwater metagenome | collected 2019-01-08 | study: AquaDiva: Metagenomics assemblies of 32 groundwater samples | reverse complement strand
GGCTAGCTTGTCGTGAATGGCGAACATGGCCTGAAAGCTCTTGAGGGCGGCGGCGTGGTCGCCCTGGGCAACCTGCACGTCGCCGATCTTCATGTAACTTTCCGCTAGGGCGGGCTGCCACTGGGTGTTGCGCGGATCGCTAGCGGCTAGCTTGTCGTGAATGGCGAACATGGCCTGAAAGCTCTTGAGGGCGGCGGCGTGGTCGCCCTGGGCAACTTGGACGTCGCCGATCTTCATATAGCTAGCCGCGAGGGCGCGCTGCCACTGGGTGTTGCGCGGATCGCTGGCGGCTAACTTGTCGACAATGGCGAGCGTGGCCTGAAAGCTCTTGAGGGCGGCGGCGTGGTTGCCCTGGTCAACCTGCACGTTCCCGATCGTGCCGTAGCTGACCGCGAGGTCGTGCTGCCACTGGGTGTTGCGCGGATCGCTGGCGGCTAGCTTGTCGACAATGGCGAACGTAGACTGAAAGTTCTTGAGGGCGACGGCATGGTCGCCCTGGTCAACCTGCATGTTCCCGATCTTGTTGTAGCTGGCCGCGAGGTCGCTCTGCCACTGGGTGTTGTGTGGATCGCTGGCGGCCTGCTTGTCGCGAATAGCGAGCGAGGCCTGAAAGCTCTTGAGGGCGGCGGCGCGGTCGCCCTGGGCAACCTGCACGTCGCCGATCTTCTCATAGCTGACCGCGAGGTCGCGCTGCCACTGGGTATTGCGCGGATCGCTGGCGGCTAGCTTGTCGACAATGGCGAAGTCGGCCTGAAAGCTCTTGAGGGCGGCGGCGTGGTCGCCCTGTGCAACTTGCACGTTCCCGATTGTGTTGTAGCTGACCGCGAGGCTGTGCTGCCACTGGGTGTTATGCGGATCGCTGGCAGCTAACTTGTCGTGAATGGCGAAGTCGGCCTGAAAGCTCTTGAGGGCGGCGGCGCGGTCGCCCTGTACAACCTGCACGTCGCCGATCTTCATATAGCTAGCCGCGAGGTCGCGCTGCCACTGGGTATTGCGCGGATCGCTGGCGGCCTGCTTGTCGCGAATAGCGAGCGAGGCCTGAAAGCTCTTGAGGGCGGCGGCACTATCGCCCTGGACAACCTGCACGTTCCCGATCTTGTTGTAGCTGGCCGCGAGGTCGCTCTGCCACTGGGTGTTGCGCGGATCGCTGGCGGCTAGCTTGTCGACAATGGCGAACGTGGCCTGAAAGCTCTTGAGGGCGGCGGCACTGTCGCCCTGAGCAACCTGCACGTTCCCGATCATGCTGTAGCTGACCGCGAGGGAGCGCTGCCACTGGGTGTTGTGCGGATCGCTGGTGGCTAGCTTGTCGACAATGGCGAAGTCGGCCTGAAAGCTCTTGAGGGCGGCGGCGCGGTCGCCCTGGGCAACCTGCACGTTCCCGATCATGCTGTAGCTGACCGCGAGGTTGTGCTGCCACTGGGTGTTGTGCGGATCGCTGGCGGCCAGCTTCTCAATAATGGCGAACATGGCCTGAAAGCTCTTGAGGGCGGCGGCACTGTCGCCCTGGGCAACCTGCACGTTCCCGATCTTGCTGTAGCTGGCCGCGAGGTCATGCTGTAGCGTTTGATTCCCAGGCTCGTGGCGAAGCGCGCCTTTGGCCGCAGCGCTTGCGGTCAAGAAGGTCTCAAGGGCGGATGAAGAATCCCCGAGCACCATCCAGGCCTCACCCGCCTCAAACAACCACCCCAACGATTCGGAGGAGGCCTCATCTGCTCGTTGTTTGAAGGCCCTGACCAGAAGCGTTGCGCCCCGATCACGCTCCAATTGTACCAATGCCAAGGCTCCTCGTGTGGCTAGGATATTGGCCGCTTGCTGATTGGCCTGTATGGCCTGGTTCAGCGCGGCCTCTTGTGCCTGCACCAGCCACGCATCAGCATCAGCGAACCGACCAGCCTGCCGGGCCGCCTCAGCTTGTTTCAGCAGGTCGCCAATTTTGTCGGTCGCCGCCGGAATCGCTTTGATCCGGGCCTCCAATTCCAAAAAGCGCCGCGTTAGCTCGCCAAAGACATCTGGCCATTCGTTCGGAGCGACCTGCTTGCCCACCAATGTAGCTAAGAAGGACTGCACGACACCTTCCGTATAGGCAGCGTGCGTGCCGCGATCAACATGTTGAGCCACCTGTGCATTCAACTGCGTGACCATCTCACGAATTAGACGGGTCTGTTCCTGACCTGCCGCCTTCATTACGCGCTGAAGCTGGGCCTCACTTATCCCGAGCTGAATTGTGCCGCCGCTCATGGTGCCGATGCCGAGATTGCCTGATCCCTTCACCGTGACATCAGCCGCATGTAACGTGCTGAAGAGGAATGAGGCGCCGATCAGCACCCAGGCCCGCGTCGCGCTGGTAGGCTTCATGGAGTGGGTCGGTCCTTCGCTGGGGGGGGCACTGTCCGTGGCGGTGCGCTAGGCTTACCAACTTCAATGTGGCCTCCTGTCATCGCGCCAACACCGACATTGCCGCTACCGGATACCGTAACATTGGGGACTGGCGCAGGTGCTGGTGTCGCCGCAACAGGCGGCTTCGGCGGATCCGGATTGGGGATGAAGAAGCTGACGATAGCCCAGATAAGGGTACCTGCCGCAACAATTGCACCGAGTGTATAGGTCCAAATCGGTGGCCTCCCTACGGCGTCTTTGGGTTTGCTCTTGATCTTTAAAGTCACGGTCACCATTATTTCTCATGGCCCTCTCGAAATCAATAGGATTGCTAGCATGCCACAGGTATTGGTTCGACGAGCCCTTCATGTGCTTGCGGCGTTTATGTGAATGCGGATGGCCGACGAAGGAGCGTGACAAGTTGCATAAAGGATACGCATTAAAAGCTTATTCACGTGAAACCCACAAGACTTGGCCTCGATATGATCGGGGATTTTGGGCGGTAGAGATCTCGGACTAAGTCCCGTTTCTTTTAAGCAGACACTGGTGTTCGTCTGCTTCGGGTCGGATGCAGCCGTTCAGTATAGCGATAAAACTTCAATCGAGTGCCCGTCTTTCCCCGAGTCGGGGGTAGGTCAGGACACGCAGAACAAAACTGCTGTGCTAATGAAATGGACCCAGCCTTCTTTCCACACGAGTCTCACACGAGGCACATCCCTGGTTAGTGTATGTCGGTCGTTGAACATTCATCCGTACTACAGAGAAACCCTACGTGTTAGCGGGTGTGTTACGTTAAGGCCGAAACAGACCGGAATTGACCCGAATTCACCGCACGACACCACACATGTAGAAACGGCGAAACGTAGCTCCTGGAGCCACATTCTGCTGTATTGACGAGTGTTCTATGTGAGGAGTTGGGACAGACCCTGAATCTAGTGCGTCTGCCAGTTTCGCCACTTCGGCACATCGAGGTGGATGCGGATTATCCTGAATTCATGAGGTCGCCGTCAAGCAATCGCTCGCAATCAACGAAGTTCAAGTTCAGGTGAAGCCCACAGTCCAGAGGATGCAATGTCGCGCTGGTTGCCACTGATCACGATCCTTTCGTGGACAAGCCCGGCGGCGCCGAGCAATGGGGCTGCCGCGATCCACGGCGCCTCATCAGCGATCAAGGCATCGAACCGGACGCGACTGAACAGAGGGTCGCTCAGCACTCTCGATGCCGTGGTGACGACGAGACGCCGATTCTGAATGAAGGCCTGGCGGTTCGTGTTTTCTTCGGCTGCAAGCAACTCTCTGATCTGCTTCGTCCCGCCCAGCCGGACAATTTCCTCTTTGAGTTCGGCAAACTCTGGGCGCATGTCTTTGGGTACGGCGGCTTCAGGTACGAGCGCATTGATGCGTACTTTGGCGATATCAAGTTCTCCCCTCAGTCCGTCGCATTGATTCTCGTACAGCTCGATATATTGATGGAGCGAATCGACGTTCTTCCCGACGACCTGCATGCTCAGTCGCTTGAGGAGCGGAAGGTTCTCATATTCAGCCAGCGTGGCATTCGCTTCTTTGATCTTGGCCTGTAAGTCGCTGACCTGGGTCAACAGTCGCCATTCCAGGAGGCGCACTTCATCGAGGTCCTTTTGCTTCTGTCCCTTATACGCCAGGACGGGTGTCAGTTCGCGGAATCGATCGTACTTACGCCTGAGCGTGGCTTTCTCTGCGCGAGACTTGGCATAGAACTGATGCATCTGCGCTTCGAATCCCAGCTCTTGAATCCCGATGCCTTCGACCTGCTGGGTCAATGCTATTTCATAGCGGCTCACCCATGTTTTATACATCAACCCGGCAGCTTTCATGGCTCGTGCGATGGTTCCGACGAGTACATCCGCCGCCTGATGATCAGGACAGACCACCAGAATGTGTTTATTTGCGCGAATCAGTTCGATGGCCAGCGCGGCCACTCGCTGTCGTCGGACCGAAAGGTCGTCCGCCCAGATGGTTGTGAGAATCGACGATCCGGTGCCTGATATGGAAAGTTCCTCCATTTCTGTCGCCGCGTTGAGGAGGGGAGCTAAGCGGTCTGCTGGACCGAGTCGGTAGGTGTCGGGCTGTGCAAGCATGTTGCGCAATCGCTTGGCGGACGTGGCCAGAAGCCCGGCCCGATCGGGAACGACCGTCGCGTTGGTATAGGACTGTCCGATGGCATCGAATATTTGCGCGAGGGCCATGTTGCCTTGTCTTCCAAGCACGACCCCTTCGGTTGGTTCCATGTCGTCCGGGGGAATAATCGAGAAGGGAGTGTCATGCTCGATGGATGAGCCTTGCGGGAAAGTCAGTTCATAGAGGTGTAGCGAGCCGGTTGTGTGTACTAGCTCGCCTGCCACTGGAGTAATCGGCTGGTCACATGCGGTACTGCTGATGTGTGTCTGTTCGGCTTCAAGGCGGAGCGCCCATGTTTCGAGGAGGTCTCGCGCGGTCATAAGATCTCTGGAAGGTAATCTCCGTACAGCGGTCCTCATCATACGGTCGGCTTATCGCACCTGTCCAGCCTGAGAGGCTACATGCGCGTTGCTGATCCTCCGTGTGGCTATGACTCCGCGAATAGACTCGCCTATTGCGAATTGACTTTTTGCTGCCCCCCCAGTATCCTCTTTCCCTTTCCAACAGAAGGAGTTAGGGGTATGAAGGTCATTCTACAAGAAACAATGGATGGAGTCGGACATCTCGGAGATCTCCTCGATGTGAAAGCTGGGTTCGCGCGGAATTTTTTGCTTCCACGGAAAAAGGCAGTTCTGGCTGACAGTCGGAGCATCAAGGAGTTTGAGCATATCAAGCGCGTGGCCGGCGAACGGGCGAAGAAAGAAAAACTGGAAATCGAAATCCACGCCAAGAGCATTTCGGCCGTGTCCATCACCGTACAGGCTCAGGTCGGCAAGGACGACAAGATGTTCGGGTCTGTCACGTCGAAGGACATCGCGGAACGATTAGCGGAGCAGGGATTCACCGTGGATCGGCGCAAAATCCAGATGGATCATCCGATTAAGGAACTCGGTACCGTTACTGTACCGATTAAGCTCCCACGGGACGTCACCGCGACGGTGGTCGTTCATGTCGTGAAGAAACAGGAAGCTGAAACCGCCCCCGCTGAGGCCTAAAAAGGGAGCGAGCTGTCATGAGTGATGCGGTTGGTTCTTTAGACGCACTCAAAACCACAGATCCGGATGTCTATGCCGCGATCATCGCCGAGGAAGAGCGGCAGCGCGACAGGCTGCTGCTGATCGCATCGGAGAACTTCGCGAGTCCCGCCGTCCTGGCTGCTCAGGGCTCCATCATGACCAATAAGTATGCCGAAGGGTACCCTGGGAAGAGGTACTACGGTGGGTGTCAGCATGTGGACACGGTAGAGGATCTCGCCATCGATCGGTGCAAGCAGATTTTCGGCGCGGAACATGTGAATGTGCAGCCGCACTCAGGATCGCAAGCCAATATGGCGGCCTACCTGTCAGTGCTAAAACCCGGCGACACCATTCTGGGCATGGACCTCGCGCAAGGGGGACACCTCACCCATGGCAGCAAGGTCAATTTTTCAGGGATCTTGTTCCGTGTGTTCTCGTATGGCGTAGAACGTGAGACCGAAACCATTAATTATGATGCAGTGCAGAAGGTAGCGGAAGAATGTCGGCCACGCCTGCTCGTCGTGGGCGCGAGTGCCTATGCGCGCACGTTCGACTTTCCACGATTCCAACAGATCGCCAAGTCGGTCGGCGCCTATCTGTTGGTCGACATCGCCCACATCGCCGGGCTCATCGCTGCTGGACTCCATCCGAACCCTGTTCCCTATGCTGACTTTGTCACCACGACCACCCACAAGACTCTGCGCGGACCACGGGGTGGCGTCGTGATGTGTAAGGCTGAGCATGCGAAAGGTGTCGACAAATTGCTCTTCCCGGGAATACAGGGCGGACCCTTGATGCATGTCATTGCGGCGAAGGCCGTCGCCTTCAAGGAAGCCCTTTCACCGGCTTTTACGCGGTATCAGCAACAAGTTCTTGCCAATGCGAAGGTGCTGGCCCAAGGGCTCATCGACCGTGGATATAAAATTGTGTCGGGCGGCACAGATACACACTTGATGCTGATGAACCTGACCAATAAGGGTATTACAGGCAAAGAAGCGGATGCGGCCTTGGGCGCTGCCGGGATTATCGTGAACAAGAATGCCGTGCCCTATGACGAGAAGCCGCCGGCCGTTGCCAGTGGCATCCGACTGGGGACTCCCGTCGTATCGACCCGTGGGATGCGGGAAGCTGAGATGAAAGAGATTGTGGGCTTAGTCGATCGGGTTTTGCAGCATCGGCAAGACCCTGCGGCGCTTGAGGAAGTCCGCGCTCAAGCCAAAGCGCTCTGCGGTCGTTTCCCGATCTTTCATACCTACTAACCCACGTCAGTCGGGGCAGGATTATCACCTGTGAAATGTCCGTTCTGCGATGAACTCGAAGACAAGGTCGTCGACTCGCGCATGGCGAAGGAAGGCGAGGTGATTCGCCGCCGCCGCGAATGCCTCGGCTGCAAGCGTCGTTACACCACTTACGAACGCGTCGAAGAAATCCTTCCTATGGTCGTGAAGAAAGATGGGCGTCGAGAGTCGTTCGACCGCACCAAAATTCTCGCTGGCCTCAAGAAGGCCTGCGAAAAGCGGCCGATCAGCACCGCCACCATCGAAGACGTGACGGATCGTATCGAGAAACGCATTCAGGAAATGGGCGAAACCGAAATTGAGAGCCGGATCGTCGGTGAAGAGTTGATGAAAGAGCTGCACCAACTGGATCAGGTCGCGTATGTTCGGTTCGCCTCCGTCTACCGCGAATTCAAAGACATCGACCAGTTTATGGACGAGCTGAAAACGTTGGCTCAGCAACGCCGTGATCGTTGAGGGCCGTAGACCGCCTCCTTTCTCCCCATGGCCTTCTCCCTATCCTTCCGCTGCATGTGGGTTGTAACATAGTGCACTGGCTTACCGAATAGGCGTCATGATGCCGGCAATCGAATCCAAGTCTCCTAGGCAACTACGCAAGACCGGGGCGCCAAGTGGTACGCATGTGGCGATCATCGGCGCAGGCCGAGGCGGCAAGGCGCTGATCGAGATCTTTGCGACAGACCCACTGGTCAAAATCGTGTGCGTAGCCGAGATCCAAGCCAATGCCCCGGGCGTCGCACTGGCGAAACGGCTTGGGATTCCTGTGACTCGCGATTACCGGAGACTGTTGGACCTTGAGCGCGTGGACCTCATTATCGATGTCTCCGGTAACGCGAAGGTCTGGGAGTTGCTCCAAGATTTCCATCGAATGGGCGTCACCATCATCGGCGGGGCCAGCGCGAAGTTCATGTGGGAACTCATCGAAGCCCGTATCCGCGCCACGGCAGAGATCGAAAAAACGTTGAATAAATATCAATCGCTCTATCGATTGTATGTCAAGGAGACAGGTGTGGCAGTCACGGAGGAACGGACGCGCATTGCCTGTGAGATGCACGACGGCCTTGTGCAGAACTTAGCTGGGGTGAATTTCAAGCTGGATTTGAGTCTGCAACAGATTCGAAAAAGTCCGAAAGTCGGCCTGGCCACCGTGCGGGAGAGTAAAGCCCAGCTGAAGTTGGCCATCCAGGAGGCGCGGCAAGTCATTTTCAATCTTCGTCCCCTCCACTACGACAAGATGGAGCTGTTTCCGGCCCTGACGAACTATCTCACCTCGTATGAGACCCAGTACCATATCAAGACGCAGTTCCGCGTCTCCGGCGATGAACAGATTTTGTTCCCGCGTACCAAGATCTTTCTATTTCGCATTGTGCAAGAGGCTCTGAGCAACGTGGAGCGGCATGCGAAAGCAACTCGGGTCACTGTGGGCCTGGACATCGATCCCGAACGTCTCAAGGTCACCATCAAGGATAACGGCGTGGGATTCGATATGGACACCGTGCTGCGCGATCCCAATAAATGGGACCATTTTGGGATTCGCGGAATCATGGAGCGGGCTCGACTCGTGGGTGGTGAAGCCAAGATCGAGTCTAAGAAAGGGCGTGGCACGACCATCGTCGTCGACATTCCCCTGGCGAAAAAGGAGATGATGTCTCATGGAGAAAATTAAGGTGCTCATCGCGGACGATCATCGCGTCGTACGCGAAGGACTGGCCGCAATCCTCAAGACGAAAGACGACATTCATATTGTCGGCGAGGCTCAGGATGGTATGGAAGCAGTCGAGAAGGTGAGGACGTTGGTCCCCGACGTTGTGCTGATGGATGTGAGTATGCCCCGGATGGGCGGAGTCGAAGCGACCAGGCAAATCAAACGTGAGTTTCCTCACATCGGAATCGTGGCTCTGACGATGTATGACGAGCAACAATATATCTTTGATTTGGTGCGTGCCGGCGCCACAGGATATCTCTTGAAAGATTCCGAGTCCTCCCAGATCGTCGCCGCGATTCGTGCGATCTACAAAGGCGAGTCACTGATCCATCCGTCCGTCGCGAGTAAGATCTTGGCGGAGTTCTCCTTGATGTCTCAGAAGAAGGGGAGAAAGCCTGGATGGGTCGAGCACGACCTGACGGAACGAGAGATCACCGTCTTACGCTTGGTCGCAGACGGCAAGACGAACAAGGAAATCGCCAATAACTTGGACCTGAGCGAAAAGACCGTCAAGAATCATGTGCGCAACATTTTTCATAAGTTGCAAGTATACGACCGCACGCAAGCGGCGATCCTGGCCATACGAAAAGGACTTATTGAGTTAGATCCCCGGCCATAGTCGTTTAAGCTGCTGAGTGGAAACGAGTTTGTCCCGCGACTGACTTGCCTGTTCCGCCTAAACCGATGGATGACCTCGCTTTCTTGCTGGCCACAGAGAGCCCGTGAGCTATTGTTCGCTCGTGCTGACTTATCATGGGTAAAGATGGTCAATAGGATTCAATAATCTTTGAAAAGTCACAGGTGTCGTGTTTTTACAACAGGAGTGTATACCGACACGCAAGGTCACTCATCTTGTCTTTTCAAATACATACGTTATTTTATCGCGACAATATAAGCTGGCACGTGTGTTGCTTATAACGACCATGTGTTAATTGGAGTAATGGTGTGAGAACTCAGCAAACATTAGCAAATGCAGTAAGTTGTACGGGAGTTGGGCTCCACTCTGGGCAGCCGGTCACCCTCACGCTGAAGCCTGCTCCTATCAGTACCGGCGTTGTATTTATCAACCGAAATGGCCACAACGGAGCGTCCCTCGCGGCTTCTATTAAGCATGTGGTGCCTACTGAGCTCTGCACCGCTATTAGTGGTAATGGTTTCCAGGTCAAAACGATTGAGCACGTCTTGGCAGCCTTAGCCGGGCTCAATGTCGATAACGCCTATGTGGAGCTTAATGCAGGTGAGGCGCCTGCCATGGACGGCAGTGCAGCACATTTTGTTCGCTTGATTCAGTCAGCTGGAATTACTTCCCAGGGCAGGCGGCAGCCCTATCTGAAGATCACGAAGCCTCTCGAAGTCGTGGATGGAACTCGTCGAGTTCGCATCGAGCCCTCTTCGACCGCCAAGATCACCTACTCTATCCACTACAATCACCCGTTGATCCAGACTCAGACCTATGTCTACGAGCACTCTGCCCATGCGTTTGAGCGCGAGATCGCGAATGCCAGAACATTCGGGTTTTTGCAAGAAGTGGAAGCCTTATGGGCTCGCGGGCTTGGCCAAGGCGGCAACTTAGAGAATACGATCGTTCTTTCTCAAGATGGCATTCTCAATGAATCAGGTCTTCGCTTTGCGAATGAATTTGTGCGACACAAGATCCTGGACTTGATCGGAGATTTCTCCCTACTCGGTGTCCCGGTTATTGGGCATTTGATCGCTGAGCGCTCTGGGCATGCGATACACACACGCCTGGTTCAACAAATTCTCTCTCACCCGGATAGCTGGGTGCTGCTCAATGCCGACGAAACGGCTACTGCGTCTGAGCCTCGTTCTGCGATGGCCGCACCGCGATCCGCATCGCTGGTGGCCCTCCAAGCTTCCTAACACGCATTATTCGTAAATGCTTCATCGCTGCAAGCGCGTAACACGGGTGCAATGGTGAGTCTCGCTTCGTCTGAGCGACAAAATATTCATGAAACGTGCAGGCTGCGGCCCGTCGTCCCTTGAATGAACGTCTCCGCATGGTTGTGCCGGTTTGGGCGCACAAGTATGATGCGCGTGTGATGTGGGGTCACTGAGATATGATTTAACGTCGGGAGCAAGTGGCCTTACCCCCGACGCTAGAATCAAGGAGGGGACTACTTCTTCTTCTTCTTTGCTGCTTTCTTCGTCGCCAAGACTCTCACCCCCTTTCCTGTATCTTGAGGTCTCACTCAGGCACACTACACTGCGTGAATCAGAGACTCTTCCAATGCTTCGAACGTGTTCGGACCGACTTTTTTGAACCGCTTGTCCCGCTTTAATGACGTGGCGACTGACGTCAACGGCGTTTTTCCCTTGATCTGGAGCCCCCCCTCAACCAACCGCTGCACAAGCTCTTTTGCGTGCATCGATCGATTGGCCTCGCGGAGCATCTCGTAAGCGGCCTCCGACACGCTTTTCCCAGAATACTTACTCCGCCCCATGAGGATTTCTCGGGACTGGTCGGTGACATCTGTATTTGGTCGCTGTCGGGTGCCTTTTTCGTCGGAATAGAATTGACTGGAAAGACTGGCGAGCTTGGCCTTATCGGCTTCAACACGATAGAGGGTTTCCGCCAATTCCAAGTATTTTTTAATCGTGGCGATTTCGTCGTCCAAGCGACGGCGTTTCTTTTCGAGCTCTTGGAGTCGGTTCTTGTAAGCGCTGATGCGCTGTCCAAGGCCAACCAATATATCAGTGAGTTCTTCCACCAACTTCCTCCAAATCGAAGCATACTTGCTTTATAGCATTGCTTGTAAAGCAAGTCAATAGATAAAGTTGCAATGATGGCTTGCATGGCTCGATAGCTTTAAAACTGATCATTGCTTGTGAGCAATGGCATCTGCTCGCTTACAAAACATATCCATAAATAAGCAAGACTTTGGTCTAGGCAAGCTAAACTCCTTCCCATTCATATGATGAGTCCAACGGTCACGGAGGAATCCCTGGCTGGTGAACCAAAAGACTCCACTTCTGCGGAGTAGACGTGGCGCCTCGTGTTATGATGCCGCCCCATGTCCCTCACTCATGAACAAGATATATCCCTCGATGCGCTTCTTACGGTTGCCATTGATGCGGCCCGCAAGGCCGGCGCCATTCTCATTGAATGCTCGCGCAGCGGTGTTCGCATTGAACACAAGCAGCTCCTCAACCTTGTCACGAATGCCGACCATCAGGCTGAACAACGAATCATCGACGTGATCCACGACGCGTTCCCAACCCATCCTGTTCTTGCCGAAGAGCGTGGGCTCACCGAGCAGGCTCCCTCCCGTTACAAATGGGTGATCGATCCGCTTGATGGCACGACCAACTTCGCTCACGGGTTCCCGGCCTATTGTGTTTCCATCGGGGTGGAATGCGATGGATGTGGAATTATCGGGGTGGTCTACGACCCGACCAGGAATGACCTGTTTACTGCCCAAATTGGGCAGGGGGCGTACCACAATGGAGTTCCCATTTCCGTGTCCAGCACAGACCATCTCGATCGCGCGCTTCTCGTGACAGGGTTTGCCTACGACATTCGTGAGACCCCGAACAATAACTTGGATCACTTCGTGCGGTTTGCATTAAAAGTACAAGGAATGCGCCGGACCGGAACGGCAGCGCTGGATCTGTGCTATGTCGCAGCCGGCCGGTTCGACGGATTTTGGGAAGTCATGCTGAGCCCTTGGGACATGGCGGCAGGGGTGGTCATTCTCCGTGAAGCTGGTGGTCACGTGACGGATTTTACAGGCGCTTCACACTCGATTTATGGGCGAGAATTGGTCGCAAGTAACGGGCTTATCCACCAAGCTATGCTCGACCTCCTCCAAGAAGACATACGGTCCCCTCGATCTGGATGATTCATGAGCGCGTCTGCTCCATCGCAGGTTCGCGGCTCTTGTGCCTGAAGCGTGAAATGAAAGACGGAATGACTGTGTCGGATTGTCGCATACGGGCGAGATATACAGACCGAATGACGATGAAGTATGATCTCTTCCTACAAGCGGGAAGGAGATAGGCTGTATGGCACGCTCGACGCCTCCATCGGGAGATTCACTAGGAAGTCAGCCCAAAGCTGCAGGAGCCGAATCACGCACCAAGGATGTCGAACTGCTACGGGTACTTGTGAGCCGAAAAGGAACACAAGTCGATGCCCAATGGGCGATTCATCCTCAGTTGAAACAGGATCTTCTGCCGCAGGAATGGCAAGAGGTCACCGACCTCATGGCCAAGGTGACTGGCATCGTCGGCACGAGGTTTTCGCAGGTGCTCGCACAGGCCGAACCAGAACCGCCCAGCAACGCGTAATGAACGGTCATGATGAATGGTGAATGCTGAAGCGGGCCCCGCTTCAGCATTCAATAGTGAATAGTCACAATGTGGAGCCGCGTATGGAGACCTATTATCATCCCCACGATCTGGGTAAGTTTGCCGAGATGGGCAAGGGCAACAAAGATCTCTGGGAGAAATTCATGGCCTATTACAGCGCCGTCTTCGCTGAAGGAGCCTTGACGGAACGAGAGAAGGCTCTCATCGCCCTCGCTGTCGCCCATGCCGTCCAATGTCCCTACTGCATCGATGCCTACACCCAGGCCTCTCTTGAAAAGGGGTCGAACATCGAAGAAATGACGGAAGCCGTTCATGTCGCCTGCGCTATCCGAGGCGGTGCCTCCCTCGTGCACGGTATCCAGATGCGCAATGTCACTGAGAAATTGTCGATGTGATGAGATCGGTGACTCGTTCAGCGTAACTACTCAGGTAGATAGGCTGAAGGCTTTTAGGGGTTGGGCTTCTGCGCAACGAGAATTCATCTCCGCTTGAACCCAAGGTCGTAGAAACCGAGAAGGCGGTGAATGGCCTGGGTCGTGCATTGCGAGATTGTTTCTAGTTTTCAGCCTTCAGCCTGACACCTATGTATTTGCCCTCCAGCTAGAGGTAGGGGTTTTCGGGAATGGCGAGCGTGAAATATTTGCCGCGTTCTTCGTAGAGAATCCGTGCGCCCGTCAATGTGTCGAGCGCCCGATCAATGTCTCCGTCGGTGGTTGCGCCTCTCTCAGGTCGGTTCGCCAGCAGCGCCCGGATTTGTTCCACACTCTTGGCCGCTTCGTTGCACACCTCGATGATCGCAGCCTCTGGCCAATTGTAGCGTCGCCTGATCGGTGCCTTCGGATTCCGACCATCGTAGACGGTGACATAGTCCATCGCCTTCGAATAATACAGAAACGGCCGATCGCTCGATCCAGCCAGCTTTTGCCACTCCTGCACCAGGTCGACCAGTTCTTGGTAAATCTGTTGTTCCACGTTCCAATTGTCCAGCTCATACTCGAAATCGTAGGCGATCTTCTTCACGTCTACCTGGCGCGCATCGTAGACATACTCGTAGGCTGCCCAGGGGCCGGTGATGCGGATGCCGTATTCGTGTGGCTTGGTGTAATAGGGACTGAATCGTTGTAACCAGAACTTCCCCGTCGCTTCCGGTGGGTGCAGATGGAACAATGATGGAATCAGGTCGATCTGACGGCGGTAGTCCTCGTTCGTTTCACCGGGAAACCCGAGCAAGATATTCCAGGACACCGCGATACGATAGTAGGCGCTCCACTTCAGGCAGATAATATTCTGCATCGGTGTCACGCCCTTATCCATCGCCTGCAGTTGATTGAGACTCAGGCTCTCCAAGCCCGGCTGCATGCACTTCACGCCCCCGGCGGCGAGCGTTCGAATCTGAGATTTTTGGAGATTGCTCTTGGTTTCGATGAACACATCGAGGTCGCAATGGTCTGTCGCGAATCTACCGAAAAGGTTCTCGATATATTTGAGATCGATGATGTTGTCCACCAAACGGAATCGCCCTGTATCGTAGCGGCTGGAGAGATAGGCCATCTCCTGGGCCGCTTGCTCGGGCGATTTGGCGCGAAACTTCATGCTTTGCGCATTTAAGCCACAAAACGTACAGTGATGTTTTTCCCCCCACCAACAGCCCCGTGAACCTTCGTAGAGCAAGATTCGGTCGAGCCCTTGTGCGGCTTCACCCAACTCCGCCAGTAGATGATAGTAGTCATCATAGTCGGGTGGACCAGTCTTCGCAAAGTCCGAGAAGAGCGAGTGGTTCGGAGTAAACGAGATCGCTGTCCCTTCGCGATAAGTCACGCCGGTGGGGGCGGCCCCAGACTTTCCTGCGAGGAGGTAGCGAACCAATTGCGGGAATACATGTTCTCCTTCCCCTACCACGACATGGTCGATGAAGGGGAAAGCTCGAAAGTATTCCATCCCCATTTCGCCATCGTAGTTCGCCCCGCCGAACACAATGGTGACGTCAGGATAGAGATCCTTGATGAGCTTCGCCATCGTCAGACTCGCGATATTTTGATCGAACGTGGAGGTGAATCCGACGATTTTATACTGCCCCCAGTCAATGGCGGTCAAAGCCCAGGTCAAGAACTGTGGCGCGGTTCTCGACGCCATCTCTTCGAAGAATGAGGCAGGATGTCCGCTCTCCTTGGCGGCTTGTTCGAACACCGGCTTAAATAGGCGGGGGTACTCAGCGCGCTTCGGATTATCGCGAAACAAGAGGTAGGAAAAAATCCACTCGCCGAACAGCGCTCGTTTCTCGCAGATCATTTCATAGAGCGGCATGCCGATCTTGTGGGCGAAACGCACGTTCAGATGATGGCAGTCGACGGGAACGCCCTTCGACTTGAGCAGTGCGGAGAGCGTGCCCAATTGGATTGAGGGATACTTCGAGGAGCTAAACGGCATGTTGACGAGCGCCACCTGGGCCTTGTCGCTCATCTGCGGCCTCGTAAGCTCATGATGCAACCATCTGACTCGCGGCTAACTGGCTGTCGAGCGAAACGGTTCAAACTCGCGATCGGCTTTGGCGGCCATGTAAAAGTCGCTCTCCGTCAGGCCGTTGATCTTGTGCGTCCAAATCTCGACCTTGCATTTTCCCCAGGCGAGATAAAGATCGGGATGATGGCCTTCGGCTTCTGCCACGGCGCCCAGCTTATTCACGTAGGCCAAGGCCTTGGCGAAATCGTTGAACGTATACAAGCGCTCAAGATGTCCGGCCTGGTTCAGCAACCAGCCGCGTCCCAGTTCTTTCAGCAGCGCCTGCGCGCGATCTGCTGGAACCGGCGGCACCCCGCCTTTGCACGGAATACATTGGTTGTCAGCAAGACTCATGTCACCACCTCCTGGTATGGAAATCAACGTCGTATTCGACTCTGCCTGGCACGCGAGAGCTTCGATGGTCTGCACGATGGGAGAACGCTGCTGGCGGGCTTTTTCAGCATCCTACCAAGGCAGGTATTCTAAATGGGCTGTGAGAGGAAGGGCAAGGTGGGAAAACAGGCGATGGAGTAGTTCCTCTGTTTCATCAGCCGCGCCGCTAGAGATTCATGACAGCTTCAACTTTCTATTCAACACCTCGCGGCACTTCTCTTCCATTCGTGTGAAGTCCGTTGGTCACCAGTTCTGCCCCCTCTCCCGCAAGAACTCCTGTGCAGGTGAGTACCCCTGGCGTGCGGATGCTTGCATCCACTTGAGGGATTCCTCAGGATTCTGCGGCACTCCGTTGCCGGAAAAAAACATCACCCCTAACACAAATTGTCCCGTTTGATCGCCTTGCTCGGCTGCCTCCCTGGCTAGGCTGTACGCCTGTGGAAGGTCTTGGGGGCCACCCCATCCAAGTAAGTACAGCATGCCGAGATAACCCTTGGCTTCAGGATCGCCGTGCTGGACCCCTTTCCGGAGCCACTTGCCTGCCTCCGCATAGCCTTTCACCACACCCAAGCCTTCGGCATACATCATGCCGAGGGGGCGTAGGCAATCGGCACCTCTTTGCCCGCCGCTTCGCGCAATCGCCGCGCCGCTTCGACGAAATCTTTCTCGACGCCACGACCAGTCAAGTAATAGATGCCCATGAATGCCTGTGCGCCGGCTCTTTGGTGGCGGCCAATCGTATCCACTTCGCACCCTGCACGGGATCTTTCTCGACGCCGACCCCGGCGCCCGTCAGCAGGCCTAACACGAATTGCGCGTTAGCGTCATGGCCCTGTTCGGCGCCCATGCGCAGCCATTTGACTGACTCTTTCAGTGCCATCTGGTTTCGGATCTGTAATCGTTCTGAATGAATGACCATGGAGATAAACTCTGATTTCTTCGACTCATCGCTCCCGAAACGCACAGCACTTTCATCGCTGTCGGCAAGCCCAATGGCTTTTACCAGCGAAATCATACCCATGCTGGTATGTGCTTCGGGGTATCCGGCATCTGCACCGCGTCGATACCACTTTGCGGCTTCAGCGAAGTTTTCCTGTACCGCCTTACCGTCGGAATACATCTCGCCGAGCTGGAACATCGCCCTTGGGTCACTTCGCTCAGCGGCTTTCTTAACCTGCGAAAAGTTTGAATAGTCGATTGAACCTATCTGAGCATTAGTGGTGCTCTTGGTATCTTCACTGGTGGGCTTGGGGGTGTCGGCTGCCATGGCCACACCCCAACCCTCGAGTGTCCCAGCGACCACGGAGACCGGCATGGCAATCGCGAATTTTCCTTTCAATCCATGCACCACACCGATGACTTTCCCATCCTTGATTACCGGCCCGCCAGAGCTCCCCTCATCGATCGCGCCGCCGGAGAGAATGAGGTCCGCACCGTCACGCCCGGCAAGATCTGCATGGCCCAACAGCCATGCTCCGCCGGTCCGCGGAGAGCCGATGGTGGTTACTTCATCTCCCACCTTGGGCATCGCAGAGGCTTCTAGCCCCAGTACCATAGGTGGCTGGGGCGATTCGGCCTTCAACAGAGCCAAATCATAGCGAAGGTCTTTCTTGAGCATCTCCGCAGTCACCGGCGTGTTCCGTCTCGTAAAAAACTCAACCCGAGGATTGGGATCGTTTGCCACCACGTGTGCGGCAGTGACGATATAGACGCTCGAGCCTTCGGCCTTCACCACGAAACCCGTTCCAGTGCTATGCATGCCATCGCGGTTCGTAGACATGATTTTCACCACGCCGCCGCGCAGCGAAGCCTCATCTTGGGCAAAGGCCTGCCACGGTATCAACCCGACTATCACTGTCATGGCGAGCACGAAATAGCGAAGCATGGAGCACCCCTCTGATTCGTTATTCATGAGACAACAGGCCGGCAATCGGCAATCACGGTTCCGTGCCCCTCCCCATGCTCATCGTCCCTTCGTGGCATCTTGCACGCAGCGAAAGCCTCTGCCAGACGCTCCTTCGTCCGCCCTCGAATGCATGCGAACCTGATAGTCAACGTCACCAATGACCTTCTGAATGTTGAGTGCCCGAAGGTTCCCCCGAACCGTCTTCTGGGTCGAGTCAGAAGGTTCAGTTGGCCTCGATCTGGATTCCTGGAACGTACTGGCCGTCCATTCGTACACCTGGTCGTGTAAGATCCGCCCGCGCGTGTCATGGGCCGCCTTCTCCCACTCGTCCTCCGTCGGCAGCCGCTTACGGGCCCATTGGCAGTAGGCTACTGCGTCGTACCAAGAGACATCCTCGACCGGTTCCTCGGGCTTGAGCGATGCCCCTTGCTCATCCAGCACGGCAGGAGGAATCACGCCTATGGCCTCCACGAACTGGCGATAGCGCGCGTTGGTGACTAGCGTTTTCTCGACATACAGATCCTCCGCCAGATACACGAACCGCGCAGGACCCCCGATTTCTTCCACCGTCCCGCCTCCATACACGCCCACAATCTTGGTCGGGATGCGTCCAGACCGGATCAGCACCATGGGGACGCCATCGGCCCCGATTATTTCTTGCGCCACCATCGATTCGCTTGCTCGTGGTTCGATGTGCCATCCCGTCAGGGCCACGGAGAGGATCGAGGCCGGTACGGCGTAGCCGAGCCGCTCCCGCGCATCGCTCACGACTCCGATCACTCCGCCATTGAGCAACAGCGGACCGCCTGAATGCCCTTCTTCAACCAAGGCCTGAAACGCGAGCGTCGGTCCCTTTAGGCCACTGACGGAGCCGGTCGACACTGTCCAAGGAGGCAGCGCACGGGGAAATCCGATAAACGTGACGGCTTCCCCGCCGGCCACCTTGGTGGTGAGATCCAGCGCCAGTGCCACCACACCCTCTGGAATGGGCCCAGCCACGCGTAAGGCCGCGAGCCCATGTGGATCCCCCCCTTCAATCCCGATCACCTGGGCGGCGAGCGGCTGCTGGGCCAGGGGGAAAAAGGTCACGGTGGGTTTGGGGTCCCCCTCGGTCACGTGAGCCGCCGTCACGATGTAGGCGGCGTCCTTTTCCACTCGCACGACGAACCCAGTCCCAACCTTGGACTGCTGTCCCTCAACGTGCGCGGTGATCTTCACGACGCCCTTTTTCAGATCGTCAATGTCTTGTCCCCAGAGGAGATGCGGAAGCAGAAAGGTGAACAACATCCAGACCCCCGCCGTGACGAAGGCGGTTCTCTCGATGGTTTTAAGATCAAGCCGTGTCGGCATGCGGGAGCCTCTTACTATTGCTGCCGCTCCAACGCGAAGGAGCCGGAGTTGCCATTGTTGCAGGTCACGTTGCCCTGAATCGTCTTTCCTCCCCCTCCCACCTCCGAGAAAAAATCGCAGAGCACACCTTGAAAAGCCTGAGAGACGGTGCGCCCTTCAAACATAGTACCTTGCGCACGGCCTTGCACCATGCCGAAATCACCTTGGTTGTTGGCATAGGAGCCGCTGACAGTCTCTCCATGTTGCTGATAGGTCGCTTGCAAGCCGACCATGCCGCCGATGCTGAAGAAGCCGCGGCCCTGGTACGTCCCAGTCACGTTCGGCCTCGGCATCGCTGGTGCTGCGGGAATTGGCTTGGGGGGCTTTTTCACCGCGTCGGGTGGCGGAGTTTTCGCTTCTTCGGAGAGGCGCACCCCCCATCCTTCCAACGCAAAGTGCGCCAACATGGCGGGCGCAGCGGAATTAAACTTCGCGCCCACTTGAGTCACAATGCCCACCACCTTCCCTTGAAAGAGCACTGGCCCGCCCGAGTTGCCCTCGTCAGCCACGCCGGCAAACGAGAGCGCACTGCCCCGGCGACCTGAAAGGGTTCCCGTCGTCACCGTCCAGAGGGAACCTTCCAACTGGGGGAAGCCAATCAACGTGATGGCCTCGCCGCCACCGATGGACGTCGTCTGGTCGAGGTTCAAGGCCTGAAGATCAGAGGGAAGCGTCCCTTCAATCAACAGTGCGGCAAGCCCGGCCGGATTCCCTCCTTCCAGCCCCAGCACACGGGCGCGGAAGGGGCGGTGAGGCGCCGAGAAAAACATCACGTTAGGTTGCTGGTCTCCCTCGATGACATGCGAGGCTGTCACAATGTAGACATGGTCCTCTTCCAATTTCACGATGATGCCGGAGCCGATTGTATTCTTGCCCCCCACCTGCGCGGTGATCTTCACGACGCCTTTTTTGATTTGGGCGATATCCAGGGCCCAGAGTGCATGGGGAAATAATATGGCCGGCAGGAGCAGAGCGCAAAGAGACAGTCCAAGGCATGTGTGAAATGCTTGGGACTCTGACGATGCGCGATTCTGCATGAAGACCTCCAAGACGCAGACCTCAGAAAAAATGAAACAGGGTCAAAGCAAACAGGTTATTTCGGAACGTCCTGGGCACACCGGAACCCGATAAGGCCATTCCGTGTGAAGCGTTGGCGCCATACCCGGTTTGCGGATCGCACAGCGCTCGGTCTATTGGTCCAAGCGCCACCGCGGCTGACGTGATGCACGCCGCTAGGAGGCCCTTGCGGATTCACCTCTGGGCCCTTGTCGTAATAGGGGGCATACCAGTCCACCACCCACTCTTCCACATTCCCACTGATATCATGCAGTCCCCAGGGATTGGCCTCATAGCTACCAACTACCGCTGTCCGTACTGAGCCGTCGTCGTATCCCTTCATGATGTTCTTCAGAAGATTCTTCGCCGCTTCGTCTGCGATGTTCTCAACCCGTCGAGATCCAGGATTCCCGTGACCCCACCAATACGTGGTCGTGGTGCCGGCACGCATGGCATATTCAAACTCCGCTTCAGTCGGAAGGCGTTTGTTCGCCCATCGACAATACGACACGCCATCGTCCCATGACACAGAAACCACGGGATGCTCTGCTCGGTTAGAATCAAAAACCGTTACGCCAGCTTCCGGCTTCTGCCAATTGGCCCCCTCGGTTTCTTCCCAGCCCTTTTTCCCACCGACGAATACACCTGCGCTACGTTCCCACTCCGCCGTTGTCCTGTAACCACTTTGCTCCACGAACTGGTTGAATAGCTGGTTCGTCACCTCATACTTGTCCAGATAAAAAGCATTGAGCGAAACCTGATGTCGATGAAGCTCACTTTTGTAAATGCCCTGGCATCTCTCCTGATTCAGTCCCAGCTCCTCTATACAGTCATTGATCGCGCGATCCACTTCATCTTTCGTGCTGCCCATCATGAAGCTTCCGGCCGGAATCCGCACCATCGGCGCGCCGTCTTTGCCAGTGATCTCACGGTCCTGAGTCATTTGACGTGGCTCCGGTTTGGCCGTTGCGGCTGGCGAGGGTGAGGATTCGGTCGGCATCGATGCCGAGCTCCTACTTTCTTGGGCCATGATCCCAAAGCCATCAATGAAGTCCTCGACACTTCCAACAGTCACGCCTCGACCGACTGACTGACTTTCCGAACCGACCACGCCGACGACTTTGCTACCCTGAAAGATCGGCCCGCCAGAATGGCCTGACTCGACGGAGGGAGAAAAGAGGATGTCCCGTCCGTGCCGCGATGAGATATTCCCATTGACGATCGCCCAAAGCGCAGCATTGCGAGGGAAGCCGATGACAACAATATCTTCACCTCCCGTCAGACGCGCAGCTCCCGCAAGTGACAGCTCCGTGATCCCTTTCGGCAGGTTCTCCGTTCCTCTCACCACGACCAAGGCTAAGCCTCTCACCTCATCGTTGCCTTCCAGCCCCAACACTTCAGCCACAACTGGTATGTTTCGTTTGGTGAAGAACTCGACCTTGGGTTGTGGGTCACCCGCGACCACATGGGCCGCGGTGACGATATAGGCTGCATTGGTCTCTAAACGGACAATGAACCCCGTACCAACGTTGGGGGTTCCTTGTGGTGGTTTGGCGGTGATCTTGACCACGCCGGATTGCAGACGCGCGATGTCTTGCGCGCTTGCCAACTCCTCTTGAGCGAGTCCAATCAGCAGTATGAAACATGCCGCAAGTGCGATGCGTACCATCAGCGCTTGAACTCCTTCCAGAGGCGGTAGGCGCCGAGGGTTGTTGTGAAGACAGCGGCAATAATCGTGGCAAACACCGCGAGCTGCGCATTATGCCACAAGGCGTCCAACGCGGTGAGGCGATGGCTCTGAATCGGAATCTGGCCGTTCCTTGTGCGAATCTCTTTGGCTATGCCGAGGCCCTTAAGATGTATGCCGGTCCCATTCGTCGTGAGGCTGATCTCAGTAATAATGAATCCGTCGAGGTGCTCCAACCCAACGGCTTCGTTCTGCCTAATTGGGACCGTGCCAAGATGGGAATAATCGGGAAAGGTAATGGTCCCATCGCCGGTCAATGCGCTGACTCGTTCCCCGGCTTTGACGAGGGTTTGCCCACCACCGTCGGCTTCACTAGCCTGTCGTGTGAAGTCCAATGTGGAGACAGGGATGCCTCCAAAGACATTGCGTGCTGATTGCCCTAGGACGAATGTGGGTAATAGGACGAGTTGATCTGACTGCGCCTTGACCATGACGCGAGACGGCTGTTCCGGTAAGGTGACGCGATAGGTCAATTCCTCATCTTGCCTAAATGGCAAGTCCTTGATGCCGCGTATCTCCACATGGTCCGTGACGAATGTGAATTGTCGACCTGGATTCAGGATGAATTCATTTTGCCCAGCGACTTTGATTGTGATCCCCTCTGTCTTCCCTTTTTTTTCTCTCTTTTCCTTTTCTCGCGTTTCGAGTGAGACCCGTGCCTCTGATTTGACTGCGATGGAATCCAGCTTGATCGGCCCCTCTTTACCTTCCACAACAGCTCTTGAAAGTCGTGTCTGATGATTCGAAATCACGGTAAGTTCGGAATCAACTAGAGCCAGCTTTCGCCACGCTTTGTCAGGAAATTTATCCTCTTTGACTTGGTATTGTGACGGGTCAGCCACTTCAATCGCCGTGGGTGCAAAAGTGATCGTATCGAAGTTCTCGATACCGACTGAGTCAGCAACCATACCCCCCAGCGTGAAGGAATCCTGTGATTGCTTGGCGCCGACCACGAACTCGATTCGCTCCGTTGTGAGATCTACCTTGACCTGCGCGGGAATGTGCCACAGCATGAGTCCGAGTGCAACGAGAGCCGCCAGGGCAGCCGGGGTGCTGACAAGCCAGATGGGATGAACCCGTTTCCACCAAGGTTTGGGACCAACTATGATCTGCTTAGGCGGGCGCTTGATGAGTCGTTCGATATCCTTGAGCAGCTGAGAGAACCCGGCATGCTCAACGCCGGCTTCCCAGTCCATGAGAGATTGATAGGTCCGCTGAGTAAAGCCGAGAGGTATCTTACTCTCATTGATCTTGATAGGCAGATACTTCTCTTGCTGCTTGGCTTCTGCGGCTTCTGCCTGGACCCACTCGGACTCGACGGACTGTTCGGACCACACGACAATCGCACATGTGGCCGCGGACAGCTCCTTCCGGATCTCAGCGTTGAACGAGCCGCCAGTGGGAATGTTGCGATCCCACCAGACCGACCAGCCGTGCGTTTCTAACGCCTTAGCGAATGGCTCGACCCACGGGCGATCTTTGCTGGAATAGCTGATAAAGATGTCGCTCATGGCCAGCGCTCAGACATCGCTTGCCCGCTACCGCACTGTAGGCCTGTGAACAAACCGCACGGTTTGGTGCAGGAGCTGATTGGTATCGAGAAAATAACCGTTGCAGACCAAGGTATACTGCCCTTCTTGCGCACCTGCCGCATCCCACCGCACGGTGAAAGGCCGGCCGCCAGGAAGCCGGCGGAACGCTTGTGTCATCAGCTCGGTTGATTCTTTCCCTCGAAGAACCTTGCAAGAAAGCCGCGCGTCCCCATTTGTCTTCATAGTGAACAGATAGCCCCTGATCTTCTCGGGCAGCCGCGTGTGGTAAAGGATGGCTGGCGCGACCTCTTCGACCGAGCCCGGCGTTTCTCTGTTCAGGCGAATCAGCGTGCCCAATTCGTAGAGGTTGAGGCGTTGATCCGGTCGATCCAGTTCCCGCAGCACGGCGCTGGTCGGCCAGGTGAACTCGTTGAGCTTGTTCGGCTGCCACGGCATGGCCGGCTTAATCTTATCGAGCCAATAGTACAGCCGATAATCCTGCTCCCGGACCGTCAGCTGAACTGCCGTCTGAATGGGAAGATGGAAGGCCACTCGCAGTTGGTCGGGAAGTTGGGCAGCGGGCTCTTGATAATCGACCAGCACGGAAATGAGTTCGATGTCATAGCCGGACACCGGCTTTGGCCTGATGCCTTCAAACCGATCCCCACGATTTTGGTAATCCAGGGTTGAATCGGCCCAAGTAGACAGGGGGACAATGAGCAACACTAAAATGATGAAATTTCTGGCGAGTGTGCGACCCATGGTGGCACCCAAATGGCTGCGAATTGGTTGAGATACTTCCCTGAAATCGCCGGAGTATAGTCCAGACACGTAAGTGAGTCTAGCGATGAAATAGAGGGTTTCAAAGACAAGGGATGGGATGGACGGGCGCTTCTGATGGGTCGCCTTAACAGATTGTTGCACACTGCCTGAGTGTATAAAATGGCATGGTGCCTATATGTTCCAGACTCTTTCAGGGATCATCGCAGGATGCTCAAAAAGGCCAGATTTCTCACCCACCCAACCCCGGCGCGCCGAGACGCGCCAGTAGCCCTGGCGAGGGCCTTCCAACTTTTCATGCCGTTCTTGGAGGGAGCTGCCAAGGCTGTCCTTGACTGCGCGCATCGAACGATATACATGCTCCCTCCAAGCTCGCTTGTTTCTTCTCCGGGGATGGGGACTGATGGATCTTCCACTGCGCGCGTCGGACGAGCACATTCCTATTGTGCGTGTTCCGCGAGCACAGAAGACCATCAGCCCCCATCCCCTCCTTTTTCAGCTCCTGCTAGGACAGTATGAGCGATTCGTCAATCAACGAGCCTAGCCTGAAATCAACCGCGCAGAAGATCGGCTGGTTCACCGCCGCCTGCGTTCTCGTGAGTAACATCATCGGGGGCGGGATCTTCACCACCACGGGATTGATGGCTCGTGATCTCGGCGATCCGAAGCTAATTCTGTTGTTGTGGTTCGTCGGCGCGCTTTTTGCGCTCGGTGGAGCGATGGTCTACGGGGAACTGGGGGCCGCTCTGCCCCATGCGGGAGGGGATTACGTCTACCTGCGAGAGGCCTATGGCCCGCTGGTGGCCTTTCTTAGTGGATGGACCTCGTTCACGATTGGCTTTGGCGCGGCAGTCGCCGCTTCAGCTATCAGTTTTTCTTCCTACGCGCTGCGTGTCGTCCCAATCGAAGACGAACGTGGATGGGTGGCAAAGGGGCTTTCGCTGACGCTGTTGTGGGTTGCGACGCTGTTGCATTGTCGAGGGGTGGGAGCAGGCGGCCGTATGCAATTGTTCTTAACGACCACAAATGTCGTCGCGATTGGTGGATTAATTCTTGGCGGGTTGGCAGCGGTGGCAGGGCAGGCTGACAATCTTCTTGCCAGACCCACCATGCAGCAGCCGACACTCGGGGCTTCTGCCATTGCGCTCGTGATTGTGACCTACTGCTATCTCGGCTGGAATGTCGCGGGTTACATCGCCGGCGACGTGGCCGATCCCAGGCGGACTCTCCCGAAGATTATGATCGGGGGCACCGCCTTCGTCGCCGTGATCTATCTGTTGCTGAATGTCGTGTATCTCTCAGCGCTGTCGATCACGGAGCTGGCCAACGAACCGATTATACCGGTCGCGGAAAAAGCAGCAGCAGCCTTGTGGGGGCCGCAGAGCGGGCGGTTGGTCGCCGCGATTCTTTGTCTCACCATTGCAGGAGCGGTCAGCGCCATGACCTGGGCAGGGCCCCGTGTCTATTGGGCCATGGCGCGCGATGGCATGATCAGTCCCTGGCTTGCCCAGCTCCATCCCCGCACCTCAGCTCCGGCGCGCGCGATCGTGTTCCAAAGTTTCTGGGCATCGCTGCTCATTCTGAGCGGAACCTTCGAGCAACTCCTCGTGTACAGCGGCCTCGTGCTCTCGCTGTTTATGGCTCTGACCCTCTCAACGATCTTTCGGCTTCGTCCCACCATCGCCGTGAGCCCTCATCAATATCGCGCTCCGCTTTATCCCTTCTTGCCGGCAACCCTCATCATCGGAGCATTCGCATTAGTCGGCTATAGTCTGGCTCAACGACCGACAGAATCGTTGTACGGCGCGGCAACGGTCCTGAGTGGAATCCCGCTCTATTACTTCTGGAGCAGAGGTGGCAATCGCTTCAAGCACAAATCCTAACGAAGCCCATCTAAAAGCTCTCAAGCAGGACGGCAGCGAGCGAAATGCCATGGCGTGCGTATGTCTTGCAGAAAGTATTGGGAAGCGGAGCTGGGCGGGTGCTCAAACAATCAGTCCGGCGAGGCCGCAACGAGCGAGACCCCGAGTCGTACCCTCTGGGTACGTTGAGGGGGAGAGCGATGTGAGAACGAAGCGGGAGGATTGTTTCAGCACTCGCGAGAAACAGTACGGGCGACCTTGCACTAGGTGGGAGGTCGCCCGCATCGTGGCGCTTATGACGCCAAATCGCCTATGTGTAATTGTCCCGGCCCAGCGAACACTGAGGCCCGCGCGAATGCGAGAACATTGAGCCGCTAATCGGGGGAAAACGACATCATCCCAGGCGCTTGTGTTCCTCGTGCCAGCGTCGGGTTCTCCATGATGAGGACAGGCTCATACCTATTGGTCTTTAGTGCCGTGACGACACAGCCAGTGGAGAACCGGCTAGCACGACCGATCAGCTACCCGCCCTCGAGTCGGCGGGCCTGAGTGGCCAGGTGGAGTCAGGTCATCCATCGCTACCCTCCTCTCGTGAGAAAGTCGGCGGAGGAACCCGTTAACAGTCGCGCGCCCTGTCCCGTTCCCCCTCATCGAGTGAATGAATGGGCCGTAGATTTCTCTTACGCCCATTAGAAAATTGTGTCAATGGGGAAAATAATTTCTGTGACGATGACGCCTCAGCATAAAACATACCAGCCACTCTCACGAGTCGGTACGTCGTATAAGGCAGCGGCATCGCTATTTTCCCCGTTGACATCAAATTGGCTCTGGGTAATAATCCGCCCTCCTCACCCTGTTCCCCAGTGGAATCTTCATGCCGCCTACGTCATCCGTGTTCAGCATTCTGTTGCTCAGTGGTGATCCCGACATCCAGAGCCAGTTCAAGCACACACTCAAGGACGCCTCTGTGACGTTCGCGAAATACGCGGCGGCGCTGCCCAAGGACGTGACGAGTCGTACGTTTGATGCGGTCATCATCGAATCGAAATCAGGCTCATCTACTGGAGCCACCCCCATACCAGCTCACGTCGATCTCACACAGACCGTGGCCATTATCGGTTCTCGGGCGGTGCTGAAACGCGCGTCCAAGTTTCTGCAAGTGATGGCGCGGCAGAAGGCTGCGGAAGTGAACGGACACGAAGCCCTCTCTCTTGAGGACTATCTCGAATGGAAGATGGGGGATTTTGTAAAAGGAATGCGAAACGGTTCAGGGCGGAACCTGCACCCGATGTTGATTAGTGCCATTGAACGTCCCTTGATCACTAAAGCGCTTCAGGAAACCAACGGTAATCAGATTCAGGCGGCAGAACTCCTGGGGTTGAATCGCAATACTCTGAGGAAGAAGATCCACGACTTGCACATTCCCATGAAACGGAATCGGACTGCGAAGACCCGAGAGAGGTGAGGATTCTGCGCCTGCCTCAGAAGGCCGGGTTTATATCGATGTAGTAGCGGCACACGTTGGTGGCAAGGAGTCGTATAGTTCAACTCAACCTGAGGAGGGACACGATGACGAAAGAAGAGCTGATTGCAAAGATGGCATCGTCCGCGGGGATTACGAAGGTCGCGGCGGGCACTGCGTTGCAGGCCTTCACTGGAGCGGTGACCACGTCTCTGAAAAAGGGCCAGCGCGTTTCACTGGTGAATTTTGGAACCTTTACGGTTGCCAAGCGGAAGGCCCGTCTCGGACGCAATCCAAGAACCGGCGAATCGCTTCGGATTCCCGCTGCCAAAGTCCCGAAGTTTTCGGCAGGGAAAAACTTGAAGTCAGCTGTTCGGTAATGTAGCACGATTGCCAGATCACGCATTTGGCAACCACAGATAAGAGGGCATACTCCATCTCCGGGGTATGTCCTCTTCTTTTTCGTTTCAGTATGACATTGCCTTGATCGGTGCGGTATCATGCGTATCTCAACGATACGTCGCTCGTGAAGCGTATCTTGCAGTAAGAGATGATGGCGTGTGCTTTTCAAATGACGAACTGAAAGGGGGCGACCGGAATCGACGGGGATACTAACGTCAGCGGTGCATGTCGAGCTCTCGGGGTCTCGTAAATCCTCCGGGAAAATGTAACTGCCAATCAAGAACTGGCACTCGCAGCTTAATTAACTGCGACGTTCCTCCACCTGAGGCCCGCGGGGGTGGTAGGAGCGCGATACAGCGGGCTGGTCCAAAGCTGGTGCTCAGCGGCTGAGGACGAGACAATACTGGGCTAGTGGCCAGTCTAAGCTAGCCGGTGGGCGTGGGTGGCTGCGAAACTAAAACGATCGGCTACACATGTAGATCCGTTGTGCGGAAGGTCTTCGGACCCGGGTTCAACTCCCGGCGCCTCCACCAGTCGACAAGCGGGGAACGGGACATGTTCATCCGTTCCCCGCTCGTTCCCATGTGTTCGGTCTATTCCCGCCTCTCATCTCTTGAGCCGAATGAGGTCCTACGAAGGCTCAGGCTTTCATCGTCCCACCTCCCTCTAGATTTGTCGCTCTCTTTTTCGGTACGCTGATGGGGCTGCCGTGCGTCGTTGGAGACGTATTCCGCTACGTGTTGACTCAGGAGTAATCGGCATATGCAGGCTCGATGGATTGGGTTCGTGGTGGTCGGTCTGTTGCTATTGGAGTGTGCCATGGGCCACGGCCCAGCCATGGCCAATGAGCTTCCCTCGCCCACAGTAGAGCCAGCTCCCGTCAAGCCTGAATCTAAGCCGGAGTCTGCGCCTGTCAAGCCACGCTCAACAGGAAGAGATCCCAAGTCGGCGGAAAAAAGGCGATCGTCAGCAAACGGGAATTCGACTACGAAGGCACCGGCACTGCTCCATCCTCCGGCCGCGTTGATAGGAAAGGATGGGGCTCCAATGGTACTCGTGCCCGTCGGGGAGTTTACGATGGGGAGCGAACAGGGCGATGACGACGAGCAGCCTGTTCATCGTGTCTTCATCGACAGTTTTTATCTGGATACGTTCGAAGTGACAAATGGGCGGTTTGCCAAGTTTGTCGAGGCGATTCAGAGCGAGCCGCCGTGGGGTTTTGCGGACCAAGAGACGCCGGTCGTTCATGCGGAGCAGCCGGTTCGTTGGGTGAATTGGCTGGAGGCGACAGGTTATTGTCTGTGGGCAGGAAAACGGTTACCGACCGAGGCTGAGTGGGAGAAGGCGGCGCGAGGAACGGATGGCCGGATCTATCCGTGGGGCAACGAGCCTCCGACGCCGACGCAGGCGGTCTTTGGATTGAAAGAAGGGGCCGAGACGGTCTCACCAATCGGCAATCGAGACCCGGGGCGGAGCCCCTATGGCATCCATGACCTGGCCGGGAATCTCTACGAATGGGTGGCCGACTGGTACGACGAAGCCGTCTACACGCCCAATCCCACCATTGATCCACGGGGTCCGGCTGAGGGTACCTTGAAGGTTCAGCGGGGCGGGTCGTATCTCAATAATCCTTACCGGCTCCGCGCCTCGTTTCGCACGAAGAGCGATCCGACCGAGCATGCGCCGAACGTTGGGTTTCGTTGTGCCCAAGATGTGCCAACCCTGCCGTAGGCCCCGCGGCTACCGGGCCGACTTGCTCGCGCGTGTCGGGGGGGGGCTCGCCGGTTGCCCGGCCAGGACGGGATAGACCACGCCGGCCAGCGCACCGCCCAGGATCGGGGCCACCCAGAACAGCCAGAGTTGTTGGAGCGCCCAGCCGTCGGCAAAGACGGCGGTGGCGGTGCTGCGCGCCGGGTTCAGCGAGAGATTGGTCACCGGGATGCCCGCCCAATTGATCAGCGCCACAGCGAGCCCGATGGTCAGCGGCGCGAAGCCTTGGGGGGCGCGGCTGTCCGTCGTACCCAGAATAATCAGGAGGAAAAAAAAGGCAAAGATTGTTTCGGAGCAGAAGCCGGCCAAGAGCGAATAGCCGGCCGGGGAATGGTCCCCGTAGCCGTTGGAGGCAAATCCGCCGGGGACGAAGCCGGCCCGCCCGGTGGCGATGAGATAGAGCACGCCGGCTCCCAGAACCCCCCCGAGCACTTGAGCGGCGATGTAGCCCGGCACCTCATGGGCCGGGAACCGCTTGCTGAGCAGGAGGCCTACGGTGACGGCGGGATTGATATGGCAGCCGGAGATATGGCCCAGCGCGTAGACCATCGTAACCACGGCTACCCCGAAGGCGAAGGCGATGCCGACGATGCCGATGCCGAGGCCGGGCAGGCCGGCGCTCAGGAGTGCACTGCCGCAGCCGGCAAAGACCAAAAAGAAGGTGCCGAGTGCTTCGGCGGCTAAGCGTCGCCCCATCGTGTGCCCGCTCCCAGTGACTACCGGTGCGCACTATGCCGTGGGGCGCGCAAAAGTGCAAGCGGACCCCAATGTCAGACCAGCCACGCTCGTCATAGGGCTCACGGGCGGGCCTCCAGCACCAGATTGAACGGCGTCTGTGTCGTGCGGCGGAATCGTGTGAATCCACCTTTCATCACCACGTCTCGCAGTCTCGCTTCCCCGGCTTGGGCGCCAAGGGCCGGGCCATTGGATGCCAGAGAAGCGGGCACGCAGACCATTGTCGATGCCGCGTAGAAGACTCGGCCCACCGGATTCAGATTATCTTCGACGCGATCGTTTGCGAATGGCTCCACAATCATCCACGTGCCATGCTGCGCGAGTGTTTTTTTGACGTGTTTCGCGGCGCCGATAGGGTCGCCCATGTCATGCAGACAATCGAAGTGGGCGACAAAATCATATTTCTTGCCTGGATAGTTTGTAGACTTTGCTGCGGCAAAGGTCACGTTCTTCAGCCTTGCCTCCTTGGCCCGTTTGCGAGCGGTCAGGATCGATGGCGTATGGTAATCAAAGCCGAAGAATGTCGATTTGGGATAGGCCTGTGCCATGATGATGGTGGATGCCCCGAATCCACAGCCGACATCCGCGACTTTCGCCCCACTCTTGAGCATTGTCTCTACGCCGTCGAGAGACGGAATCCAATTCGCTATCAGGTTACCTAAGTAATTCGGGCGAAAAAATCTCTCTGTGCCTTCAAATAGCCGGTGGTCGTGCTGATCCCATCCAAGACCCTTACCGGTCTTGAATCGTTGTTCGATCTTGGGATTCGCTGAAAACGTGGCCGCAATGACTTGAAATGCGCCGGGGAGAAAGCACGGACTGCTTTCATCGGCCAGAGCCATGGCTTGTTCTTCAGGGAGCCGGTATCGGCCGGTTCCGGCATCATAGGTCACATAGCCGCCTGCTGCCTGATTGCCCAGCCATTCACGGATGTACCGTTCTGCCGTTTTTGTGGCCTTCGCGAGTTCAGCCGGTGTGACGGGGCCCATCATTGCCATGGCTTTATAGAGACCCAGCTTGTCGCCAAGAAGCACCATGTTGGCGCTGAGCGCGGCGCCGATATCACCGATTGCCTTGCACATAAATTCATTCAGCTTGTCTTGGTCGACTGCCATGCCGCACCTCCCTGAAGTAACTCGGTGCATTCTTCGCAAACTGTCCGCTGCTGTCAAGTCGGAACCAAAGGAGTAGAATGCCAGCTTCAAATATGAGGAGGAATCGAGTATGAAAGACTATCGTGTGAAACCTGGCTCACCACTCAAGTTAGATCGGCATGATCCCGACCACACCGCTGACTATAAGAAGACCGATCAAGGGAAAGATAAAGCCAAGGCTGTGACGGCAGAACTGACCGGACGGCTCGGTGAACTCCAAGAACGACTCTATGCCAATGGGACACGATCGCTGCTCATCGTGTTGCAAGGGATGGACACCAGTGGCAAGGATGGGACGATCAAAAGCGTGATGTCTGGTGTGAATCCGCAGGGCTGCAAAGTTGTGTCCTTCAAAGCTCCGTCGTCGGAGGAGCTCGGCCATGATTTTCTGTGGCGTGTGCATCAAAAGGCGCCGTCCCATGGTCAGATCGGCATCTTCAATCGCTCGCATTATGAAGATGTGCTCATCACTCGCGTCCATGGGTGGGTATCGGACAAGGTTGTGAAGCAGCGGTTTGGTCAGATCAGAGAATTCGAGGAGTTGCTCTATGAAAGTGGGACGACCATCCTTAAATTTTTTCTGCACATCTCGAAGGATCAACAGAAAGTGCGGCTGGAGGAACGTATCCATGATCCGGAGAAGCGTTGGAAATTCAACGAAGGGGATCTCGAAGAACGAAAATTGTGGAAGAACTACATGGAGGCGTTCGAGGATATGATGGCGGCCACGAGTACCGATCATGCGCCATGGTATATCGTGCCAGCCAATCGGAAGTGGTATCGGAACTTTGTGGTCGCCAATTGTGTTGTTGACGCATTAGAAAAGATGAAACTACGAACACCCACGGCTCCCGCCGGGGTCAACTTCGAAACGTTGAAGATTGTGTAACGTGGCGAGCAGGACACTCACCCGACAGCGACTCTTCATCTGGAATGAACCTGGGCAGGGTCGGCGAATCTGAGTCCCTGAATCCTGTGTGGCTATCAGGTTCATTTCGTATTTGAAGAGTCTGTTTCTTGACACCTTGGGCAGGGCTATATTAGCATGCGCCTCCAGATTGACGGGCGCGTAGCTCAGGGGGAGAGCGCTACCTTGACACGGTAGAGGTCGACGGTTCAAGACCGTCCGCGCCTACCACCTAGCTGATCGGTATCTGTTTGCCTCTGGCAGACGGAGGGGGTATGTTTTTTCTTGTGCGTGAATTGCCTGAGTGCCAGTCATGAAAGTTACGCTCAAAGATGGCAGTAGCAGGGATGTTCAAGCGGGCCAGACTGTCGGCTCTGCCCTGTCGGCTCTCGGTCTGAAGCTTGGGTCAGACATACTTGCGGCTAAAGTAAATGGCCACACCGTCGATCTCTCAAGTGTCTTAACGGAAGATGCTGAAGTGACTCCGCTGAAATTCGACAGCGCTGAAGGCCGTGAGGTCTATCGTCATAGTAGTACGCACATTATGGCGCAGGCTGTCAAAGAGGTGTTTCCTACCGCACAGTTAACGATCGGTCCGGCCCTCGAAGATGGCTTTTTCTATGACTTTGCCTTTGAGCGACCATTTACTCCAGAAGATCTTGGGAAGATTGAGTCGCGAGCACAGGAGATCGTGAAGCGCTCCCTTCCCGTCACACGAGCAGAATTGTCGAAGCAGGACGCGGTGAAGTTGTTTCAGGAACGAGGGGAAGCGTACAAGGTTGAGTTAATCCAAGGACTCGCTGAAGGACAAACGATCTCCGTCTATAGCCAGGGTGAGTTCACCGACCTCTGCCGCGGTCCCCATCTTCCTACGACAGGCCATGTCGGAGCATTCAAGCTGCTGAATACGGCAGGGGCCTATTGGCGGGGCGACGAACGTAATCCCATGCTACAACGGATCTATGGGACATCTTTCCCGACCCAGGCGGAACTCGACGCGCATCTTGCAAGGCTTGAAGAAATTAAGCGACGAGATCACCGCAAGGTCGGCAAGGAACTCGACTTGATCTCGATCCAGGATGAAATTGGCCCGGGCCTTGTGCTCTGGCATCCCAAAGGAGCCACCATCCGGTTATTAATCGAGAATTTTTGGCGTGATCAGCATATTCAGAACGGGTACGAACTGGTGTACTCCCCCCACGTCGCCCGGTTAGATCTCTGGAAAACCAGCGGCCATGTCGACTATTACCGCGACAACATGTTCGCGCCCATGAAGGTTGAAAATAGTGAGTACCAGCTCAAGCCGATGAATTGCCCGTTCCACATCATGATCTATAAGTCGCATCTGCGCAGTTACCGAGACCTCCCCATCCGCTACGGTGAACTGGGGACTGTCTATCGGTACGAACGGACTGGTGTCCTCCACGGGCTGCTACGGGTTCGAGGGTTCACGCAAGACGACGCGCACCTGTTCTGCCGGCCGGATCAGATTGAAAGCGAAGTTAGCCAGGTCCTAGACTTCACGTTCTTTATTCTCGGAACCTTCGGGTTCACCGAGTTTGAAGTGTACCTCTCGACGAAACCGGAAAAGTCCGTCGGCTCGGAAGAGCGTTGGGCCCAAGCCACGAGTGCGCTCGAAGCGGCATTGAAGGGGCGAGGAGTCGCCTACCAGATCGATCCTGGCGAAGGTGTCTTCTACGGACCAAAAATCGACATCAAAATCAAGGATGCGCTGGGGCGATCTTGGCAATGCTCAACGATTCAAGTCGATTTCAATAATCCTGAGCGGTTCGAATTAGGGTATATTGGGGAAGACGGCAAGGTGCATCAGCCGATCATGATCCATCGGGCACTGATGGGATCGATTGAACGATTTTTCGGCATTCTGATTGAGCATTTCGGCGGGGCTTTCCCGACATGGCTCGCCCCGGTTCAAGCGATGGTCATGTCGATCACAGACAATCAACGGCCTTATGTGGCGGAGGTTGTCACTCAACTCAAGGCTGCAGGGTTTCGCGCCGAGGCGGACCTTCGGAATGAGAAAATTGGGCTCAAAATTCGAGAAGCGGAAAAAGCAAAGGTCCCATTCATGTTTGTGGTCGGCGACCGGGAAGTGCAGAGTGGAACTCTGGCCATACGAGGCCGGAGCGGAGCCAACCTTGGTAGTATGACTGTCATGGGAGCGCTCGATCTACTCCGTGCGGATCTTAAGCCGGTCGGGAAGCAACATTCACTAATTCAATAAGAGGTGTCTTATCGTCCCCAAACTACGAGTGAACCGGGAAATCAGAGTGCGCGAAGTCCGGGTGATTGGTCCGGAGAGTGAACAGCTTGGCATTCTCCTTACAGCGGATGCATTCAAACAGGCACAAGACAATGGCTACGACCTTGTTGAAGTCGCGCCCACCTCAGTGCCACCCGTGTGCCGCATTATGGACTACGGGAAATACAAGTTTGAGCTGAGCAAAAAGGACCACCAAAACCGGCGCCATCAAAAGTCCACACAGGTGAAGGAAATTAAGTTGCGCCCTCGGACCGATAAGCATGATTTGGAGATCAAGATTCGACAGATTAAGGGATTTTTGGCCGATGGGAACAAGACCAAAGTCCTCTTGACGTACCGTGGTCGTGAGATGGCAAATCAGGAGATGGGCCGAACGCTCATGAATACGGTCATTGCGGAGCTGGGAGAGACAGGCACAATCGAGTACGCCCCACGCATGGAAGGGCGGAGTTTGATCATGATCGTGGCGCCGAAGTAAGACGGCGGCCCGAACGCTATTAGCCAAAGGAAGCACCGATATGAAGAACAGAAAGATGAAAACCCATAGCGGAGCCAAAAAGCGCTTCACCCGCACCGGCTCTGGAAAATTGGTCAGGCGGAAGGCAGGGAAACGCCATATCCTCACCAGCAAGACGCAGGACCGGAAGCGCCGATTAAGCGGGACGGTGCTCGTGGATAAAACTAAGACTCAGGCGCTGGATCGCTTATTGCCCTACAAATAAACTAGAATATACAAATCACGGTAACCAAAAGGAGTACTAACTCATGCCTCGCGCAAAAGGTGGTCCCAAAACACGACATCGGCGGAAGAAGCGGCTGAAATTAGCCAAAGGACAGTATGGAGGGAAGAGCCGGCTGTTTCGCACCGCAACAGAATCGGTTGATAAGGGTCAGGCGTACGCCTATACAGGACGGAAAAATCGGAAACGTGATTTCCGCGTGTTGTGGATTGCGCGCATCAATGCGGCAGTCCGGGCGCATGGACTGACCTATGGTCGATTTATCAATGCCCTGAAGAAGGCCAATATTCTCTTGGATCGGAAAGTTTTATCCGACATGGCGATCAAGGATGCCACGGGGTTTGAGCAGCTGGTCGGTCTTGCTAAGCAGCAGCTCGCCCCTGCCGGAGCGTAAGCGTAGTCGCCCGCCAGGATTTCATGGGTTCGTACGTATAGGACAAAAGAAGTACGCCAAGCAGGATGCTCAAAAAGGCCGTCCAGCGCGGCCGCAGCGAGCGAGAAGGCGAGGCGTACCCTTGCGGTACGTTGAGCCCCTGAGCGATGCGAGAACAAAGCTGGCGGACTTTTTCAGCGTCCTGCTAGTTCCGTCAGATCGATTTCGAACGCGACAGCCGGAACCGAAATCTGCCAACGTTCGAGAACTTCGGGGTGTAACTCCCCGATCACACCGACCTGCTTTCCCTCAGAGATAATGCTTCCCACCCGTCCGGCGAGAAATGAAGGATGTTGGATCGGTTCCAGGCTGTAGGTCTGATTCACATAATAAAACAACATATCTAGGCAGGAGTGGGCCTCTGAAAAATGTGTATCGGCATGGGCAATCATCCCGCCGAGCACGGTCACCGTGCGCGATCCGACTGACTGCGTGGGGTCGGGGCGCGCCACTTCGCCGGCCTCGAACAATCGATGAGGATAAAAAGCCCGGTTCGAGGCCGCTTCCACACGCAGCAACGATGGAAGCATCCATTGTCGAAGCGCAGAGAAGTTCTGGGACATGACATTATCTACTTCCACCAGTTGCCCCCACTCGGTCCCTTCCAATCGCATCGCATCACGCAGGTCTTGGGGAGAGCCGAGAATATTGGAAATGATTTCCTGAAAGCCCATCCCAACCATGAGCGTCCTCACACGGTCGGAAACCTCTTCGATGCGCGATAATCCTCCGACCGTAAATTGCGAAGGCATCACGGGTAAAAAGTCTCCATACCCACGGCTGATCGCGACATCCTCGACCACGTCCATTGCATGCATGAGGTCTTGCCGGTAGAACGGAAGAGTCACCGTGATATGTTTGCCTTTCGTCGCCACGCCATAACCGTAGGCCCGGAGGGCGTTCGCGACTTTCTGGGCTCCGAGTGCCTGCCCAAGGGCCTGTTCGATTATGCTGATGGGAAGCTTCTGTGACTTCTCAAGATCTTGAGGAGTGATGACCCCTGTGCCAAGCACGGTCTTATAGGGATACCGTATCTCTACAGGCTCGATCACCGCACCTCGATCCGCGAGATTGGCGGCAAAAATATTGAGGGTCAGGACGACCATTGAAAGGTCTGTACCGGTCACCTCGACAAAGAGCGCATCGTCCCCCACTCGCACTTCTCCTGATTCGCGGCTGTTGATGATCGGTGGGAAGGAGAGCGCTTGACGGTTTGCATCGCGCAGGAAGGGCAGGCGATCCTGTCCTGCGAGAATCCCGCCGAACTCCAGGCCCTTGGGGTGGACAAGCAGCATTTCTCCCAGCGTCATCACCGTATTCATCCCCAGCGGCGTGAACGACGCTTCGTCCGGCTTGACCAAGTCGTAGGTGACAGGAAACTCGATCGCCGCGAGCCGATAGAGTCCGATCGATACAGTCCGGCGTTTACGCCCGAACATCTCGGAGAGTTTCTCCTGCGTCTGGACCAGCTGTGCGAGGCCCTCCTGGGTTACGAGGTAGCCGGTCGCAGCGCAAGCTGCCACGTAGGGTCTAACCTTCTCCAGGCCGGGAGCCACGTTCAGCCGTTTTGGCGATTTCAATTTGGTCGTGAGAAAATCGTATTTGGAGAGAGCGCCCTGTCGCTTTGCCCGAAACTGCCGGGCGATCCCTTCGCAGCACCAGAGATCGGGACGATTGCTATCTTGCAGCTCGATGCGCAGTTCACCGGTGTCGGGATTCTGTCCCTTCAGTTCACCCTTCACGAGCATCAAAGATTCTTCAAGTTGTTCGATGGTGATCGGTTGGGGAGTCTCTCCGGGACCGGCGAGTAAGGTCTCGAGATCTTGCTTGAAAATAGTAATCGTCGGCATGTGAAACCTAGAATGCTCCTCTTGTGGCGCGAATAAGATCAAGATTGTCGGTGAATAACTCACGAATATCGTGAATGCCGAGCGCCACCATCGCCATACGATCGAGTCCTAATCCCCATGCAATCACCGGAACGGTCACGCCAAGAGGAAGGGTGACTTCCGACCGGAACAGCCCGGCTCCGCCAAGTTCCATCCATCCAAGCTTCGGATGGCGCACGTGTAGTTCGACTGAGGGCTCGGTGAAGGGGAAATAGGCTGGGAGGAATTTGACTTCCTTGGCGTGCGCGACTTCGCGGGCGAAGAGATTCAGTAGGCCGAGCAAGGTGCGAAAGTTGATATCTTCGCCGAGCACGATCCCTTCTACCTGAAAGAAATCAGTCGCATGCGTGGCATCGACTTGATCGTAGCGAAAACAGCGGGCGATGGAAAAATATTTTCCCGGTACGGCTGGTTGGGCCGCTAATGTATGGGCTGAGACGGCCGTCCCCTGGCTTCGTAAAACCAGGCGTCGCGCGCGTTCCACATCGAAGGGGTAGTTCCAACCGGTTGAACCGGTTTCACCACCATGCTGGTGGGCTTGTGCCACCTGTGACAAGAACGGTTCCGCAATCGACGAGGCATGAGTCGGTTCTTTGACGAAGTAGACGTCATGAATATCCCGCGCAGGGTGGAACTGCGGCATGAAGAGCGCATCCATGTTCCAGAATTCGGTCTCGACGAGCGAGCCACGCATTTCCTGGAATCCCATGCTCACAAGTTGTGTTTTCACCGCATCGAGAAATTCTCGATAAGGATGCCGTTTGCCCGGCGCGATGCGTGGCGCGCGAAGACTGATCGTGTACTTACGGAAGCGCTTCGCTCGCCAGCTCCCATCTTTCAGCAGTTCGGGCGTCAGCTGGGAGACCTCTTCCGCAGTTTCCTGCCGTGAAAGTTGCTGGGCCGCTTCGATCCCGGTGGCTGAGAGCGTGAGGGCTCTGGTCGCCCGATCGTCGATACGGAACGGTTCTCGCGCATTTCCGCGTTTGACGGCATGATCCTGAATGACCTGCCGTTGTGCTTCGGGGAACGCTCGAAGCTCACGCGGCGCTCCATGAAGCTGTTGCAGCAACCCCCGCATTGCTTCTGCCGTCTGGCTCGCCCGACCGGTTGATTCGATACAGCCGCCTTGAATGATGAGGAGCACCCCTTCTTTCTTCAGCCGTCCAATCGCACCGCTTGTCTCTGTCGGTTCGAGCCCCTCACGGGATTGGATATCCTGAATAGTCAGACGCTTACCGGTTTTAGCCGCATCGCGAGCGACTGACAGGACTCGTTCAATCGGCGAATATTTTTCAAAGTAGAGTTCGCCGGTTTTGGTGAGCGAGACGATCGGCGTTGAAGTTTCTGTATCGACCACAAGCAACGACTTGGCGAGTAACCATTCAATAGCCATGCTGAGCTGAGAGGGCTCTAGTCCAGTGGACTGCGCAAGCTGTTCCGTGTCGAGGATTGAGGAGGGATTTGCTCCGAAGGTCGATAGGACTTTGATTTCGAGAGGATGAAGACTTTCGATGAGAGAAGAAATGTCCACCCGCGAGGCCTATCGGTGAGCGGAGACGCGTCGTGGCGTCGTAGATGAAGGTTGGCCGGCTGCCCGCAACGCAGTAATCGTCGCGGCATAGTCTCGATTTGAGAAAATGGCAGACCCGGCGACTAACACATCGGCTCCCGCAGTCAGCACCTGCGCCGCATTGTCGATCTTGACCCCGCCGTCCACTTCAAGCAATGCACGACTTCCAGTCCGATCAATCATGGCACGAGCCGAGGCAGTCTTCTGCAGACAGGACGCGATAAACGTTTGACCACCGAAGCCAGGATTGACTGACATAATGAGAACCAAATCGACATCAGGGAGAATTTCCTCAATCGTACTGAGCGAGGTGGCCGGATTCAGAGTCACTCCGGCCTTGACCCCGCGTTCCTTGATCGATTGCACCGTGCGATGGAGATGCGGACAGGCCTCTACGTGCACCGTGAGGTAATCCGCGCCAGCCTCGGCGAACTCGGCGATAAAGGCGTCGGCATTGGTGATCATGAGGTGGACGTCAAGCGGGAGTTTCGTGACTTTTCTGAGCGCCGCCACGATTGGTGGGCCAATGGTCAAGTTCGGGACGAAGTGTCCGTCCATGACATCGATGTGAAGAAAATCAGCCCCTGCTTGTTCCAGGGCTGCCACTTCTTCAGCCAGTCTGGCAAAGTCAGCAGATAAGATCGAGGGCGCAATAAGAACCGGACGTGCCATCACTACACCTTCCTTAGTCGTGCGGCATAAAATCCATCCATCGAGAACCGGTTGCCTACTGTCGCGAGGGCGCCGTGTTCAGTGACGAATCCCTGCGCGACAGATGGGAGCCAGGAAACCACGGATTCACGTTGGAATTCCGTATGAGCACGACAGAATCGTTCGATGACGTCTTCGTTTTCTTCCGGTTCTGTGGAGCACGTACTATAGACTAGCACCCCGTCGGGTCGCAAGCATGAGGCAACGCTTTCGAGAATCTGACACTGGAGCGCCTGATGTCGAGGGAGGGCCTGCGCGTCTTTCCGCCATTTCGCTTCCGGATGTCGCCGTAACACGCCAAGCCCGCTGCAGGGCGCGTCTACCAAAATTCGATCAATAGAAGGTTCGCCCATTCTGGCCTGTTTCACGGAAGGAGGTCTCGCTGCCGTAACAAGGGGAACCCACACACGCGGCTGCCGGATATCGCCCATGATTGGTTCGACAATTCGGACTCCAAGCCGATGACAATTACTTCGTGCCAGATTCAGCCGCGCTTCTTTCCGATCGACGGCATAGATGAGTCCCTTGTTCTGCATCAGGGCCGCCACATGGGTTGATTTCCCTCCCGGCGCTGCGCAGGCATCGAGCACGATGTCGCCAGGCTGAGGGTCGAGCAGGAGCGGAATTAATTGCGCGGCTTCATCTTCGACATAAAAGGCACCTTCGTGAAACCCGGGGAGCGAAGGCACAGGTCCTCCTTCTTGGAGCAGAATGCCGAACGGGCTTACCTTGGTCGGCGTAGCTGCAATGCCGGCCTGAGCGAATGTGTCGAGTAGCGACGCCCTGGTCGTGACGAGCTGGTTCACCCGAAGCGTGAGTGGAGGCGTGACACTGACCCCCTCGCAGGCACGTTCCGCGGAAGCCAGCCCCAGTCGTTCCACCCATCGACGACTGAGCCAGCCTGGAACCGAGTACCGAACGGCAAGAGCGTGTGCGGCGTCGAGATTCATATCGGGCCAGGGCTCAGGCGGGTGACGCAAGAACGCGCGCAACACCGCATTGACGAACCCACTCCAGTCTCTGCCGACTGTGCCGGAAAAGGCCTTGGCCAGATTGACGGATTCATTGACTGCGGCAGATTGCGGAATACGATCCAGAAAGAGAACTTGGTACGCTCCAAGCCTGAGCACCATTTGCACAGCAACAGGAAGGCGAAGCAGCGGCTTGTCTAGCACTGGCTCCAGCCGCCAATCGATGGTCGCACGGCGCCGTAAGACCCCGTAGGTGAGTTCCACCGTGAGCGACCGATCCCTGCTGTCGAAGGGGCATTGTGCGAGGGCGCGTTCCAATAAGATATCGATCCCCTCCTCGCTCGTGTCAGATTCCACCAACAAGGAAAGGGCGGTTGCACGGGCTGACTGCGCAGTCTGGGTAGTAAACAAGGATCGAGAGTGAGGAGCCATAGAGGTGTGTGAAACGAAGATACTCAGATTGTGTAATGACGGGTCTGGTGCTAGGAAAGAGCCGGTCCTCTCCCTAACTGCAATCCAACAACAATAGGATGACCTGCCAAGTATTGAGAGACGGTCATACGACGGCTATTCGCCGGTTGCAATTCCATCACGGCTAGGACTCCATCTCCTGTCATCACATGAATAGCGTCGGTGGTGACGGCGATGACTGTTCCTGGAGGTTGCGTCATGTGGCCTGGAAGTGCCGAGGCTTGCCAGATCGCCCAACGGTCACCTCCCGCCACGGTTGTATAGGCTCCAGGCCAGGGAGAGAGGCCACGGACCCGATTGGCCAGCGCGGTGGCGGGCAAAGTCCAATCGATCTCTCCATCTTCTTTTTTCAACAGCGGCGCCAGGGTTGCCTGTGAAGTATCTTGCGGCCGCGGCACGAGGGTGCCGGCCTTGAGTCGGACAATCGTCTCGGCCAACAGTCTGCCTCCGAGCTCAGCCAAGCGTGGCGAAAGAGTGCCGGCGGTATCGTCCGGCATAATAGGGATGGCCTCCTGGAGCAACATGGCGCCGGTATCCATCCCCACATCCATCAGCATCGTTGTAATTCCTGTTTCTTTCTCACCGTTCATGATGGCCCACTGAATCGGACCAGCCCCGCGATATTTTGGAAGAAGGGAACCATGCACATTGATACAGCTGCGCGGTGGAAGCGAGAGGATCGCCGGAGGCAAAATACGCCCGAACGCCGAGACCACAATCAGGTCAGGTTTCCATCCTGCCAGAGTATGGAGAAACTCAGGATCCTTCATCTTGAGCGGTTGCAACAGAGGAATCTGTGCTCGTTGAGCCAAAAGTTTCACCGGCGATGGCGTCAAGGTTTGCCCCCGTCCTTTCGGGCGATCCGGTTGAGTGACGATGCCGACAACAGAATTGTCAGACCGCAACAAGGCCTCCAGCGATGCCGATGCAAAATCCGGTGTGCCCATGAAGACAAGACGCATGGTATCGCTTTAGCATTGCAGGTGAGTGAAAGCAACTCTGCTGTGGACGTTGGCTTGACTTGCCGTTCAGCCCTTTGTTAGCATCCGCTTGCGGGGTGGAGCAGCCCGGTAGCTCGTTGGGCTCATAACCCAAAGGTCGAAGGTTCAAATCCTTCCCCCGCAACCAACCTTCTCTCTTGTCTCTCAACAACTTGCAGCAGATTCGGTCCCGGCTCCGGCCCCAGCGTGAGGAGCCGATTGTGCTAAAACTGTGCTAACTCCTGCCGGAACACGATCCAGGATCTCTATCCCCGCGCGTAAACTTTCCGAATGATGATGGGCATACCGCATCACCATCGAGATCGTTTTCCACCGTCCGAGCTTTTGCACGGTGTAGATGTCCGCGCCCGCTTGCACCAGTCGAGTGGCAAAGGTATGGCGCAGATCATGAAAGCGAAAGCGTTTCACGTCTGCCTTTTTCATGACTGGATAGAAGACGCGCAGGAGGTCCCGCGCATCCATCCGGTTTCCGGCCCCGTTGTAGAAGACATAATCCGTCTTGAGCGATCGGACTCTTGCCCGGGCTTTCAATACATCGAGCGTCCTCGCGTTCACCGGAAGCGTGTCTCGCCCTCCGTTCTTTTGCTCCAACAAGGTGATCGTCCTCCGGAACAGATCCACATTGCACCATTGGAGGTTCAGGATCTCACTTTGTCGGAGTCCCGTGTTGGCCGCAAAGACAATGATCTCTTGCAGCCACACTGGAGAGGCCGCGAGAAGACGCCCTTCTTCCTCGGCTGTCAGCCATCGCTCGATCAGATTACGCACTTTCTCTTTTGAGACCTTTTGCACCGGATTCTCAGCCACCCATTCCCATTCCTTCACCGCGAGCTGAAATGCATGGCTCAAGAGCGTGAGCTCATTGTTGATTGTCTTGGCCGCTGCACCGCCAGCCCGTCGCTTCGACTTATGCGCTGCAAGAAGAGAAGGTCGCATCTCTCGTAACGTCAGCTGTCCGAAAGCCTGAATGAGATGCTTCGCGCGAGATGTATCACAATGGTGCGTCGTCGGTGCTTTGTTCGGAGCTGAATGATCTGTGAGATACCGTTCCAACAATTCCTTCACCGTTTTATCGGCCCCCGCTTCAGCCGGATACCATTTGCCTTCGGCTATTTGGACCATCACCTTGTGATAAATTTTCTCCGCCAGCTTCTTATCTGTGACTTCCGCAGATCGTCTGACTTGCCTCCCGTGATAAGAAAAGCCCATCCACCAGACGCGGCCTCGCCGAAACAGAGCCATGATTAACCTCCTTGCTTGGCCCTGACTTCGTCTGGTTTCTCGCAGGCGGGAGTATAAACCTGGCGTTTTGCGGCTTCAATAAGTTGATCCAGATCGAGGTGTGGTTGTCGGGTCAATGGAGGAAGCGCTTCTTCAGGACCTGGCTCAAACGAACGCAACCAGGCGGTAATAGCGTCGGGATCGAACCGGATCAACCCATGCATCTTTACACATGGAATCTTCCGCTGAGCCGCCCACAGATACAGCGTAGACGGCTTCATATTGAGCCAGGCCGAGAGATCTTTCACTGTGAGCAACATGACCATACCTTCTGAAGAAGCAGGGGGAGTCTTACGACACCCCCTGACCCCCCTTCTGCGCTCGCGTGGGCACGCCAGCGTCTCTTTGGTGGCAGCGCGGCGCAATAGAGCATCGGGCCAGCCTTCCTGCCACCTTCCAGGCTCGCCCGCTGCGAGGTGCCCCGCCCTGCAACTCCGATTGATCCCTGCCCCGAAGTTGGCGGGGGGCAGGGAATTAAGTGTTTATCGGATGAGCGCTTTCAGTTGATCCTTCTCCAAGCTCGCGCCGAATTCTTGTTCCATACGTGCTCCCATCTCCTGCCAGGTCCTTCCGGCTGCCTTCATCTCCTTGAGCACGTGAAGTGCCTGTGCCAAGGAACGGTCCTCGGTACCTATCCCATGCTCGTTCCCGTTCCCTCCCCCAAGGGTCCGTGCCATTTTCCGACCTATAGACTTCGTCAATGCCATTTGGTTCACGGGTTCTTTCAAGGGCATGATGGGGTGTTTCAGGCGGCGGGGCCTATCCCAGTAGGGACTTTTGCAACCGGGACATCGGACTGGTTTGTTGGGGCGACGAGGCCACCAGACCTTTCCGCACCGATGACAGGCTTGCTGCCGCAGTTCTAGGGATGTCGCATTTCCCGATGCGAGTACTCTCTGACGAACAGGGTGGCTGTCTACTCGATTGGAAATATTCATGATCCCTTGCCTAGAAATTGCGCCCCCGTTTTACTAGCCGGGGGCTGGTCGGCCTGCGCGCGGCCGGCAGTGCCGCCCGGCGCGCGGGACGAGCGTGTCCCAAATCTCGCCTTCGCATTCCGCTGCATACAGGTGTGGACCTCCTGGAGATCAAACCGTAACGCGGTCCTGACTCGTGTCGCAGGTATTTCACCCTTGCGAACCGCTCGCCGGATGCTGTCCGTGCTGACGCCAATGTAGGCCGCGAGCTCCTTGATCGACAGATGCTGTGTCTTCATGCGCGCTCCTTGGTTCACCGTCTTGTGCCACCCTACGCCGGAAATCCTATCCTGGGAATGAGGCAGTTGTATGCTGAGGCATCCTCTGGTGCGCTCTCGTGCGCATGTCATGTGATCAGGTGGTCAGTTCTGTATCCGCTCAGCGTGATGAGGAGGGTAGAGCAAAGAGGGAGAGAATGGAATTAGGCAGTTGGGGACAGCGGGGGCCAGTACAGGACAAATAGTCCTCTATTGAGTAACAGATCGTTCATGGTGTGAGGCAACGGAGGAATGTGGTTGCCTTGACTCACACCGTACAACGAGACGAAGATCGCTCTGAATTGGTAGGAGACCCGCAATGGTCATGACGACGATTTCGTCGAAGTTTCAAATTGTGATTCCCAAGGACGTACGGGACAAGCTGCATCTCAGTCCGAAACAGCGGCTTCACGTCATGGTGAACGGTGGGATCATCACCCTGGTGCCGGAAGTCCCCCTCAAGTCACTCCGGGGAGCGCTCAAAAGGTTATCCAAAATAGACTTGCGGGAGAAGAAGGACCGATCATGAAGGTACTGTTGAAGTCCCTTTTTCATGGAAGGGGATGCTCCTCTCGCTTATAATACCGTCATCTGCTTTTTCGGAGGGCTACCATGGACATCATGACAGCACCGCATATCGCGATTTCCGAGGACGTGGCGGGCGGGAAACCACGGATTGCGGGACACCGGATCACGGTGCAACACATCGTCATCTGGCATGAGCGCATGGGGTTGAGCGCGGATGAGATCGCCTCCACCCATGGATTGAGCTTGGCCGAGATCTATGCCGCGCTGACGTATTACTACGATCACCGTCAGGAGATTGATGAAGCCATCGTTGCCGACGAATCGTACGTCGTCGAACTTCGGAAGCAGATAAAGGAGAACCTATGTACCTAGGAATATCTCGTCAACAGATAACTTGCGCCGTGCTGACACTTTTACTTGCTCCTACAGCGGGGTATGCAATGTCAGGCATGGAGATGCCGCATGGCGGACACGGAAAATCAACGTCTTCTCTATCGAAGAGTCTAGGCGAACCCCTCAATACCTCAGAATCCGAAATCGAGATTACGTATAGTGCTGACGGAAATACCGCCATCTTCGTCTCCGGTCGCCAAGGGAGCGTGCCGTCACCCGGTGTTCCCTACAATTTAGACATCTGGATAGCTCATAAGGTAAATGGCACATGGCAAAGCCCGATTCATCTGGGACCAGGCATCGATCCCACGGTGGGGCCGAACATCAATACATCGGCGTGGGAACTGGAGCCGAGCTTCTCGGATGACGGCAATGTCATTTATTTTACGCGATACGAGCAGCCGGGCAATCTCTCTACCGGTGACCTGTATGTGACGCAGAAAATCAACGGGGTCTGGCAACCGGCCAAGAATTGGAACGATGTCCCCGAACTGCCGCACCTCAATACGCCTACCGGCGAGGAACACTGCCCGATCATTGCGTCCGACAGTCTGATCTATTTCAACTACCAGCAGCCCGGAGTGACACAAGACAGCGACGTCTGGAAAGTTGAAAAGAAAGACGGTGTGTGGCAGAAGCCTGAGAGTCTAGGGCCACGCCTCAATTCGCCCTATCGGGACCATATGCACTGGACCGGCCTGTCGAAGGACGGGAAGAGTCTCATTATCACCAGTACGCGCCCGGACATGGGCTCGCGGGGCGGACATGATATGTGGATTTCCTACCAGAATCCCAATGGCGAATGGCAAGAGCCATTGAACCTCGGTGATACGATCAATACGGCTGGCGAAGATATGTGTTGGATCTTTACCCCGGACGGTAAGACGTTCACGGGTAGTTGGGGCCCTCGTGATTCCTACAACCACGACTTGATGTGGGTAAAGAAAGATGATGTTCCGCTGTTGAAAAACTTTGAGCCGATCGGGCCACCCCCGAACCTGCTCGCTATCAATAAAAGAAAATTAAGCGATCCAAAATAACCTCGGACACACACCCAGGAAACAATTGTCTGACGTTCACGGCCTCCGGATGGAAATGCCAGCGTGATTGTTGGCTAACAAGCGCATGCACCAGACGTGGTGCGGCCAGAGCTAGTCTATTAACAGGCCCCTACACCTGTACCGCGGTGGGTATCGTGTTCCGCGCCGCGCCACGAAAGTGATGCGCGGATGTTAGGCCGCAACGTGGAGATCTTCGATGTGACTTGACGCTCTCTTGTTTTAGTCGTGCACCTTTCTGACTTTAATAAAATGTTCGAAAACTCTGATACATAAGGGCGAAGTCGTAGTCGGGTTTAAACACGGGTTCAAACTACGGCTGACGACGATGACGAGTTGAGCGTTAGTCCTTCGCTCGTCGTGTGAGTTCTTCAAGCGCCTGCCGCACGAGCTGTGTATACGTCGGGAGATGGGAGTAGATGGAATCGGCCGTCGCTTCGTTGTAGGTGTGGCTGGTGAGATTGCGGTCCTCCAACATGCGGAACCACTCCGGACTTTCTTGAATCACGCCCAACTGAAACGCGATTCGTATGCTATCGCGCGGAGAAAAGGCTTCGAGCCCTGACTCTTCCGCGTACGCCTTCAAACTTTTCCAAAATAACTCGAAGGTAAATTCAAACCGTTGAATGGACGAGTCACGGACAAATTCGTTGACCGGTTGGGCCAACGCGAGGTCTAGGCGCGAGAGCGCTGTATTCAGAAGCCTGAGCAGGTTACGCAGCTTGTCGCTCATAAAGACTCTTGATTTGCTGAAGTGCGACGGTCTTGAAGGTTCCGTCCACCGAGGAAAAATCGACCACATCCACCCGTTGCAAGATCGGCAGATCGTCGAATGCATCACGGATCGCCGCGAGGACTTCGGGCGCGATCGGATGCCCCATGTCGATACCCAGATCAATATCGGAACGAGTTACCGAACGTCCAGTGGCCCGGGAGCCGAATATAAACACCTTCATCCACGGTTCGGAAGCCAACAGGGTGCGGGCCAATTCTGTAGCCTTCTGCTCGACCAATGCCAGTGCACTCTGTCCTTCCGCCAGACTTACTTCCATCAGAGCAATCCCCTCAGCAGTGACGTTCATTACTCATGTAGCTTCGTCGGCCTCTATAGCTTTCTCTGCGACAAAACGCAAGCGACTCTCACGCAACGATGACCTGGTGCTCACACGGATCCAGGATGATGCAATAATTCACTTCAGAACGACTGTGCTAAAATTGTGCTAAAAAATATCGAAAAGCACCGGAATCGTTGAAATCAACTGTACCAGATAGAATGTTGTAAGTCCTCGAATAATTTATAAAAGCGAGAAACCAGACGGAAAATCAGGGTATTAAGAAATTACCTCTTACGGCCTCATAACCCAAAGGTCGAAGGTTCAAATCCTTCCCCCGCAACCACAAACTTCAAGCACTTAGAAATCCCCCAGCATACGACACTCACCAACATCGCATGTATTGTCCGTGTTTCCCCCGATTAGCGTAATCGCAGGCCTGTTTCCACAGCTCCATGGTGTAGATTCGGCGGCAGACGGAGTGCGTTAGCATGGTCCACCGCTGCGATATGCGCACGTGTACCATGGAGGATGTCAGTTTGCCAGACTGTTTGAATCTGAATCAGGAACTCATCAAGTAGGGCTGGTACTGGTGCAGAGGTATGTGCTGGGAGATACGGTGCAGGAAGGATGAGGGCACGATGCGAGAGAGACGAAGAAGGGATTGTGGGTGAATTCAGCCATGAAACTCTGCTTAGATCGAATTTTCTCAGCTGCGCGTTTGCAATCTTTGAGAGATGGTCCTTAGCCCTCTGATCGTTTCCGCCGATAAAATCGATTGCCACATTCCCGGCAATGCCAAGGAAACCAGCCTGCCAGTCGGCGGAGAAAATCTTTGACACTATGTCGTACCGACCGACGGCAATATGTTGACCCACATGCAGGGCAGCTTACCGCCCTTGCCTGCGTGCGGGTCTTAACACCGTGGCGGATGAAATGTTGGGTCGCCATAATCGTCCGGTGGGTAGGTGAAACGATTCATCATACACCGATTGGTCGGCCCGCATAACTAGGGAAAATCCCAGGAGTGAAAATTTCGGACACGTGGGCAGATGCCGCTGCTTAGCTTAGCTGGTGATATCTGCTCACACGGACGGGGGTCGGAATCCCTCCGTCCTTCTTTCCCGTTCGCGACAGAAGAGAGCGGGATTCTTCACCAACACCGCACAGATGCAGGAAGCTTCAACAGTCACAAGGAGTTACAACGTTCCCTCAGCCCTTGTTTGCTGAGTGGCTGTGAACCCTTGCCTCAAAACACGGTAAGCATTTGACGAAAATCTGAGCAGTGATATAGTCGGCGAGGAGTTGGTGTGAGACGGGGAGATGCTATGCACTTCGTTCGTATCGGCAAGAAAACTTTGAATCTCGATAGTATAAACTATTGCGAAGCACAGATTTGGCAAGATGAGATGTCGCTAAAAGTTTATTTCGTTGGGTCTGCGAACAATACTCCGTTGGTATTTGCTGAAGACGACGCCAAGGAGCTGTGGAAGTACCTGGAATACGTTGCTGAAAAACCTGTCTAAGGCCCTCCGTTTCTTTCTCAACTCTAGAATTGCACGATCCTCGTCATGCTTGATTCTCGCCGATAGCTTTTCCTCATGCCGTTTGGGAGGGATCCCTACTCTGAGCCTGGCTTCCCATGAACGACACGAGATCGCGGTGATTGATTAGTATGGTCGGCCTGCATGCACAGAAGGGGTTGCACTCACAACTGGGATAACCCATCCGTCCTTCTTGTAACTCCGATAGTACACGAGCACTTTTTTTACGTACTCCTGTGTTTCTTTGTAGGGAGGGATTTTCCCATATCGATCCACCGTGTGCTCGCCTGCGTTATAAGCCGCCAGGGCTAACCGGGTGTTCCCGTGGAACCGATTCAGGAGGTATCGAAGGTGCTTGGCCCCACCACTGATGTTCTCGTTCGTATCGTAGAGGTGACGCACGCCATGGCGGATGGCGGTTTCTGGAACTAACTGCATGAGTCCCACTGCCCCGGCCTTTGAAATTACCATCGGATTAAAAGAAGATTCGGCTTTTATGACGGCCAGAAGCAAAGCCGGCTGCACGTGATGTTGCTGAGCTGCACGGATGACGGCCTGCTCAAGTTCTAGATTCGTCACACCACTGTGATATCGGGCGTTGCGGTGAAATGTTGCAATGGGCTTGCTCGTCGGGATATTCGCGAGGCCGATCTGTCTTGCGTCGTCGGTGTATTCATAGGCCTGCGCATCCGCGAGGGCAAAGGGGGGCCAAGTTGCCGCCAGTACCAACATTACGCAGGCCGTATATATGGCTGCCCTATTTTGGTTCACTGTCCAGTGGTCTAAGCCGTCATGCTGAGATGGGGAGTCATGCCAGACCTTGTTCATTTTTGTTCCCTCCCATGCCAAAACCAGTGTAGCCATGCCGCACGTCTTAGTTATGAAAATCGGGAGTTGACCCTATCCTGTGACGCGATAAAAGAAAAAGCAGGTTCTATGCCGTTCTTTCGGGATGGCTAAGCGCTTGACTATATAAATATTACAAAGACTTGTGGTCGCCGATGCTCTGGCTTTCGTAGGGAGATTCTGGTGAGGGGTTTCCTTGTTTTAGCCCTACGTGCCGCACTTTGCGGTTGAGTTAGGGCGGCTGCAATTTTTGATGGGGCAGACTCATCGGACGAGGGGTCCTCTCGCGTGCCGAAAGAGACTGTGGTAGTCTGAGTGACCCTCCCACTTCCTTTGACTGGAAGGAGTTGATTGCAGTGGTAAAACTTCGATACTGCGAGCGAGTTCATACACAGTTCCCAGTTATATTCGCTGGGGAGGCATATGTGGGGGAAGGGACTGTGCTTAACCTATCTGTCCCGGGCTGCGCCATCCACAGTCGAAAGCCCGTAGCACCCGGTTCTTATCTTGAGATGAGAATGCTTGTACCTGATATCACGCCTCCGCTCCGGGTTGGATTAGCCAAGGTCCGTTGGTGTGAAGGGCGTCGGTTTGGTGTAGAATTTATTCAAATGCCCGGTCAAGACCAAGTTCGCTTGGGTCGTCTCGTCAAAAATGAAATTCCTCTCGCAATGGTATCTCTTCCTAGTGTGTAGCAAGGGGCACATTACGATCACAGCCTTACCTGCCATTGAGGGGCAACCCGGATGACGAGATGTCTTGTGCTTACCATGATACTGCTCCTGGCAGGCTGCGCTGAGTCCTATACCGTATTCCATCGCCAGACAGGCAACCCGATCATATTGGCTCGGCGCGCATATTCCTACGAAGATTGCCTCTCCACCGTACGGGAGGAGGCAATTCGACTCGGAGTCTCGCTGAGTACGGTGCACGTGAGAGGTTCTTGGCAAGGGCGCTCTCTTCTCTGGCCTTTCGAGCCAGGGTACGCCTGTGAAGGGGCTATTGGCCCTGAACGCCTTCCCAGCGGAGTCCATCGACAGGGTCGCCCCTTATAGGGCAGGTATCGCCCACTTCTTGTTCGTACGCCTCGCTGCATGACAATCTTGAATGGTCGGACTAACTCCGATGAGGTTCGCCGTTGAACGGAGTGCTCAGCGCATTTTACGCCTAGGTGTTTGTATCCTGATTGCCGCGGCTGATGTAGAACCGACTCCGCCTTTACCGAGGAGAGTGAGGTGGTGTGTGAAACTCACGCGGCTATGCTTGTCCGGGGTTTTGTCCCCTTGAGTTTGACTGTGGTCGTCTACGATATTGTCGCATTTTCTTTGCCCTCTCTCGTCTCTTGGCTATAATGAGTTTCTCGTGGTAGGCGGCTTGGTTGCAGACTATCAGTCCAGCCCAGAAGCGAGGAATCGGCATAGGAGTTCACACGAGAGCGGGGGTGTCAGATGATCAAAGCGCTTCTCGTTGAAGACAATGATATCGACGCTCAGCTCACACAGGACCTTCTTTCTGAATGGAGTATCGAGGAGTTTAGGATTACGCGTGTGAAAACGCTCGGAGAAGGACTCGCACTTCTCAGCCGTGAGCGATTCGATGCTGTACTCTTGGACCTATCTTTGCCGGATGCGTTCGGCCTTCCCACGGTCAGGCAGGTTCATGCGACGAGTCCGACAATTCCCGTTGTCGTTTTGAGTGGTGTGAGCGATCAAAGTCTGGCTCTTCAAGCTGTTCAACAAGGAGCGCAGGATTACTTGGTCAAAGGGCAGGGGCATCCTGAGTTGCTTGCTCGTGCCGTCCGCTATGCGATTGAACGGAAACGTTCCGAAGAACATCTAACATACCTTGCGCAGTACGATCACTTAACCGGACTGGTGAATCGCACCCTCTTTCGCGATCGTTTAGTGCAAGCGATGGCTCGAACCAAGCGCTTGCAGCAACCGATTGGCCTCATGCTGCTGGATCTCGACCGATTCAAAGCGGTGAATGATACCTTCGGGCATGACATGGGTGACGAATTGCTGAAAGCCGTCACTGAACGGCTTAAGGTCTGTGTGCGGGAAGTCGATACCGTGGCCCGGATGGGCGGGGACGAATTCACGATTATTCTTGAGGGGGTCTTATCCGAACAGAACATCCTTGTGGTGGCAACACGTATTACTGAATCGATTGCTGCGCCGTTTGAGCTTAAGGGGCACCACATCTCCATCGGTGTCAGCATCGGAATTACAATCTATCCTCAAGACGATCATACTATTGACGAATTACTGAAGCACGCCGACACGGCCATGTATCGGGCTAAACAGCATGGTGGCAGTGCGTTTCATCTTCACGAAGCCTCAAGAAATCACCCGGCCAATCTCCTCCCATAGCACGAGATCCGACCGGCAGTGCCGATCAAAGCCAAGGAAATCTTCCAGCTCCTCTCCGGGCTCGATCCCTACCCTCTACACGCGGATTCCCCTGGTTTATCACCGCCCGATGTCCCCTAACGGCTGGTCTGTCACGATCACGGTTCCGCGTGGATTGGGCGTAAGCATATTTGAGGTGTCGAGTGACTCCCGATCAGGAGTCGGGTGGCAGTCTGGAGTGAGCACGATTCCCCAGTGCTGATTGTTACGACACGTATTGTTGACGAGGAGCGCTTCTGCGTGATGAAAGAGGAGAATCCCGCTCAGCATATTCTCCCGACACTGATTTCTCACGAGTTCAGGATGGCTCCCAGGGTCTCGCACCGCAATACCAAAATGGTGGTTTGCACGACAGACATTCTCAGCGATTCTTGGTTGTGCGCCGGCAAACACAAAAATGCCTGATTCCCGGTTGCCACAGACGTCGTTCTCGATAAATGTCGGGCGCGACTGTGGGCCATAAATCACCACGCCGGACAGAACACCCTCCGTGGCACGGCATTGTGTCACCGTACAGGAGGAGTCGAGTAGGTTCATCGCAGAGTGCTGATCGCTGCCAACATAGCGAAACGTGATGCCGGAGATACGACCGCTTGGGACTTGCTGAAGATAGAGAGGGCCCCCACGTCGGGAAAATATTTGCACCTCATCTCGACCGGCCCCCACCAAGTGAATAGGCCGCCCTGTAATAAAGACTTTGTCTTCATAGATTCCGGGGCGAACAAACACTTGGTCCTGCTCTCCTGCATCGAGGAGTGCCGCACTGGGTCGCGGGTATGAGTCAGCGTCGTTCGCGTCGACGATTAAAGTTTTTCCCCCGAGCGGATTCGGCGGAGGCTCCGTCATCATGTTTTACTCCCGTCACCGCTTTTCGTATTGCCAGAAATCTCCGTACTGTTCTGAGAATTCTGATCGGTCAGGTGATTGAAAAATCATCCAGCACCGTTCGCCTCGTACAATCCCTCCATGCATCTCCTAGGATAGGCATCGGGCCTTCACTCGTTGCGGTTTTGCTGAAAGGATTCGTTGGGTAGCGTGCGATCGCCCCATTCGATTGTGGCATCTGTGCGGATCATGGACACAAACGCGTACTCACGGAATTTTTCCGCAACTCACCCAGCGATCGAGCGGCATTATTTCGGCCATAACCAGGCAAGTCAAGTTTCCTCACACAGCATTGGCTACAGCTACTTTGCTAGGGAGACGATTTGAGCTGTCAAGTCGGTAACATCGCGAACAGATCGTACAAATCTGTCGAACAGGCGGGGGAAGCCACTCCAGACCTCATCGTATCGAACGACACCAAGCTCTTGGATTCTTGGCCCTTTTAACTGGGCTGGTTCGTTGCCTAGTGGCACGGCGATTGCGTTATCCGAGAAGACAGGTGCCGCGACATTGCCGAGCACCATGGAGGCAATATGGTGAAGCTGATGATGAGCACCCTGTCAGGAATGATCGTGCTGCTGTGTTCTCTCAATCTGGCCATTGCCGCCCCTTCCAACATACAGGAGTCGTCTCGACACCTCTATGATCGAGTGATGGAGGAGTTCAAGCACAGGGATTACGAGGCTGCACTGGCCGGGTTTCGATTCTTTCTCGAACTCCACGGACAGTCCTCGCTAGCCGCGAATGCGCAATATTGGGCGGGAGAGTGCCAGTACCGAATGGGGCACTACAAAGAAGCCTTGAAGTCCTTCTACCATGTGGTGTCGGACTATCCACTGAGTCCGAAGCTTGCGGCCTCGACGTTGAAGATCGGGCAAGCCTATACCAGGCTGAAAGATCACGAGAAAGCTCGCATGACGTACGAACGAGTGGTCGGTGAATATCCTGACAGTGCTGAAGCAGAATTGGCGCGGAAAGCTCTCGAGACGATACTGCTTCGGGATGAGGAGTCGGCCGCTCAACTGAGTGGCCATAGCGCCGCTGACTAACGCCGTTATAACGCAATCGGTGGACGTGTCAGCAAGAGGCTGTGCGATCAGTCGTCTTCGCTGACACCAAGCAGCTGAGCCAGTTGAGAGACGGTATACGATGTGTTGGGGCTCAAGATGGTCAACGGGATGCCTGCTGCTTGCAGGACAGATTGAATCTCTCGCTTCCGAGTGGCCTCATGTGGCTGAGGAGGAGAATCTTCTTCAAGTAACACGACGCGATCCGCAGTCTTCGTTCCCGGATGGACCAACACAAAGTCGAGTTGCTTTAGCGCAATCTGTCTCAACACCTGTGACCGAGTCGTCCTTTCTGCCTCAACACTGACGATAGACCAGAGCGGAACCCTTGCAAAGACAAGATAGTGATCTTCCACGGCCAGCCGTATGAGATTGTAGAGCAAGAGATCAGTGTCATTCAGCAGAGGCTGGGGACGCAATGTGACGCCTGGAGGAAGGATAAAGAGCTCTTTCCTGACTGGCTCCACAGCGGATGAGATCTTGAGTCGCCAAGCCAGGAAAGCCAGTGAGGTCAAAAGCGCGATGGCAAGGCCAATGACAACGATCTCCATTGTGCCGTTATCGCCTGGAAATGGATTCACGCCAGCGAGGTCCGTTCGGGACAATGGTGCCGAGTAGCACAGGATGGGTCGCGCCCGTGACAGCCGGGATGTTGCCCCACTGTCCAGTCACGGTTTGATAGGCCAATAGAGCGAAGGCCACCGCCTCAAACACTTTACTGTCCCACCCCAAGGCCTCAAGCGTGGTAACCGGAATAGGGGCGAAGACCGTCGCGAGATGGTTCATGATCGCACGGTTACGGACACCACCACCACCCACCACCACTTCGTCGATTTCACCGGTAATCCACCGTCGCGAGGTTCCCACCGCCTTGGCCGTCCACATACTGCATGTGGCCAAGAGGTCTTCAATCGGGAGGTTGCGTTGCTGCTGAATCGCGATCAGTTCATTGATGAGATCAGGACCGAATGCTTCCCGCCCGGTCGATTTGGGTGGCTTCTTGGATAAAAAGGGATGCGCGAGCAGCTTGCCGAGCAGTCGTGAATCGACCTGCCCTTTCATGGCCAGTCTTCCATCACGATCCATCAACAACCGTCCGTCTGTCACACGTACCATGAGACCATCCAGCACCATATTCGCAGGCCCCGTATCGAATGCCTGTACTCCGCTGAGGTGCCCCCCTTTCGGCACATACGTCACATTGCTGATGCCCCCAAGATTCACGACCAACCGCGCGCGCCGCGCATGTTTTAAGAGCAGCGCATGTGCGACTGGTGTCAGTGGAGCGCCTTGCCCGCCCGCGGCAATGTCGCGCGCACGGAAATTGGCCACTGTCGTAATCCCTGTTCGTTCGGCAATGACTGCAGGCTCAGCAATTTGAAGTGTCGAACGAATGGCGCCGACTCCCGGCGCGTGGATACCATGTGGAAGATGATGCACGGTCTGGCCATGAGAACCGATCAATGCCACGTTGTCCGGCTGAAGGTTCGCCTGTCGAATCACATGCAGCGCCGCGTTCGCAAACCATTCACCCAGGAGCGCATTGAGGTGACAGATCTCTGCGACCGTTCCAGAAGCTGACGCAGAGAGAATGCGTTGTTGCAACGAGCGTGGATAGGGCAGTGTGTGTGCTGCGAGCGTCCGCGCTTTCAGCGAGCGATCTTTGCCTGTAATGTCCACGAGTGCCGCATCGACACCATCACCGGATGTTCCAGACATGAGTCCCACAACATGCATTCTTTGGCCCCTCCAATGACTCTTTCGTGAGGTGATGTGGTTGCCGGCAAAGCGCGGGGATACTCGACACAGCTATCCAGCAAGGCTCCCGCGAGCGAACGTATTCAGTATCCTACTCGAACTGTTGACCGCTACGCTAATTGAACTCCCGAGCGGGGTCAAGCGGGGAAACATCATCAATCCACCCCGGCCGCGCCGCAAACCGTTGCGTTGACAACGATAGGACCCGATGTTACCGTCCTCGCCCATGTTTATCGTCAGGTCCATTCTTCTCCTCTGGTGTCTTCTCGTCGGTATCGGCCTGATGGTCGCACCGTCTGTCCTTGCTGCTTTGCCGGCTGAGCCTCTCAACATCGTCGTCACGATTCCAGTCCTTAAAGATCTCGCACAACAAATTGGAGGGGACCATGTCAGAGTGACGTCTCTGCTGAACGGCTATGAAAACGAGCACACCTATTCACCGAGACCGAGCGACTTGGTCGCAGTCCGAAAGGCCCGTTTGTTGTTCGAGGTCGGGATCGGGCTTGAAGTGTGGGTGTCCTCGCTGGTGAAGAACGCCGGAAGCCCGTCGCTTCGCATCATCACGACCTCTCAAGGAATCGGCCTGATTCGTGACCATGGAGGTCATCGCGACGGGATACACCAAGGGGAAAAAACGGCCGGCTCAGGCGGCAACCCTCATATCTGGATGGATCCAGAAAACGTCGCCATCATGCTGCGCCATATTACCGAAGCCTTGATCGCGGCCGACCCCGCTCATGCGACTGATTTCCGAGACCGTCAAGCCGTCTATCTTCAGCAGTTAGACCGGATCCGGAAAGAGCTCTCCGATCGGGTCAAGCAGTTGCCAGATCGTCGGTTCGTCGCGCATCATCCTGCCTGGCCGTATCTAGCCAGGCGCTTTGGTTTCGATGTGGCTGCGACTATTCAGCTGCAGTCCGGCACAGAGCCCTCAGCCCTTCAGCTGCAAACCCTGATCAGTAAGATCAAAAAAGATCGAATCAAGGTCATTGTGTCTGAGATTCAACTCAGCCAAAAGCTTCCCGAGCTCCTTGCCAAGGAAACCAAGGCGCGAGTTGTCGTCCTGACGACGTTACCGGGAGGCCTGCCCGGGACCGAGACCTACCTCGACATGCTCCGCTATAATGTGCTCCAATTGGCGAACGCCCTCGAGTTTCCCTAGAGCGGCTTTGGGGGTTCTCAACTCAGCGCCGGAAGGAGTAGCGGGTTTCGTGCCAGACTCCCACGAGCCTATCATTCGGTTCGACCACGCGTCGTTTGGATTTCCCGGCGTCATCGCGCTTAAGGATATTTGTCTTTCCATCAACGCAGGTGAATTCGTCGGCGTCATCGGTCCGAACGGATCAGGGAAAACCACTCTCTGTAAAGCCGTACTGGGCCTCATGGCTCCCGTCGAGGGCCATCTCCATATTTTCGATTGTGCCTGCGATGCATTGCGCTGTCACCACCGGGCGAAGATCGGTTATCTCCCGCAAAAGGGTGTTGTGGACCGCAACTTTCCGGTCACGGTTCTTGAAACGGTGATGATGGGTCGTTATGGGGCATTGGGTTTATTCAAACGCCCGGGACTGAAAGATCAGGAGATCGCCATCGAGTCTCTCACCCATGTCGGGATGGAGAGCCATAAGGATACGGCTCTGGGCCATCTCTCCGGCGGTCAGCAACAGCGTGTGTTTATCGCGAGGGCGTTAGCCCAACAGCCGAAAGTACTCCTGCTCGATGAACCGACCACAGGGCTCGACATCACCGCTCAGCATAACGTGATTGAGCTCGTCGAGCATCTACACGACGAACTTGGCCTTACCGTGCTTTTGATCACCCATGACATCAACATGATCCGTTCACGGGTCGACCGGCTCGTGCTCCTCAAGACCCGCCTCTTCGCCGCAGGGGCCCCCGCTGATGTGCTCAAACCAGACATCCTCAGTGAGGTCTACGGGAAAGACCTGGTGATTACGGAGAAAGATTTCCTCATCGTTGAGGATTATCACCACCATCATTGACCGTACAGTCCCATGTTTGAACTCTTCACCTACGACTTCATGCAACGTTCCCTCCTCGCAGCGGCGATGGTGGGGGGGCTCTGCTCCGTCATCGGCGTGTTCGTCGTACTGCGAGGATTGGCATTTGTCGGGGCGGGGACGTCGCATGCGGCCTTTGCCGGCGTGGCGCTGGGCTATCTCATGGGCTGGCCGCCGTTGGGACTGGCGATTCTCTTCGGTCTTGCCACCGTGTGGATCACCGGCTGGGTCGAAGAAAAAGGCCGGATGAAGCTGGATGTCTCGATCGGCATTCTCTACACCACCACGATGGCGCTGGCCATTCTCTTCATCGGCCTCATGAAAGGGTATAACGCGGAAGTGTACGGCTATTTATTCGGTAGTGTCCTGTCGGTGACGAATGAAGAGCTACGCATCATCGGCGGGTTGAGCATCCTGGTGCTCGGTCTCATTCTCTTGTTTTCGAAAGAACTGTACTTTATCGCGTTCGATCAAGAGATGGCCGAGGCCTCCGGCATCCCGGCGCGACGGATGTTCTTTCTTCTGCTCACACTGGTCGCGCTCACCGTGGTCGTCTCATTGAAAACTGTGGGCGCCATTCTCGTGTTTGCCATGATTCTGATCCCTGCCTCCACCGCCTATCAACTCACGTCCAGCCTCACGACGCTTACTTTCTATTCCGTCATCATCGGCATCACGACATCCGTAGCGGGAGTATTGATTTCTGCCACCTGGGACGTGCCTTCGGGACCGGCGATCGTCCTTCTCGCCACGACCGTCTTCTTTGTTTCGGTGTTGTTCTCCCCCAAAAGAATGAAATCTCCCACTCGTGCTCACGTGCACTAAGTACCTCATTTCAACCAGACTGTAGGGCTATGCGTACAACAACTGTGTCATTCACGAGTCAGTCGCTGCCTCCTAAGCACAATATGGTACTGGCCATGTTCTGGGTTGATGCAGAAATTTCAGAATCGGCTGATTGTTATGGAAGGAGAACTACCTCAGAACCTTATGTCATAAGGCATAGGACTTGCTCAAGGTGAGGCCTGTCATCCGCGGTACTTTCCAGCGGAGGAAAGTTTTTCCAAAGCTTTTTTTATTAACGCAGCCATTCACTGTATCAAGGAGGAGTTTATTGATGCGTATGAAACATCTCATTTTTGGGGCTGGCGCGTTGCTCGCGGCTCTGGGGTGGTGCTCGGTTGGTTCTGCCCAGGCCGAATGGGTGCATGAGGGGCAAGCCAATGAAGGCAAATGGACCCTCGGGGCTCGGACCGGCTTCAATATTCCGACGCAAAGTTGGACCGCAGATACGAAGACCAGCGTTGGTCCAACACCATTCAATCTTCAGGCCATGTACGGAATTAGTAAGTGGATTCGCTTCGGCTTTATGATGGAGTGGGAGCGTCGATCGATTGACAATCGCAATCCAAATGTCGACCTCGGTACGCTGAACACCATCTCGCTATTACCGACGATGGAGTTTCGCCCAGGGCATTTTTCAGGGGTCACGCCCTATCTCTCGACGAGCATCGGTGTGAATGTGAATTCATTCAGTGAAGACAATAATGCGGTGAATGTCAGCCCGTCCAACACCTTTGCCTATCGACTAGCGGGCGGGTTGGATTTCCCGCTGACACAGAACCTCATGCTGAATACGGAAGCAGCGTGGAAACGGAACCGGGGCGGGCTTGAACTCAATAATCAAGACGCCGGCTCGGTCGACGCCTCTTCAATCAGTCTCTTAGTCGGCGTTCGCTACACTTTCTAACTTCAGGATTCTATCTGTATACCGCATCGAGCGTCTGCTCGATGCGGTAACAGATTGCGTTGGTCTACCCACACCCTCACCAAGACCGTCGCAGCGACGAAATTGAATGTCGTGGGTCTTATCAATGACAGAGCGTTGACACCCTTCTCCTGGCAGGACTGCCGATGTACATCTCGCGCTCAGCGAGCTTCACTGTCAGGACTCGGGCAAGTTACCAGATGTTCCATGCATCCTTGTACGGAGAGAATATTAAACGATCGGATTATTCGAGGCGAGGTTGGTTGGTGCGTGACCAGACCATGCCGGTCTGTTCTTTGGAGCTGAACCCTAGTTTCTCGTAAAAACCCGGTCGGCTTGTGCAAAGCCAAAACAGTTCAATTTTTTTGAGGCGCGGGTGGTTCAAGATTCGCTGGACGATATTCGATCCGACGCCCTGACCCTGGTAGGCCTTATCGACGATTACGTCCCAGATGGTTGCCCTGTAGACATAGTCCGTTAATACCCTGCCAAATCCGATCAGCAGGTCACGATCCCATGCGGTCACAGCGATATCGGTGTGGCGCAGCATCTCGCGTGCATCGTGAAGCGTCCGCCCTTTGGCCCATGGTGCTTGCTGGTAGAGGCGAACGAGTTTGGCTGGGTCAAGGTCCTTCTTTTCAGCAAAGGTGATGACGGGCTTGAGGGTAGGGGGCATCTTGTACTAGATTATCTCCCAGCGACAGCGACTACGTGATTCGAAGTGTACGAGGAACATCATGGCAACGCAAGTACGAACCTGCCCTAAGTGCGCACAGCTGATGTGGCTGAAAGAAGATCAGTACGAACAGCTGGATGAGGAAACTATCCGTGCAAAGTGCCCTCAATGTGGATCAACCGTTCGCTTCACGCTCATTTCGCAGGGAGACAACGCTGCCGGCCCCAAGATGGGCCATTGAACGGGAAGGAGGTATAGGCGTCCGGCCGATCCATCGAATTGCGAATAGACGTCGCTCCGCGCTCCATCGCCTGTGACGAGCGTGAATCATTGCTCGAATTTCCGAATGGGCCAATACGGCCATTCGCTGAGCAACGTATTGGTCCTTCGTCGTATCACGTCTCAATCGTCAAGCCCCTCTCGTCGCAAACGGATTCCAGATAGTTCAATCCCTCTTTCTGCCCCGACGCTGGTAGCGGTCGGTTCGAACTCGATGCAGATTACGAGGTTTTCGTTCCATACATGATTGAATTAGTTATACTGCGAGCAGGATCCTCTTGACTCTTTTTTCGGATTGCTCCTCGTGAGGAAAGTGGGCCGACAAATCGTTCGGTGCGAACATTTCACGGTCGATGTAATTCTTTTCTAGGGCCTGTTAACACTAATGGCCATTTTATGAGATACTGCGTACATGGAA
>ERZ1292633.123-Hain-H41-02um-R1-123-length-105705-cov-10_pt1 | contig 61785 bp, 66 predicted proteins | sample MGYA00564406_ERZ1292633 | MGnify/ENA primary metagenome ERZ1292633 (study PRJEB36523, sample SAMEA6512639) | groundwater metagenome | collected 2019-01-08 | study: AquaDiva: Metagenomics assemblies of 32 groundwater samples | reverse complement strand
AAAAAAGAGCTGGTTATGTACGGAAAATCTAACGTCCATGTTAAGAATAGCATAACAAAAAGAGGAAACAAGTTATCATCTTCTGCATTTAAAAAAACCGCACATCACTGTGCGGCTATAAAATAAACTCAACACCACTTTTCACATCTTAGGATATACGAGATTTTCTAGCGCAGGATTCCACCTGAGCGCTGCGTATCGCGCGCCGTCTTTGTATATTGGGATGTTTACTGAATAACCACGTGTCCAATTTCTTCGTGATAAGATTCCCTCATGTTTTAAAATCTCAAGCCTACAGTTAAGCATTAATCTGGCAAATGAAATTTCTTTTTCAGAGAATCCTTCTATAAAAGGACTTTCTAGTTCTAACCTCTTATTTACCTCTTGAAAAGTAAATTTGATGTTTGGCATTGTATAAATTACCAACGACAAAAGATCAGGTCTTGTCATTTTGTATCTTCTTACGAGCTCAATCGCTCGTTCAAGTGTAATGCCTTTTTCTAATACCTCCTTCGTATTCTGGATTTTATACCATTTATTAAACCCTGCCTCGTTAGCAAATTTTGTCCACGTGACTTCATTTTGGTGTTTGAGCACATGCTCGGTACCATATAACGCTACGATGTATCACTTTCTTGGCATAGTTAATGACCTCTTTTGTAAAAATAGATTTACGAAATTACTACCCAAATACACACTAACGCTTATCACTTACTAAGTCAAATTAATTTATTACGCCATATGTTTTAAAAAACCCGCCTCACGAGGCGGTTTTTTTAGCTAGGTTTATTTAACGTGCGCTACTTTGCGACGAGTCGTTGTACCGTCAAAGTTTCCCTTGCGCTTCTCGGAGAATTCTACAGTGCCTTCCTTGAGGGCGTAGAGGGTATGGTCTGAGCCAATACCAACATTCTCTCCTGCAAGAATCTTTGTGCCACGCTGACGAATAATAATAGAGCCTGCTTTTGCAAACTCACCAGCATAAAGCTTAGTACCGAGGTACTTTGCTTTTGAATCTGTTAGGTTTTGTGCGGATCCTCCCGCTTTTTTATGTGCCATGGTATTGAAATTTCGTAAATAATCCTAAAACACGTATAATTTATAGGTAATGAACAGTATAAAAGATTTATGGGAAAAAATCAAGGGCTTTCTGATTCCATCCGATTTTAAGACCCCAAAATGGTCAGACGACCTCTTTTTACTTCTCGTCATCATTTTGGTGGCGTTTGGGTCATTTGGGCTTGGTAGGCTTTCGATAATTGGAGAACAAAAGACTCCCATAAAAATAGAGAATGCACCTGTGGTCACTCCGCAAACATTTCCAGCACAAAGCGCTGAAGCTCCAGACCTAAACAAGCGACAGGTTGCGACACCTCGAGTTATAACACCGAGCCAGCAGGGAACATATGTAGCATCAAAGACGGGAACAAAATACCATTACCCATGGTGCTCGGGGGCACAGCGCATCAGTGAGGGGAACCGGATTTATTTCAATTCAAAAGAAGAAGCCGAGGCTCGAGGGTACACTCCTGCAAGCAACTGCAAGGGACTTTAATTTGTGCTATAGTGCTCGCATGTCAAAGATCGAAACTCTCCACACACATACCACAAGCTCAGATGGTAAACTCTCTCATCGAGAGCTTTTTTTACTCGCAGAATCCCTCGATATCGCAGTACTCGCATTTACCGATCACGATGCTTTGCCAACACCTGAGATAATGAACGAACTCGAAGGTTTCCGCGGAAACACGACGAAATGGGTTACTGGGATTGAAATAACTGCAGGAATGCCTAAAGAAATCAGTGGGGATACGGGAAGCGCTCATATTATCGGACTTTTTGTCGACCCTACAAACGCAAATCTATTAACTCATTGTTTGAAAGCGCAAGAAGACCGCATCAAGCGCATGCAGAAAATGGTTTCAAGTCTTCAAAATCTTGGATTTGAGATCACAGAGAATGATTGCCTCGAAGCATCAGGCGGGGACTCAGTCGGCAGACCGCACGTCGTAGAGGCTCTCAGGAAATATCCTGGCAATACCGTAGTAATGGAAAAGATGCGCCTCGAAATGGCAAAGGAGTCAGAGCAGAATCCAGAACTTCAAGAACGCTACAACTACATGATGGGAAAGAGAGAGCGGAGTTATCCCTATTCTCTTTTTTTGACACATGGAGCATTTCGCGAAGCCTATGCTGAACACGAATACTTGCCTGATCTCGACGAAGCCGTGTCGCTCATTCGTAATGCTGGAGGAGTCGCTATCATCGCGCACTACTTTACCATTCGGAGAAAAATGCCTCTTGATATGCTCGAAAAAATTCTTTCAGAAAAACGAATCGACGGTGTAGAGGTGGTGTATGGTATCGGTGAATATAAAACAGACCGCGAGAAGATTATCCATGTGGAGCGTCAAACTCTTCGCGAGCTTGCACAAAAATACAATGCGCTCGCACTAGGTGGCTCGGACGCACACAGTAAAGAAGATCTTGAATATTACGCTGAAAACGAATGGTTCTCAAGAGAGACAGCAGGCTTTACCGAAAAGATTCTTGCAACAGGTAAAGTAAACAAAAAATTCTCATCACTGTAATTTTAATCCTCTGATGAGCATGGTATAATGCAGGTTATGATAATCGCAGATGTTGAAGCTAGCGGACTCGACCCTCGAAAACACTCAATACTCAGTATTGGTGCGGTTGAATTCGAGCATCCAGAACGGCAATTCTATGAAGAGTGCCGAATGTGGGACGGGGCAAGCATTATGACAGACTCACTCGCCGTTAATGGCTTCACAGAAGAAGAATGTCGTGACACCAAAAAGAAATCACTTGAAGAAGTTATGAATAGTTTTTATCATTGGATAGAGCAGTGCGACGAAAAAACTCTCGCGGGACAAAATCCTTCATTTGACCGTGACTTCATCAACGATTCGTTTTCTCGCTCGCACATCGGTTGGCATTTTGCATATAGAACACTCGATCTTCAATCGATGGCGTACATGGACATGATTAAGAAAGGCATTAAACCTCCTAGGAAAAATGACCGCACAGATCTTTCTACTGACACAATCTTCAAATATGTCGGACTTCCAACAGAGCCAAAACCTCACCATGGACTTACCGGTGCGCAAATGGAAGCAGAGGCATTTTCAAGAATCTTGCACGGTAAAAATTTACTGCCAGAATTTAAAGGGTACCCACTAAACAAATAGAACTGATTGCTTTTCTTGCATGTTATAGTCAGCATGAGCAGTAAACTCATAACTCATGAAAAAAGAACGTACAAACTTGCCTGAGATAACGCGCATTTTAACGAAGCTTTTTCCCGACCCTAAATGCGCGCTCCACTATAAAAAGGCGTGGGAGCTTTTGGTCGCGGTCATACTGTCTGCTCAGTGTACCGACAAAAAGGTAAACGAAGTGACCAAAGAGCTTTTTAAAAAATATCCAACGCTCGATGATTATGTGCGTGCGGACCCAAAAGAATTTGAGCAAGCAATCTATTCAACAGGATTTTACAAAGCAAAAACAAAAAACATTCTCGCGGCAGCAAAGGCAGTGCAAGAAAATTTTAAAGGCAAAATTCCCAAGACGATGGGGGAAATGATTACGGTCCCAGGAGTAGGCCGTAAGACCGCAAACGTCGTCCTTGGCGAACTCTACGGCTTCGCAGAAGGTATCGCCGTAGATACCCACGTCATTCGCCTTTCCCGCCTTCTCGGACTCACCAAACACAGTGATGCGGTGAAAATTGAACGAGACCTTATGAAAATAGTTCCCGAGAAAGATTGGGTGCGATTTTCGCATCTTCTCATCCTTTACGGCAGGGGATACTGCCAAGCTCATTGCAAACATCTTGATTGCCCTCTTGCGAATTTCATCAAAGCTTAAGCTTTAACATGCTTAATATGTTCGAGAAAAAGCTATTGTAATTTAAGGAAAATTGTGTTATAGCGTGTAAGGATAATATGTAAATTGCAAGCAAGTCAAAAGGGAGGGGAGAATGGATACACAAAAAATATCTGATGTTATCTATGATATGGTCTCCAAAATCCCTGAAAGAGAGAGGGGGTTTGACCATGATATTGCTCGAAGCAGATTTGAAACAGTAAAAAAACTCCTTTATATACCGTTTCTGGACTACGCTCTTGAGATTACCGAGCTTAGAATGACTACGATCATGGAGAGCGAAATCATTCTTCATGAATATCTTGAAGCTGAATCCTTAAATGAGCTGCGAGACGAGGACCTAAGCCATGAAGATTGCTTCCTTGATGCACTTGAACAAATTACAATAATACCAAGAAAAGTTCCTCCAGCATTCTTGGGGAATTATTACCTAGCTTGGTGTGCAATGTTCGAACTTGCGATTCCTCATACTTTAGTTGTTCCAATGCCCGTCAATGAAAGTTTAGGCACGCCAATGGACCTAAAAAATTTCCATACACTTGTCCGAGATATAGAAGCAGAAAGTAACGCATGGGCACTCGAAGATAGGTACGTTGAATCAATCTTCAAAGAAGCGCAAGTTGATATAGCGCAACTCCTCAATATAATTTTTTCAAACGAAAAAGGATCGACACTTCACTAAGAACGTTACTCTTAATATTCACAGGCGACCTAATTTCTGGGTCGCCTGTCTTTTTATACAGCGAAAGAACTACGCAGGGATTCATTCTCAAAAGTAGTACGGATGGTTTGATAAATGTCATATAAATGCTACAGTAGAACTCCGAGGGGTACGCCCCTCTAAATTGAAAAGGAGGGTACGCCCATGTTTGAAAAACCAAAATCAGCACCAGCAAGTGCTGTGCTTAAGGAACTTTTGGAAGGTAAGAAACTTACAAGGGAACAACAGTTGCAAGTACTTGAATACCGTCGTGAGATTCTCGTCAGGTGCATGAAAACATTTTCCATGAATACAATCGGGCAACTAACCTGTATGGACTCAGGTAATCTATTTTATCATGATCTGTATAATGATACCCCACGAGTTACCAGCATTGATAACCAGTTCAACTTAGACTCACGAGGTCTTTATGCTGGCAATAACTTTAGCCAGCAAAATGGTAACAGACGTTTCGCTTTTGGAATCGACCATGAATCCTGGTTGCTCATTAAAATAACTTATCTCAAGGAGGAAAGAACTGATCGTTTGGACAAGTACGAGAGGGCCGAAATTGTTCAGGTAATTCGTACAGATCTATCAACAATTCTTGAAGAAATGAAAATTGAAGTAAATCTGATCCAGACATACTTCGACATTACTGTCGATGAATGGGTTTCTCGTCGTAAGAGACTTTACGAAGATGCGTGCAAGGTTAAGGAAGGAATGGACGTCGAAAGAGCCATCCTAAGATTAGCAACATAAATGTAGTGAGTTTTGATTAGAGGAACATGCCGTACGAGAAATCGTACGGCATTTTATTTATATTTTATATGAGCGCATAGCAGCACTATTTTATATGGGGGAGTTGTATATACGTATGTCGCAAAATATATCTTTTGCGACATACACATAATGGAATATGGCTTATATAGCATAAAGGCCAGAATCCTTAAGATCCTGGCCTTTACTGCCCTTTTGCCTATTTTTGATATTATCTCAGATTCTTGAGAATATCACCGAGCTTTTTTATTTCTTCCCCGTAGCGAGCCCAGTCGCCGTTTTGCTGTGCGTTGATTGCCGCTTGATATGCTTGCTCAGCCTGCGAAATCATTTCATTCGTACGAGCGCTTGTTCCTCCAGTTTCTACTGCTCCTGCATCACTATAAGCTACTGGCATCGTGCCTCCAAAGATTCTCGCAAGTCCAGCCTCAAGTGTCTCCTCCATAGCTACCTTATTACCATATGAGACTAGAACTCGCTTTAACTCAGGGATTTTCCCATCCTGCGCCTTAAGGTACAGTGGTCTAACATAGATGAGTGATTCCTCAATTGGAATGACCAACAGCGAACCTTGGATGACCTGTGACCCTCGTTGATCCCAAAGAGATATCTGACGGCTTACCTCAGCGTCTTGGTTAATGCGTCCAATAACTTGCTTTGGTCCGAAAATAAGTTTCTGTTTTGGGAATCGATATACGACAAGCTTTCCGTAATTTTCTCCGTCATTTTTGGCAACCATCCACGCTGACAAGTTGTCCTTTGCGCGCGGTGTAAATGGGAGCATGAGTACATACTCCTCAGACTTTTCACCTGGTAGCTTCATGACCATGTGGCGCGGTGTCATAGCTGAATTCTTCAGCGTGCCGTTCTGTGCCCCATCTCCAGGGATTACCGGAACTTCCCACTGGTCCTCCTTATTGTAAAAGATTTGAGGATCGGTCATGTGGTATGTCGTATAGATTCCTGACTGTAACGCAAAGATATCCTCAGGGTATCTCATGTGAGAAGCAAGATTCTTTGGCATCTCAGTAATCGGGCGGAAGGAATTAGGAAAAATCTTACTGTAAGTTTTTATAATAGGATCTTCTGTATCCGCAAGATAGAGTGTCGTTTTACCATCATATGCATCAATGATAACTTTTACAGAATTTCTAATGTAGTTTACTTTCTTGCTTCCGAGTGTGCTTACTTGTGAGTATGGGTAGAGATTGCTCGTCGTGTACGCGTCGAGAACCCAGTATATTTTTCCATCAACAATGACCGAATATGGGTCACGGTCAAAAGTCAAAAATGGAGCTATCAGCGAGGCTCGCTCTACAATGTTTCTGCGATACAGAATCTTACTTTCCTCGGTGATGTCGTTGGAAAGAATCAACTTAAGCGACCTAAAGTGTATAGCGTACAGAACTCTTTTTGTGAAAGAGTTAATCTCAACTCCCCCATTTCCCGCATAGACGCTGTAGACGTTCTCCTCCCCTTTTGGATAATCAAATTCTTTTGATTTCGTATTAGTGAAGACGTAATCATTAGGAAGTTCTCCGTAGTAAATTTCCGGACGATCAATCTTAAGCTCCTTCACGCTAGACTGCGGAGGAAGATCTTTTACAAACAATACTGGCAAACCTTCTTTTGTCACTTGATTAACAGGTCCGAGAGCGACTCCATAACCGTGTGTGAATGTCAGTCGCTCGTTGATCCAATTTCTGTTGGGCAAACTCTCTGATGAAAGTTCTCGCGGGCTCAACATGACCTGTCGTATCTCGCCATTAATCATGTATCGGTCGTTATCTACAGACGCAAATTCATAATACGTTCTTATCTCCTGAAGCTGAGAAAATGTAGACAAGAGCGGGGTGCGTTCCCAGAGACGCACATTTTTTATCGTCAAATTATTGTTTGCAATGTCAGCTTGCGTAAGAGGCTTGTCTCCAGATATTTCCCTCTCTTCAATAGCATCGAGGCCGTATGCATCTCGAGTCGCTTCAATATTGTGTTCAATGTAAGGCGTTTCTTTGACAAGCTCGTTTGGAGCTACTACAAGCTTTTGAAATAATGATGGAATGATACTCGTAGCAAATCCTACGAGGAAATAAATAATCATAGCTCCTATGAAAAATTTTGCTCTTCCGGTTCTTCCCCAATAAAGAACGGCGATTGCGGAGACCATGAGCGCGAAGATGGACATCCATATAAGCGGGACCATAACATTCACACCTGTGAACGCAGAACCGCTCAATTGTCCTATTGTTTGCCCTGTAAGAAGCTTAAATAACGAGTAGTACGTGCTGACTGCAATAACAAATAGGAGGGCAAACAATAAAGTGGCCGTATGAAACCGCGCTTTTGGCGCAACATCCTCGTGGTCAATCTCTTGAGAAAAATGATGTGCTGGACGTTGGCGAGCGCCAAAAAGATTTCCCACAAATGTCGCAAGGCTGAGCAATCCGCGGAAAATATAAATGCCGCCGACAAGCATGAGCGCTGCGATGATAATAGTTTTCAAAATACCCAACACGAACGTAATGACTGGAAGCGAAAAAACATAGAATGAAATATCTCTTCCAAAGATTGGGTCAGTTGTTCCGAACGGCGTAGCGTTTAAAAATTTTAGGACATCCTGCCATCCTGAAGCAGCAACAAGCCCAAGAAACACTGCAACAACAAGTGCTATGACCGCACCAACTTTTCTCGTCATACTATTACTAAGACTGACTGGCTGACCAAACATGCCTTCAGGAAGCACCATAAACCATGAAGTTTTCGCTTTCGTTGCAATGACGATGTTTATATAGAGAAACAGAAATGAGAAAACAGCCACCGAAGCTCCGATGAGAAACTTCATCGAAATTGCTGTTAAGAAAATCTCTGTATATCCAACCTCCCTAAACCACCATAAATCGGCAAAGAATGCGATGATTGTCGAAAATAAACTAATAGCGATAAGTAAGAGTCCCCAAACAATCCATATTGAATATTTTTTCCCGTTCATTTCGTATATTTTTCTTTTAATAAAACTTAATAAGCTCCGCGTTTAATTAAACAGTCCTGTGATGCTCATCCAAAGATATGTACCTAAGGGTGCTAGATACTGAATCCATGCGCCCTTGATGATAATCCAAACTTTTCCTAAAAACACAAAAATGCTGTCTCCAGCAGTCCTCACATCGACATTAAAATATGCCAGAAGAGCTATGGCAATAAGGACTATTACAATAATTTCTATCAAACCACCTTCTTTTCTCTGTCGTTTTACCATTACGAAAGTATATAGTATTTTTTACAAATAATCCATTGGGTCGAGGTATGCGTTTGTCGCAGCAATAGGCACTGGCGCATTTGCGCACGGTGTCCCCTTTTTCACATCTCCGAGGCGAATAATTTGAACAGCCTCGCTCACGAAGACCGTGAGGTGTAGGTGCGGTCCTGTACTGTATCCAGTATTGCCACTATAACCAAGAAGCTCTCCCGTAGTCACGGATTGTCCTTTTGAAACTTTAATGAGCGAAAGATGTGCGTATAAAGTAGAGAGGCCATTGGAATGTTTTACCAAGACCCACTTTCCGTATGAGTAGCACCCGGGGAATTGATCTGTGTTGCCGGTGTCTGAAACTACCCCATCTAAAACAGACTTAATGGGAGTTCCAACACTTGCACGAAAATCTGTGCCATTGTGCGTGCCTGATGCATAGAGACGGCGAGAATCGCTTGTTCTTCCAAATTGTTGAGTTATCGAAATATTGCCCAAAGGAGACGAAAATATATTCACGCCGCGAGGAGGAATCGAAGTTGGATCGAGAATAAACTTGAGTGTTGATTCGTAATCACGCAATTCCTTTTCAAACGCCTCTTTTTGCGCCTCTTTTTGTTTTAAAAGTTTTGCGTATGTTGATTCGTCTTTTTTTGTCTGCGTTAAGAGCGCCAAATTTTTCTTCTTAGTATCTTCAGCAATTTTCTTTCTATCTGCTAACTCACTTTTAAGACTGAGGAGCGTCTTTTTTTCTACCTCTTTCGTTTTGTGGGTTTGCTCAAGCTTCGTTTTTACATTCTCAATGACGGCAATATTGTCGCGTATAGAATTGTTAAATTGATCGAGGGTAGCAAGATCATCCCAAAAGCCTGAATATCCATCGTTCGATGCTGCAATTTCAGACAACGAAAGCTTGTCTCGTTCATTAATTAAACGAAGTGATTCAATAAGAGCCGCGTGACGAGCCTCAAGTTCCGATTGTTTGCGAGAAATGTCTGAGTTAAGCTGTCGAATCTTTAAATCAGTTGTGTCTACTTTGCCCGTGGTGACTCGTATCTCCGCATCAAGCTTTTTACGGGTCAATTCCAGCTCGGCAATTAAGTTGTTGAGGTTTTTCTTAAGAGAAGCTATTTTATTCAAGTCATCTTTGTATCGAACAATTTCTGCTTCGATTTTCTGAATTTCTGCGGTTTTGTCCGAAATACTCTTTCTAAGTTCATCAGCCGTTTGGGCGTATATAAAAGCATTAGTATAAAATATGCCGAAGATTCCGACAAAGATTATTGATAATACAAGTATAAAATTACGCATATTTTATTCGCAAAAACTTTACTCTTCTAAAGTCTTTATTGCACTATTGATACGACGAATAGTTGTTTCTTTGCCCAAAATATCTGCTAGTGTGAATGGATCGGGAGACTTATCGCGTCCAGATAAAGCATACCGCATAGGCCACAAGACACTTCCCCTCCCCGCTTCAGTTGCATAGTCCCATACAGCACTCTTGATTGCTTCCGATGCAAAAAGCACGTCATCAATATTGCTAATAAGTAAGGCGATCTTCTTTAATTTTTGTATTGCAACCTCGCTATCTTGCTCGTCTTTCCACAAGAGCTTCTCTTTTAGATATGCAGGGTCTTCAAAAAAATATTCATACTCCCCCGCCTCCGCAAGAGCACGTACCTCTCCGAAGCTTGTAATATGGTCAATGATAATGGGCACTATTTTTTTAAAAATCTTAGCCTCGCTGTGTGCTTTTATTTTCAACGTTTCAGGAAATCTCGCGAGAATCTCCTCTCCCGCCTTTTCAAGGGAAAAGAGTTTCAAATAGTGCTTATTAAGCCACTTCAATTTATCAATATTAAAAACCGCTCCGCCTTTTTGAATCTTTTCAAGAGTAAAAAGTTTTATCATCTCATCAAGAGAAATAATCTCTTGGTCATTCCCCGGATTCCATCCCATGAGCGCAACAAAGTTAAGAATTGCCTCCGGCAAGTATCCTTCTTCTCGATACTCTGTCACCGCTAAAGCACCGTGTCTCTTGGAGAGCTTTGATTTATCAGGAGCAAGAATCATCGGCAAATGCGCGTAAATGGGGCGTGGCGCGCCAATAGCTTCTTGAATAAGAATTTGTCGCGGTGTATTCGAAATAGCGTCATCACCACGAATGATGTGCGTGACACCCATCTCAAAGTCGTCCACGACAACAGCAAAATGATAGAGCGGGGACTCGAAGTCTTTTGCAATTACAAAGTCGCCGAGCTCTGTTGTATCGAAAGAAATATCGCCCCTTGCCTCATCACGAAAAGTCACCGTACGCCCTGGGTTTTTGAAACGTATGACCGTGCTACGCTGACCTTCCAGAGCAGGTTCTTCTTTTGAAACATACGCTACGCCATCAGCAATAAGTTTTTCAAGGTGCCTTTTGTATACATCACCGCGCTCAGATTGGCGATAAAATTCATCGTGCGTAATTCCCAGCCATGAAAGGCCATCGAGAATATTTTCCTCATACTCCTTCTTTGAACGCTCCTTGTCAGTATCTTCAATGCGAAGAATGAACTTACCTTTGTTTTGCCGTGCATAAAGCCAGGAATACAGTGCCGTGCGAACAGAACCGATATGAAGAACCCCCGTTGGTGACGGGGCAAAGCGCGTTACTACGTTTTTGGTATCTTGCGACATATATTTTTATATTTGGTGTCGTAGAAGAACTGCGACTATTTGTTCCGCTATTTTTTCTGCAGCGTCCGTACGCGCAAAATTCTTTGCCGATTCTTTCATTGCGTTACGTCGCCCCTTGTCTTCCAAGAGGTGCTCAATCTCAAGCATGAGAAGATTCGGCGCTAGGTTAGCCTCTTCGACCACGCTTGCTCCGCCGGCGCGGGCATACGCAAATGCATTTTTTCGCTGATGGTCGCCGTTTGATTCTGTTATAGGAATAAGGATTGCAGGCACTTGATTTGCTGCTATTTCAAAAACCGAGGAACCAGAGCGGGATATTACAATCGTGGCGGCTTCAAAAGCAAGTTTTAATTTCTCTGGATCGAGGTACGGAAATACATGATAACGAGCGGCATTCGGATTGCCTCCAAGAAGACCTGCTATCAAAGAATTAACTTCATCAAAATTTCTCTCGCCTGTTTGGTGAATGATTTGATATTTTTCCACGAGACGTGCCGAGAGTGTCACGAACTGATCATTTATTTTTTGTGAACCGAGAGATCCTCCAAGAATGAGTATGACGGGGATGCTAGAATCCAATTTTAATTCATTCCATGCATTCTTTCCTGAAGAATTAATGAGCTCATGTCGAATCGGGTTCCCCGTAAGAGCAACTTTGTTCTCTGGGAAGAACGACACAGCTTCAGGATATGATATAGCAATCTTTTGAGCAAATTTCCCAGCCCATAAATTAACACGCCCCGGCACAGAGTCAGACTCATGAATAATGACGGGAATACGAAAAAATCGTGCGGCAACAAGCGTGGGGAAACTTGCGAATCCGCCCTTACTAAAAATGATGTCGGGATAGAGGCTGAATATTTGAAAGAATGCTTTGATAATACCCCAAACCGTTTTAAAAGCATCGGTAATATTTTCAAAAGAAGAATAAGTACGAACCTTCCCCGCGGTTACCCGCTTGAACTCTATTTCATTATCAGACAGCACTTCCGCATTGTAGGGGTCGGTAGACATGAAGAAAAACTTCACATTAGGTATCTTTTCTTTGTCGAGTAATATTTTTAATTTTTGTGCAACCGCAATGATGGGATAAAAGTGTCCGCCACTGCCACCGCCTGTAAAAAGTATTTTCATGAGGATATTTTTTTATGAACAGCAAGCTTTGAGATATTGAGCAAGATACCAATTTCCAAAAGTGCGAAAAAAAGCGCTGTGCCGCCGTGACTTACAAAGACAAGCGGAACTCCGGTAAGTGGCACGATGGCGAGCATTGCCGCAATATTCGTAAACGATTGCGTTATGATGAGTATAACAATTCCGACTGCTAAAAGTCCACTAAATGAATCTTGGGCTCTCCGCGCTATTTGAAGTCCTCTGATGGCGAACAGGAGGAAAATGACGATGATTCCTGCACCTCCAATAAATCCGAATTCTTCGCCCATGACCGCAAAGATCGAGTCCCCTGTAGGCTCAGGAAGAGAGCCGAACTTTTGAATGCTTTGACCAAATCCTCTACCCGTAATACCTCCAGACCCTATCGCTATTAGAGATTTTTGAATTTGATAGCTTGCGCCCTGTGGATCGTGAGATGCATCAAGAAAGGTGAGCACACGCTCTTTAACATACGGTCTTACGGTAGCAATAACGCCGAGAGCTAGGATCGCGACAAGAAATAGAATTAAGAAATGGCGAATTTTCATTCCTGCAGAAAGTAGCATCGCGCAAACCGCGACAAACAAAATCGCGAGCGTGCTTGTATTCGGCTGAGCAAGCAAGATGATTGCTGGGAGCGCCAGAACTCCGCCCAAAATGCCATAGGCGTATTTCATATTCATGATACGGTCCTTAAAGAGTGGGAGAAGCGCAGCTAAATATATAATGGTGGCGAGCTTGAGAGCTTCCGCAGGTTGAAATGAGATAGAACCAATAAATATCCATCGCTTCGCTCCCCCGCTTTCTACACCAATCCCCGGGACAAACACAAGGAGCGTGAGTGCTAGTGACGCGATAAAAATATAGAGGGCATACGTTCGGAGCAATTTCAGAGGAAGATAGAGTACGAGTATGAGCGCAATGAGTCCGAGCATGAGGCCTAATACGAACTGGTCAAAAAAGACATCCCAGAGAGTAAATCCTTTTCTGAAGATGAGTCCGAATGACGCAGATGTGAAAACAAAAAGTCCGGTAGAGACAAGAAGAACTGAGAGTCCGAGAAAAACTTTGTCTACTCTTTTTGTCTTCATTTCGTTAGCCCACAAGAGCAATTATGGTTCCAATAATTGCAAACACGACTGACAGAACCCAATATCGCATAGTAACTTTATAAGGAGGCCATCCTTTCGCTTGAAAATGATTATGAAGTGGAGCGACGAGAAAGACTTTTTTTCCATTTCGGTATTTTTTTGAGAGTATCTGAATAATGGTTGAGAAGCTTGTAACAATAAGAAGGAATGCGATGATGGGAAGCACGAAGACTGCCTTAGTAAGAAACGCCACAACGGTAAGAGATGTAGTGAGAGCCATAGTTCCTGTCTCGGAGTTAAAAAATCTTGCGGGCGGTATGTTGAACCAGAGAAAAGCGAGGATTCCCCCGACGACGACGCTTGAAAACGCTGCGAGGTCAATCTGGTTCTGCGCAAATGCTATTACTGCATAAGCAGAAAAGATAGCCGCAAAAACTCCCCCCGAAAGCCCGTCGATGCCATCAATAATTCCACCAGAATACATAAGTATAATCACCCCGATAAAGAGCGGAATGAAGAACAACCCAAGATGAATGTCGCCAACAAAAGGAACGTGAATACTGTCCATGCCGAGCTTGACATAGAACCACCACGCTCCCGCAAGTCCTAAGAAGAATACAAATAAGAGTCGAGTCCGAAGTGACAATCCCCCACCATCGTACGTGCCTTTTTCACGACATACTAAATAGTCATCGATAAGCCCGAACATTCCTCCAAGCAAGAGAGTGAAAAGAGGAAGCCAAGTTTGATTTTGTGAAAGAAATGAAAGTTTTGAAAAAATACTTTGCGGGAACAATAATGAAAGTATGAAAAATAACGAAATTGTTATCGTTACCGAGCCCCAAATGACAATGCCTCCCATGCGTGGCGTCTTTCGTTCTTCGTCATTGTGAAGGGCACTCGTAATCGTTGCTTCCTTTCCATCCACGGTCTTTTTGACGCTCGTTTTCTTCCACATCTTCTTACGATAGAGAAAATCTGTCAAAATAGGCGTAAGGGCGATTCCGATAATAAACGCTCCAACCGTAGGAACAAATATTTTAACAACATCAATTGGCATATATCCTTAGTATATCGGAAATGCGCAACAACTCAAAACGAATTATTGTAGTGTTTTCAACGTCGCATCCGTAAGCTTTTGCATATCATCAAAGCGTCCTTCGTAGGTAGAGCCGAGCACGACAGCGACGACTGGACGACCAATACCAACATCAAAAATGATAGCAAGATTTCCTCCCGCAAGGGTTGTATAGCCCGTCTTCGAGCCTACCATTCCTGGGAAGTGTCCGAGAGCTTCATTTGTGTTAGAAAGCGCGTGGGCGATTCCATTCTGAGAAACAATTCTTACATCTCTACGCGCGGTTATCTCAAGCTGGGAAGGATATGTTTTCCATAATTCTGTCATAAGTAATGAGACATCTTTTGCAGAACCATAAGCTCCAGGAGTCATCCTTGCGCTACCGCTACTTAGTCCATTTTCTTGAATGTCCAGCCCTGTTTCATTATAAAATTTCATAGTCGAAAGCCCCATGGTTTGAGCCTTACTGTTCATCATCTCTATAAAGTTTCTGAAGTACGCGGCTTCGCTAATACCCTCCTCTGTAGAATGTCCCTGTCTTCCTACAAAATTTGCCACCGCATGAGCAGCATCATTTGAAGAAACGATGAGCGCCACGTCAAGCAAGTCCCCCAAGCGCCACCGCTCGCCCACGTTGAGACCACTATCACCCTCGGAAGATATATCTCTGTTACTAAGCGTTATTATGGCATTTTCAGATATGGTGCTTCGAGCTGTCAGCGCTGTCATAATTTTCGTAATTGACGCGAGTGGCAACGCTTCGTTTTCATTTTTTGCATATAAAACTTTATTGGTAGAAATATCAAACACATAAGCCGACTTCGCTTCAAGTACTACGTTCACAAATTGAGATTCCGCAATAATCTGCGCGACCTGCGATGACCCAACTATTTTTGCCTGTCCTGTCTTCTCTAAAAACAAAAAAGAAAGCGCCACTTGTATAAGGATTGCACAAACAAAGGCGCCGGAAAGCACGATGACGGTCAAGCTAAACTTTTTCGTTGATAATTTCATCTTTTGATCCATTTTGATTTTTATGTATGTCTCCTTCTCCTTCCTCCGCCACTTCTCTGTCCTTGAATTCTTTCACTGAAGATTCAACCACATCGTACTCAGGAAGATCTTTTACTGTTGAAATACCTAAATATGAAAGCAATTCAAAGGTAGGCTGATAAATGATGCTCCGCGATGACGAGCTCTCATCTTTTTCTATAAGCCCCCTTACGAGCAAACTTCTCAAAATGTAATTAGAATTTACACCGCGAATATAGTTAACCTCGCTCCGTGCGATTGGGCCACGATACAAGACGATAGCCAATGTCTCAAGGCCAGCCTTTCCCAAATCTTTTGAAATTTCCTCTTTAATAATGCCTTCTATTACGCTCCCCATCGCGGGGGTCGCGGCAAGCATAATCTCATTTCCTTTTTTCATAAGTACGATTCCTCGTGAGGTTTCGAGAAGGGCTTTCTCCAAAGCATCAACTCCCAAAGAAGCTTCTTCCTCGGAAATATTGAGTGCCGATGAGATAAATCGAAGTGTGACAGGCTCTCCTTTGTAAAAAAGAAGGGCTTCAATGCGAGATGAATTTGGTAAAATGTCTGACATGGTTTTCATTCTATCACACTTTGCGCCCGTATTGCGGAGTATCAAGAACCCCTGTTTCCATATGAATATCATCTCCAGAACGCTCCTGTGTTACTAAAAGCATGCCCTGTTTTACAAGCTCAAGCATCGCCAAAAAAGTAACGATTACATTTACCTTTTCTTCTTTACCAACTCCGGCAAATTCATTAAAGCTCATTTTAAGATTTGCCGTGATGCGTTTTGAAAGTGTATCCATTACCTCTTCGAGAGAAATTATTTTTTTGACCACCACGGATTGTAGAACTGTCTTTTTAGGAAATCGAGAGATAACCTCTCTCATTGATTGATAGAGGTTAGGTGAGGTCATTTCCTCACTTGGTGCAAAAACGACTTCATTTGATCGAGATTGGTTCTTAAAAAAAGCAATATTCTGCCCGAACATTTTTTTGACATGCACTGAGAGCTCACGCATGCGTTGGTATTCGCGAAGCCTCATCTCAAGCTCTTCTATATCTTGAGTTTCTTCAGGAGTAAGAGAGAGATCAGGCAGGAGAGACTTGGATTTAATGAGGATAAGCGTTGCAGCAACAATGAGAAAGTTTGTAACAAAATCAAGAGGCAACTTTTCAAAACTCTTTAAGTGGGCGACATAATCATCGGAAATTTTTGCCAGCGATATTTCATTGATGAACAGTTTCTTTTTTTCAATAAGTTCAAGCAAAAGCTCAAGCGGACCTTCGAAGGTTTCTATTTTGATTTGATATTCATTCTTCATGCAACTCAATCTTATTTACTAGTTTTCTTCACCGATATTCCTAACTCTTGAAGCTGTGCGAAATTTATTTCCGAAGGGGCCTCCATCATGAGGTCTCTACCCTCTCCTGTTTTTGGGAATGCGATTACCTCGCGAATATTCGGCTCATTCAAAAGAAGTGTGATGAAGCGGTCGAGCCCCCACGCAATACCGCCATGTGGTGGCGCCCCGTATGAAAACGCATCGAGCATGTGTCCGAAATTCTTTCGAATATTTTCTTCGGTATGTCCCATAATCTCAAGCACTTTAATGAGCGCCTCTGGGTGATGGTTGCGGATACTTCCTCCGCCAATTTCAAATCCATTGAGCGCAATGTCGTATTGGGTTGCGAGGATATTCTCGATGTTTTCTTTTTTCATCAAAAAATCATAATGTTCTTTTTTGGGCGCAGAAAATGGATTATGGGTAAATGTCCAACCACCCTCTTTATCTTTTTCAAAAAATGGAAAGTCTATTACCCAGCAAAACGCAAGAAGGTCTGGATTGTTCTTGTCTTCGCGAAGGTCGGGCCTATCATTTCCATACTTTTCCATTGCTTCTTTGTAAGTTATTCGAGGAAACGGTATTGTTTGTATCCTTTTTTCAGGAGTGAGCTTCTTCACGATATCAATTAAAAAAGCCTCATTGAGTGCCATAATATCTTCTTGAGAAGCAAACGAAAGCTCCATATCGAGCTGGGTAAACTCTGGCTGTCGGTCTCCACGAGTATCCTCGTCGCGCATACACCGCGCTATCTGAAAATATTTTTCCATTCCTCCAACCATTAGTAGTTGCTTATATTGCTGAGGTGATTGTGGTAGCGCATAAAATTTTCCTTGTTCTGTGCGAGAAGGCACAACATAGTCGCGGGCACCTTCTGGGGTTGATTTTGTAAGTATTGGTGTCTCTATCTCAATGAATCCTCGATCGGAAAGAAAATTGCGAGCATGGAGTGACACAGCGTGACGCATGCGCATATTGCGCTGAAGACGTGGACGTCTTAGATCGAGATAGCGATACGTGAGCCTTGTTTCCTCGCCAATCTCATGCCCATCACTCGTAACATCCATTGGCGGAGTTTGCGCTTCACTTAATACTTCAATATTCAAAACCTCAAGCTCTATATCACCATTAAGAACATCTGCTTTAATATTGCGTTCGGGTCGTTTATTCACAAGAGCAGAGACACTAACAACCCACTCAGAACGAACCTGCTGAGCTACATTAAGCGCATCGACATGACTAGGTAGGACAACGGCCTGAACCTTACCACTCATATCTCTTAAATCTATAAAAACCATCTTGCCTTGGTCACGACGAACATCAATCCACCCCGCTACAGTGACCTCCTCCCCTATTTTTTCGTTCAAGTATTTGATGTATGTGCGCTCCATAGTGGTTTAAATAATTTTAATTGATATGCTTAGTGTTTGCCTAGTTCGTGAGCGATAGTCCTGTTTTTTCTCGCACAATCTTCATCATCGCCTGTGCACGAGTGCGTGCTTCCGCTCCCCCATCGCTTAGCATTTTAATTATCGCATCAGGATTTTTCGCAATCTCCTCTCTTCGCTCGCGAAGCGGTTTGATAAAGGCTTTCATTTTTTCTACTAAAATGTCCTTTGATTCTTTGTACCCTATCCCTCCTTCGACGTAGCGTTTTCTCACCTGGTCGAGTTCATCGTGAGCAAGAAGTTTGTGAAATGCAAAAACTTTACATTGTGCAGGATCTTTCGGTTCATCAATGCCTTTAGAATCTGTCGGTATGCTCATGACTGCTTTTTGTATCTCCTCGTCGCTCGCAAAGAGTCCGATAATATTCCCATAACTTTTACTCATCTTTCTACCATCAGTTCCCATCACTGTTTGTACATTTTCAAGAATAAGGGGCTCTGGCACTTTGAAAGTCTCACCAAAAATACGATTGAATTTTTGCGCTGTATCGCGCGTTATCTCCACATGCTGTTTTTGGTCGAGACCAACAGGCACTATATCTGCACCATACATCAATATGTCCGCAGCCATGAGTATCGGGTAATCAAAGAGTCCAACGTTCACCTCACTATTTTTTGCTTCGGAATCCTTGAACGCGTGCGCGCGCATGAGATACGGTACCGTCGTCAGCGTATTAAATATCCACGCGAGCTCGGTCACTTCAGGAACATCGGACTGAAGGAACATAGTCACTTTTTTCGGATCAAGCCCAATAGCGAGATAGTCCATTGCAATATCAATGGAAAGCTTACGCAGGAGCTCCCCGTCTGATACGCTCGTGAGTGCATGGTAGTTGGCAATAAAGACGAACGAATTATGAGTATTCTGAAAATCCACAAACTGTCGCATCGCGCCAAAATAGTTGCCCAAGTGTATCGTTCCCGTTGGTTTTATGCCTGAAAGCAGGGTTTTTTTCATTTCTTCATTCTAGCAGAAAAAAGCTTTCAGTTAAAGCTTTTTTACATGGCCTGGTTATGACATTTCCGGAGCAATGGATGTATTTTTGAAAGCATCAAGCTCGATAAAAAATGTCGAACCCTCCCCATCACCTTTTGACTCCGCCCAAATACGTCCCTTGTGAGCGGTAATAAAAGTATGAGCCAAATACAGACCAAGCCCGGTTCCCAAAATACCTGCTTTTTCGGTTCCCTTTAAGCGTCCGAATTTTTTAAATAAAAGAGGATAGCTTTCTGACGAAATACCGACTCCAGTATCTGATATTTTCAATAAAATCTTGTCGTTAGTGCGAGAAAGGTAAATATCCACAGAGCCTTTGGGGGTGTACTTTACAGCGTTGTCTATCAAATTAGCCACGACTTCTTTTATTTTGCCCTCATCTGCATTTACCGCGTAGGATTCTTTATTATCATTTGTATAATTAATCGTAATACCCTTTTGATCAGCGTTATGTCCAAATTCACTCCCAGCCAAGCGAACCAGATTCCCCATGTCAAACGTACTTAAATTGTAACGCAGCTGACCAAGCTCCATTTTTGATTTGTTCAAATATTGACCAATTAAGCTTACTGCTTCATTTGACTTCACGAGTATTTTTTGCAAAGCATCACGTGAATTTTGATTTAATTCTCCAAAATCTCCATCAAGCATCATTGACGAGTAACCTTTGATCACAGTAAGTGGAGTACGAAGTTCGTGGGAGGCAAAAGATATAAATTCCGCTTTTTCTTCATTTGCCCTCTCAAGTTTTAACATATCACTAATAAGATGAATACTTCCAATCAGAATTATCAAAAATGCTGTGGTATTTACTGTCACACTAATAGGTGTTTCAGAAAAAAGAATATTAGAAATACTAAAAACAGTAACTAGAAATACCAGGAAAGCAGTTGATACAACTTTTATATTAAAAAGTTTATGTTTATAAATCGCATAGAACGTTAGAGCAATAAATGGAATCAACGCCAAAACCCCGTGCTTGAAGAATCTAGCATCTTGAAAGATAGCTGGTAATACAAAACTAAAGGTGACTAAAAGAGTAAATGTTATTACAACGCCAATCAAAATAAATCTTAATTGCTTCCTTTCTTCTGGTACTTCTTGAATGTATTTCTTGACTAAGATAAATATTCCGCCAAGAATAAGCAAAAAGACTGTGATGCCGAAAATTGCGATTCCTCCTCCATTTTCTACAACGAGCACTGTTCCGTCTGACGCATACTCTGTTATTTTTAAAAAAACCGCAGGTGTAAGTGTTAATACTGAAACACCAATAATATACGGTATCAACATATACTTATACCAGAAAGGAAGGGCGATTGACTCTTTCGGGAATACGAAACAAAATTGGAAAAACAAAAATGAGTGCCAAACCGCGACGAAGATTACAGCCCTTAGGTTGCCTAAAGTTGCTCCGGACAAGTAGCTCTGATAGCTCAACAAACTCCAGACTATTGTAATTAATAAAAAGTAGAAGAAATATCTGTATGTTTTGTTTTGATAATTTGTGAGAAACACAGCAGCCCCAATGACCGCAATCCCAGCAATTACGATTCCTAAAACAAGCAAGTCTAAATTTAAAAAAATATCCATATTATTAGAAAATCTACTCTTTAAAAATCACTTTGGGTTCCATCCGGAATGAGTTAGCTGTAGGTTTTTTAGCATACCCAATCCGAAACATCATTATTGGAATTTCGTCTTTCAAACTAAATTTCTTTTCTATTACTGAAATTCCATCTTTGATCATTTCTGTTTGAATTAGAGATAATCCTTCAGTCTGATTATCTTTCACTCTGTGTGCTAAAAAAAGAAGTCCGGTCACTGGCTGCAAAGACAAACCTAAGCTTGTGGTCTTTAACCAAATTCTCTGCATCACCCTTCCAGCAAGAATAAAATCCTTCGGGGATGATTGTTTGGTCGTAATTATCCCAAATGCGGCACTCTTAGCATTGATTTCCGCATTTCCGTTCGCTGCTTTTTCGGGGAACCCAATGCGTCCCAAAAACGACATGACTGGCCAATGCTTAAAAAGTCTAAAGAGGTACTGAACCGGTAGTGGCAATTCGAGTGTTTTTATATAGAGTCCTTTTTTCTTTTGTCTGTGTTCTTTATCAGTCCAAATAATTCCAGAAAAAAACAATTTATGAATAACAGGATTCCGAAGAGCAATACGCTCCATGACTGTTGCAGCGACCCCAACTTCCTTAATAGATCCTCGGTCTGTGATGAATGATAGTCCTTGAAAATCGAACTCTTTTTTAATAGATGCTTTAATACTCTCAAGTAACTCCTTTCCAATCTCGCGTGAATCATACGGCCTGCGGTTTACACACCTACTCTTTATACATTCAAATTCTGGATCAATAGATATATTCGCTTCTTGTAGATCCAGAATAGCTACTAAATCCTGTTCACTGTTTTCAGGAAACAATTCTACATTAGTAGCATAACCAAAATGAGAACTTGCGATAAATATATTTTCTATTACCGCACCGTGAGAGACGTATGATCCACTCTGTTGATAATTCAAATAAATATTATCTTCAAACGGAAGATTATACTGAAATATCTTATTTCCCTTAACGACAAAACGCCATGGCTGAGAATTGTCTCCAGACGGAGCATACACTGCGTATTCAAGTATTTTTTTTATCGTTTCTTTCATATTATATTTCCTTTTTTATCCAAGAATGTTTTATCTTCTTCAGAATAAACACTGGGTCTGAATATGGCAAGAGTTTTATTTTAGGAATAGCTTTTTTTCCCAAAGTATCATGAAGTTTACGATACTCAGTATTTGAGTTACGCAACCTCTCTACGATAATCTTTTCTATTACGGCAATGGGGATCGTTTTTTTATGAATGTTCGGAGAAAGCTCTATAGACAAATGAAGTTCTTGTGTTTTTTGGTCACTTGTAGTTTTAGAAGAAACTACGAATTTCCCTGTTACATATTCCGAAATACGAGTGTCCTCAAGTCCGTATTTGAAATTTTCAGGAAACATGTTTAAGGCATAAAATGTCACGGAAACATCATTTCTTCCGTGAAGGCTCACAAATGGCATTTCCCATTTTTTTAATTCATGCGCTATCTCTTTATCGTACTTGTATTTTTTCAGTATCGCTCGTATCTCAGTATGAGAAAAAATTCTTCCTCGGTCTCGAATATTGTAGCGCACAAGTGGAATTCCTCCTTTAACAGTGAATACAATTTCATTATTAATATTTTCAAAATAAATATGGTCAGGTTGATATTGTACAAGTGTTGGCAAAAATGTCAGATCTCCAAAAAATTCTTTAAAGAACGCTTTATTTTTATTTGCTTTTTGACGAATAAAAATTGAAAGAGGTGTCTCGTGTCCCAACATTGCAGCGTCCGCTGTACCATAAACACTCGCCACAGAGTGCTCAATATCCTCAATAAATGCAATGTCGCATATTACTTGTCGCCATTTCTCAGAAAAATTTTCTCCTGCAAATATAAACTTAATGTTCATATTTTTTAGAGGTATATCTCGTGATGAAGCTTCAGTAACCACGTCCATCAAAAATGGAGGGTATCCTGCAATAACAACAACATCAAACAAGGGCGCAAGTCTCTTCAAAATTGATAAAATATCTTCTTTTTCAATTCCTGGTGGAATTACGGAAATATTATATCCTTTTGTTTCAGCCAAATGCCTACATGATTCTGTAGTAAATGCTCCTGCAATCCATGTTCCTGCTGAAAAACAATTAACGACAAGAGTTCTCTTCTTTCCTATCTTAAAAATATCTCTAAAGATTGGTTCGTGCAAATTCCCTCCCGCGATTTCTTGTTCTCGTCCGCGCGGCCAATAAAATGGAGTTCCTGACGAACCCGAGCTTGATGATATAACTGAAGGTACTTTACCAAGCGGAAAAAGGTCTAAATAAGGGTATGCTTTAATATAATTATCTTTATCCATCAAAGGGACAGCGGAAAAATCATCGACTGTCTTTATATTTTTAATCTGAAAATTATTTTTTTTCAGAAATTCTCTATAGGCAGGTACTGTTTTGGCAGCCCATTTAAGTGTGTTGATAGCTACTTCAATTCCTTGTATTTTTTTCATTTCATGAATTTGCTCTTAAATTCCTCGGTTCTTTTTTTGCGCTCAACTACCTGCTCTTCCTCATTATAATTTGTAGATATAGTTGACTCCAGTCCTAATGTGTATCTACCAGAAGGGAGCGCAACTCCGTTGGAAATTTGTCGAACTGCATAAGCAACCGCCGCACCAGCGATAGCTGCAGTAGTGCCGAGCTGAGGAACCGAGGGAATTTTTTTAAGTCCTATATCCAAGAGAGATTCCTGCATTCGTGGCGTTAAGTATTCAGCGTCAACAATTTTTGTCGCGAGCTTGAGCCAATCTTTAAACGTGAGGTCTTCAAGGTTTTTTTGGTCATCGTCGTTGAGCAAACCGTGAAAAATAGGACGCTCCGGCTCAAGATCAAATCTTTCTACATCAAGAATTATACTATCACCATTGTCTGTCGCCATTAAAACAGGTATTCTATTTTCTTTACATATGATGCGGGAAAGAATCTTAATATGAATGCTATCCATCTCGTCGATAAAAATATCAAGCTTCGGCGACAAAATAAAATTCTCAATCGTATCTTTCGTAACACCTTCGTGCCATAACTCAAGATCTGCAAAAGGGTCGAGCTCCCATGTTTCTTTTGCTGCAATATCTGTTTTAACTTTCCCAATATCAAAAATTTTTCCTCTCAAACGATTGAGGTTTGTTGTCTCCAGTACATCAAAATCAGCAATCTTTATTTTTTTAGGACCACCAGTCATTACAAGCGACGCTAATATTGACGATCCGACCGACAGCCCGACTATTCCTGCGTGGCAGTTTCTATATTTTTCTTGTTCTTCTTCTCTTATAATATTTCTGTTTCTTGCTGTACGAAGTTTATAATAAACGGCTTCACTCGGCATTCTAATAGCAATATTTTTCCATGGAAGATACGCCCAGATTATGTCCTTTTCATATTCTGATGAAAAATTTTTAATTTGCTCACCAAGATTATCCGGACTATTTTTAAAATGTGGATTCTCGACAATAAAAAGTTCTTTGAGAGCAGAGTCTACAATATCAACAACCTCTGTACCCTCTGGAAGTTCTTCTTTGTCCTTATAAATTTTTGGTGTTCTAATCCTCATAATAAATCATAACCATTATAACATATCTGTTTACGATTATATACGAATAGTACCGCCTGTTCTTAACCTAAACCAAGCTCTTTTGCAAAGAAGGTAAGTATCAGCGCCCAGCTTTCTACGGTTTTTGTTATCGGTTTGCCAGGACCGTGCCCAGCCTCCATTTCAGTAAAAATAAAAATACTGTTTTTTTTATTGATTGATTGAAGCATGGCTGCCATTTTTCGAGCGTGGAGAGGATTGACTCGCGAGTCCTTGTCTGCAGTTGTAAAAAAGGTGGCAGGATATTCTATTCCTTCCTTTGTAGTATGGTAAGGACTCCATTTCAATATTCTGAGCAAATCCTCTTTGTTATTTGGATCCCCGTATTCATGAACCCAGCGAGAAGCCATGCCAAAAAGCGGGAATCGCACCATATCAGCAAGTGGAACCCTTGAACATACCGCCTTAAAGAGTTCTGGTCTTTGAGTCTCTACGGCGCTTACCAAAAGACCTCCGTTACTTCCTCCTAAAATACCTAGGTGGCTACGGTCAGTGTATCCTTCCTTTATTAAGTACTCAGCAGCGGCAATAAAATCATCAAAGCTATTTTGCTTGTTCTCTTTTATTCCTTGCTTATGCCACTCTTCACCAAACTCTGCACCTCCTCGTATGTTTGCAACTGCAAAAATGCCGTTTCGCTTAATCCAAGGTATAAAATTTCTATTGAACAAAGGTGTCAGTGAATGACCAAACCCACCATATCCATAAAGAATAGTTGGGTGGAATCCGCTGGTTTTTAAATCCTTCCTATGAAAAATAAATAGGGGTATTTTAGTGCCGTCTTTAGACGAATACCATTCCTGCTTGACGATATATTCATCAGAATCTATCGAGCTTTGTGTTCTTCTATATTCAGCAAACGTACGTTCATCAGGGATATATCGATAAGTCACCTTAGGAAATGTGAAGGATTCTACTCCATAAAAAAATTCATGTTCTTCGCGACGAGCAGAAATGCCAGTGAGATTGGAGTATGGTGGAAGAGGTATTTCTTCTTGTTCTTTTCCTTGTTGGTCAAAGATTACTGCTTTAGAGCAAGCGTTCACTAAATAATCAGCAAGAATCTTGTCTCTAGTTGGGACAATTGATCGCAGAAGGACCTCTCTTTCAGGAATTAATTCTTGCCATTGCTCAATGGGAACAAAGAGAGAATTAAGTGACATAGAGAGAGTTCGATAATTATTTGCCTCGTAATTTGTATAGAGTATCGCCTTGTCTTCTAAAAAGAAAATCGAAGAAAGTGCGGGGATATTAATTATTAAAGGTGTTGTCTGTTTGTTCTCCCTATCATAAATATATATTTCATTTTCAGTCCAATTTCTAGATGCCTCAACAGCTAAATATCTTCCATCTAACGAAATAGCCAATGTAAGCATATCATCTTTGGGACGACCCTCCCCAAAGATAAGTTCGTCGTTTTCTGGATTTTGACCTATTTGGTGAAAATAGACTTTCGAGTGTAGGTGCTCTTCATTTCTAGGAACAGCGCCTTCTTGAGGATTTCTTTTATAATAAAAGCCGGAATCATCAGGGAGCCATCTCGCCTGAGCATTTTTACAGCGCGGAATTTGCTCGGGGGCACTATCAGCACCAATGTCTTTAATGTACATGGTCGGCATTTCATCACCGCCATGCGAAAGGCCGTACACCAAATACTTCCCTGTTCTTGATATTGACCAAAAATCAATAGCGACCGTATTACTTGAATTCATTCCGTTAGGATCAACGAGCTTGATAGGAGTCCCGTGAATTCCTTCTTTTACATAAACCACAAACTGGTCTTCATCAGGCTGTCTCTCAGAAAAGAAATATTTTCCTCTGCAAGGGATGGGGTTCGAAAAATTAGTAATTTTAAAATCTTGAGTAAGCTCTCGAGAAAACATCTCAAAAGTTTCATTCCGAAGATTCAGATCAATATAAGCATTTTGCGCATCAACCCATTCTTTTGTCTCTCTGCTTTCTCCATTCTCAAGCCATCGATAGGGGTCATTAATAACTGTGTCAAAAATTTTTTCTTCAATATTCTCTTTTTGAGTTTTTGGGAAATTCATACAATATTACATATATTAACATAGAATATCCCCCGCCTATTAAAAAACGGGGGATATTTACTAGTGGAAAAGTTAACCACCGTCACAGGGCGCATCACCTGGGTCACCTGGACAATCTGGGCAAGTGCCTTCGCCAGGACCAGCATACGATATAATGTTCATTTCACACCTCTTTTTCATGGAATGGCGTTAATGTCACCGAGAAAATCTCGATACTTGAACCATTAATACCTCCTCGAAAACTATACCTTGATTTTAATAAATTTGCAAATATTAGTAGTTTTATATCCCCTCCACACGGAGTTCTTCGATGAGTTTTTCAGCTTTGCGAGAGAGTTTTGCTGGGTTTTTTACCTCAACTTTAATAAACAGGTCCCCGCGATGTTTTTTATCAACAGGAACACCTTTCCCTTTTACCCGTAATACTTCTCCAGAAGATATTCCTTTGGGGATAGAGAGTTTGATCTGTCCATCAAGAGTCTCGAGTGGATACTCTGCTCCTAAAATAGCATCCGTGAGTTTGACTCTGAGGTTCATCACAAGGTTCTCATGATCGCGCTTGAACACGGGGTGTGGCGCTACTGAAACGCGCACATAGAGGTCTCCTGTGGTTCCATGTTGTACAGCTTCTCCAGCCCCCATTAAGCGAACCATTTCTCCGTGTTCAATCCCCGCAGGAATTTTAATACTGATCTCCTCCTCGCGACGCATTACACCCGCTCCTTTACAGGTAGTGCATTTCTCTTCTGGGATTTTTCCATACCCACCACAATGTGGACAGTCGCGCATGTGTGAAAATGTGCCAAAGACAGATTGTCGGTTCTCGCTAATGCGACCAACTCCGTTACAAATAGTACAAATGATGAGTTTAGTTTTTGGTTTTGCGCCAGAGCCTTCGCACGTTTCGCATTTCGAAGTTTTGGCAATGCGGATCTTTCGCTCAACGCCAAATACAGCTTCAGAAAATGTAAGTTTGATATCCACTGAAACATCACTGCCACGGCGAGACCGCGAAGATGTTTGTGCTCCGCGACCACCGAAAAAATCTCCAAAGATATCATTTAAGTCGACGCCTTCAAAACCCTGCCCTCCACCGAACCCTGAGAAGTCAAAACCTCCTCCCTGGGTCTGCCCTCCACCACCGCCGAATCCACGATTTCCCCCTGTGGATCCGTGTGTATCATACTCGGCTCTCTTTTTTTCATCGGAGAGAGTTTGATACGCCTCACTCGCCTCCTTGAATTTTTTCTCATCGCCTCCTTTATCAGGATGATGCTGGTGTGCAAGTTTACGAAACGCCTTTTTGATCTCATCTTGAGAGGCGTTCTTTTCCACACCGAGAATTTTGTAATAATCTTTGGGACTCATAATATTGTGCGATCTGAAAAATGCACGTGGGCAACTCTCGTAGAATTAAGCTAGATTATTTTTTATCGTCTCCTTCTTTGTACTCAGCGTCGTGTACTTTTCCATCTCCTTCTTCTTTTGTCGTTTCTTCCGCAGGCTGTTCCGCATTTTTCATCATCGCCTCACCAATCTTCTGGAGTTCTTGTGAAAGATCCTCCGTTGCTTTTTTCATTACATCGAGGTCAGTACTTGTGACAGCTCCTTTTGCATCAGCAATCTTGGACTCAATAGAGATTTTAATATCTGCTGGAACTTTTTCACCGTTATCACGTAAGGCTTTTTCAGCTGTGTAGATAAGTTGCTCAAGTACGTTCTTTGATTCAGCAGCGTCTTTCTTTTTTGCATCTTCTGAAGCATTCATTTCTGCCTCTTTTGTCATGCGTTCAATGTCTTCTTTAGTAAGTCCTGACCGAGCTTCAATACGAATAGATTGTTCTTTGCCGGTTGTTTTTTCTTTTGCTTTTACCTGCAAGATACCGTTTGCGTCCACGTCAAACGTAACTTCAACCTGAGGAAGTCCGCGCGGTGAAGGTGGAATACCATCCAAGATAAAGCGCCCGAGGGACTTGTTGTCTGGAGCCATAGGACGCTCACCTTGAACAACGTGAATTTCAACTGATGTTTGATTATCCGATGCAGTTGAAAAGATTTGTGATCTAGATGCAGGAATTGTTGTATTCTTTTCGATAAGCTTCGTTGCAACATTTCCGAATGTCTCAATACCCAGAGAAAGTGGTATTACATCAAGAAGGAGAATATCCTTTACGTCACCTTGAAGAATTCCTGCTTGAATAGCAGCTCCAATCGCAACGACTTCATCTGGGTTAATTGAGCGGTTTGGCTCTTTTCCAAAAAGTGCTTTTACCGCATCTATGATAGCTGGCATTCGAGTTTGTCCACCCACCAAGATAACTTCGTTAATATCACCCACTTTGAACGGAGACGCATCGAGGGCGCGCTTGGTAATCTCAATGGATTTGTCGATGTATTCTCGAGCGAGCTCTTCGAGCTTGCTTCTCAGGAGTTTAAGCTGAAGATGTCGAGGGCCCGATGCATCAGACGTGATGAATGGAATGTTGATCTCTGCCTCTGGTGTTGTCGAGAGCTCATGCTTTGCCTTTTCTGCTGCTTCCTTGAGACGCTGAAGGGCCATGACATCCTTAGAGACGTCGATGCCTGATTCTTTTTTAAATTCATCAGCAATCCAACGAATGATCTTCTGGTCAATGTCTTCTCCACCCATGTGAACGTCGCCATCGGTTGATTTTACTTCAATAACATCATCTCCAACCTCAAGAACAGATACATCGAACGTGCCTCCTCCAAAGTCATACACGACAATCTTCTCATCTTTCTTCTTGTTAAAACCGTACGCAAGCGCTGCCGCCGTAGGCTCATTGATGATGCGTTTTACATCGAAGCCCGCGATTTGCCCCGCGTCTTTTGTAGCTTGTCGTTGTGAGTCATTAAAATAAGCAGGCACGGTGATGACCGCTTCGGTAATCTTTTCTCCGAGCTTTGCCTCTGCATCCTGCTTGAGTTTCTGGAGAACCATAGCCGAAATCTCTTCAGGACGGAACGACTTGTCACCCATCTTTACCTTTACGCCGCCATCTGGCGATTTCTCAATGGTAAAGGGAGCGTTTTTTTTGTCACGCTGAACACCCTCGTCCTCGAACGTGTGTCCGATCAAACGCTTGATCCCAAACAGTGTATTGGTCGGGTTCGTTACCGCTTGTCGTTTTGCAAGCAAGCCAACAACGCGCTCTCCGTTCTTGGAGGTCGCAATGACAGACGGTGTCGTTCGCACGCCTTCAATGTTCTCAATGATCCTCGGTTCGCCACCTTCGATGATTGCCATCGCTGAGTTTGTCGTACCAAGATCTATGCCTAAAATTTTTGCCATAATATTTTTGTGTTTAAATGTATTAGTTAAATTCGACTTCGAATCAGCAGATTCTGAACTAGCAAGTTCACGTCTTGGACGCAAGCTCGGCCATAAAATTATTCTATGGTGTTCCCAAATGACTTCACCTTTGCTGGTCTAACCACTTTGCTGTGGAGACGATAACCCTTTTGTATCACTTCAGAAACAGTATCTTCTTTTGAAGTGTCGTTAACGGGGATGACTTCGGTGACCACATGGATTCGTGGATCGATCTTTTCTCCTATCGTGCCGATTTCCGTAAGTCCGCGAGACTCGAGAACAGAAAGCAATTGAGCATGTATGTATTCAACTCCCGTACGCCAATTTTTATCAACTTTCTCCCATGCCTCTTTATTTGAAAACGCCATTCTGAAACTATCTAGAACAGGGAGAACATCTTCGACGAGCCCCTCCGAGGCAAATTTTATGATCTCTCCGCGGCGCGTCTCTTCTTCCTTGCGCGCATTTGCGTAATCCGCTCTCATCCGTTGCCATCCATCAAGATATTCTTTCTTCTCCGATTCGCAGGTGCGAAGTTTCTCTCGTAATTTTTTTATCGTCATTGCCGGATTTTCTCCTTCTTGAATATCCTCGAACTGCACGTCGTCAATATACATATCTTCTTTTGTTGTGTCAAGCCCGGCACTTGAGGCTTCGTTTACAGCCTTGATTTCCTCATCAGTTCCACCCTTTTTTTCTTTGTGCGTCTGTACCATATAACTGACATACTATCACACTTTAAGAGTTTTTTAAATATGCAAATACAAAAAATTCCCTGTCAGATGAGAGGGAATTCTTTTAAAAACCGTATTAGCGCTTTGACCATTGTGGAGCCTTGCGTGCCTTCTTGAGTCCGAACTTACGACGCTCTTTCATGCGAGGATCGCGCTTCAAGTAACCAGACTTCTTCAAACGTCCTCGAAGCTCTTCGTCGAATGATACCAATGCGCGCGAAAGTCCGTGGCGGAGTGCCTCTGCTTGAGAGTGAATACCACCTCCGCGAACAACTACTGTAACTATAAATTTTCCTACTACTTTAGATTTTTCAAATGCGTCGTTCACAATCTTCTGGAGATCTGCGGTCACGAAGTAGCTTGGCACATCTTTGCCGTTGATGACAACACTCTCCTTGGTCGCCTCAGTGATGCGAACGCGCGCGGTAGAAGTCTTGCGACGACCTACTGCCTCGATGTAGCGGTGGGCTACCTTGGCGAGAGCAGGCGTTTTCTTAGGAGTTGTTTTTTCTGTCATAGATGTTGTCATAATATTATTAATCAGTTACCGTAAGGCGCTTCATGCGGTCCTTGTGGAGACGGTTGCGCGGAATCATGCGACCGATAGCGCGGATAAACACTTCTCCATGCCCCTTCTTCTCGATTGTGTATCCAATCGTTCGCTCCTTGAGTCCTCCAGGGTACCCAGAGTATGACTTTGCATGAACTTCACCAAGCTTTCGTGGAGAGATCGACGCAAGTGAAGCATTTTCAATTACCACCTGAACATCTGCAACGAGATGCTTCTGAAAAGTAACTGAATTTTTGCCCATGAGCGCGCTCGCTGCCTCGGTCGCAACGCGACCTACGGACTTTCCCTTTGCGTCAATTTTATAAGCTGTGGTTGTCATAATGGTAAATACTATACAAATTCAATAATCGCCATCTTGCTGGCATCGCCTCCTCGACGAGGAAGCTTGACGATACGTGTGTATCCTCCAGGACGCGTAGCGTAACGAGGAGAAATATCATCAATGAGCTTCTTTGCGCTCGCTTCTCCTGAGACACCTCCAAGGCGCGCAATGATCAAACGGCGAGATGCGAGATCCGCTGTTCGTCCCTTGGTAACCAAGCTTTCGATAAATGGGCGGAGCTCCTTTGCGCGCGCTTCGGTCGTCTGTATGTGCTCTCCTTCAATCAAAGCAAGAGCGAGCGAGCGAAGGAGCGCTATGCGTCCTGCGTGGTCTCGTCCAAATTTTCTCATCGACTTGTGGTGTTTCATAATAGTATCGTTAACGTGTATTAATTCTTAATCTTTAAGGATTATGCTGTGCTGTGCAAGAGCACGCTTAATCTCCTGAATACCCTTGTCTCCAAGACCATCAATCTCAAGGAGATCTTCTTCGGTCTTTCGTGCAAGCCCTCCAACAGTGCGAATATTTGCGTTTGAAAGCGCATTTGTTGTACGTGTCGAAAGGTCAAGCTGTTCTACGCGTGTTTTTAAAAACTCGTTATCAACACCATCCTTCTTGGTAGAGGTATCTTCTTTGGTTTCATCACTAAAAACTTCTACCGATTCCTCTTTTTCAGCAAAACCGATGATAGCTTTCAATTGCTTGGTCATAATCTCGATTGATGATTCAAGCGCGCGACGTGGAAGAATTGTACCATCTGTTTCAATAGTGATTCTCAAACGATTGTAGTCAGTACGATCACCAACACGCATATTGTCTACCTCGTAATTTACGCGACGAATAGGGGTGAAGATGGCATCTACGGCAATAGTTCCAATATCTACTTTGTCTTTCTGGTGTACTTCCTTTGAAACATATCCAAATCCCTTTGCGACTGTCATTTCAATAGTAAGAGAGCTGTCCTTTGAGGTGAGGGTTGCAATATGAAGATCTGGGTTCAATATTTCAACTTGACCAGATAATTTCATATCTCCCGCAGTAACTACTTTTGGTCCCTTGACGGAGAGTGTGACAGTCTGATCATCCATAGTCGAAAGCTTGAAACGAGCCTTCTTGAGGTTGAGCAAAATCGTAATAACGTCTTCTTTTACGCCATCGAGCGTTGAAAATTCATGCTGAGCATTTTCGATCTTGACGGTCGTGATAGCAGCGCCCAAAAGCGAAGACAGTACGATACGACGAAGCGAGTTGCCAAGCGTGTGGCCATATCCAGGGTAAAGATTCTCAATCTCGTAGGTACCTTTAAAACCATCTTCCGAGATGATCTTTGGCTTTGATGGCAATGTGATGTTGTAGTCGAGCATAATGATTTAAATTTAAACGATGAAACTATACATTATTTCCTTAATAAATGCAAACGCGTACCTGATTAACGGCTATAGAATTCAATAACAGAAGTAAGGTTGAAGGTGTGTTCTCCTTGCGCAACTTTAGGCTTACCCTGAACCGTAACGGAAAGCTTATCAGCATCAACCTTAAGCCATGTAGGTGCTGTAAGTGTCTTTAGTTTCTCTGACAAATTTGAAAAAAGCACTGAACTCTTGCTACCCTCGCGAATCCCAAGGATATCGCCTACCTTAATCCTTCGTGAAGGAATATAGGTACGCGCCCCGTTGACCGTGATGTGCCCGTGTGCAACGATCTGGCGCGCTATTGCGCGAGAAGCAACAATACCTGAACGCAAAACTGCATTATCAAGACGGGACTCAAGAGCCTCGTAAAGATACTCTGAAGGATTTACTCCCTGTTTTCCAGAAGCTTCCTTCACATACATACCGAACTGCTTCTCGCGCAGTCCGTATGTATTACGGACCTTTTGCTTCTCGCGCATCTGCATACCGTAGTCGGTGATGTTTGAACGGTGCTTTCGCTCAGAAAGGAGGCGTCCCGGTGGGTACGGTCGTTTTTTATACGCGCACTTCTCGCGTCCACAAATGGACTCTCCGAGACGTCGACAAATTTTGCATGCAATTCTACTCATAATATATAATATTAAATCCTTCTTGGTTTCTTAGGTTTTGGACCATTGTGGGGAACGGGGGTAACGTCCTTGATTGATGCGATCTCAATTCCTTTTGAATTGAATCCGCGAATCGAGCTTTCGCGACCTGCTCCTACTCCTTTTACAACAACATCAACCTCCTTAATTCCGACCATTGCTGCCTTTTCGCCAACGAGCTCACCAACCTTAGCGGCTGCAAACGGTGTGCCCTTCTTTGCACCCTTGAAGCCAAGTGAGCCTGAAGATGACCAAATGAGCGCATTTCCCGCCTTGTCGGCAACCAACAACTTGGTGTTGTTGTAAGTTGATTGAACATAAAGCACGCCAGAAACATGCTTCTTCTTTGCGGTGCGCGAAAGAGCGCGCGACACCAACCCTTGGTCAACGCTTTGTCCTTCTTTTTTAATAATTCTTTTTTTGCCCATAGTGGTAGTATTGTATGTTTACTTCTTCTCCTCCTTACGTCTTCCAGAACCCATAGTCTTTCGAACGTTTCCGCGAACAGTACGTGAGTTCGTCTTTGTTCGCTGTCCTCGAACAGGAAGTTTTTTCGCGTGACGAGATCCGCGATAGGATTTAATATCCTTGAGACGTTTAATCGTCGTTGATACTTTTCTCTTAAGATCGCCTTCAAGCGTCAGCTCTTCAATCTCCTTTCGTATTTTTGCTTCTTCTGCTGGAGTTAGTTCCTTTGCCTTTTTTCCATGTTCAATTCCCGTATTATCGAGAATTTCTTTAGCCTTAGGACGCCCGATGCCATAGACGGCAGTGAGGCTGATCTCCAATCTTTTTTCGTCCGGTATGGTAACTCCTAAAATACGCATAATCTTAAAATCTATATTTGATATTAACCCTGGCGCTGTTTATGACGAGGATTTGCGCAAATAACACGAATACGATCACCACGCTTGACCGTCTGGCATTTTGCACAAATCTTTTTTACTGATGCTCGTACTTTCATATATATACTAAATTTCTCTTTACCTGTTTCTACCAAGAGACGTCGGATCTTCCTTATTTTCGAGACTAAACTCAAAAAACAAAACGATTCGGCTATTCTAACGCATTTTGTAAATTAATGCAAGCCCTGAAACCTTTTCTTTCTATCTCAAACATTTTTAAGGTTAAAGTCTCTTTAAAATTCTCCCCTTCCCGCCGTAGGGGTCAATTTTCACAATAACTTTGTCCCCAATAAGGACCTTGATTCTATGCAGTCTCATTTTTCCAGCAAGGTATGCAATGAGTATTTTTCCATCTGGGAACTCTACTCTAAACATAGCGCTTGGAAGCGCTTCAATAACCTCACCTTGCAACAATTCTTCATTTTCTGTTTCTACCATTGAGAATTTAGACTATATCAAATATATCAACCCGAGTCAATCAATCGAATTTACTCGTTTATTATTTTTACCGATATGTCAGCAGGATCCTTTGGAAACGAAGAATTCCACATGGGGAATATTTCACCATTCGCTTTTCTTATGTTTGCCTGTTGTTCTATTACGCTTGAGAATTCATTATTGTTCTTCCCTGCGAGGTCTTTAACGAGCTTTTCTTTATTGATATCACCGACAAAAACTATATTCCCTGCAATTCTAAACTTAATTGCTGAAAGATCGCTTAAAATGATATTGTCCACGGGGTCAACAAACGAGAAAACGAGCGAGGACATATTGGAAATTGTTTGCGCAGCATTCTTATCCTCCTTAAGAACTTCTTTAGCCATTTTATTGGTCAATGAAGCGGTGTCAAAAAAGAATACTAAAAGAGTTGATTTCACTATTACATTCTTGCGTTCTTCTTGAGAAGGGTCCTGTGGAACTTCTTCATATTTAAGCACAACACTTCCTGGGAAAAATGTTACTCCTTCAGGAATTTTAGCCTGTGCTTTTTCTATAGAGGATTTTTTTAGATCTTCTTTTAGTTCTTGTTGAGCTTTAGAAATATCTTCGTCTGAAGGTACCTTTACGCTCCCAGAAAAACCGCCCGAGAGAGGGCTCGATTCTACAGAACGAGCAAAAAATTTAGTGTAGCGAGGGTCGCCCTTAAATCCTGGAATCGTGAAGTCAACAACCCCCAAATTGTATTCCTTGCCTGCAGCGTCCGCATATGCAACAGCTTCTATTTGCCCAGGTTCCATTTTTCCATTTACCATTTTTGTGCCGGGAACAACTACGGAATCATTGATTCTGAATATCTTCCCTCCTGTTGCCTCAAGACGTGTATTTTTTATGAGCCGTTGAGGATCCTTACTGTAAGTATTAAAAATAATCACTCTTCCAGAAGCTTTCTCTTGAATCTTTTTTTCTATAGTTGCCGGTATTTCCTTTGCTTTTTCCTCATTTAAGACCATAGAATAGAACGCGAGTTGGTTTTCTTCTGGATCTTTGACCGCAGTAAATTCTTGGTCAATCTCTATCTTTTGAGTCACGGGAACAATTTCAATGGTGGCGGATGAAAAATAACTCGTAACAAGTATCAACCCAAGAACGACTAAAGAAATAACAGCTAATCCCCACAATAATAGAGGATTGTTTCTTTCAGGCTTAACACGAAAAGTTTCATTCACATGATCGCTCTTTTCAAAAAAAGGATTTTTCGAAATACGTTCACTTGTGTCGCTTGGCAAAAGGTCTGGACGAAGCTCGGGCGCATACGAAGGTCTCCGTGCAATCTCAGACTTCGGCGTAGGTAAATCCTGATTTAATTTTCTTTTTATTCCATCCATATTATTTTTGTTGGTTAAGCTTAAATGCAAACAGTGCCTCTATCACCAGAAATGGATCGCGGACAACACTTGGGTTAAAGGTAACAGACGATGCTACGGCAAAATGATCGATATATTTGGCTTCAAAATTATTGTTTGCCAAAGATTCAGATTTTAAATTATCAATAAGTCCCAAAAAAAGAGTTGCCACATCAGAATCACAAGTAAAATATACCGCGTTCGGGATTTGAGTTTCTTTCGCTAGCGTAATCAGCGACTTTTCGAGCTGAGTACTCCATTCAGTATGACCTTTATTAACTACGGTTGCAACCGCCTCTTCAGTCTTCGCATCCAAAGCATTACTGAGAAACATTCCAAAAAGAGTAGCTGCTTCCTCGTGTGGTGTTTTGAACTCAGAGGAAATCGCACGAATAAAGAAATTTTTCCCTTGCGCAAATGAAGTGGTGCCAATCAAAAGATCATTAGAGATGAGCGATATGTCAGTTGCTTCTCCCGTGATATCTATAAACAAAAAATTTTTCTTTTCAGGGAATATATCTCTCACCGTACTGTATGCAGCAAGAGGGAACGAACAAAAATGCATTGATTTGGTATGGAAAAAATGCCCAATCGCGCGCTCAATGCTTTCAATAGTCCTGTCTGAAGAAAGACTTACGTTTGAGATTATTTCTATTTGAGGAGTAGTTTTCCCTAAGGGATTTTTAATCTCGTACCCGTTCAGCTTCATTTGAATGATTTTTTTTTCAATAACAGCGATGTCTTTTACTGTGAGCGTGCCGTTAAGTTCTTTCTTTAGATTTTCTATATCCTCATCAAGAAAATCATTGAGTATTTTTTCATCAACCTTAAAGGAAGTCTCTCGCGAAATTTGAATATGCCGTGTTTTAGAAATAAACCATGGTGATGAAAGCGTGCAATAAATATGAGCGGGGGGTCTACGACTCCTCGTTTTCTTTTGAATATTCTTGAGTGAACGCTCAAGCGCATGATTCATCGCAGAAAGGAATGGTGCTGATGACAGTGTTTCTTGAAACGGTATCGTCTCTCTGTTTGTTGCAAAAACATGAGGTACTTTGTTTGTTTTAAGGATTGATTTTTTTCCCTCAAGAGAAACAATTGCAGTTCCCACGCTTGCCGAACCTATATCAATGAGGAGTGCGAGTGTGTCGTCTTGTTTCTCGCTGAAAAGAAAAGAAAATACCATAATAAGTACAGTATACCATGCAAAGGAAAATCATTTCAATAAAAAACGACATACTTGAATATGTCGTTTTTTATTGAAAGAAATTTATTTAGCTTTTATCCAAGAGTTGCTTTTATACGTCTGATTCCTTGTGCGACTGCTTCTTCTTTTTGAATCTTGAAATGTCCAAGTTCACCTGTATTCAAAACATGAGGGCCTCCACAGAGCTCCAAGCTAAATTTTTGATCCTTGTCTCCAATCTGATAGACGCGAACTAAATCACCATATTTTTCTTCAAATAGGCCTATTGCTCCCCGCTTCTTTGCCTCGTCCATGGAAATATCTTCATAGCGGACGGGGAGAGCTTCTTTTATCTTTTGATTTATGATGTCCTCAACAGCACGCTTTTGCTCATCGGTCATTTTTTGGTCATGTGTAAAATCAAAGCGCAATCGCTCTGCGGTGATGTTCGAACCCTTTTGAGATGCGTGCTCTCCAAGCACCATCTTAAGCGCCTTGTGAAGCATGTGGGTAGCTGTATGATACTTAACTGACATTTCGCTTGTGTCGGCTAGTCCCCCTTTGAATTTTTGCTCTGCTCCAGCGCGGGAAAGTTCCTGATGTTTTTTGAATTCGGCATCAAAGTCAGCACGATCAACCACAATACCTTCTTCTTTTGCAATTTCTTCAGTTAACTCAATTGGAAAACCATATGTCGAAAATAATCTAAAGGCAACACTTGCAGGTAGTACCTTCGAAAAATTATTCATTGCCTCACCACGATGAAAAGAACCGCTTTTGATATAGTTTCTAAATTCTTTCATTCCATGTTCAAGCGTATTTCTAAATTTTGTCTCTTCCTCCGCGATCTCTCGTTCAATGACCTCAGTTTGGTTGCCAACATTATCATACACGCCTTCATATATCCTCGCCACCACACTCACGAGCTCCGAGAGTTTGTCGTGAGGAACTCCAAGCATGTCAGAATAGCGCACAGCGCGACGAAGGAGACGTCGTAATATATATCCCTGATCTGTGTTCGATGGGCGCACACCGTCAGCAATCATCATAACCGAAGTTCGTACGTGATCGGAAACAATGCGGAGTGCGCGAACATCGTCAGATTTGTTTTGAGATAACTCTGCTATTTTATTCATGATTGGCGAGAAAAGATCGGTGTCAAACACATTATTCTTTCCTTGAACCATCATCACGACACGCTCAAGCCCAGAACCTGTGTCAACATTTTTCTTTGCTAGCTTACCGATGACCTTGCCATCTTTCTTCTCATATTCCATAAATACGTCGTTCCATATTTCTACAACTTGCTGTTTGTCGTCAGCAGAAAGATACTCGTCTTTAGTCATGTCGCCTAAACCCTGCTCGGTGACGTCGTAAAACATTTCCGTGTCTGGACCACATGGGCCATTATCTCCAGGACTCCACCAGTTTGATTTGGCAGGCATGAAATATATGCGGTTCTCAGGCATGTACTTCTTCCAAATTTCGAATGCCTCATTATCACGAGGAGCATTCTCATCTCCTTCAAAAACTGTGACATAAAGACGCGCTGGGTTAAGTCCAAGTCCTTCCTCTTTTGAAGTCAGAAATTCATAGCTCCACTTAATAGCGCCTTCCTTGAAATAGTCCCCGAGCGACCAGTTACCAAGCATTTCAAAAAATGTATCGTGTGTATTATCCCCAACTTCTTCGATATCCTGCGTGCGGACGCATTTTTGCGAGTTTACGAGGCGCTCCCCGCGCGGATGCGGTGTTCCCATGAGATAAGGAACAAGAGGTTGCATACCTGCAGTATTAAAAAGGACAGATGGGTCATTTTCAGGCACAAGAGGAGCAGAAGGAATCACGGAGTGTCCCCTTTTCTCAAAAAAAGTTAAAAATCTTGATCTAATATCTCTTGAATCCATATAGGTTGATTATATCCTGTATACCATTAAATATATAAAAATGAAACTTTACTTGAGCATGATGAGAAGTGCTCCCCCAACAATAAGTAACCCGCCAAGCATTGTCTTCCAAGTTAAAGCCTCGCCTAAGACTATCGCTGCTAGAATGATTACAAAAACGACAGAGAGTCTGTCTATAGCTGCCACTTGTACTACATTACCAGTTTTTAGCGCAAAGAAATAAAAAAGCCATGAAAGCGCTCCCGCAACCGCGGAAAGGATAATCAGTATCCATTCTCGTCCAGTAAAAGATTCAAGAGTAAATCCATTAAATTTATTAAGTGCTAAAGCGACAAACACTAGAAACAGCGCCATGATGATTGCCCTTACCGTTGTTGCAAGTGTCGGGTCAATTGTTTTTAAGCCGAGCTTCGCGAATATCGCGACAAGGGCCGCCATGAAGGCTGAGAGAAATGCATAAAATAGCCACATAGAAATTATTTTTTATTCTTTTTGTTCTCAGCAAGGTCTTTTGCGATGAGGGCTATGAGCGCAAGTGAAATAAAAAGGATGAAGTACTCCATAAAATGTTAGTCTTCCTTATCTTCTTGGTGAGCAAACTTCTTGAGACTATTTTCTAAATTCCATAACACCGTAAAAATAAAAATAGCAAGAACAGTTGTTGCGACGGCAAGAACATAGAGCCCATATCCTATCGCCATGCCAATACCAGCTGCAACCCAAATACCAGCAGCGGTTGTGACGCCACTTACCTTCGCCCCCTGATGAAAAATAAGTCCCGCTCCGAGGAATCCGACGCCGACAATTATTTGTCCTGTCATACGGAGAGACTCTACGGAAGCTACGGCAGAGTTAAATCCGCCTGCCGCAGTAACGCCAATAATGACGAAGAGCGCAGACCCCATAGTAACAAGGCCGTACGTACGCATGCCAGCGGTTTTCCCCACAATTGCCCGTTCTATACCAAGCGACATACCTAGAAACAGCGCCGTAAACAATTTCATAACAGTTTCAAAGTTTGGGTCGTTTAATAGTGTTGTGATTTCCATATTTTTAGTATATCAAATGATTAATAAAATAACTATAAAATTAAAGTTCTTTACACACGAGATCGATTTCCTTCACCACGCCAGCAATCCTGTCATCTGAAAATCCCAAGTTGCGCAAGGAAGTGCTGTCATTTTTGAGGTCGCGACACATCACAACACCAGAGGAAATAAGATCTGATTTTTCACTCATGCTGAGCGTATTCAAAAATGTTAATGGATGCACTCCAGTTTCTAAAATAAGATCTTGAAGATTCCCTTTTTCAGGATAATCCCACCCGATGACTGTTAGTCCAGCGCATTGTGCGTACTGGACCGCATCATGTGTAAGTTTCGTGTTCGTAACAAGCCATCCTTCATGAATGACAGGAGCATCTTTAAACTCTCGCACATCATGCGCTTTCTGAAGGTCGAGGAATCGCGCATGCACATAGAGAGCCACCTTCACATCGGTCTTCACCCCCTGCTGATTATGAAATTTACACTCGACAAAAATATGGCGATTCTCTTTTTCCATGAGCACATCGACTTCATGGGACACGCAAAAGCCCTGAAGGATCGCGCCCGTCGTTGCCGTGTACCCTTTTCCGCGGAGTACCTCCGCAATATATTTTTCAAAGGGAAATCCGCTCGGCCCGAGCTCCATCACGGCCTTTCGGAGCGAGTACCGTACCGCAACTGGATATTTAGCTTTTTTGAGAAGCGAGAATGCATGCTTGTAGATCGCGGAAGTCTTCATGCCGTCTTTGATCTCGGGCGTGAGATGCGAGACGACCATCTCGATCGTTTCCGTGTCCGCACCTGAACGTACGAGCGACCGGCGAAGTTTTTCCATGGAGAACGGCTCGCGCGCTCCCGAGGTCTTGATGACCCATACCATATCATTGTGTGATTTGTTCATGTCTTCCCATTGTCGCACATCAAAATAAATTTTGAAAGTTAAAAAAGAAAAACCCCTTCAAAAGAAGGGGTTAGTGTTCGTAGTTGGCTTAGGTTTACTTTGGTTTATCGCACCCTTTAACCATTTTATGTGCGTATTTTTTTTCGTAACACGCTATCTCTTGAGGTTTGGTTATAGCGAAAGCAAGAACCGTATTCGCTGAATCCCATTCCTGTGTGACTTGTCCAAACGAACAGGACGCATTCACGATTACACTAGGCTTTTCCTCGGCTGCTTCACCAACCCCTACAATATCAATTGATGTTATTTTGCAGTTTTCACGCACAGCGTGCGTTTCTTTAGTCGCAATACTGTGTGCTGTACCCCAAAATATTGCTCCACAAATTCCGATCAATAGGAACAGTGCGAGCATTTGGCCGAGCGTGCAGGCTTTATCATGTGTCCAGTAAACGAATGCGCTGTGGTTCATTTCAGCTCCTTTGTTGTTGGACGGATTTGACGGCAAAACATATCATGCCTATCAGACAAGTATTGAAGAATCATCTTAGTGAACGACAATGGTCTTTTTTCGACAACCTCTCCTACCATTTCAGGCTGAGAACTGGTATATTCATTATCCTTCGACTTATCCTTTGCATATACGAGTAAGTTCGCAAAGACAAAGACGAGTGTAAAGACTACCGCCACTGCTAAGAAAACCAAAAGTACAGGCGCATGAAATGAGAGCACTTCTAAGATAACCCAGAACCCATAATAATGTACCACCAGCCCAAAAATCCATAATGGGCTGGTATATATCCCAACATTAATTACAAGTATTAATGGGAGATACACCAAGATGGTGCGGATGTATTCGCATAAGTTTGGACGCTCATATCGGCAAATTCCATTGCCTAAAAATTTCGCCCAAATAGCTACTGAAAACATATACACTTTCCAGTGCCAACTATTTGTTGAAACATTAAATTGATCCATTCGATAATCCCCTATTGTGATGAACTCCTGGGATGCCAGGTCAAAAAACTCTTATTAGAGTATACCACTTACCGTACATTTGTCAAACAGTCGTTATGGTTCAGCTTTACTGAACTACTCCCCCACCCACACATTCTTGTTTGTCGTACAGAACGACAGATTGACCGCGGGCAACAAGGACAGGCTTTGAAAATTGAACGGTAAGCTCATCGTCGTGGACGGTTGAAATGCGACAATCATAATGCTCGCCATGATACCGCACCTGTGCAGTGTATGAATACGTAATGTCGGGCAGAATACCTCGACAAAAATTTACATCAGTGATATGAATCTCTTTTGAAGTTTCTGCAAGGGTCTCCTCTATGTTATGAGCGACCGTGATGATGTTCTTTTCCAGGTCTTTTGCTACGACATAATACCGTTCTTTATCCGTATCTTTTTGCGTAATCGTAAATCCATGACGTTCTCCGAGCGTATAGAAGTACGCCCCACGATGTGTGCCGACCGTCTCTCCCCGCTCATTCAACACGCGCCCTTCTTTTTCTTCCATGTAATGCCCGAGGAAATCCTTCATGTCGAGCTTGCCCATGAAGCAGAGTCCCTGGCTGTCTTTCTTCTCTGCAACGGGAAGTTTGAATTTCTTCGCAAGGTCGCGCACGTGTGGCTTTTTATATTTGCCAACAGGGAAGAATGTTTTTGATAGTTGCTCTTGCCCGAGCGTCCACAAAAAATATGACTGATCTTTTGCCTCATCGACTCCTGCAAGCATTTTATAAATATTAGTTTTTTTATCAAAGACTACTTGCGCATAGTGCCCCGTCGCGACGAAGTCCGCCCCCTCCTCCACGGCGCGCCGAAAAAATACACCGAATTTTATTTCCTTATTACACATGACATCGGGGTTCGGCGTGCGTCCAAGCTTGTACTCGCGAATCATATAGTCAGCGACCTCTTCTTTGTATTCTTTTTCAAAGTCCCACGTTAGGAGCGGAATGCCGAGATGTGCCGCAACGCGCATCGCATCTCTCCGTTCATCTTCCCATGTGCACGGCAGGAAATCTGGTTGCCATACTTTCATAAAAACCCCCACCACCTCATAGCCCTCTCTCTGGAGAAGCGCCGCTGAAACGGAACTATCAACCCCACCCGACATGCCGACAAATACTTTTCCTTTTGTTTTATTCATAGATTTTTCAAGAAACGAGACGAAATCATTTCCTTAAAAATCTACCCAAACCGGATGAGGGTTTGGGTAATGTTAGATTCGCTTCAGTAAAGAGCTTCTTCCGCAATGGCATCGTGTTCAAAGATGCCCGAAAAGACGAGGTGTCTTGGGTCCACGTTCTTAACGATACGTCCGATATACATCCCCGTTTTCAGTTCAATGTCCACCGAACTTTCGTTGAGTCCGACAACAACTGCTTTTTGCTTGTCATAAATAGAGCATTCAAAAAACGAACCGAAGTCATGAGAGCCAGGGTACTCGACAGTACACTCAGCCCCAAGACTGATATCACATCGTGCATTTGTTAAATATACTCTCATCAATGAAGGGTGAGACATAATAACACTCCTTTTCAAAGAAAGAAAAAATTACATAAAAGAACCTCTGGTACTATACATTAACTAAAGTACCTTGTAAAGCCCTCAGCTATCTAAGATATTTTGCCTTATTCTTCTTATGTTCTTCGAATGTTGCTGCGTAATGAATAACGTTGTTTTTGTCAGAGAGATAATAAAGATAGGGAGTTTTTTTGTAGAAGATTGCGGCCCTAATTGCCCCCTCGCCTGGGTTGCCAATAGGACCTATTGGCAGACCCTTATTTTTATACGTATTGTAAGGCGAATCCATGCGAAGATCACTTTGCGTTACTTCGGCAGATGTCTTTCCGAGAAGATAGTAAAACGGGGCATCGACTTGAAGTGGCATGCCAATCTCAATTCTCTTCCAGAGTATTCCCGCAACGATAGCCTGGTCAGTAGAAGTCTTCGCTTCTTTTTCAAGGATAGATGCCATAATGATTATATCGTTCAGTGTACGCTGTGAATCTTTTACAGGTTTCTCAAAAGGTTTGATTCTTGTCCTAAATTCATCCCTCATTGCCGATATAATATTATCTTCAGTCACCGTAGCAGAAAAAAAGTATGTCTCAGGAAATAAATAACCCTCCAGAGATTCTGCTTTTAACAAAAAGGCTTCATTGTCGAACTGTGAAAGGTTTTTTTCAGCAATCACCGCAATCCCTTGATTAGATGTTCCTTCTGGGATTGTTATCCTCACAAGCGGGACTCCGGATTCCCCCTTTGAAAAGCGCGATGCTATCTTGCACGCATTTTCAGGCTCAGAAAAAATATAAGGTCCCTGCATGATCTTCGTGTCACCACCATACAGCATGATGCACAATTCAAATATTGTGCGAGAAGCAATAATATTCTTTTCTTCCAGCTTCTGAGATATTTTCCCGAGTGGCATCCCCTCTTCAATCACGATAGTTTCTCCGACAGGAAAGGTGTCTGGTGGTAGCGAAAAATAAAGCACAATTGATACCCCAATAAACAGCAAGCTTACAAAAATATTTCTCGGAGCGTGCTCTCTCTTGATGGAAAAATCGGACTGAAAATATTTTTTATAAGAATGTCTGTCTTTTTCTTGTTTAGGTGAATCCTGTTCCATAGATAGTTAGATTGGCAGGTTAACAGGAGGTTCTGATTTGCGTGAAGGGATGCGTCCAAAAGTCGGTGTCTGAGCAACTCCTCCAGGAAAATGAAAGATTGTCGCAATTTCCTCCAAGTTAAGAACGAACGGTTGAAGTTTCCGCGGACGATAAAACCATGAACGCTGTTTGTATGCCTTGAAATGCTTCTTTCGCTTGTATGTCAAATACAAATCTTTGTAATCTTGCCATGGAGACTGAAAACCATACGACTCTCCATCAAGCTCGAAGCTGTTCAAGTTTAAAGAAGAAAACGCTCGGAAAAGTCCGCTCATTCCCTTGACGTTACCATAGTTCATTTTTCCTTTTTTTGCGACATACATAGACCTGATACCGCAATCAAAACCGAGCTTTCCTACACTGCGTTGTACTGCAGTAACAATCTCTTTCTCCACCTCGGTCAACATCATCATCTTAAACATTGGCATACCCATAGGGTCTGTCCCACCTCTTTGCTTAGTGAGTTTTTCAACAAAATTTTTGATAAGGTCTTTTCCTTCATCCTTCCAGTCGCCCATCGTTCCATCACTCTTCTTATAGCGTTTTGTTGCTGCACGCAAAATAATCTGAATCCAAAGCTGTTCCCCTGGTCGCATAGAACCAAGATACTCAATCACTGAAGTAAGTGGATCGATTTTAAATTCTTCCTTAATACCTTCTTTGTCGAGACCAAAATCAACATATGTCTTTATTGGATATGCGTCTGGTTTTGAAAGCTTGTATTCAGCGGCAAAAACGTCCCAATCCCCCTCTTTTCCGCGGTAATCTACGTAAAGTGTATAATCGGGAACTTCAAAAATTTCTATATCTGGGTACTGAGCATACAAATGGGTTTCAACTAAATCTTTATAGCTACCTAAACAACGAATAAAGAAATGTATTTGTCCCCCGATTGAAACCATCTCGAGTGAAAACTCATCTCGCACTCTGCCCCTCCACCATTTATGCCATCCTGGACCCTGAGCAGTTTGATAAAGTGCATTAAGCGCTATCTCCATCGCTAAAGGAGACTTGTGTATCTCCCTTGGGAGCTTAACCTCAAGCATTATGTATTTCAACTTTGCTCTCCATTGAGCTCGTACAAAGTTCATCCACTCATGTTCAAAAATCATAAACAATAATACTGGAAGCCAATACGGAGCCCATGAAAGCAGGAAGGCAAGTATCCCTATTGTGTTTTGATACAATTCCCCCAAGCCGAGTATTTCAAAAAATCCCATACTGAACATTGTATCCTAAATTTGAGTAAGAGAAAAGGCGTACGGTTCATTTAGAACCGTACGCCTTTTCTCTTGTGTCTTGTTACGCAAGAGCGTATTTGCTGTCCTTTGTTTTTTTGAAAAGTTTAGTGTCTTGAAGATTTACAAAGACGGTGTTTTCTTTGACATAACGCTCTTTGAGAACGCGGTCAATGATGTCTTTCTTTGAGAGTGGTCCTTCTTTCTTGAGAACTTTCACAATGACATCCTTCACTACACCTTTTTCATACCCCCATGATGAAAGCGCGTAGAGTCCACGGCCGACGAGCACAAAACGATCATCTTTGATGAGTTCATTGTGACAGGTGGCGACGTGAGCCTTCTTGTGGAATACTTCAGTAATAGCCTCAGCTACTTCAGTGAAGTGCATTGGAGATCCGTGCTTGCGGATGATCAAGTATGCATAGTCGCGCATTCCGCGCGCGCTCACGTTGTGTGAGTTTGCCATGCCCCATTCGCCGAGCGGATTCTTTGCAATTGTCTTCGAAAGCGAGAGCCATCGTTTGATAATCTCTTCATTCTTGTATGCATCTGAAACATCTTTCAAGTGGTCGAGGAAAGTCGCCACAATTTCGCCTTCAGGAATAAGGTCGTCATGTGAGAGCGTTTCAAAAAGCTTGCGAAGTCCTTCGTGGACCTTCATTGAAGTTTTATCATCAACAATCCAACGATGCTTGAAATTTTCATCTTCTTTTTCACGCTTGAACTCGTCACCAAGCACGAGCAAGAAGTACATGTGGTTCTGGATGCTTGGGTCCTTAGAAACGTGCATAAGAAAATCTTCCTCACAGACAACTCCACCCATTGAGACGACAAGCTTATGAAGTTCCGCAAAAACCTCCACCTCTTTTTTGAATGCGTCTGATTTTTTGATTGTTGCAAGCGCAAAGTTCTCGATCTGACGAACGCGCTCGCGTGTAATACTGTAAGTACCACCAATACCCTCAAGCGTCATGCGGTCGGTGCTTTCTCCAAGCCCATAGCGTTTTACCATAACATCAAGAGCTCTCGGTGAAAGAGATGAGATGAGGCGCTTCGCGACTTGTTTTGGTTTGAAAGTGATAGTAGACATAAAAATTAATAAATATTAATAGGTAACCTTATATACAATACATAGACTTTATCATCAATGCGGAGATAAGTCAAGGGTTTGCGTTAAGTCGTCAAAATATGTATTAAACCCTTATTCCATAAGCTATTCTGATAGAAGGATGTTCATCAGTTTGCCAGGAACGAATATCATCTTCACGATATTCTTGCCTTCGAGCCACTTTACGATAAGTGGGCGAGAGAGTATTATTTCCTTTATTTCCGCCTCCACCGTATGAAGTGGCACGACAATCGTATCGCGCACTTTTCCGTTCACTTGAATGACCATCGTAATATCTTTTTCAATGATCTTGGTCGCATCAAAGGAAGGCCATGAAGCAAGGTGGATCGAATTCTTATTTCCAATCTCATACCACAATTCTTCAGTGATATGCGGTGCAAACGGAGCAAGAAGAATGAGTAGCGTCTCGTAATGTTCTCTCGATATCATTTCGGTTTTCTCCATGTCATTGAGCAAGATCATTAGTGTTGATATTGCGGTATTGAAACCAAATGTTTCAATATCATCGCTCACCTTTTTTATCGTCTTGTGGATGATCGCATCATGTTCATCATTGCGCGAAGCGTCGTTTATTTTTGTATGCAGCTTCCACACGCGATCTAGAAATCTTCGTGGGCCTACAATGCTCTCCGTATTCCACACAACTCCTTGATTGAAGGGTCCCATGAACATCTCATACACACGAAGTGTATCCGCTCCAAATGTTTTCACCACATCATCGGGGTTTATTACATTCCCCCACCGCTTGCTCATCTTTCTTCCATCGGCTGATTGTATGAGCCCGACATTCTGAAGACGCTTGAACGGCTCCTCAAAATTCACAACACCAATATCAAAAAGAAACTTGTGCCAGAATCGCGCGTAGATAAGGTGACGTGTTGCATGTTCCGCACCGCCAACATATAGATCGACAGGTGACCAATATTTTTCTTTGTCTTTATCTACGAGCGCAGTATCATTATGCGGATCCATAAAGCGCAAATAGTACCATGACGAACCTGCCCACTGAGGCATCGTGTTCGTTTCTCGCTTTGCTTTTCCACCACATTTTGGACATGTCGTGTTGACCCACTCGGCAATATCCGCAAGTGGAGATTCCCCTGTGCCAGTTGGTTCATAGGATTCTACCTGCGGAAGCATTACCGGAAGATCTTTCTCAGGCACAGGAACAACACCACACTTTTCACAGTGAATAATGGGTATTGGCTCGCCCCAATAGCGCTGACGAGAAAATACCCAGTCTTTCAAACGATATTTCGTAACCATGCGTCCTTTCACATGCTTTACTATTTCAGCTTTTGCTTTTTCACTTTCTTGTCCAGTAAATTCGCCCGAATTTACGAGTGTTCCAACTCCGGTAAATATTTTTTCTTTTTCAAGATTTGAATCTTTCTTCTTAGGCTCAACGACTGTTTTTATTGAAATAGAAAATTTCTCAGCAAACGCAAAATCGCGTTCATCGTGTGCAGGCACACCCATGATCGCTCCCGTTCCTACGTCGCCTAAAACATAGTTCACGACCCAGACTGGAACCTTTTCGTTATTCACGGGATTGATTGCAAATATTCCAGAAAATACTCCTGTCTTCACACGCTCCACAAATGAACGCACGGAATTTTCAACCAGCGTTGTTTTAATATATTGAGACACGGAAGAGTCTGGTGTCCATCCTGCATCAATCCATTTTTGCGCATGCTCAGGAGATACTGCAAGATACGTCGCCCCAAATATCGTATCAGGTCGCGTCGTGAACACCGTGACATTGTGTGCTTCATCGCTTTGTCCAGCAACTTCAAGCTGAAAGGTAATCTCAGCGCCTTCGCTTCGCCCGATCCAGTTTCTCTGTGATTCTTTTATTGAGGTAGGCCAATCAAGTTTATCGAGGTCGGCAAGCATGCGGTCTGCATAGTCGGTGATGCGGAGCACCCACTGACGCATCGGTTTCTTTTCTACAGGCGTTTCGCATCGCTCACACTTCCCATCTTCGAGGTCCTCGTTCGCAAGTCCTGTCTGACATTTTGGACACCAGTTAATTGGCTCGTATGATTCGTATGCGAGTCCCCGCTCAAGCATTTTAAGGAACGTCCATTGTGTCCATTTATAGAACTTAGGATCGGTCGTATTTATTTCTCGGTCCCAGTCGTAGTTGAATCCTATCATCTCTAACTGTTCCTTGTATCTTTGAGTATTATTTTTTACAGCGACACTCGGGTGCACTTTGTTTTTTATTGCGAACTGTTCTGCGGGCAGACCAAATGCGTCCCATCCCATCGGATGAAGCACATTGAAGCCTTGCATCGTTTTCATACGTGAGTACACGTCTGTAGCTATATACCCCTTTGGGTGTCCCACATGAAGCCCATCGCCTGAAGGATACGGGAACATGTCGAGTACATAGCACTTTGGCTTTGAACTGTCATCGCTGGTACGATAAAGCTTCGCTTCGTTCCAAGCGTTCTGCCACTTTTTTTCAATATCGTTGTGATTGTAGGATTTCATAATAGGTCTTTGTTGTCTCATAGTAACGCAAAATTACCGCCTAAACAAGGCGGTAATTTTGCGTTCGATATTGAAAAACTCAGAGGTCTTTATTGCATGAGCGGAATCTTCATTGCTTCAGGATAGCGAGTTGGGTCGATGGTGCGGTCAAAACAAACGACACCTGCATCATGTCCCCAGTATTCGCTGACTATACCGCCAATCATAACGGGTTTTGGAATAGATTCCCTATTGGCAACATTCGACTTCCCGCCCTCGCGCTCAAAGGTCGCGCAAAGTTTGAACGTGGTTGCAGAAAGTTTTTCATATCCGTATGATTCGCCTGTGCGCGGGTCTACAGAAACTGTAACTCCGCGAATCTCATCCTTGAGTCCATTTATATTTTCTGGAACAGTCTTCTTTGCCTGCCAATATTCGAGAACCTGATATTGAATCGACTGAAGACTCGACACACGCTCGCTATCGTAGCGCATTGCTTTTTGAGTTGCAGGAGAACCGAATACTGAGAAACCCCACGCGATTACAATGATGACGAACACAGTTGCTCCATACGCAAAATATTTCTTGATTGGCTTCACGCCCTTGTAGCGAAGGTTAGATATATAGTATCCGTAGATAAATCCTGCGATGATGAGAACTGCGAATACTTTCAAAATGAATCCCGTAGTGATCTCATCTCCACGGAGGAATGTACTCAAGAGGATAATGAGGTCAACGACCATCGTCGCGCCCGCAATGAAGAGTGTGATAAATGTCAGCCATTTATGTACTGGGAGTTCGCGCTTTGCAGGCTCTGCTTCCTCCCCTGTGTGAAGAACTCGTGAGAGATAGAGGAAGAATGGAAATCCAATAATGAGCGCCGCAAGTGGAAAACTAATGTCAGGTGCTCCGTAGTATCCCTCTGCAAGCGAGCGCGGGAAAGCAGTATCGATTGTTTGAAACAAGAGAGTGATGATATTGACGACGAGAAAGTAGAGCAGGAATATTGCGCCTAGATTGAGAAAAAAATCTTTGGGTGACGTCTTTGGCTTTTGTTGAATTTGTTCCATGATATAAAAATTATGTATCTTGTAAATCGACGCCTAAACTATTTGACCGTTCTTTCAATGATACACCCACACCTTAAATATGCAACAAGAATTTGTACTAAAAATATTTAGGGTATAAATTGCCTCAGATTCGAGGCGCGGGAAAGTGAGCGAGAAGGCGTACTAGGTAGTACGATGACGAGCGAGCAAGGACCCGCAACAAAGAAGATGGGGTAAATTTATACCCTAAATTCCATCACATCCCCGTCTTTGACGATATACTCCTTCCCCTCCACACGCATAAGCCCCTTCTCGCGAGCGTTTGCAAATGAACCAGCATCTAAAAGGTCTTTCCAGAAGATGACTTCTGCACGAATAAACTTATCTTTGAAATCGGTATGGATTGCCATGCCAGCGACAGGAGCGGTACTTCCCTTTTTGATTGTCCATGCGCGCGTTTCTACTTCTCCAGTCGTGAGATATGTTTCAAGTCCGAGCATCTCGTAGCTTTTTTTGATGAGGTTGTTTATACCATCGTCCTTTACACCAAGTTCTTCTCGAAAAAGTTCTTTCTCCTCACCCTCAAGCGACGACAAATCGTGCTCAACGCCAGCGTCGACAATCACACAGTGTGAATTAAGCTTCTTAATATATTCCAAAAGTTTTTCATATCGTTCGTCTTTAGTTTCGTCTAGATTTTTTCCGCCCGCCTTTTTATTAAGTACGAACAAAATAGGCTTCATCGTGAGGAGGTGCATTGTGCGGAGGATAGCGAGCTCTTCCTCGTTCAGTTTCACTTCGCGCGCGAGCTTTTCAGATTCTAGCGCTTCTTTCACGCGCGTAAGTATTTCTTTTTCTTGTATCGCTTCTTTCGCACCTCGCTTCACGTCTTTTTCGATATTGCCGAGTCGCTTACCCACCGTCTGCATGTCAGCAAGTATGAGTTCAAGGTTGATAGTCTCAATGTCAGACACAGGATCAATCTTTCCGCTCACATGAATCACATTGTCATCTTCAAAGATTCGCACGACCTGCGCGATGGCATCGGTCTCACGAATATGCGCGAGGAATTGGTTACCGAGACCTTCACCCTCGGACGCGCCTTTGACGAGTCCCGCAATGTCAACGAACTCCACAGCGGCAGGAACTATTTTTTTTGTATTTGAAAATTTCGCAAGGAGCTCCAAGCGCTCGTCTGGGACAGCAACAACGCCGACTGATGGGTCGATTGTGCAGAATGGATAGTTTTCCGCAGGAACGCTTTTTTTAGTAAGCGCATTGAAAAGCGTCGATTTGCCAACGTTTGGAAGTCCCACGATACCGATTGCTAATGCCATAAAAGTTTAAATTAGATTTTTCCCTACTGTCGCATCCTAACAGACACCGCTTTGGGTGTAAAGGTTAAAAGATATCTTAAGTCATATCAATAGCTAAAAAAGCTTTTGTATGTATAATGAGCACAGATTCTTTATTAGGCCAACCTAGGAGCAAACCATGACCAAGAGTTCTGCTTTGACCAAAGCCTCCCCTGCTAGTGCACTAAACCAAGCCTCCCCTGTTCTTGAGCACACACGGTCGTTCATACTTAAATTGGAAGACTTGCCTCGCGAAGAAGGAGGGATTTCCCTTGACCTTGCAGAACTTAAATCCTGCTCTGTGCTATTGCAACATTTGGATGCCGATTACGAGATGTATATTCGGAAGGAATGTTCTGGGGAAACTCATACATATTTTTTGACAAGAAAAAACGGCCAAGGTATCTCCCGATACAGATACGAGGTCAATATTACTGAAGAGCAATTTGATGACTTATGGAGCGATTCTGGGTATTATTCGATAAACCGCTACGCAAATCTTTGTTTATGTGGCGCCGTAATAGAAATAAATACTCTTATCGGCGAGATAGGAGCTGGGTATCTGCTGATAACAGCGAAGTTTGATTCCTTTGTAGGTGCGCAATCTTTTGATCCGCCAGAATGGTTTGGATGGGAAACTACAAACTATTATTGAAATCACAAGACTTGAACATCACTAAACGCAACCCACCGACAGGAAACCTGCTTCGGTGGGTTTTTTGTTTTTATTTTTCTTAAGTAATAAGTCTGTCGCGATACCAGAGTCTTTTAACGGTTATTGGATCAATAATTACGAGTATACGCTGTGAAAAAATAATATTCCGTTTCTATACTTTTGCAGGAGAATGCGATGCTAAAATTTTAAAAACAAAAAACTTCCTCAAAAAGGTTTTTGTTATGAGTCGCCTATTTCAAAATTTTCTGTAGCTCAGACTGATGTGCTCTCATAACTTCCATAGTTGCTGCAGTCTGAGAACGTCCACTCTTTACCTTTGCTTTGATTTCATCGCCTATCTTTTTGAAGACTTCTGGGTTTTTGCCCACGAGTTCTACAATACGGTCAATCTCAGCTTCAGGAAGACCTTTGAGCTGTCGCTTAAGCATTTGCTTCAATAAAAAATCTTTTATCATGCGGATATGATAGCAAAAGATAAGAAAAACGACAACAACATATAAACTTTTACGCAAAAATTTATGAGCCTAGTTTTTTTGTTTTGATAATGAAAAGTGAAGTTCTAAGATAGAAATGAGGAGGCTCAGCGTAAGTGGCCCCAAGAATATTCCGATAGGCCCAAAGAAGGCTAGTCCACCAAGGACCGCGAGGAGTACTAAGAGCGGATGAAGTTGCATCCCCTTTCCAATAAGCTTTGGTCCGAGAAGATTATCAACAAGTCCTACCGCACCTATTCCCCAAGCAAGAAGTCCAAAACCCGATATCGTCTCTCCAGTCAAGAAGAGGAACAAAACAGCGGGAGCAAGGACAAGCGTAGTCCCTATTCCCGGGACAAGTGACGCTATCATTGCGATACTTCCCCAAAGAATTGGGTTGGGAACACCGAAAATCGTAAACCCGATCATCGTGAGAATTCCTTGAATAAATCCAATGAGGAGACTACCGCGCACAATAGAATTAACCGAAGTTTCTAATTTTTTCAAAATCACCTCGTCATCACCGTCAGACAATGGACTAAGCGCAACAATAAATTTTCTTATTTTGTATCCGTCCTTGAGCAAGTAATACAATGCAATAATAAATACAAACAAACTTAACAAAATTTTCGCAAGGTTCGAGAAGACAACTCCGAGATTCCCAAGAAACCACTCAAGCCCCTGTTTGATATATTGATCCACGTTCACTGAAAATCCTTGAGCAACAGGAACGTACGTTTCAATATCTCTCAATGCCATATTGAGCACATTTGTGAGAGCACTTTTCCCTTCCTCGTGGGTCAAATATGAATATATTTGACCCGCCTCCTGAAAAATCTGCGAGCCTAATAACGAAAGAGGCGTTACCACAAAGACAAGGATGACGGAAATCGTTGCTAACGCAGCAAGTCCTGGCCACTCTTCAAAATTAGCGAGGATCCTCTTGTGAATAGGTTTAAACACAACCACGCACACAATCGCAAGTACAAGAGCCGAGAGAAAAGGCTCAAAAATAAAAAACGTGAGGACCGAGATGACCAAAAGAACGGTAACTATAAAATATACTTGTAGTTTCGTGTTGCCCATAAGATACATCTATTATACATGTCTTTGTGTTCCTTCGCCACCAAAACCCATACGATGAAAAATCTTAATGGATGCTGTCGCCTGAAATACACTCATTGTATGCTTTTACTTGCAAATTAAATGCTGAAACGAGATCCTTATTCAGAGCGACAAACACATCATAACTCGGAATCAACCCGTTGTATTCGGCGACGTAAGCATTGTAGTTTGGGTCACTTTGTGGAGTCGACTCTATGCGCACACGCCGTGCGTCAAGCGTGCTTTGTATGCTTGCAATCTCAACATTATTTTTTTCAATCTTCTCTCGGATCGCCGTATTAAGCACAGGACAGAGCGACAGCGGCATACCGAAACTTTGGACCGTAAGCCACGTTTCATTCCCTTCATACATCCCTTTCCCCACGGCAATTCCAATTTCAGTGTAGCGTAAATTTAAAATATTGGCTCGGTGCCCTGGACTGTTCATCCAAGCCTCTACCAAGGCCTCGTCATTTTCAAAATCTCCGAGCGCGAGATTTTCTCCCACAGTCACAAACTCATACCCAACCGTCTTTGCAAGATCTCCAGGGCCTACCCCCATTGGCGAAATATGTTCAAAATATTGCTTTGCAAACATGTCTGCGAGTTTTATCTGAGCCAAATTGTTGAGTAGTGCGTTTCTCGCAAGTGGCGGGAGTTCTCCATTTTTTAGACGAGCTTCATTAGTAAAGAAAAGCACGCCATCAGCAGTGAGAGGATCGGGCGATATGGAGGCAGTAAGTTTCGGAGCTACGAGGGTGCCGGGAGTAACTATGTTTTTAGGTGTCGCAGTGACTTTTTTTACTTCAGTACTAGTTGCTATAAGTGTGCCGACAATCTTTGTATTGGAATCCTCTACCGGAGTACTCGTAGCAATAATTCCAATAATTTCTGAATTTTCTTTTTGTGCAAACTCAACAGGAGCCTTGTTTTGTAAATACAAAAAAGTAGCGCCGAATGCTCCGGTAGTAATCAATACCAAGAATATTGCTCCCGATAAGTTTCTCATCAGACTTAGTCTAACATATGGGCCTAAAATTATTTAACCAGCTTTTGTGCTTCAAGAAAAAGGAAAAGTGGTATCTCCATACGCGCGCGGTCCTCTGCTTCTTTTTTAGGGCCATGTCCACTTTCGCGATGTGAAAGCCATTCTTCAAGACGAGTCGTTGCAAATCCAGCATTTGCTAGTGTCTTGAAATAGTACTGTAGTGGACGATGAAATGATATCGTCTTCACTGAGCCAGGTCTGCTTGGGTTCATATCAATTTCTACTTTACTCTCCGACATATAGCGGTCAATGCGACGGTACTGAATATTTGTGGATTCATCATAACCCCACGAACTTTCTTTGGGTACACGAAATGCGGGATGATTAAGGACAATAAAAAGCTTCCCTTGGGGCGCAAGTATACGCGCGCACTCTTTAAAAACTTTATGGGGTGCTTCAATATTTTGTATTGATAAAACAATGGTAATCCTTTCAAAATATCCATCTTGAAATACACTAAGGTCGTCTGCAGAGCGTACGAAATATTTGATTTCCTTTGGCGATTGTTTCTTTGCGAGGTCAATGAGCTCGCTTGAAATATCAACGCCCGCAACTTCTGCTCCTTCTAGCGCAAACGCTCGAGAGAAAAATCCTTGCCCGCAAGCAAGGTCTAGAACGCGAAGGCCTTTGCGAATTTCCAATGCTCGAACTAGGTTCGGCAAGACCACGTTCGTCTGGTAGGTATCATCATTTTTTTCTAAAAGCTGATCGTACCATCCAGCGACACCTCCCCAAGAGGTCTTTTTTATTTTTTTCTTATGATGGGTGTTTTTCTTCGGTTTGGGCTTTAGTTCATTCATACTTTTTTATTATACCACAGTAACCGCCAAAACACAAATATAAAAAAGGGCTGTCGTGAGACAGCCCTTTTGATGCATTAAATCACACATCATTCAAAATTGATTTCTACGATCGCATTCCTTCCTCTCTCCTTAATTTCCTGTGGTCTGACACAAAATTCTGTAGACTCGCGTATGTACCCCTCGTAGTTATATTTGCGACCCATGGAAGACAGTTTTAAGAGATTTTTATCGAGCGGAATGGATCCACCAACAATTTTTAAATCATGAAAGAGCTCAGTGTACACCAAAAAATTCTCATCAGTGAGCACCCATTGTCCGCTTGCAATAACTCGCGTCATGGATCGTGCGAACGTATACTCGTCCATAAGTTCTGACTCAGTATCACTGAAAGTGCTTTTTGAACTTGGGAAATCGCAAAAATTTATGCGATAGAGCGGTTTCCCAAACCTGCTTTCAAAAAAAAGACTTTCAAAAGAAGGAAAGTTCGTAAAGAAAGTCACTATTCCCGTAAAAAAACTTTGCATCGTTGCCTCCATTGAAGTTTCTATATCATTTGATGAGCTCGATGAGTTCTTCAGAAATCCATTTAATTGGTTCCGAGAAATTCTCATAACCCTTAACAGATAAATCTTTGCCAATCACAATGCGACGGACCTGATATTCTACCTTTTCAAGAACAATCCGAATGTCAGCTATTTGCCCTTGATACGATTTTCGAGGAGTTCCTTTGCAGGGCCCTCTAGTAACGCGTTCATAGACATCAACAATCTGCCATTTTTCATATTCAGGTTTCGGGACTTTCGATACGCCTTTTGTCATGACTTTCCCCTAAAGTTATTGTAACGAAGAATCTAGTGGAACTATCGCATAAAACCTACATCGCGTCAAGAACTCTCCATATCTCATACATCGCAAAACTATCTAGCCCACAATACTCTTTAAGATCAGTGGCGATTTTTTTCTTTTCATCTATAGAAAGACTCCCTATAATCATTTTATTCCAACTCTCCGCAGCGGTACCTCCTTCTTGGATTCCGAGCGTTTTATAAGAAAGTTCTGGCGCAAGAACCGGCAATATTTTTTTTATAGAAGTGCTTCCTTTGAAATCTTTGTGGACATAAAATTGTTTCTTGAAAACATCCATGAGGTCGTAGAGGCGACTGTTGACCGAGTCCATAAATGCACGCGCCTCTGGAATCCTCTGCGCAATCTCCTCATTTCTTCCTCGTTCAAAACTCTTATTCCATACAATAACACTCCCCACGCTTCCGATATCTTTTTGCATTGCTTCAAAAAGCGCTTTGCTTGGATCCCCAGCTTCAGTGTAAAGGAATTCACGGTGCTCAAGTTTAGCATCCTTATCACGCAAAATATGAAGTGAGTACTGAAATGGAATCTGTTGGTAAGGAGAAAATCCGTCATAAAGCGGAATCGCTGATGGGAATGTTTCGTAATCCAAAAAATAGAGTGGGAAAGATAAACCACTGAGTTCCTCTCTTATATTTTCACGATCAATGGTCGCTCGGTCCAGAACATGCGCATCAATCTGATTCTGCTGAGTGTCCGAGAACTTCATACCATCAGGAATATTTTCGAACTCAAATATGTTGCTATCGATGAGCTCGCGGAGCTTAGCTTTACTCGAACCAATGCGTGCTATATCGTGAACTCCATAGGCTGGAATCTCAGGGTTCGAATGATCAAACGTAACGCAATGTTTCGACCTTCCTTTGTAAATACACGTGCAAGATCCTGTAGGCTCCGTCTCGTTTGAAATATATGCGAGCGCCGACTCCATCTCCCCCGCGACCTCCTCAATCATGCTCTCGATCTCGAGAGTCACATCCTCGATAGTAAATAATCCTGTCACGTCGATGTCCCCTTCTCGAACGTAATCCGAATTCAAATGCAGAAGACTCATCGTCGTCACATTCAATCCACTCATACGAAGAAGGTTTGTCTGAAATGCGAGGTCGTAGTAGTGTGTCTTCTCGTCGGCCTCACTCGTCGCTTTGATTTCACAAATAGTATATTCCCCAGATTCTTCATCGAATTTTAAAACGTCAACGGCAGCAAGAAAATTTTCTTTATGAAAAATTGGCTGAAAAAGCGTTTGGACTCCTTCGCCAAGTTTTTTCTGAGTTTCCTCAATTGCAGCCTCGTCATGCCCTTTAATCAAAACTCCTGTTGGGAAAAGCGTACGCGCTACCTTCTCAACTTCGTTTCCAGTCTCAATGATGAGCTTCTCGAATGAGGCAAGTTCAGTCTTGAAATAGACTTCAGGGCGGTGCTTTTTAAGCCACGCATTTTTGGGGCAATCCCTATACACCAAATAATCTGTTTTTGATATCGTAATTGACATTGATAAGACTATATCATAAAAATTCAAACTTTTACTTACCGGTACCTAGTTCAATAATTCTATCAAAATGGCTCTTTTCGACGGGCTGAATTGAGAGTCGTTGTCCACGCTTTGCGACAAGCATATTTGAGAGTTCAGCATCTCCTTTTATATACTCAAGTGTGACAACATTATTAAGTTTTGATACGAATTCTACGTCCACACATTCCCAGATAGGCTTCTCTTTTGTAGAACGTACATCGGAATACTTACTCTTTTTATCAAGCGCAGTTTTGTCCGTATGAGGATCGCTCGCAACTTTTGCAAGGCCAACTACCGCAGACGGATTTGCATTTGAATGATAGAAAAGTACCTTATCCCCTATCTTCATGTCATCACGCATGAAATTGCGTGCTTGAAAATTGCGAACACCGAACCACGGCGCGCGTTTGTCTTTTTTGAGCATGTCTATCGAATACTCGTCCTCCTCGCTTTTCATGAGCCAGTAGTTCATAGCGCTCTGTCGTCAATCTTTGCAGCGACAATGTAGTCATTTTGAGAAAGTCCGTCTATCGCATGAGTACTGAGATCGATTCGCACCTCTTTGAAATTGGTCAAATGAATATCGGGATGATGTCCTTCACTCTCAGCAATGTCTCCTACTTTGTTCACGAACGCGAGTGCTTCTTTGAAATCTTTCCATGTGTATTCTTTACTTATGGTTTTTTTATCATCTAGAAGAACCCATCCTGGAATTTGTTCAAGCAAAATTGTTGCCTCTTTAGCCGAAAATGGAATTACACCTCCTTCGCATGCAACGCATTTTTGTTCTGTTAGCTTCATGTGATAATCGTATCATAAAATGCTAAATTGTCTTCATAGCCTAAAGAATGATAGTATCAAAATATGGACAAGGCAAAAAGACTCAAAGCACTCCACGAAAAGTGGCTTTCAGAATGCACGTGTGGCCTCAAGAAAACCGCGACTCAAGGCGTCCCTGGTCACGGAAACGCTGATGCGACTATTATATTTATCGGCGAAGCGCCGGGCGCAAAAGAAGACGCGGGAGGAAAACCGTTCGTGGGGGCTGCGGGGAAATTTCTCGATGAGATGCTTGCGAGTATAAAAATGAAACGCGAAGATATCTACATAACCAACCTCGTAAAATACCGTCCTCCAGAAAACCGCGACCCGACACCAAAAGAAATTAGCGAGTGCAGTCTGTGGCTCAAGGAAGAAGTTGAGCTCATTGATCCGACACTCATCATAACGCTCGGACGATACGCCATGAATAATTTCTTTCCCGAGAAAAAAATATCTGAATCCCATGGAGAAATTTTTACAACAGAGTCTTTAGGCAAAGTGCGATATATCCTCCCCCTCTATCATCCTGCAGCCGCACTCTACAATGGCGCCCTCCGCGAGACACTTAAAAAAGATTTCAAAAAGATTCCGAAGATCCTGAAAAAGTTAGAACAAAACTCGAAATCATAGTTAAGAATAAGCTCACGGTCGTGAGCTTATTCTTAATTTAGGATTTCGGATCCCAAAAAAGTTTTGGGTATATAATAAATTTTATTTGTTTAAAAAATAAAAGACCCGAGCATGACACTCGGGTTTTCCTTTTATGGTATTATTGTTTATGATTTGTTTCTGCCTTCCAAAAACGACTTAGCCACAAACCACAACACAAGACGAATGCGTAGAGAGCAATCCATATTGCTGTGGAAAAAGTCCAAACAATACCATTGATAGTAATGTCTGCTAAAATTAGCCCAGAACATAAGACAATAACGAGCGGAATCAATTTGCCAAAAAGTGTGTCTAAAAAAATATTATTCATCTCTTCCTCCTAGGAATATCTCTGAGACATTCAGGTATGTTTATAACAAAGATCTAACTTAGAAAAAGAATAGCATCATTATAACTTTTGTCAACCCCTATAAAAGCACTGAGGCTTCATTCGACCCAACTTCAAGAATGCCATCTTCGATAGGAATATTCGTTATTTCTCCTTTCTCATCCACAATGCGAAGCTCGCCTCGTTTGAGCGGAGTGACGAGGGGTGTATGGTGCGAAAGGATCGTGATCTCTCCTCCCGTGCTCGGACAGGTAACTTGAACAATGTCACCTGAGAAAATAGTTTTGTCTACTTGTGCGACGGTAAGCTTGAACATGATTATTTAGTTGCGTTTCCTACTGCGATGACTTCATCGATTGATCCCTTCATATAGAATGCTGATTCGTTGAGATCATCGAGTTTTCCTTCGAGAATGCGCGCGAATCCTTCAACCGTGTCTTCGAGTTTTACATAGGTTCCTTTTGCGCCAGTGAATTGTTCAGCGACGAAAAATGGCTGTGAGAAATAGCGCTGAATCTTGCGTGCGCGATTCACCGCAAGCTTGTCATCTTCTGAAAGTTCCTCAATACCGAGGATTGCAATGATGTCCTGGAGGTCCTTGTAGCGCTGGAGTATCTTGCGGGTCTCCATAGCGACTTTGTAGTGGCGCTCTCCGACAACATGCGGATCGAGTGCGGTCGAGGCTGAATCAAGCGGATCAATCGCAGGGTAAATACCGAGCGACGTGAGCGCGCGGGAAAGTACGACCGTAGAGTCGAGGTGTGAAAATGTCGTCGCTGGAGCTGGGTCAGTGAGGTCGTCCGCGGGAACATATACTGCCTGAACGGAAGTGATGGAGCCTCGCGTGGTCGATGCGATGCGCTCCTGAAGCTGTCCCATTTCTTCTGCGAGCGTAGGCTGGTAACCCACCGCTGATGGTACGCGTCCGAGGAGTGCGGAGACTTCTGCGCCTGCTTGAACGAAACGGAAAATAT